>Ga0207646_10006874_pt1 | contig 11685 bp, 11 predicted proteins | sample KBSK5502metaG_FD_184343 | JGI IMG/M metagenome (GOLD analysis project Ga0207646, IMG submission 184343) | Corn, switchgrass and miscanthus rhizosphere microbial communities from Kellogg Biological Station, Michigan, USA - KBS K5-50-2 metaG... | ecosystem: Host-associated > Plants > Roots >...
GGAGCTGAAGGACGAGAAGGGCGAGACCACTCCTTACGGCGGCAAGCTCCCGTCCTCTGCCGGCCGGCCGGAGGGTGGCGCTGCGGCCGACCCGGCCGACATCTCGCACCGCGCTCATCGTGAGCAGTTGGCCGATTTTCTGGACGCCATCGACGGCGGGCGCCGACCCTTCATCGATGGTGTCGAGGCCCGCAAACCGCTGGAGATAATCCTGGCCGTCTACGAATCCGCCCGCACCGGGCGCGACGTCACGCTGCCCCTGGCCGATCTTCAGGCGTGGGAGTAGACGGTCATCCTCCGCCGACAGCGAGGAGGACTCGGCCGAAATTCTTCTCCGCCTCCACGTACTCATGAGCCGCGACCACCTCGTCGAGCGGAAAGGACCGGTCGACTTTGGCCTCGATTCCTTCCTGGGCTAGACGCCAGAAGCCGTCGAGGCCGGCCTTGGTGTGGGTCCGGATCCCGACCACCGATTGACTCCTCAAGTAGAGCGAGCGCAGGTCGAGGGAGACGGTCTCGGCGGCGGTAGCACCTGAGCTGACGATCATGCCGAGCCGCGAGAGGACCGCGCAGAGCTTATCGAAGAGCGGTGCCGAGGAGGTGTTGTCGATCGCGATGGCGACCCCCTCCCCGCTGGTCAGCTCGTTCACCCGCTCGATGAAGTCCTGGCTGTCGGTGTCCAGCACCGCTGCCAGCCCGTGGGCCTGGAGCTGTTCGCGCTTCCATGCCTTGCGGGAGCTGGCGATGACGCGGGCCCCTAGCCGCTTGGCCACCAGGGCGGTGACCAGGCCGAGGCCCGAGGCCGCCGCGGTCACCAACACCCAGTCGCCCGGCTTGAGGCCGGCGACCTCGAGCTGGGTGACCGCCACCGGCCCGCTGACCGCCATCGCCGCCGCCTGCGCGTAATCCATGCTGGCCGGGATGGCGCGAAGTACCTTGGCGGGCACCGCCACGAGCTCGGCGTAGGAGCCCGGCCGGTGGACGCCGACGATCTGCGCCGTCGGGCACGCGTCATCCCGACCGATCGAGCAGGCATGGCAGGACCCGCAGGGGATGAAGGGAACGCCGGCGACCCGGTCCCCTTCGGCGAATCCGGTCACCCCGGTGCCGAGAGCCTCCACGTCGCCGGCGAGGTCCGAGCCGAGCACGTGCGGGAAGCTGATCCGCGCAAAGGGGTTGCGGCCCGCCCGGGTGCCAACGTCGAGGAGGCCGCCGACCCGGACCGCTCGCACTCGGACCAGGACCTCTTGCGGACCGGGCCGTGGCTCGGGGACGTCCTCGATCTTGAGGACCTGGGGAGGGCCGAACTCGTGGATGACGGCGGCCTTCACCGCGCCACCACCCGGTTGGAGAGCCGGCCGAAGTCGGAGACCTCCACCTCCACCAGGTCGCCCGGACGGAGGAACTCCTGCCGGGGCAGCCCGACGCCGGCCGGCGTGCCGGTCGCGATGACGTCGCCGGGCTCGAGCGTCATCAGCTCGCTGGCGGCGGCGACCAGCGCCGCGACGCCGTCGATCATGTCGGCGGTCTCGGCCTCCTGCTTCAGGTCGCCGTTGACCCAGAGCCGGACCTCCAACCGCTGTGGATCGTCGACCAGGAAGGCGGGCACGATGCCGGGACCGAACGGCGTCGAGCTGTCGGCGCCCTTGGAGGCGAGCCAATCCCAGGTGAAGGGTTCCGCGATGGGCTCCGCGACCCGGTGCAGACCGCGCAACGAGACGTCGTTGAGAGCCGAGTAGCCGGCCACGTGGCCCAGGGCCTCGGCCTCAGGGATCCTCCGGCCGCCGGTACCGATCACGACCGCCAGCTCCGCCTCCCAATCCGCCTTCGCCGCCGGGTCGGCGGGGATCACGATCTCCTCACCGGGCCCGACCAGGGCGGTCGTCGGCGGCTTGAGGAAGAAGTAGGGGCGGGCGCCCTCCCGCCGCTGAATGCCCATCTCGGCGACGTGGCTCTGGTAGTTGGCGCCGGCGCAAATCACCTTCCGCGGGTGCCGCAAAGGAAGGAGCAGGCAGGCGCCGGCGATCTCCGGCGCCGAGCCGGGATCGAACCGGCGGAGGAGCGGCTCGACCTCCGCCCAGCGCTCAACCAGCTCGAGGATGCCAGACGCCTCCACCGGCAGGCGGACCACCCGGCCGGCCACCAGGGCCGCCGCCAGCTCGTCGCCGGCGGGGGTGCGGCAGCTGACCAGGCTCCAGCGCATCACGGCCGAGGCGAGGTTGCTCCCGCCCGGGGCAGCGGCGCGCCCGCGTCGAAGAACTCGTGGCCCGGGATGCCGGGGCCCCAGAGGTTGGCGAACCGGTAGTCGGACATCGCCCAGGCGCCGGGCCGGTAGCCGGCCTCGTCGTAGACCTTGATCAGGTCGGCGTAGTACTCGACCACGCAGCCGGCCGGGTCGAGGTGATAGGTGAAGAGGTTGCCGCCGGCGCCGTGCCGGCCGGGGCCCCAGAGGAAGCGGCCGCCGTTCTTCTCCAGGACGTCGCCGAGCATGCCCAGGGCGCCCAGGTTCTCGACTTCCCAGGCGTAGTGGTGCAGTCCGTCGCCGCCCTTGGTTATGCCGATCCCGTGGTGGTCCGGGTTGCACCGGAGGAAGAGCAGAGTGCCGTCGCCGACGTCATCCGACAGTCGGAAGCCGAGCACGCGCTCCAGGAAGGCTTGCATCTCCCGCGGCCGCTCCGACTTCAGCATCGGGTGGCCGAAGCGGCGGGGCTGAACCCCGGCGCCAGTGTGCCTCGGCTCGCCACCGGCCATCCCGGTGAATACCTCGAAGAGGTGCCCGTCCGGCCCGCGGAAGCGGATCGCCTGCGCCAAGCCCGGCTCCTCCGGCTCCTCGGAGACGACCTCCACGCCCTCCTTGTCAAGCCGGTCCCGGAGCTCCTCGAGCGCGCGCTCGCCGTCGGCCTCCAACGCGACGTGGTCGAGGGCGGCCGCCTCCGCCTGCAGGAATTGGAGCGAGTGGTGGACGCCACCATGGGTCAGGTAGGAGGTCCTCTTCTCGCGGGTCACCTCGCGAAGGCCCATGACCGTCGTGGCCCAGCCCACCGAGGCGTCCAGGTCCGGCACCTGGAGGCCGACATGCCCGATCGCCTTGATCATCTCAGCTCCTCCTTCACCCTGGCCGGCAGACCAAGAATGCGCTCTGCGTTGGCGTGAAAGACCCGATCGATCACGGAATCCTCGAGGCCCAGCTTCGCCCAGCCGGCGAAGAGGCGGTCGTGGGTGAGGCTTGGATAGTCGCTGCCGAACATGACCTTGTCCTTGAGCCGGCGCGGGATCTCCCGCTTCAATGCCTCCGGGAAGTACTCAGGGCCCCAGCCCGACGTCTCCCAATACACGTTGGCCTTGTGCAGGCAGATCATCACCACCTCCTCCGTCCACGGCCAGCCGGGATGCGCCGCGATGATCGTCAGCTCCGGCAGGTCGGCCGCCAGGTCGTCGAGGGCGGGAAAGGGCCGGGCCATCTTGAGGTGCCGGCCGAGGCCTCCTCGTACGCCGGCGCCCATGCCGGTGGTGCCGCTGTCGACCAGTACCGGCACCCCGAGCTCGGCGATCTTCTCGAAGAGCGGCCGGTGTTCCGGGTCGCCGACCGAGAAGCCGCCACAGATCGGGTGGAAGTGAAACCCGATCAGGCCCAGGTCCCGGACCGCGTGTTCCGCTTCCCGGATCGCGGCCGCACCCTTCCACGGGTCGACCGACGCCCAGGCGTTGAGGACCACGTCCGAGTGGCGGTCGCGCAGCCCGGCGACGTAATCGTTGCTGCAGGGAGGGCAGCCGGTGATGGTCTCGGTGTCGAAGGCGACCATCAGCACCTCCACCTCGGCCATGCGCAGCTCCTCGATGACACGGTCCTCCGGGAGTGGCACCCAGGGCCGCTTCCAGTAGGCCCGGAGGGCCTCCGCGTAGGGCGCGATGGCAGCGAACCACTCCGCGGTGTTCGGATGGCAGTGGAGGTCGATGACGCGCCGCGAGGAGACCGCCGTGGTCACCTCGCGGGCGCGCTCGCCGGGATCGGGATCCGCGCCGCGTTCTCCGCCAGCCATTCCTCGAAGCTCTGCAAATCGGGGTTCAGCTCGCGCGCCAGGCCGTGGTCGCGCGGCCCGACATACTCGGCCTCGAAGTCGCGCTTGAAGTGGAACATGTTCCCGATCAGGTCGGCGCCGGGAAAGCCGAGGGCCCGGTAGGCGTCGGGGTCCATCGGGTAATAGGTGACCTCCTCGCCCAGCGCCCGCGAGAGCTTCTCGGCCATCTGGCGTCCGGTCAGGAGCTCGCCCGCCACCGAGACCGTCCTGCCGATGAACTCGTCGCCCCGCTTGAAGATGCCGAGGGCGATCTTGCCGATGTCCTGGTTCGCCATCCCGGGCCAGCGGGCGTCGCCCAGCGGGTAGGCGAGCACCAGCGTGCCGTCCTCGCCCCGCTGCGGCCCGAGCCCGAAATAGATGAGGTTCTCCCAGTAGGCGGAGGTCCGCAGCAGTGTCAGTGGGATGCCGGCCTCGAGGAAGGCCGCGTCGGCCTCGCCCTTGCCGTCGTAGTGGGGCACTTTGTAGCCGCCCGCCAGGGTCGGCATGCGGTCGTCCTTCACCCACTGCCGGCTGTCCTCGAGCGTCGACCAGATGGTGTGCTGGACTCCTGCCGCCTTGGCGGCGGCGGCCATGGTGAGGGCGTGGCGCATCTCGGTCGCCGGAGAGAAATCGACCCAAAAGAAGGTGACGCAGAAGGCGCCTTGGGCGCCGCCGAAGGCGGCTTCGACGCTGCCCAGGTCCTCGAGGTCGGCCTTGACCACCTCGACGTTGGGCAGCTTGGCCAGCGCCTGCGCCGCCTCTGAATCGGGGTTCCTGGTCAGGGCACGGGCTTGGAACTCGCCCGAAGGGTCCATGGCGATGGCGCGGACCAGCCCGCCCCCCTGAGCGCCAGTGGCGCCGACCACGGCGATGACCTTCCTCTGGCTCATATCAGCCTCCCGAGACGGTGAGGTGCCGCCACGAGCCGCGGGCGCCCTGTCCGTGCGCGGAAATGCTGCCCTTCACCGGGTCCGGCGGCAGCAGCGTGCAGACGATGAGCCCGAGCGTGACCGAGGCGACGTCGACGGGGATCCCGGCGGTCCGATAGAAGACCTTGCCGTCGGTCCGCCACTCCGCGGTGCGGGCGGCCCGGTCGAGCACCAGCTCGTAGTGATGGAACTCGCCCGGCGAGTTGAGCGCGCAGAAGGGCGACTGGACGACGTAGCTGAAGGAGCCGCCCTCGGGCGTGACGCCGGGGATGGGCAGCCGTTCGTAGAGGGCGCCGAGCCGGGTCGAGGTCAGCATCCAGTCGAAGATCATCCCGGTCGAGAAGTCGCCCACGACCAGCCCCGTCCAGCCGTCCAGGAGGTCGTCGGGGTTGCCGTTGAAGTTCTCGCTGGCCATCTCCACCGAGATGGTGGTCGGACCGTCCGCCGAGACCGGGATCGGCTGCGGCGTCACCAGCAGGTGCTTGGGGTCGTCGAGCATGTGGACCTGGTCATGCTTCAGCCGGAAGGGGTTGACGGTGACCGTCAGGGTGCCTTCCTTGGCCTCGACCTCGGCCTGCGGGTCGCCGTAGGACCAGAGGCTGCCGTCCGGCGTGGGCAGCTGCAGCACCTGCCATTTGCTCGGGTCGAGCGCTCCGGCCGTGAACGTGTCGTACTCCAGGACCGTCATTGCTTTACCTCCTCAGGCTTCTTGTCCCAGGTGGGGAGCTGGATGATCTCGAGCCCCTGCTCGGCGGCGAGCCGGTGGTACTTCTCGGTGTCGAGGACCTGGCCCGGCGGCGGCAGCACCAGCTGCGGCGCCGGCTGCCCCATGCGCTTGTGGAAGACCTCGAGACCGGCCGGGATGGCGATCTGGAGAAGGTGGCACTCGGTCTCGAAGCGGAGGCGGTGCGGAACGTCGCGGGGCAGCCATAGGAAGCAGCCGGGCGTCCCTTCCGTGCTTTCCTCGCCGCAGGTGACGGTGATCTTGCCCTCCAGCAGGTACCAGCCCTCGTCCTCCTTGTGATGCACGTGGAGCGGGGTCTGGCCGGCGGGGCACTTGAGGTCGATCAGGCCGAGGGCGCCGCCGGTCTTGTCGCCGCTGGCTTTGATAGTCATCAGCATCTGCAGGTACCAAATGGGGTCGCCGCCCTCGGCGTCGAGGGCGAAGAACTCGTTCGACATTTTTCGTTACCTCCTTTTCACGGACGCGGCGCGATGTTCGCGTTCAAGCGAAAGAAGTTGTCGGGGTCGTAGGCGGCCTTGACCTTGCCCAGCCGCGCGTAACGCTCGGCGCCGCCGTAGGCGTCGAGCAGCCGGTCCTGCTCGTCGAAGTTGAGCATGTTGGCGTAGATGCCGCTCGAGAGCCAGGGCTTGAGTGCGTCATGAGCGCCGCGGATCTGCCTGACGCACTCTTGGTCCCGGGCGGCCTCGGTCCACCAGAGTGCGAAGTTGATCCACCAGTTGTGCTTGCGGTTGGGGAAAGCGGTGGCGTCGTCGGGGACCCGGGCCATGGCGCCGCCCAGCCCGAGCAGCTCGATCTCGCCCTCCAGGTCCATCGCCAGCCAGGACCCGACCAGGCTCTCCAGCGCCTCCCCGGAGAGGGAGTTGATGTGGGCCTCCTTGGTGTAGTAGCGGTTCCCGTCCGGGAACTCGGGGTTGATGATCTTCTGCACCCGGGCGCCGAAAGGCATCAGCGTCATCGCCTTGGTGGCCGGTTTGCCAACCTCGATCAGCCTCTGGACGAGCTTCTCGCCCTCCGGGGCCGCCGCGTCCTCCAGGTACATGACGATCAGCATCAGGAGCCGCTTTCCGACCAGCTCGTCGGGCACGAAGGGGAGCTTCGGCATAGACATCTTCAGGGCCGCGTGCCAGCCGACGTCGTCGCCCAGCTCGGGGTAGACGCGGGCGTACTCGGAGAGCGCGACCACGGCGTCCTCCGGGTGGTAAAGCGAGACGCCGATCCGCATCGGCGGCCCGAAGGCGTGGGCGCGGAACTCGAACTCGGTGACCACGCCGAAGTTGCCGCCGCCTCCGTGCAGGCCCCAGAAGAGGTCGGGGTGCTCGAGCTCGCTGGCCCGGAGGACGCCGCCGTCGGCGGTGACGACCTCCAGCGACTCGTAGTTGTCGCAGGTGAGCCCGTGCTTGCGAGAGAACCAGCCGATGCCGCCGCCCAGGGAGAGCCCGGCGACGCCGGTCTCGGAGACGACGCCGAGGGGGACGATGAGCCCGTGCTCGGCCGTGGCCTCGTCGATGTCCTCCAGCAGCGAGCCGCCGCCGGCCCGGACCCGGCGGGCGCCGGCGTCGACGCTCACCTGCCGCATCCGGGTGAGGTCGATGGTGAGGCCGCCCTCGCAGAGCGACTTGCCGGCGACGCCGTGGCCGCCGCCGCGCACCGACACCAGCAGGCCGTGCCGGCGCGCGGCCCGCACCGCGGCGACCACGTCGGCCGTTTCGGCGCATCGGGCGATCAGCCCTGGCCGCCGGTCGATCATCCCGTTCCAGATCGTCCGGGCCGCGTCGTAGCCCGGATCCTCGGCCGTGACCAGCTCGCCGGCGAAGCCCGGACGGAGCTCGGCGGCCAGCGAAGCGGCCTCCGCCGCGCCCTCGATGACGTTCCCCCTGACCTGGTCAGCTTGCAACATGGCGCTTCCTGGAAACCTCCTTTAGTGGTTAAGCAATGAACTATCGAGGCTGCGTGCGCAGCGAGTGGCGGGCATCGGCTCCTACTCCGCGGCCGCGAGCTTCACGGCGGGTTCGACCCAGCCGGCGGCCAGCTCGATCACGCCGAGGTGGTCCTCGAACATCCGGTCATGCCGAGGCAGCGGGTAGATGACGGGGTAGACGCCCTCCTCGAGAAGCCACCGGAGGTGGGCGGCGTTGTGCGCCGGCGAGCCGGCCAGGCAGAACTTCTCCAGCAGCCGGTCGGAGACCAGGTTGGTGGCCCGCTCGAAGTCCTTGTCCTCCCAGACCGCCTTGACGGCCCGGGCGTCGGGTCCGAGGCCGCAGAGGTCGGCGATGTGGAGGTAGTGCTCGGAGGCGCAGTAGAAGGCGATGCCGCGCCGGGCCGCGAAGAGCGCGGCTTCGTCCGCCGGGTCGGCGCAGACCATCAGGAGCGTGGCGACCTGGACCTCGGCCGGGTCGCGGCCGGCCTCGCGCGCCGACCGCTCGATGATGCCGCGGTAGTCGGCCAGCGATTCGCCGGTCAGCCAGTTGGTGATGACCCCGTCCGCCACCCGAGCGGCGGTGCCCACCATCTTCGGGCCGAGGCCGGCCAGCCAGATCGGGATCGGCTTCTCGACGGGGCCCTCGCGCAGGTGGAAGTCGCGCGGCTTGAACCATTCGCCGTCGTAGGTGAACTTCCGCTCGGTGAGGAGCCCGCGGACGATCTCCACCGACTCCTTGGCGCGCGCCAGCGGCCGCTCGATCTCGAGCCCGTGGCCGCGGTGCATGAAGCCGATGCCGCCAGTGCCCATGCCGAGCGGGCCGAAGCGGCCGCCGGAGAGGTCGTGGACGCTCCGCGCGCTCATCGCGAGCAGGGTCGGGGTGCGCGTGTAGAAGCTGACGATGGTCGTCGCCAGGTTGATCCGCGAGGTCTCGCGGGCGAGGACCGCCAGCAGGGCGAAGGCGTCCTTACCCGACTCCTCCGTTGCGCAGAAGGTGGAATAGCCGAGGCGCTCCCCGGCCCGGACGAAGTCGATCAGCTCGTCCCAGTCGAGGTCGCCGGTGTGGCACATGAAGCCGAGGTCGGATGCGGCCGTCGCACTCCCGGGTGCTCTCATACTCACCCCAAACGTTTCTTATCGGTCTCGGCTCCGCGGCGCTTGCCGCAAAGTAGTTCAGGGGTTTACTATATCGCCGTGAGCCAGGATGTCAAGCAGGGCGCCCGCCGGGGGCGCCGGCGACCGAGCAACATCCACGCCCCGGTTCGTGCCGCCTCAGAGCTGCAACGGGAGTTCCCGGAAATGGACCGCCGGGCCACCGAGGTCTTCATCAACCTGATTCGCACCGACAGCCTGGTCGGCAACCTGCTGGCCCGCCGCTTCCGCCGCTATGGGCTCTCCCTCTCTGGCTTCAACGCGCTGGTGATCCTCCGTCAGTCCCACGCCGGTCTCCACCCGCACGAGATCGCCGACCGGCTGCTGGTGACGCGGGCGGCGGTGACGGCGCTGCTCGACTCGCTGGAAGCGCGCGGGTATGCGAGCCGGGTGCGCAGCCTGGACGACGGCCGTATGTCGCTGGTCGAGATCACCGATCGGGGCGGAGAGGTCCTCCGCGAGCTGCTGCCCGAGCACTTCGCCGCCGAGCGGGCGATGGCCGCCTGCCTCAACGCCAACGAGAAGGAGCTGCTGATCGGGCTCCTCGGCCGCCTCCAGGCCCACCTCCTCGCCCAGGCCTTGGAGATCGAGGACGTGATCAACGAATGAGCAGGCTGCCCGGTGTGACGCCCTTCCCGCCCGATTTCGCGGCCCGCTACCGGGCCGCGGGCTATTGGGAGGATCGGCCGCTGGGCGCGCACTTCGACCGGGTCTTCGCCGGCCACGGCGATCGGACCGCGATCAGCGCCGGCGGCCGGTCGATCGGGTACCGCGAGCTCCGCGCCCGGGTTGACCGGCTGGCCCGCCACCTGTTCGATCTGGGCGTCAAGCCGCTCGACCGCTTCGTCCTGCAGCTCCCGAACGTGCCCGAGTTCATCTACCTCTATTTCGCCCTCCAGCGGGTCGGGGCGATCCCGATCATGGCGCTCGCCACCCACCGGTGGATCGAGATCAGCGCCTTCGTCGAACTGGCCCGGGCGCGCGGCTACGTGATGCCCGGCGGCGACGAGTACGAGGAGATCGCCGCCAGGCTGCGCAGTGCGTACCCGACCCTCGCCCTGGTCCTCTCCGCGGCACCCGGCTCGGGAGTCATCGCGATCGGGGACTTGCTCGAGCGCGAGCCGGCGACGCCCGCCTCAGCCTTAGAGCCGGTTTGGATCGACCCCGACGAGCCCTGCGTCTTCCAGCTCTCGGGCGGCACCACCGGGGTGCCCAAGCTGATCCCGCGGACCCACAACGACTACCTCTACAACACCAAGGCCGCGGTCGCCGTCAACGACGTCCATCCCGACGATTGCCTGCTGGTAGTGCTGCCCATCGGCCACAACTTTCCTCTCGCCTGCCCGGGGATCTCCGGCTTCTTCCTGGAGGGCGCGCGGGTGGTGCTCTCGACCTCGACTCGCGCCGAGATGACATCAGCGGGCGCTAAAGAGCCGGCTTCGACCAGTCGCTGATTGTGCTCAAGCTGAGTGCGCGCCAGTTCCGTCGATTCGTGCTTGATCTCATAATCGCGACGCGCGAAGACCAGGTCCCAGTATGAACGCTGAACCTGCGCGATGATCTCGATGGCGCGCTGGCGGAATTGGCTGTCGGAGATGTCCAGACGCTTCTTCGCGATCTTGATCTGTCGCCGCGTCGGATCGATCTGGCGATTGCGCAGGAGCGGCTGGACGAAGTTGAAAGTCAGCCCGGTCGTGTATTGCGGGTTGAGCGAATTGAACAGGTTCTGAGTCGCCGCCCGATTATTATCGAACGCCGCTGACACGTTCCCGCCCATCCACGGCAAGCGCTGCGAGAGGTTGGTCGATCCCACCACGTTATCCGTCATCAACCGCCCGTTCTGACCTCCGGCGAGCAACGAAGCGACCGCGATGGTCCGCCGGTCGTAGTAGAAACTCGTTCCGACGATGGGGTCATAGGCTCCCTGAGCGGCGCGCAGATCGAACTCGTTCAGTTGCACGTTGAGGCGCTCGACCTCGATGTCGCGATTATTCTCCAGCGCCATCTCGACCGCATCGCGCAGCGTGAGCAGCTTGCGCTTGTTCGCCTCGACCCCGATGCGTTGCTCCTGAACTGGCGTCTGCGATGCCGGTGGCGCTGCGTTCTGCGCCAGCGCCGCGCTTGGCGCTGCGGTCATCACCATTAAGATCAGAAGAAAAATATGCTGGCAGGTTTTCATCTCAAAACTCTTTTCCGAGGTGGTGTTCCTTGGCCCGCTTGTAGACGACGGCCGCGGCGGCGATGTCTTCAATCGCGATCCCGAGCGATTTGAAAAGCGTGATCTCCTGCGCGTGCTTGCGCCCTTTGAGCTCGCCGTTAATCACGTAGCGCAACTCGTGGACGCGCTCCCAATTGAGCAGGCCCTTCTCGACCGCGTTCACCAACTCGCCCGCTTCAATCCGCGCTTGCTCCTTCGAATCCACCGCAATGAATGAAGCTCGCTTGATCACGTCGTCATCCAGCTCGCGCTGCAAGATGGAGTTGCTGCCCGTCGCATTGACGTGCGCCCCGTGCTTGAGCCACGCGCCGGCGAGCACCGGCTCGCGTGAGGAGGTCATCGTAATCACGATGTCCGCGCCATCCGCTGCTGCTTCGGGCTGCTCGACCGGCGTGACGTTGATCTGCAACTGCGCCCTCATCTCTGCGCAGAACCGCTCGCGGCGCTCGGCCGACCGGCTGTAGGCCAGGACGGTGTGAATCTCTCGCACAGCGCACACGGCGGCGAGTTGGCTGCGCGCTTGCCAGCCTGTGCCGTAGATGCCGACGACCCTCGCCTCCGGGCAGGCCAGATACTTGGTCGCCACGCCGCTGGCCGCGCCCGTGCGCATCTGGCCCAGCTTGTCGGCCTCGATCAGCGCGAGCAATTCGCCGGAGAGGGCATCG
>Ga0207646_10006876_pt1 | contig 11683 bp, 8 predicted proteins | sample KBSK5502metaG_FD_184343 | JGI IMG/M metagenome (GOLD analysis project Ga0207646, IMG submission 184343) | Corn, switchgrass and miscanthus rhizosphere microbial communities from Kellogg Biological Station, Michigan, USA - KBS K5-50-2 metaG... | ecosystem: Host-associated > Plants > Roots >...
TTCTATCGTGATAGTTTGATTCGGACTAACGGGGATTGCTCAGAATGGCTGAAGATAGAATCCCTATGGGTAGGTGGCCCCTTCCTCGAGGTGGTGGGTGTCTTCAACCCGTTCAAAGCAGAGGGGGCTTTGAAAACGCGCTCGGTCATGCAGCTATTTTTGGGAGGCCCTATTCAAGAAATCGATGATAGACTCAGCAATGAATTCTCCCTCTTCGAGTCCGGTTCCGTTGTGGTTGCCGAAGAAGAATGATTGTCGCATCGTCGTCTGAGAGTTTAGCAGTTCTAATCTCTATCCTATGGTGGGGGTGTTTCGAGCCTTCATCGTCCTGGCCGTGGAGGCTCTTGTCGCTGGAGCTTCAGAAGTGAGAAGAATGAGAGGAAGAGGCAGACCGCCAGACCCGTGAACACGTAGACCCATGAATCCCAGAGTCCTCTTGGGCCTATGATGGGGAAGTAGTAGAGACCGCTGGGTCCGTAGAACTGGGCGATTCCGAACAGCTCGTCAGCGGTGACTGAGAGGGCTCCGAAACCGTAGCACGCAGCTCCGAAAACGATCAGCCACCATATCCGACTCATAGATTACGCCCGGGAAGGGTCATTGGAGAAACATTGGTTCTCATCGCGATCATTATCTCGATGATACTGTCTCGGTGATTCCAGATGCGAAGATCCATTGAAAGCGGCTAGGCGTGTCATCAAAACTCATAATGGTTTGAGAGGACGTGATCTTGTTTGGCATTGGCGTCGCCTTGGTCGAGGAGATGGAGCGGGGATGTGGCTTGAGCGAGCAATAGAAAGCTCCTGGAAAAGAGCTTTGAACGAGGATTGCCGGCAACCAAGTTGTTGGCGGCCCATAGGAAGCGCGACAGTTTGCCTTCAGAACGAGCTAGTAGAGCCTGCGGCAGAAAGAATAGACCATCGACCCTCTTTTCCTTGAACCCGCATCGATTCATCATAAGCCTACAGGCTTTGAGAGTAAATAGCTTGGATCGCATTAAGTAATTAAAAACCCCAAGAGGGTGATTCCCACCTATAAATTTGGAATATGCCTTGCCTAACATGTAAAATGGAGAGAAGTGGTTGGGAATCTCCAGCACTAAACGCCCCTGTGGAGCGATAACTCTCCTCGTTTCACGTATAATCTCCTCTGGATGTCCCGCATATTTTATCATGCGGAAGCACAGAATGTGATCAAATGTATTCGGTTTCAGCGGTAAGTATCTTGCATCAGCACAAATTGCTTCGAAGTCTGCTTGACGGTACCTCTTCATGGATGCCTTGCACATTTCATGAGAAACGTCGATTCCAACTGTTCTGAAGTTGGCACTCAAAAGAACGCCACTTAGTCTTCCGGGCCCACAACCAATATCCAACGCTAATTGCTTACCCCAATTTGCTTTGCCACCCAACCGGTGGACCTTCGAGAGGCTTTGAATTGCTCCCGTCTCGATACGAGAAATAAGAGCCCCGCCGCTGGAGGCTAGCAGCCGGCTCTCGTAACGCGAACCTAGTTTATCAAAACCCCGTCGAAGCCTGAGGGGTTTCCTCGCACGTTCCTCATCTTCAACATGAATCGAACTCGCAGCTGCACCGAGCATGAAAGCTACGCAATCGAGACCCTTGAGCAATAACATCACTAGCAATTGTGCCGGCTTGCGCTTCGCTACTCGGAAGTAGCTTCGTACTCTTTCGACTGGAGAGAATTGTTGACGAGCCTTCCATCCGTAGGATTTTTTATAAAACTTGAAGTATCTTCCATGGCCAAACTTCTTGCTTAGGTCGAAGATTGGTTCTGCAACAAGCAATGGTTGCACTGTTGATACGATCTTGCACCTTGTGCGTTCGATTTTCGCATGATATGCAAATTCGTCAATATTGCCGGTGTGATTGTCGAATCCTCCTATTCTATCATGCAGTTCCCTAGTAACGCATCTGGCAGCCTCCATTGCACTATTGTCTCTGCAAGACATCTTTTCTAGCTTGCGACATTCGGCGAGGAACCCTTTCCCCTCAACAATTTCTGGGATTATCATTGCTTGGCTACCGTTACGAAACTCGTTCGCGCATTCAGACAAGACGTCTCTTGCCAAAACCATATCGGCGTCCAAGTGAAGAACCAGCTGCCCTCGGCTGACGCTCGTTCCGATGTTTCTAGCGGCAGCTTTGGGCACAATCATACGAATGTATTTCGCTCCAAATTTTCGTGACATTGCTTCGGCATAGTTATCATTGGAACTATCAATCACGATAACTTCGTGATGCCCGTACTTTTGATTCTGAATAGACAAGAGACAGGTCTCCAGACGGCTCCATTTGGTGTGCAGTGTCGGAATCACGACAGATACAAGTGGAAATTTTGAATCCTCGCTTTCGCCGTCAGTTCCCGATGTTACGGACACTCTTGCTCTACGCACTCCCTCATCTAGGTACGAATGAACTTTTAATGCCTCCAACTCGGAATCGAGTTTGGGGAAATTCTGTCCGCGTTATTGCTGCTACCTGCTGGAGTCCAGCCACCACGCCCGTATTTCTTATCGACAGGTTCCTCATCCCATCTCCTTGCTAGGATTCTAGCGTCTATCCGTTTAGGCGGTATTACAATGGTCGCTTCTCTGTGCTATTTGAGGCTCAAGTTACCCGAGTCAAGAATCTAACAGTGCCGAGATGAGTTCAGCAGTGAGACCGCCACCCTCCAGTTAGCGCTGCTGTACTTCCGTCAACATCACCGTCACTTTGGCCTAATCAGTCACGAAAGTGGGGGCCGGTCGGGGCAGGGTCGGCTGTTCAATCTGGTCGTAGGTTAACGACTGGTTCCACAACCTAATTGAGTACAATTGTGTTCCATTAGAAGAAGGAAATATTTTGACGTATTGATCTTGAGGGAGCTGAATCGGCGAGAACGACGTTTCGTTGGTGCCAAGAAGCGTGTTTGACATCAGTATTCCATTGAAAAAGATCTCCGCCCTTCGAAGATTGGCATCATACACAAACGTAACTGTCAGACGTTGCCAATAAAATTCCGTCATATCAACTCCCGAAATCCAACGGTAGCCTTCGGCCGTTGAGGTCATTTCGAGGAATAGGTCGTTTGAGGTACCAAACTTCACGTTTAGAACATTATCAATGCTGAGAATCGTTTCCCAAGCTGGGGGTTGACTTGGTGTCATCGAAATCTCTAGGGTTAATGAGCTGTTGTTCAGGTCACCCAGAGACAAAGCCCATTTCTGGGGATTCAGGTTTTTCGTAGTATTGGTCGACGAAACGAAGTTGTTTGAGACTCTGAACCAGCGAGACATGTTCATTATTGATTCAGATACCGAGCTTGGCGCAAGCTGGCTTTTTTCGAGTCTGTTCAGTATTCCTATTGATTCCTCTTTCAAAGAAGAGGTTGCTCTCTCGAAGATTGTTCTGTTCAAGTAGAATGTGTAAACTCCTTCCGACCCAATGAAGGAGAATTCTGTTCCGTAGTATTGTCGAAATGCTGCAGTTTGTGACTGAGATACATCAGGGGTAACAGTTAGAATGAACAAATTACGTTCTTTGAGTGCTTGCAAGAAAGAGTTCTGATCCGTATAGAAGTTGAAACCTTTGTATTGCTGGCTCGCTTGATCCCACTGATAGAAGTCGAGATAGGATAAGCTCGGCATATCGGTGTAGTAGTAAAGTGCAGGAGATTGGACGAGAGAGTAGTAAGCTATTTCAGGATCTAAAAGCCCCCTATCTTTGCTCTCGTGGTAAAGGTAGTTTATGTAATAGCCGGCAAAGACTGAGTCTAGATTTCCATACGGATCCACGCCGTGATATATCACGTTCGACCCTATACCGTAGAAGGATGCAGTTTCATAGACCGAGAAAGCGGAAGACACCACAAGAAACACCGTAAGCAACATGGGTGCACGCTTGCCTTTCTTGTTGGCGACAAACTTGCCAACGTAAATGACACCGAGAATCACGATCGGCAAGAAATAGTAGCTATGGTACATGTGGACTATGTTATGGACGAAAGCGAAGGCGAAGTAAGACATTGCACCCAAACCAAACCCGACAATTCTCACTCGATCCATCCGATTAGGTGGCACTGCCATTGCCAGTGCTGGGACGAATAAGAAACTCAGACCCAAAGAGGGAAGCAGAGACTTTTCGACGTATTGTGAAACGAGGTTTCCAGATTGTCCAGAGAGAGATGTGGCAAGTGTTGGCGCCTCTTCCAGACGATAGAGTTGGAATTTGAAGGGTGCATACTCTGGAACAATCAGCTGTGTCAACGCCAGGGGAGCAAAGAAGCCCGAGACAAGTGCACACGCGGCCCCCAAAAGAGTGACTCGAGAAAGGATTCTATGTTCTCTTCCACCCAACATGGTTGTCAGTAAGAGGGCGGGGGTGTAAATTGCAAAGATTTGTCTCGTAGCCAATAGAGTGCCAAGAATAAAGAATCCTAATAGCAAGTAAGCCGGTTTCCCTGTTTCTTCGTAATAGATAGTTGAAAGCCAAGACATCAGAAACACCAAGAAGGTGAATGGTTCAAGCTGAAATTTCGTTCCGAAATAAAGGACCAAGGGCGAAAACAAGAAAATGACGACAGCAACTTGCGACGAGAAAACTTGTCCTGTGAGCTTCGCCACAATCTTGTATATCATCACACATGAAGCCAAGGTGGCACCGAAGGAGAAAATTCGGCTTAGAACAAGGAAATTTGAAACTGAATTGTTGAATACTCCACCGATCACCATTTGAAAGACGTAATACGCCCAGAAGAAAAGATAGCCTACGTTATAGTCAGGCCTCGATGGGTCGTAAGCTGCCTTGAAGACAAACGGGTTGCCAATTTGTCGCATGAAGCTCGCAAATGACAGGTATACTGATTCGTTCCAGGCATGAATGCCGACGACAGGAAGACGGATCACAAGGAAAGCTTCGAATACGATAAATAACGCCAACGGCAATGCCAAGACTCCGTGTCTCACAATCACGATCCGAAGCGTTCTGGGGACGCGACGCGTTGTCATTTTTGGGGGACAGATCTAAACTTCAATCCTTCAACCGTTCCTCTCAGGTACGCCTTCGCGTTCCTGAGTCTCTCGCCGCGATACAATCCCGAGTCAGCAATAATCGCGCCTAAATAGAGAAGAGTGGTAGCAGGCAAGAAAAAAGTTGCTAAGAAAGTAAACTGTTTTGAAGTCGAGTATTTTCGATGAAACAAAACTCTGTTCCTTGCGGCATAGAAAGCTCGTTGTGCTGTATGCACGGAGTAACGTCGAGTCCGGCCTACTCTTCCAGTCGGAAGTGGTGTATCATGCCACACTTTCGCAGTTGGAACTAGTAAAACACGAAAGCCAGTCCGTCGGACTCGGTTGCAAAAATCGGCTTCATCATAATGAATGCTGAAATTGTCTGCATCGAAAAGGCCAACCTTAGAAAGAATGGCCTTTCGAATCATAAATGCGTTAGGAAACTCCTCAGACTCAATCGGGTTATTGCCGAAGATGCTGACTCTTCCTCGATCTGGAAATTCAGTCCTGCTTGTCAAGTAATCTCTCTTTACTCGGCCGCACCACACACGCGCAGGGTCGGCCAGGTAATACATCACGGGTCCGGTCACTCCAGCTTGCTCATCCCTCCTCATTACCCGAACCAGCTCGCTTACCGTATCCCTATCGACCACATTGTCATCGTCAATGAGAAAGATCAGCTCGCCTTTGGAGTTCAGAATTCCAACGTTTCGTGAACCAGCGAGGAGAAGTTCTTTGCTATTCTTGATAAAGCGGACGCTAGGGGAAAAGTTTGATTTGTCCTCTCCGGAATAGTCACCAGAGGTGGCATCTTCTACTACGATTACTTCGATGTTCTTATAATCGCTCAAGAGAATCGAGTCGATGAGACGGAGAAGTTTTGTGATTCTATTATGAGTGGGAATCACTACGGAGACGAGCGGAGATCTATCTTTATGTTCGAACAAGTTAGTCAAAGGATCGGATACACATGACCTATTCGCAATGCGATGATTTACGCTTGGACCCATCATAACCCCAATCTATATCTAGGAAGTAAATTTTCATGAGACTGCGTCCAAGACGTTGTCGAACTCCTTGGCCGCCTTGTCCCACGAGTGTGCCCTTGCCCACTTAACGGCTGACGCGGCCATTCTGCTTCTCAGAGGGCCATCGCTAATAAGTGCAATGACCTGTTCCGCCAATTTGTTCGTATCTTCGAACGGCACTAGAATCCCAGTTTTCCCGTCGAGAATCGAATCACGCAATCCAGGCACGTCCCACCCAACCGCCGATGTTCCGCACGCATTTGCTTCGATGACCACAATTCCGTACCCCTCTCGTACTGAAGGCATTAACATAACGTGAGCGCCCGCCAATAGCCTCTTCTTCTCGTCGTCCCAAAGATGGGGAGTTCGTTCGATGATCTTGACAGAGCCCGAGTAGGCCAAGCCCGACAATTGCCTGCGGATAGCTGAGTCGTCGCCGTTGCCAGCAATGATCAACTGAGCATCAGGTATTTTCTCTATTATGTGCCTCATTGATTGGATCGCGTACTGCACCCCCTTGTATTTCATGAATCTACTTATACACACTATTGTAGGATTGTCGAATTTCTTCCCGTCTGGTTCGAATTGTGCAAAAGCCTCACCTAATCCCGGCCTGATGACCGTTATGTTGGCGTCTGTCAAGCCCAAGCGTACTAACTCACTCTTTGTACTGGCTGAGCATGTAATGATCTTTGAATTTCGATAAATCCGATACACCCACGGTTCCACTCTGATCGCGATATCAGATAATGGTCTTGGTAGTTCATGATTGAATATTTCTCCTGCGACTTGGTAAATTATGCAAACTTTTGGTGTTTGATTAAACAGCGGTGTGAGCCACGGCAAAGCGACATCACCATTGTCGACTATAATGTCAGCTCGTCCAGCTAATCCAGTTACAATTGACAATGGAAGGAAGACTCGACCTAGTCGACGGTGCGGTAACCTAAGTATCTTCAAACCGTCAACGACCTCCCTTTGTGGAAGGCCAGAATCCTCCGTGGAAACGATCGTTATTTCATATTTGTGAGTCAACCTTCGGAATATTTGGTGGATATATAATGTGGCTCCTCCGCCGGCGTAGTGTTTTATATCTCGGTGAGATAGAATTACAATTGTCTTCAAACATGCTGCCTTGTTCAGCAGTCATGACATTCGAAAGAAATGCTCTATGGTGAGCCTCGACGAACGTGGGAGAGTGATTTGATCGAGTCTCGGATTGCCGTCCAAGGAATGATCAGAGCAGGGGCCCGTGAGAAATAAGGCAGTTTCTTCTGGTACGACCGCCTAAGCCTAAGTCGATACGCAATGCGGAACGTGTCAATTAGCATCAATATCAATTGCTTTGTTCCAACAGAACCTCTAAGTTCAATGTCAACAGGCAATTCCTTCACCCTGACACCCAGAAGTGAAGCGATCGCCAACAGTTCCAAATCAAAGGCATATCCTTTTACCGACATCAAAGGGACAACTTTGTATAGTGTTGTACTCCTCCATCCTTTCAATCCGGCCTGTGTGTCTGATACTCGAACTCCCACGAGCAAACGCTCTAGTACATTATAACCAAGGCTCAGGAATCTGCGTAATGCAACAGTCCGAACAATTGATCCAGGATGACGCTTAGAGCCAATGACTACATCCAATGACTTCAACGTATCAATGTACTCTTGTAGCTCCGTAGGGACAACTTCTAGATCGCTATCCATAATGAAAGTGTATTCGCCTGTTACATGGTTGAACCCGGTCTTGACTGCGAAGCCCTTTCCTCTATTCTCGACGTAACTGACGACCTTCACTCTTGAAGGTGCCAAACTTTGAACCAACTTTCCGGTTCCGTCTTCGCTCCCATCATCAACCAAAATTATTTCGTAGTCCGAGGAGAACTCATCAAATTGGCGTTTCACCGAGGCAATGCTCTGCTCTATGCAATGCGCTTCATTGTAAGCGGGCATTATGACTGAGATTCTTCCTTTCGCAAAACCGTGGACAAGGTCAAAGTCAAGAGGAATAGGAACCGCTAAGAATTGTTTTTCTTGCCGAGGAAAGGGTTCCGTTTGGAAGTTACTAGTGATTTGCACGTAAACGCTCCCTAGTAATTTGTGCCAACAAAGAAGTATGCAGCGAGTTCACCCTTCTGTTCCTTGAGAGCGAAGCCTTCGGGCACCGTTGGTTGTCCATGCCACCCCGAGCCATTCACCCACCATATCATTATGGCGCCCGAATACCCACCAAGTCTTGCCATCGCAACACCTTCGAGGGGACTCGAATAACCATAATTGATTATCTGGTCATCTGGCGGGAGGTAGGCCCTGGCCCATCCGTAAATCGCCTGGTGAGTGATGAGTACATCCCCAGTCCCGATTTGGGTCGCAACCCACCCTAGCACCTCTCTTAAGCTACTCATGTCCGATAACGGAACACTATCTTGGATCATTGAAGTCGGGACAAATCCAGGAAATGCTGCATAGTAAGGCATGGCATCTTGCGCTGGCAACGCAATGTAAAGACCAGCCCCGAGGAGAAAGAGTAACGGCACACCCGGCAGGGCTCTAGCCAGGATTCGTGCGGTCTGTCCTTTTTCAGAATTTGCGATCTCAAAAAGCCGAAAAAGCCCAAGGGTTGCGCAGATACAGACGGGTAGGTCGAGTAGTAAGGCCCATCTGTAACTCGAGACGTTGACGCCATACAATGGCATCAGCCCGACAAGAACACCGAGGGTGCAGAATCCCATCCATACCATCATAGCCGAGTTTCTAGTTTTTCGAATTCCCAGTAGGGCTAGAGGGAGGATTGGTAAGAAGGCATAGACCAGAAAGCCTAGGGTCGAGGTCACTCCTTCGATCCCGGGAGGACTTGGCTGTGCAGCAACCAGTTGTTGTCCTAGACTTTGCCCTGCGTAAACAATCGCGCCGAAGAAAGTGGCAGGCAGGATACCTATTCGTATCAAGTGAGCCGTTTCCTTCAGGTCCATGTTTCGGACTCCCCAGAGGAGCCGAGTTCCAACGATTACAAGCGCGAGAACACCAGTGAGCTGGTCAGAGGCTACTGCCAGCAAAAGCAGAATGGTAGATATCATCGCCTTCCGTGGGCCCGTCCGATTCTGCAGCAGAGACAGAGCCAAGAGGATGAACGTCAACCCCAACATGTTCCGGTAGAGGTCCCAGCTGATCCTCAACGTCACAAAGTATAACGCAGTCATCAATCCGCATCCTAGTGACATTCTATCCGTCCATCTAATGCCCAACCGTAGAAACCGGTAAAGTGCCAGGATCATGCTCCCGTATAGGACGGGACCCATGATCTTGAATATCCACACAGGATTGACACGTGTCAAGAGATAGGCTGGCACAGATATCATATACAACAAGGGAGCCGTACCAAGCAAGGCCGTCCATCCCAGCCTGCCAGCAGCCCAGTCCAGCGTGTTGGGAACGTAGAACGCGATAGTGTCCCATCCTACGGGATAGGGCCCGACAATGATCTCTGGCATTGCCCGGATGCAAAGGGGAATGAGAAACGCGGCAAAGCCAAACTTGTATTTCACGAAAGCTTCACGTAGTCTTGTCGTCCCTCTGGGCAGGACGGACTGTCGGCCTTCGAGCGAGACGATTCCTTGCTTCACGTGGCGGGACCTTGCGGAGTTAGTGTTCTTCGTGCGCCAGGACACTTCTACTTGGAAGCCTTGCCAACCGCGATTCTAGATCGGAGATAGTAGTAGACGCTATCCTTCCAATCAATCGCTTTCTTTTCGGGCAGGACTCTTCTCGGAGGAATCTTCTCCAAGGATCTCGTCTCTCTAGGGTCCCGCCGGTTCCCCGGCACCGGCGCGGCTAAGCACCAACCCGCGCCATAATGATTCGTCAAATCGCCAAGCATAAGCTTGGTTATTCCCCCACTTAACGGCCTGCGCGCTCGCCTTCAAGGCCAGTTCTCTACCTCCCACTAGGACCCGTGCCATGCCCTGTTCCATTGCCCGCGTCAGCTTGACTAGAATCCGCAACAACGTCTCCGTCAACCGTCCGCTGCGCACATTGTCCACCCAACGCATAGTCAGGTCCAACAAACCCCTCTCGACTCGATCTAGAACCCTGTACCAGACTCGCTTCCTTAGAGCTCGCGTCTTCAGTCCTGCCAGCTTCCGGCCTGTAAGCGGAGAGTGTAGAAACTGTTCTAGGTTCGACTCTTCATTCAACGATCTGAGAATCAGCCTCTCGCTAGACGATCTTCCTCAAATCGTCCAGTATCTTCTGTTCTCTAGATCGTTTTCCCTGCCAAGTAGCCAATATCCAACCCCCCAACAATCCAGTCGCTAATCCCACCAATGTTCCGTTCAGCAACCACTGCGCCGGCCAGAAGTGTGCGGCTAACCACTGCTGCATGTAGAAGTTGTTCTGGTACTCTAGGCTCAGCCAGACAAGGAGGGTTAGAATGACGAAGGACTCTCCTAGTGCCGCAAGCTTCGCCCGACGCAGCATATGCTCCGCCTTCAGACGGTGCATGTCTAGAGTCTCAGACATTGACGCGAGAAACGCTTGTCCAGAGATTATAAGATGCCAGAATTCTCAAGTCGAATCCACAATCCTATCAGACACATGTTCCAGAAACAGGTAATTACCTGGATTATGGAAGAAACAGGGTAATATTCAGCTTTCTCCAGCAATCTGTGCCCCGATCAAAGCGTTGATCAGCGTTATGTGCCCAAAACACCTATAGCCAGCAGAACGCACTTAACGGCAAGGGTGAAAGAAGAAATGCGTAATCCGTTCAGAAGGAAATCCAAGAAAGCAGAACCAGAACCAGCAAAACAAGCATAGATCTGTTTTCGAAGTGAAATTGTCTCTCGGGAGACTGGGCACCCACCGGACCCATGTCGATGAAAGGGAGAGCCTCTCGAATCCGACGTGATCAGCCCGATTCGGGCTGTCCAAATCTATATCCGGATAGAGCTTGGCAATCTTACGGCTTTGACTCAAATTAATCAAATTGTCATTTTCTCAAACGATTTCTTCTCCTGATGGTTTGGAATTCGATAGAGTTAAATCGGTTGAGACAAACGAGCACTCGGCTTGTTTATGATATCCTTAGCAACCCGCGACATTTCTCGAATGGCCTAGAGGCAAGAGAATGAAGAAACAGGTATTTCTTGCGATATCGATTTCTTTGATGATTCTATCCGGCATCATTGCGCTTCCTGTGCGAGGCGCCACCTACTCGCCCGGCGTCAAGCCAAGCGACTACGTGACTTTCAATCACATTAGTTACGTGGCGAACGGCACGTTACCACCCAACTACGGAGTCCCGTCAGAGATAGCCTCGCTCCAGAATCTCGTCACAACGGTCAGCGGAAATGATGTGACGCTGCAGCAGATGTGGACATTCAACAACGCCTCCAACCCCAGGAGCGACATTGTCGCAGGGAACGTCCAAACGGGAGTAGGAAATCTTACCCTCGACGTAATCTCCGGAGGATTAAGTGCGGGAGATCCAGTCTTCCAAACAACCACGCCCACACCGTTCTCTGGACAGATCAATGAGACTGTCACTCGCAGCTATGTCGGAGCCCTCCGAAATGTCAATGTTCTCACCTACACATTCGTCAATTCTGGACCGTACCTCTTCAGAGTAGCCGCATATCTTGATGCGG
>Ga0207646_10006877_pt1 | contig 11683 bp, 9 predicted proteins | sample KBSK5502metaG_FD_184343 | JGI IMG/M metagenome (GOLD analysis project Ga0207646, IMG submission 184343) | Corn, switchgrass and miscanthus rhizosphere microbial communities from Kellogg Biological Station, Michigan, USA - KBS K5-50-2 metaG... | ecosystem: Host-associated > Plants > Roots >...
CGGCACTATCCAGCGGAGCAGGCGGCGGCGAACGCCGCGGCGGTGCGCGCCGCCGAGATGGAGTTGTGGCAGGAGGGCACGCGGTCCCACCAGAGCGCGACCTTGCAGCGCATCTTCGAGCGGGCCGGGGTGACCGTATCGGACGACTTCCTGGCGAGCTACTTCGAGGCGTGGACCCCGCACACGCTGACCGACCCGGACGCGCTGCCGCTGCTGCGCGAACTGCGGCGGCGCGGGATCAAGGTGGGCGTGCTCTCCAACACGATGTGGCCGCGCCGCGCCCACGAGCAGATCTTCGTCAGGGACGAGGTTCTCGAGCTGATCGACGGCGCGGTCTACACCAGCGAGATCGACTGGGTCAAGCCGCACCAGGAGGCGTTCCGCGCGGCCATGGCCGCCGTCGGCGAGACCGACCCGGCGGCGTGCGTATTCGTCGGCGACCGGCCCTACGACGACATCCACGGCGCGAAGAGCGCGGGCATGCGCGCCGTGCTCATCACCAACTCCGACGTTCCCGGGTACGAGGCCACCGAGCCGGACGCGACCATCACCCGGCTGGGCGAACTGATGGACCACATCGACCGCTGGTCCTGAGACCCGGGCCGGAGAAATTCCCGGGAAAAACCGTTGGCGGACGGGGTGCTGCCGGCTCTTACCTTCGGGGAGTTCAATGCGGGACGGGCTGAACGCCGGGAGCTTACCAGTTTGGGGGGGACGCTCCCGGCGTTCTGCTTTGTACAGCGGTCGGGCCGCCTGCTGGCCGGGCAGAGCACGACGGTCAGCGTCGGCGTCAGCGGCGGGCTCCTGGGCCTGGCCGGTTCGCGGGTCCAGGCCGTTCCCGGGATCGGGGGCGGGGTGTGCGTGGGCTGCCAGCTCACAGTCAACCGGGCGGCATCGTCGTCTCGGTCGTCATCGAGATCGACATCAGTCCGAGTCCGCCGCCGCCGAGCTCGGGCAGCCCGGGACCGGAGGTGGGCACCGGGCGCCCCGCCGCCCGGCTAGAGAACTGAGCCGGTGCGCTTGAGGGCGCCTCGCCCGCGGTGGCGGAGACGGGCGCCGGCGGCACGAGCCAGGCCCGTTCGGCTTAAAAAGGGCCTCAGCCGGGCGGGCGGACCCAGGCCGCGTGGGCGGTGGCGCGCTCGGCCTGGGCGCGCAGGGCCTGCACGGCCCGGGCGGGATCGTCCGAGCCGTAGACGGCCGAGCCGGCCACGAACACGTCAGCGCCCGCCTCCGCGCAGCGCTCGATGGTCTCCTCGCTGACCCCGCCGTCGACCTGGAGCCACACCGCGGCATCCCGCCCGCCGACCAGCGCGCGGGCCCGGCGCAGCTTGGGCAGCACGATGTCGAGGAAGGGCTGGCCGCCAAAACCGGGTTCCACCGTCATCAGCAGCAGCATGTCGACCTCGGGCAGCAGGTCGGTGACGTGCTCCACCGGGGTGCCGGGGTTGAGCGCCAGGCCCGCGCGGGCGCCGGCCGCCCGGATGGCGCGCAGGGTCCGCACCGGAGCCTGCGCCGCCTCGGCGTGGATCGTCACGTTCCTGGCGCCGGCCTCGGCGTACCCGGGGGCCCAGCGGTCTGGGTCCTCGATCATCAGGTGGCAGTCGAGCGGCAGCGTGGCGTGCTTGAGCAGCGACTCGACGACGGGCAGGCCGAGCGTGAGGTTCGGCACGAAGTGGTTGTCCATGACGTCCACGTGCAGCCAGTCCGCGGTGGGGGCGACCGCGGCGGCCTCGTCGGCGAGCCGGGCGAAGTCCGCGGACAAGACGCTCGGCGAGATCTGAACGGCCATAATAATGCCGAGTGTAGAGTGCCTGGATGCGACCGGATCCCCGGATGCGTGAAGGCGGTCCGGGCGGCGGCGGCGGAATGTCGTATGGCGCGGGTACAGTTCGATACTGAGTTCGACTGGATCGACCTGGAGGTTGCGTATGCATTCGGACCCGCCCAGCGCCCTGCTCGACCGGGTACGCAAGCTGCTGGCGAAGGCCGAGGCAGAGGGGGTGACCCCGCCGGAGGCGGAGGCGCTCACCGCGAAGGCGGCGGAGCTCATGGCCCGGTACGGGATCGACCGCGCCCGGCTGGCCGCCGCGCGGCCCGACACCGACCGGCCGGGCAGCCGCATCATCGACATCAGTAACCCGTGGGCGCAGGTGCGGGCGCACCTGCTGGCCGGGCTGGCCGGGGCCATGCGCTGCCAGTGCGTCCTGCTCAGCACGACCAGGCCGGGCGCCCGCATCCACGTATTCGGCTACGCATCGGACCTCGAGCGGGCCGACATCTTGTACACCTCGCTGCTGCTGCAGATGGCGCGCGGCCTGACCGCGGCGGTGGTCCCGGCCGGGGTGCGCAGCGTCCGGGCCTGGCGGCGGAGCTGGCTGCTCGGCTTCGTCACCGCCGTCATCACCCGGGTCAAGGCGGCGGAGGAACGGGCGGCCTCGAGCGCGGAGAGCGAGACACAGGACGGGCCGAGCACCGCGCTGGTCCTGGCCGACCGGGCGGTGGTCATCCGCCGGCATCTGGAGCAGGCGTACCCGGTGACGCGCCGGACGCGCATCACCTACAGCGGCCGGGGGTACAGCGCCGGCTACGCGCAGGGCCAGCGGGCCGACATCGGCAACGCCCGGCTGAAGTCAGCCCGCGCCCTCAGCCGCGCCTGAACCGCTCCGCCGGAGCAGCGCGAGGAAGATCGCGTCCGTGCCGTGGCGGTGCGGCCAGAACTGGGCGAACCTGGGGTCCGACCGGACCCCGCGTAGGCCAGGGACCTCGGGGAGGACGGCGGGCGCGTCGAGGATGGTGACGTCGTCCCGGTCGTGCGTCACGGCGGTGACGACATCATGGGTCTCGGCCAGGTGCGGGGAGCAGGTCACGTAGGCCACCACGCCACCGGGCCGGACCGAGTCGAGGGCCGCGCCGAGCAGCTCGCGTTGCAGGCTCGCGAGCTCCGTCAGGTCGCCGGGGGTCTTACGCCACCTGGCTTCGGGGCGACGGCGCAGTGAGCCCAGGCCGGAGCACGGGACGTCCGCCAGGACGCGGTCGAACGTGCCCGACGGCCAGGGCACCTGGCGCCCGTCGGCGGCGATGACGATATGGTTCCCGCCGAGACTGCGCAGCGCGTCCAGGACGCGGCGGGCCCGGTGCGGGTGCAGATCAGAGGCGACCAGGCGCGCGCCGCAGGCGGCGGCCAGGCCGCCCAGCAGGCGTGCCTTGCCACCGGGACCCGCGCACAGGTCGAGCCAGAGCTTGTCCTGGCCGGGGACGCCGATTCTGGTCAGGGCGAGCGCGGCGAGCTGGCTGGCCTCGTCCTGGACGGCCGCCTGGCCGCTGGCCACCAGCGGTGCCGGGTTGCCGCCGGCCAGCCGGAAGCCGTACGGCGACCAGCGGGTCCGCTCGCCGTCGGGCAGCGGGGCTGGCGCTTCCGGGCTGAGGGCGAGGACCACTTCGGGGCGGACGTTTCCGGCGGCGAGGGCGTCCTCGGTCTCGGCGGCGGCCGGGCCGAGCGCGTCGCGGAACGCGTCGACGATCCAGCGCGGGTAGCTGTACCGGACGGCCAGGTAACCGGACGGGTCCCGGGTCCGGTCCGGGGCGACGATCTGGATCCAGCCGCCCAGGTCGCGGGTGGCCACCCGGCGCAGGACCGCGTTGACGAAGCCCGACGGCCGGGGACCGCAGACGTCCTTGGCCAGGTCGACGGAGGTCGCCACGGCGGCGTGGCTGCCGACCCTGGTGGCCAGTAGCTGGTGCGCGCCGAGCCTGAGCACGTCGCGCACCGGCGGGTCGAGCTCGTCCCGGTCGCTGCAGGCGGCCAGGATGGCGTCGTAGGTGCCGCGGCCGCGCAGCGTGCCGTAGGTCAGTTCGGTGGCGAAGGCAGCGTCCCGGCCGGTGAGGCCGCGCTCGGTGAGCAGGGCCGGGAGCAGCAGGTTGGCGTAGGCGTCACGGTCCGCGACCGCGCGCAGGACGTCGTAGGCGACACGCCGGGCCGGGTCGGTGCGCGGGCGGGCGACCCGGGACCGGTTCGCCGGACGGCCGCCCGGATGGTCCCGGCCGGGCCGGGGGCGCGCGGCGCGCCGCGGAGCGTGCGCGGGCATCAGCCGAACCGCACGGGACCGCCGGAGCGCAGGCCGCGGGCCCATTCATCCGCGGTCATGCGGCGCTTGCCCGGGGCCTGGACGTCGCCGAGGCGCACCGGCCGGGAGCCGGTGCCGACGAGCACCGCGTGCCGGCTGACCTGCAGTTCGCCGGGTGCGAGGTCCGGCGGGGCCGCGGGGCCGGCCGGAGCAGGGGACGTCGCGGCGTCCAGCGACACCGGGCCGAGCCTGAGCCGCACGCCGTCGATTTCGGTCCACGCGCCGGGGTCCGGGGTGCACGCGCGGACCAGCCGGTCCACTACGTGCGCGGGCAGCTTCCAGTCCACGTGCGCGTCGGCCGCAGTGATCTTCGGGGCGAAGCTCACGCCCTCGGCGGGCTGCGGGACGGCATGGACGGTACCGTCCTCGATCCCGTCGAGCGTCGCGACGAGAAGTTCGGCGCCCGAGCGGGAGAGCCGGCCGAGCAGCGTGCCGGTCGTATCCTCGGGCCTAACCGGCTCGGTCAGCACGCCGTACACCGGACCCGCGTCCAGTTCCTTGACGATCAGGAACGTGCTGGCGCCGGTCACGTCGTCGCCGTGCAGGATGGCGTGCTGGACCGGCGCGGCGCCGCGCCAGGCCGGCAGGATGGAGAAGTGCAGGTTGACCCAGCCATGCGGCGGGATGTCCAGCGCGGCCTGCGGCAGCAGCGCCCCGTACGCGGCCACCGGGCAGCAGTCCGGGCCGATCTCGCGCAGCCGGGCGAGGAAGTCCGGGTCGCGGGCCCGGGCCGGGGTCAGCACCTCGAGCCCCGCCGCCGCGGCGCGCTGGGCCACCGGGCTGGCCTCGACCTTGCGGCCGCGGCCGGCCGGGGCGTCGGGACGGGTCACCACCGCGGCGACCTCGTGCCGGGACGCCAGCAGCGCGTCAAGCACCGGTACCGCCGTATCTGGTGTACCGGCGAAAACCAGGCGCATCAGAGGTCACAGATCGGCAGGTCGGGAGCCCGCATGTCAGAAGGCCCGGCCGCGGGTATCGTGCGGGGACACGCGCACACGCGGGACCGCGTCGCCCCACCACTCCGCCTCGCGGATCGCCTTCATGGCCGCCTTGCGCTGGGCGGAGTCCATCCGGTCGATGAACAAGATGCCGTCCAGGTGGTCGGTCTCGTGCTGGATGCAGCGGGCCAGCAGCTCGGTGCCCTCGATCGTCACCGGGTCGCCGTACATGTTGAAGCCCTTGGCCACCACGCCCCACGCCCGCTTGACCGGGTAGGCGAGCCCGGGGAACGACAGGCAGCCCTCGTCGTCCTCGTCCTCCTCCTTGGACAGGTCCAGCGAGGGGTTGATCAGGTGCCCGGGCTCGTGGTCGTCCACGTGATAGGTGAAGACCCGCAGGCCGACTCCGATCTGCGGCGCGGCGAGGCCTGCCCCGGGCGCGTCCAGCATGGTGTCGGTGAGATCCTTGACCAGCCTGCGCAGCTCCGCGTCGAAGTCGCGGACCGGCTCGGCTGGCGTCCGCAGCACGGGATCACCGAATAGACGGATCGGCTTAACACTCACGGCTCCAGTCTATCCGTCAGGCCACCTCGGCCGGGTCGAGCTGAACCCGGACCGCGCCGCCGTCCTTGCGCGCGCTGCGGGTGGCCTGGGCCGCGTGCAGGGCCCGGGCCAGCTCCAGGCCGTCTCGCCTGCCGATCCTGATCAGCGCGCGCTCACGCTCCTGTTCCGGGGCGGCCGGATCCTGCCGGGCCAGGGCGGGTTCGACCGGCACGGGCCCGAGCACTTCGGCCCGGTCGGGCAGGCCGCCCCCGGACGAGGACAGCGCGCCGACGAAGTCCGCGACCGCCTCGGGCGGGCCGGTGACCGAGGCCATCCGCACCGCGGGCGGGAAGCCGAGCTCGGCGCGTTCGGCCAGCTCGCGTTCTGAGAACGTGACCGGATCCCAGCGGATCAGCGCCTGCACCGCGGGCTGCGTCGCCTCGGCCAGCACTACCACGGAGCTGCCCGGGCGGACCAGGGCGGCCGCGTTCAGCCAGCGGCGCAGGGCCTCCTCGGCGGCGCGCAGGCTGGGGCGGCCGAGCAGCGCCCAGCCGTCGAGCAGCAGCGCCGCTGCGTAGCCTTCCGGCGCGACCGGCTCCGCGCCGGGGGTGGCGATGACCAGCGCGGGTTCGGCGGGCACGGTGGCGAGAACGTGCTGGCCGCCCGAGGTGCGCACGGGCACGCCGGGGAAGGCGCGGCCCAGTTCCTCCGCGGTGCGCGCCGCGCCGGTGACCAGCGCGCGCAGCTGGCCCGCACCGCAGCGGGCACAGGCCCAGTCCGCCGCCAGCGCGCCGCACCACCGGCAGCCGGGCGTCCCGTGCGAGCCGCCGATCTCCAGCGGCCCGGCGCAGGCGGTGCACCTGGCCTGGGCGCGGCACCGGGCGCATGCGACGGCGGCCAGGTAGCCGCGTCGCGGCACCTGGACCAGGACCGGGCCCTGACCGAGGCCGCTGCGGGCAGTGCGGAGCGCCAGGCTGGGCAGCCGCGCGGTCATCGCCGCGGCATCCCTGGCCAGTTCGGCCTCGTCCGGCGCCGCCCGGACCCTTGGCGCGGCCTGCCGGAGCGCCTCGGCGCTGCCGGCCAGCGGCCGGGCCCAGCCGCCCGCGACCAGCTGGGTGAGCTCAGCCGTGCGGGCGAAGCCGCCGATCAGCGCGGCCGCACCGGTCCGGTGGGCTCGCAGGGCCAGCACCTCGCGGGCGTGCGGGTACGGCGCGCGCGGCTCGGCGTGCAGGTCGTCGCCGTCGTCCCAGAGCACGACCAGGCCGAGCCCGGCGACCGGGGCGAACATCGCGGCCCGGGTGCCCGCGACCACCCGGACCAGGCCGCGGCGCACCGCCAGCCAGCGCCGGTAGCGCTCGGCCGGGCCGAGGTCCGCGGTGAGGCAGACGTGATCCAGGCCGGTGGCGGTCAGGGCCGCGTCGACGCGGTCCAGGTCGCGGGCGTCCGGCACGACGATGACCACACCGCGGCCCGCGGCTGCCGTAGTGGCGGCGGCGATGGCGATCTCGGCGGGCCATTCCGGGCCGGCCCGTGCCGAGCCAGGGAGCGCCGACCAGGCGGCCCGGACCGGACGGCCCTCGGCCAGGCCGGCCAGGAACGCCGCCCCGGCGGGATAACGGCTCCAGGAGCCGGGGTCCGGAGGGGCCGACGCGGGTCTGGCAGGCGCCGGGCTCCCGTACGCCGGGTCACGCGGGGTTCCGGCCTGAGGGGCTTCCCGTTCGGCGGTGGCGTGCCGCGGCGGGATGGCCAGCCGGAGCACGTCGGCCAGGGTGCCCGCGTAGCGGTCGGCCACCGCCCGGGCCAGGTCGAAGATCTCCGGTGTGAGCACGGGCTCGGGCGAGATCACCCGCTCCAGCCGGGCCAGCCTGCCCTGATGCTCGCTCGTCTCGGCCCGCTCCAGCAGGTAGCCGTCCACGAGCTGGCCGGCGAACCGGACCCGCACCCGGCACCCTGGCACGGCCTGGGCGTCCAGGCGGGCCGGGACGAGGTAGTCGAAGGGACGATCGAGGTGGGCCAGCGAGATGTCGACGGCCACCCGGGCGACGGGCAGCCGCTCGCTCACCGCCTGGTCCTTCGGCCCCTTCGCCACGGTTCCGTCCTACCAGAACCGCGGTAGAGATCAGGCCAGCGTCAGGGCGAGCCGCCGCTGAGGCCGAGGACCGAACCACGACAATGTGACTGTGTAGTGGTCCTGACCACGACAATGTGACATCGTCGTGGTTGCGCCGGGCGCGACGCGGTGACGGGTGAGGTTCAAGAGGCGGATGCGTCGGATGAGGCGCTGCGGCTGCTAGCGGCTGCGAGCGGCCGGCCGGGCAGGGTCAGGCGCCGACCGCGTCGCGGAGCTGCTCGGCCCGGTTGGCGCGCTCCCAGGAGAAGTCGGGCTCGGTGCGGCCGAAGTGCCCGTAGGCGGCCGTCTGCGCGTAGATGGGCCGCAGCAGGTCGAGCGCGTAGATGATGGCCCGCGGCCGCAGGTCGAAGACGTTCATCACGGCGTCCTGGATCCGCTCCACCGGTACCTTCTCGGTGCCGAAGCACTCGACGAACAGCCCGACCGGCATCGCCTTGCCGATCGCGTAGGCCACCTGGGCCTCGCAGCGGTCCGCCAGGCCCGCCGCCACCACGTTCTTGGCCACCCAGCGCATGGCGTAGGCGGCGCTGCGGTCGACCTTGGACGGGTCCTTGCCGGAGAAGGCTCCTCCGCCGTGCCGCGCCATGCCGCCGTAGGTGTCGATGATGATCTTGCGCCCGGTCAGCCCGGCGTCCCCCATCGGGCCGCCGATCTCGAACCGGCCGGTCGGGTTGACCAGCAGCCGGAAACCCTCGCAGTCGATGCCCGCGTCGGCCAGCACGGGCTCGACCACGTAGTCCTTGATGTCGGGGGCGAGAAGCTCCTTGAGGTTGATGTCAGGCGCGTGCTGGGTCGAGACCACCACCGTGTCCAGCCGGACCGGAGTGTCCCCGGAGTACTCGATGGTCACCTGGGTCTTGCCGTCCGGGCGCAGGTAGGGCACGGTGCCCGCGCGGCGCACCTCGGACAGCTGGCGGGCGAGCTTGTGCGCCAGCATGATCGGCAGCGGCATCAGCTCGGGGGTGTCGCGGCACGCGTAGCCGAACATCAGCCCCTGGTCGCCCGCGCCCTGCCGGTCGAGCTCATCGGTGCCCTCGCCCTCGCGGTACTCGAACGCGTCGTTGACGCCCAGCGCGATGTCGGGCGACTGGGAGCCGATGGAGACCGACACGCCGCAGGACGCCCCGTCGTAGCCCTTGGCCGAGGAGTCGTAACCGATCTCGAGGATCTTGTCCCTGATGATCCCGGGGATATCGACATAGGTCTGCGTGCTGACCTCGCCGGCCACGTGTACCTGGCCGGTCGTGATCAGCGTTTCCACGGCTACGCGGCTGCCCGGATCGTCTTTGATCATGGCGTCCAGGATGGCGTCACTGATCTGGTCGGCCATCTTGTCAGGATGGCCCTCCGTAACCGACTCAGAAGTAAAAAGACGACGCGCCACGTTCGGCTCTCCCCTCGCTCTGGGTGACTGCGGTGAGTTTATCCTGGACTGCGGTGAGTTTAGCCGCGACTTAACCGATTACTGCAGCCGCGCGGCGACGAGGTCCCACACCACGTCGGCCAGGGCTTCCTTGGGTCCGCGCGAGATCGGCGTGACGCTCCCGTCGGCGCCGTAGACGACCGCCTCGTTGTCCGGCGTGCCGAACCCGAGCCCGTCCCCCACCGGATTGACGACGAGCAGGTCACAGCCCTTCCGGGCCAGCTTGGCCTGAGCCTGTTCCGGGGAGGTGTCGGTCTCGGCGGCGAACCCGACCAGGACCTGAGGTACGGGTGCCGGGGGGACGAGCCCGGGCCGTTCGGGATCATGATTTCCGGGAGCCGAACGGGTGCCTTCCTGAGCCTTCCGTGCGGCGGCCAGCCCGGCCAGGATGTCCGGGTTCTCGGTCAGCCGCAGTGGTTCCGGCGGCTGACCGTCCTTGGAGATCTTCGCCGCGCTGCGCGCCGCCGGGCGGTAGTCGGCCACCGCGGCGGCCATCACCACCGCGTCGGCGCTGATCGCGGCGGCCAGCACGGCGTCGTGCATCTCGCGCGCCGAGACCACCCGGGTGACCTTGACTCCGGCCGGGTCGGGCAGCGCGACGTTGGCCGCGATCACGATCACCTCGGCGCCGCGGGCCACCGCCGTGCTGGCCAGCGCGTATCCCTGTGTCCCCGTGGACCAGTTGCCGATGAACCGCACCGGGTCGATCTCCTCCCGGGTGCCGCCGGCCGACACCACCACGCGGCGGCCGGCCAGGTCCGCCGCCAGGGCGCCGCGGGCCAGCAGCCGGGTCGCGGCGGCGAAGATCCCGGCCGGTTCCGGCAGCCGCCCTGGCCCGCTGTCCCGGCCGGTCAGCCGGCCGGTCGCGGGCTCCAGGACGATGGCGCCGCGACGGCGCAGCAGCGCCACGTTGGCCTGGGTGGCGGGGTGTTCCCACATCTCGGTGTGCATGGCCGGCGCGTACAGCACCGGGCACCGGGCGGTGAGCAGCGTGGCGGTCAGCAGGTCCCCGGCCATCCCGGCGGCGGCCCGGGCCAGCAGGTCGGCGGTGGCGGGCGCCACCAGGACGAGGTCGGCGGTCTGGCCGAGCCGGACGTGCGGCACCTCGGACACGCCGGTCCAGGCGTCGGTGGTCACCGGCTGCCCGGACAGCGCGGCCCAGGTGGCCTCGCCGACGAAGCGGAGCGCGTCGGGGGTCGGCACGACCCGGACCTGATGCCCGGACTCGGTCAGCAGCCTCAGCAGCTCACATGACTTGTACGCCGCGATGCCCGCGCCGACGCCGAGGACGACGCGGGAAGACATGGCCCTAGCCCTCGATGACCTCGACGTTCAGCATGCGCTCCTTGATCTCGCGGAGCGAGATGGACAGCGGCTTCTCCTGGCTGCGCGTCTCCACCAGCGGTCCGACGTACTCAAGCAGGCCCTCGCCGAGCTGCGAGTAGTAGGCGTTGATCTGCCGTGCGCGCTTCGCGGCCATGATTACCAGCCGGTACTTGCTGTCCACGACGTCAAGGAGCTCGTCGATCGGCGGGTTGATGATGCCGTCGGCGACCTGGTGGGCCTGAGTGCCTGCCACGTTCTGCCTTCCGTAAGTCACACTTGTCGATCAAGGCTACCAGCTGGCGGCACACGTCCTGGACGGACGTGTTCACCAGCGTGACCTCGAACTCGTCGGCCGCCGCGAGCTCTTGCCTGGCGGCCGCCAGCCTGCGTTCCAGCACCTCGGCGGGCTCGGTGCCGCGGCCGGTGAGCCTGCGCACGAGTTCGTCCCAGGACGGCGGGGCGAGGAACACCAGGCGGGCATCCGGCTCCGCCTGCTTGACCTGCCGCGCCCCCGCCAGGTCGATCTCGAGCAAGCAGGCTACGCCCGCCTCGAGCTTGGCGTAGAGCGGCTCGCGCGGCGTGCCGTACCGGTTGCCAGCGAACCGCGCCCACTCGAGCAGCGCCCCGCTGGCGATCAGCCGGTCAAACTCGTGGTCACCGACAAAGTGATATTGGCGCCCGTCCACTTCCCCGGGCCGCGGGTGCCGTGTCGTCACCGACACGGAAATCCAGATCTGCGGACAAGCCCTGTTGAGTTCCGCGACGACCGTGCTCTTCCCGACCCCGGAGGGCCCGGAGAGCACGGTCAGCCGCGAATGCACCGGGGTCGCGACCGCGGCGCCGGAGGGACTAGGCCGCCTGCCGCGTTGTTCAGATATCGGCACCGAACTCTTGCTCAAGCGCGGAGCGCTGGTTGGTACCCAGCCCGCGCACACGGCGCGATTCCGCGATGCCAAGCCTTTCCATGATCTGCTTTGCCCGGACCTTGCCTACGCCCGGCAGGGATTCGAGCAGAGCCGAGACCTTCATCTTGCCAATCACGTCATCAGTTCCGCCTTCCTTGATGACGTCTGACAAGGACGTGGCCCCGCGCTTGAGGCGGTTCTTCACCTCGGCGCGTTCTTTGCGTGCTCTGGCTGCCTTCTCCAGGGCCGCCGCACGTTCTTCGGGAGTGAGGGGAGGAAGAGCCACTCGGGGT
>Ga0207646_10006878_pt1 | contig 11683 bp, 8 predicted proteins | sample KBSK5502metaG_FD_184343 | JGI IMG/M metagenome (GOLD analysis project Ga0207646, IMG submission 184343) | Corn, switchgrass and miscanthus rhizosphere microbial communities from Kellogg Biological Station, Michigan, USA - KBS K5-50-2 metaG... | ecosystem: Host-associated > Plants > Roots >...
GACCCGGACGAAGCGACCTCTCGTGTCCCGGCTGTCCTGCCAAGGGCAACGCCGGTTAGCGATGTCGCGCGGGGATAACCGCTGAATGCATCTAAGTGGGAAACCCTCCCCAAGATGAACACTCCCGGGTCGCAAGACCCCTGAAGGGCCGTGGGAGACTACCACGTTGATAGGCGGCAGGTGCAAGGCGCGCGAGCGCTTCAGCCGAGCCGTACTAATTGCCCGTGAGGCTTGATCTCTTCTCGGTCTCGAGGTGAGCCTCGGCATCACCAACACACTCGTCGGTTGTCAGGGTTGTTTGCTGGCGACTAGCGCGACAGGGCCACACCCGTTCCCATCCCGAACACGGTCGTTAAGCCTGTCAGCGCCGATGGTACTGCGACTGCGAGGTCGTGGGAGAGTAGGCCGCCGCCAGCTTCGCTGCGCGAATGTCCGATGTCCAATGATCAATATCCAATGATCATTGAGCATTGGACATTCTTCATTCTACATTCGATTTCGCCCGTTCTTCCGCGCCGTCCTGATACTGGCGGCCAGGATCGCCAACAACTCCTCACACTCCCGCGTTATAGGCTCCAGCTGCTCCTCGGAACAAAGCTTCATCTCGCCCATGAACTTCAGCCACGCGCGAGTTTCACGCAGCTCCTTGAGGCAGATCCCGAGCTTGTGGATGAAGTCGCGTCTAGATTCGGCTCCCTGCACCTCGCCGTAGTTAGCGAAGGGTGACGTGCTACTTCGGACCATCTGAAGCGTAACGTGTTTGCCGAGAGCCGTTGCGGGCAGATGTTCAGTGAGACGGCACACTGCTGTGCCGAAACGGACAAGCCGATCCTCAAGACCGTAACGCGATGCGCATATGCCGTCCCATGCTAGCACGGCGGCGGACATTCGTGTAACCGAAGGTACGCGCTTGTGGTACCGAAGCACGCGAGACTGAACGCGTCGAGCAAAAACGTCGCGCAGAAACGTAGCACACAGGCGTCACGCGGAACCGTGATCACACGGTCTTGCGTGACGCCTTTCTGTTATGCTCCCTAGTCCTCCGCCCTCACGTCCGCGTGGGTTACCGGGGCCTCCAGGCTGGGAAGCCGTCCCACGCCGGGTTGTTGGTGAGGTTGACGAGTCCGGAGCCGTCAACGTTTATCGCGTAGATCTCCCCGCTGCCCATCGGGTCGCTCGTGAAAGCGATCTTCGTGCCATCGGGCGACCACTTGGGCCGAACCGCGTTGCTCGTGAGACTGCGGAGATCCGACCCGTCGGCATTGATCACCGAGAGTCCGGAGACGCCCAGGAAGGCGATCTTCGTCCCGTCGGGCGACCACGACGGCTGATTCCAGTACGGATCCCCTCCTCCGACCATCGTCAGTGCCATGGGGCTCGAGCCGTCGGCGTTCATCGCGGAGAGGCCGCCGAGGCCCAGGAAGGCGATCTTCGTGCCGTCGGGTGACCAGGCCGGGGACGCCCCGCCCGTGGTCGTCAACCGGCTGCCGTCCGAGCCATCGGGATTCATCACGTAGAGTTCGTCGTTGCCGTCGCGGCGGCTCACGAAGAGGATCTTCGTACCGTCGGGCGACCAGGCGGCAGACCCGTCTCCGGCTGGATTATTGGTGAGGTTGACCTGGTTGCTGCCATCGGCGTTCATCACGTAGACGTCAGGCCAGTCACAGCTCATCAGGTTGCCGTTGATTTGGCAGTGCATGCTCTCATACAGGATCTTCGTGCCGTCGGGAGACCACGCAGGGTAGCGTTCATACGCCGGGCTGTTGGTGAGGTTGCGACGGCCCGAGCCATCGAAATTCATCACGTAGATGTCGGTGTCGTAGAAAGCGATCTTGGAGCCGTCGGGCGACCAAACGGGTTCTGCTGAGTACAGCCAGAGGGGGTTGTCGACCCGTGTGAGCTGCATGACGCCCGAGCCATCGGCGTCCATTCCGTCAATCTGATAGGTGCCTCCACGCTGGCTGAAGAAGGCAATCTCACCGCCCCCGCCGCCTGCTGACTCGTACCTGAAACATCCGCTGCAGACCCCCCTGCCGTGGCTCGAGGAGGTCACGACCACATCCGTCGCTCCCGGACCGGTGGCGGCCGGCGTAGTGCCGGTGATCTTCGCGGGACTCACCACGGTGCGGCTGACGAGCTCGTTGCCGCCGATGGTGACGCTGGTGACGCCAACGAAGTTGGTGCCTGTGACGGTCACGCTGGTCCCGCCGGCCAGCAGGCCGGTGGCGGGGCTCACGGCGGTGACCGTGGTCGTGGAAGCGCCATCGGGGCCGCTGGAGTCGTTGCAGCCAACGGCTACCACAGCGTCCAGCAGGCTGGCGAGGAGCGCGAGGGCCTTACTCGTCCGTCTCATGGCAAGCCCTCCGCACCACGGATCGCGTTCGCGAGACATTATGGCCCGTTGCCTCGCCGCGTCCGTGTGCTCACAAAGATGTCGCGGTCAACCGCCGGCGGGATCGCGACGTTGCGCGTGAAAAACAGCTGCTGGGTCTGGCCGTGAGAGAAAATGACCGCTCCGTTTTCGTCCGCCGGCGTGTTGATCGGGCCACCGAGATTCGTCGGGGGCGACCAGGGCTCGAACACACTCTCTCGCGTCGATACCCAAATGTCGTTGGACGTGGTCGTGCCAGTGGCGTCGAGCGTCGAACCCAGCCGGTTCGAGTGGAAGTAGATCTCCAACCCGTTGGGGGCGATGGAGGCGTGCTGGTCGCTCGAATCCGTGTTCAGCTCTGGTACGGGCACCGCCGCGCCCCAGGAGCCACCGAGCGCCTGCTCGCTCACGTAGATGTCGCCACCGGTGTTGACTGGTAAGGGGTTTCTATTGAACAGGAGCTGCGGCGCGCCCACGTCGGCGTTTTCAAAATAGCCGGGACCGCCTTCGAATCCCGAGGTGTTGACTCCCGCCCCGAGGTTCACCGGCGCTTCCCAGCCGAAGTCATCCTGCACGTTCGGTCGGAAGGACACCCAGATGTCACCGGACCCAGTGCCCCCAGTGCGACTCGAGCCGAAGAAGAGCCAGTGCTCGTCGCGCGAGAGCGCCGGAGCGAAGTCAGAGCCAGAACTGTTGACGGTGGGTCCCAGGCTCACGGGCGTGCCCCACGGACAGCTCGTGTCCGCACAGGTGCGCTGCGAGACCCAGATGTCGAGGAAGCCCTGGGTGCCCAGGGAACCAGGCCGATTGGAGGCGAAGTACAGGCTCAGCCCGTCCTTGGAAAGGACCGCCTGCTGGTCGTTGAAACCCGGGGTATTGATGGCCGGGCCGACGCCGATAGGCTCGGACCAGGGGGAGTAATTGGACGTCGCGTCGGCGGAGACGGCGCCCACGAGCCTCCGATCGGCCTCCGTTCCGCAGCCGAGCAGCAAGGCGAGCGAGCCTAGCGAAGCGAGTGTACGTGACGTGGTTGTCATGGAATCCTCCTAGTGCGCCGCAAGCAACTGCTCGATGATGCGACGGAACATCTCGAGTGGCTGAGCGCCGCGGATCGGCGTGCCCTGGATCGTGTCGCCCGGCTGCGTCTTGCCCACCACAAAGCCCGGTGTTCCCTGCACGCCAGCAGCCGCGCCGTCTGCCAGCCCGCGCTCGATGCTTGCCGTGTGCCGGCCCGACGTGAGGCACTGATCGAACCGGGAACTGTCCAGGCCGAGCGCGCGCGCACGTTCGGCGAGCTGCGCCGGGGCCAACGCCGCCTGGTACTGGAACAGCGCGTCATGCATCTCCCAGTACTTGCCCTGTTCGCCGGCACAACGCGCCGCCACGGCCGCCTCGCGAGCGTGGGCGTGCATCTCGAGCGGGAAGTCGCGGTACACGAAGCGCAGCTTGCCCGTGTCGATGTAGTCCTTCTTCAGGGCCGGCAGGGTCGTCGCGACGAACCGCTGGCAGAACGGACATTGATAGTCGGAGAACTCGACGAGCGTCACCGGCGCGTCGGCACGTCCCAGGAACGGCGCATCGGCCACGCTGGTCCGCACGGGCCCGGTGACGGTGACTCCGCCTGGGGCCGGCCGTTGGCTCAACAGGCGGAGCACCTGACCGAGCTGGTTCTTGACGGCGTCCAGATCCATTTGGATGCGCACGATGTCGGTCCTGATCCCGCTGAGATCGCGCGCCGTATCCTGGGACGCCTGCGCCTGGGCCGAGTGGGCCAGGACGATCATCATCAGCGACGGCAGGAGGGTCCGTCTCATGGCTCGCCTCTCGATCACGGTTGGCACACGTCGTTAACACAGCTGCCCGACGCGCAGTCAGCGGGGACGAAGCAGTGCTTACCTGCTGCGCAGGGCGAACAGTCACCACCGCAGTCGACGTCGGTCTCGGTGCCGTCCCTAACGCCATCGTTGCAGTGTGGAGTGCAGCAGCCGTCACGGCCGCAGATGTAGCCTCCCCCGCAAGCGTCGGCGAAGCAGTCGCCGTACGGGCAAACGAGCTGGCAGTCCGGGTCCGACGAGTCGATGAGCCCGTCGCCGTCGTCATCCAGGCCGTTGTCGCAGACCTCGGTGCCGGGCGGAATCGGCGCGCACGCGATGTCGAATTCGACCGCGCCCGGCACCGCTACGATCGACGGCGGGGACGCGGTGATGCCGCAGTTCGACGCCACCCCGCTCAGCTCCACCAGGTAGTCGCCTGACTGGAGCCCGGAGATCGTCACAGTTCCGTTAAGCGGCACGTCGGCATCCCCGCACGTCGGACATATCCGGCAATCGGGCGTTCCCCAGCATGTCTTGGCGGCCCCGACGTGGTAACCGTTGGCATCGACATCGACTCCCGTGGTCACCGTCGTAACCACGAGGCTGTTGCCCGGCCCGCAGGTAACGGCGAAGACGGTCTCGGTCGTGGCGCCACCCGCGACGCTGACGGTGCGGGGGTTAGCTCCGTTCACGGAACAGTTCCACTCCACACCGCTCAGCGAGAGTGTGTGACTGCCGACGGAAACGGCGGCGATGGTGACTGTAGCGTTCGGGCCGATGGGTTGGTCCGGCTCGGCGTCCACCCGCACCGAATAGCCATCGGGGTCCGGGTTGGAGCCTGTCGTCGCAGTGGTGATCTTGATGGATCCCGGAGCCAACGTCGTCGCACAGGCCGTGTTCGAGAAATCCGAATAGCTCGTCTTGCCGTCGTAGTTCCTGAAGGCACGGACCCTATGGCAGTATTGCGTCGCGTTTGTGAGTCCCACGTCGCTGTACTTCGTCTGATTGGCGCCCGTGCCGCCCACTTTAGTGAATGTCCCGGCTGGCCCGGTCGACGAGCGCCAGACGTCGAAGCCCGTCTCGTTCGTCGAGTTGTCCTGCCAGGAGACGTCGATGCGGGTGTCGGACGCGGCGCTGGCGTTGGTGTTCGACGGAGCCTTCACCGTGGGCCCGCCGACGCCAGAGACCCCTGCTTCCAGGGCGGGCGCGACCGGCTGCTTCCGGTCACAGGCGATCAGCCAGAGCAGCGGGATCAGGCACGGCAGGGCAAGGTGACGCAGGTTCATGACACCCTCCGGTCACACGGAGTTCTTCAGCCGAGGTCGGGCGATTCCCTCCTCTACTTGTTTAGGCGTCGCGTAGGGTCATCGCGGCTCATCCCCTCGGGTAGCCGTTGGTTGACGCGTTGCAACACGCACCGTAGCTTGGCTGGGACGAATCGGTCCGATCCAGGGTAGCGCAACGCCGCACCTTGTAAGGACTTGCGTACCATGGAAGAGCGGGACGATATCACGGGGCTCCTGCGCGAGCTTTCCCAAGGCCGTGCAGAAGTGCTCGACCGCCTCATGCCGATCGTGTACGACAAGCTCCGCCGCATCGCGCACGCGCAGCTGCGGGGAGAGCGACCGGAGCACACCCTCAACACCACGGCGCTGGTCAACGAGGCATACCTCAAGCTCGTCAACGTTCGTCAGGTCCAATGGCGAGACCGCGCCCATTTCTTCGCCATGGCCGCGCGGCTCATGCGCCGCATCCTGATTGACTACGCCCGCGCCAGGCAGCGCGAGAAGCGCGGGGGTGACGCCGTACACGTCCCGCTGGCCGAGGCGCAGGACATCCCGCTAGGCCGGGCCGCTGATGACCTGGTCGCCTTGGACGAGGCGTTAGCCCGCCTCGAGACCCAGAGCGAGCGCCAGTGCCGCGTGGTGGAATGCCGCTGCTTCGCTGGTATGACGGTGGAGGAAACGGCCGCGGCGCTGGGCATCTCGGTGGCGACGGTCAAGCGCGACTGGACCTTCTCGCGTGCTTGGCTCAACCGCGAGCTAGCGTCGTCCGACGGCAGTCCCGCGGCCGATGCGCAGCCGAGCCCGTGACCGTACCACATCGCTGGGAGCGCATCCAGGAACTGTTCGACGCCGCGCTCGAACTGGCGCCGGAGGCGCGGACAGCCTACGTACACGAAAGGGCCGAGGACTCGACCCTCCGAACCGAGGTCTTGACCCTACTGGAGGCGCACGAAGCGCGGGGTCGGCTGGATAGTATTGCCGACCGGCTCGATGCGTCGAGCACGGATGCCGCGGTCCGCCTCCCGCCGGTGCTCTCGGGCCGCTACTCCATCGAGCGCGAGATCGGTCGTGGGGGCATGGCGACGGTCTACCTCGCCCACGACCAGAAGCACGATCGCCAAGTCGCCCTCAAGGTTCTCCGGTCCGAGCTCGCCCTCGCCGTTCGCGCCGAGCAGTTCGTACGCGAGATCGCGATCGCCGCGAAGCTCGCCCATCCGCATATCCTGCCCCTGCACGATTCCGGCGAGGCCGAGGGCATCGTGTACTACGTGATGCCGTACGTGGAAGGCGAGTCGCTGCGGGACCGGCTGACCCGGGAGGCGCGGCTTCCGGTCGCCGACGCGGTGCGGATCGCTGGGGATGTAGCGGCGGCGTTGAGCTACGCGCACAGCCACGGTGTGGTGCATCGGGACATCAAGCCGGAGAACATCCTGCTGGCGCCGGGCGGCGAGGCGCTCATCGCCGACTTCGGGATCGCCCGGGCGCTGACGGTCGCCGGCGGGCACCCGCTGTCGCAGACCGGGGCTGTCGGGACCCCCCTCTACATGAGTCCCGAGCAAGCCGCCGGCAGCGGGCTCGATGGCCGAAGCGACATCTACAGCCTCGGGTGCGTGCTCCACGAAATGCTCGCGGGCCATCCCCCGTTCACTGGGGCGACCGCGCAAGAGGTCATCGCCCGGCACGCGTCTGATCCCATCCCGGCGCTCGAAGCAGCGCGGCCGGGCGTGGGGGCGCGAGTGGCGCGGGCGGTCCGCAAGGCGTTGGCGAAGCAGCCGGTCGACCGGTTTGCCACCGCCGACCAGTTTGCCGCGGCATTCACGCCTCCGGCGACAGCCGTACACCGATTGGGGTGGCCGGCGTCTGCCGCAATCGCCCTCGTCGTTCTGGTGGCCGGTGGTGTGCTCACGCGGCAGGTGCTCGTACCGGCACCCGCGACAGGCCCCTCGGCGCAATCGGTGGCCGTGCTCCCGTTCGTCAACCTGACGGGAGACTCCGCCAATGACTACTTGACGGACGGGTTCAGCGAGGAGCTGATCAGCACGCTGGCCCAGATCCCCGGCCTCCGCGTTCCGGCACGCACGTCTTCGTTCTATTTCAAAGACAAGGCCCTCCCAGCTCGCCAGATCGGGGAGTCGCTCGGGGTCGCCAACGTTGTGGAAGCGAGCTTCCGTCGCGTAGGCCACCGGCTTCGGATCACCGCCCAACTCATCAAGGTGTCTGATGCTGCCCACCTGTGGTCGGCGAGCTACGACCGCGAATTGGCAGGTCCGCAGGACGTGCTCACGGTGCAGGAGGAGGTCGCCCGCGCCATCGCCAAAGCGCTCGAGGTCAAGCTGGCTCTCCCGCGCGTCCCGCGCGTGGAGAATCCGGAGGCCTATGAGCTGTATTTGAAGGGGCGATTGCTCTGGAACCGGGGGACCGAGGAAGGATTCACGCGGGCGCTCAAGTTCTTCACCGCCGCCATCGTCAAGGATTCGAGCTATGCCCGCGCCTACGCGGGTCTGGCCGACACCTACATCGTACTCTGGGTCCAAGAGTATCTCCTTCGTGCCGAGGCCTATCCCAAAGCTCGCGCGGCGGCAGAGCGGGCCGTCGCACTCGATTCCCTGCTGTCGGAGGCGTATGCCGCGCGCGGCCGTCTCCGGACCCTCGAGTGGAACTGGTCGGGAGCGAACCAAGACCTGCGCCGCGCGGTCATGCTCAACCCGGGTGACCCGCTCGCGCACCGATGGTACGCCGTGACCCTGACACGGCAGGGCCGCCTTGCCGAGGCCCTACAGGAAGCAAGCCGTGCTCTGGAGCTCGACCCACTCTCGGTGCAGGTTCAGCAAACGTATGCTGAAGCGCTCCTCTATGGCCGGCACTACGACCGCGCCGTCGAGCAATACCGAAAGGTGCACGAGCTCGAGCCTCGGCATATGCAGAGCCACCAACGGCTCGCCATGGCCTACGTGCAGCAAAACAAGATTGCCGACGCAATCCGCGAGTATAAGATCGCCTTGGAGCTTCTGGGTGGTCGTGGCCGAACGTCCTTCGTTCTGGCAGATCTCGGGTACGCGTATGCCCGGTTGGGACGGCGGCACGACGCGCTACGGATTCTCGGCGACCTGAAGGCGCGCCTCGCCCAAGGTGACCACCGGACGCGCGCGGTGCACTTGGCGATCCTTTGCGCGGGGTTGGGAGAAACGGATGAAGCGTTTGCGTGGCTCGCGAAGGCCTATGAGGAGCGGGACAACTTGCTGACGATATTGCGCGTCTACCCGTTCTTCGATCCGCTGCGCTCCGACCCGCGTTTCACGGAGCTCCTAAGGAAGGTGGGACTCTAGCGGTGGTGCCCGGCGTCGCTTGCAGCCGAAACGCCACGGCGTAATTTGGCAACCGGGGGAGGGAGCATGGCTAATTCGCGGTGGTCGCGCCTTCTTCGCGTCGCGCGAACTCTCTCAAGCTCAGCATCGCTCGTGGCAACCCTGGTCGGCGCGCTGCCGTCGCCCGGTCATGCGCAAGCTACGGGGGCCGTGACTGGCAGAGTGACCGGACTGGACGGCCAGCCGCTCAGCGAGGTCGTCGTGGCGGTGCAGGGAACGGGACTCGCGGTCGCGACCGGCGCGAGCGGACGGTACCGGCTGACGCGCGTCCCGTCCGGCGTGCACGCGGTCGAGTTCCGCCGTATCGGCTACAAGCCGCATCAGGTGACGATCGACGTCACCGTCGGCGCCCTCACTGTCGACGCCGTCCTCGATCCCCAACCGATCGAGTTAGCCACGCTTCTCGTTGAAGGGGTCTCGCGCGCGCCCGACCGCACGATCGACGCCCCGGCCGCGGTGGATGTGGTGCGGCCTGCCACGGCCGAGCCCGTCTCCCTCACCGGGCAAACTCCTCTGGCGCTGGCCCGTGTGCCGGGGCTCGATCTCCCGCAGAGCGGTGTCAACGACTTCAACGTGAACGCGCGCGGGTTCAATTCGACGCTCAACCGCAAGGTACCGGTGCTGATCGACGGCCGCGAGGTCACCATCGCGCTCACCGGAAACCAGTCTTGGGTGACTTTCCCGGAGGCGATCGAGGACCTTGGCCGCATCGAGGTGATCCGCGGGCCGGTCTCGGCGTTGTACGGGCCCAACGCATTCAACGGGGTCATCAACATCACCACGCCGGCCGCGCGCGAGATTGTGGGGACGAAGCTCACGCTAGGAGGTGGCGAGCTCGGCACCCAACGGGCCGACCTGCGACAGGCGGGCGTGTGGCTCCACGATCGGCTGGGGTACCGGCTGAGCCTCGGCTACAACCGCAGCGACGACTGGACCCGGTCTCGCACCGCCAAAGACGCGTCGGACTGGAAACAGGAATACGCGTCCGCCGGCTCCAGTGTGCCGACGACGCCGGGCCCGGAGAACGTCCCGCTGAACGGGCAGACCAGGGACTCTCTCACCGGCCGAGCCCTGGGCACGGCTGATCCCCAGCTCGTCATCTCCGGGTCGGCGCGGCTCGACTACTACGCTGCCGAGGGCTCGATGGTGACGCTCGAGGGTGGGACCGCGCGAGTGGAGAATTCGGTCGCGATCACCGGTACCGGCCGCAACCAGAGCCCCGAGCTGTGGCGCCCCTGGTCGCGCGTCGCGTGGAACACAGACCGGAGCAGCGTCTGGGCCTGGTACACCGGGCGGGCAGGACAGCCAAACGTGAGGCTATCCTCGGGGACGCCAAACTACAACCATGAGAGCATCGTCCACGTGGAGGGGCGCACCAGCCGACGGCTCAGCGGGGATGTGGGGCGCGTGGTGGTGGGCGCCTCGGTCCAGGACAACATGGTGAACACCGAAGGGACCACCTTGGGCCCGGCATACGATGACCGCAGCGATCGGTACTATGGCGTGTATGCGCAGGTAGAATACCGCGTCCTCGCGCCCCTGCGCTTGGTCGGTGCGCTGCGCTGGGACGACTCGAACCTCTTCCCGGCGCAGCTCACGCCCAGGAGCGCCATCGTGTTCACCCCAGTCAGCGGCCACGCGCTGCGCCTGAGCGTAAACCGCGCGTTTCTTACGCCGACCCTGGCCAACCTCTTCATTGCGGCGCCCGCGGGCTCCGGCCTCCAGAACCTGACCGCCATCGAAACCAAGCTGCGGGCGGATCCTGTTGTGGGTCCGGCGTTGGTCAATGTCCCGACGGGCCAGCTGTTCACCAATTCCGCGGCGGTGCCCGACTCGTCCTTGGGGAACATTCACCTCGTGCCGCAGACGGTGACGAGCTACGAGGTGGGCTACAAAGGTCAGATCGGCCCGCACCTGTTCATCACGGTGGATGCATACGACGCGCATATCGAGAACCTTCTGACTCCGCTGCTCCCGACCGCGGCGGCGCACCTGAATCCCGACTATGCCGCATGGACCGCGCCGCCCGAAGTGCCTGCCGCCTTGCGGACCGACGTCGAGTTGGCAGTGCGGAGCGCGCTCCTCGCCGCCAACAAGACCAGGGTCGCGAACGGGCTCACGCGTCTGGCCGACGGCACGACCGCGATCGTGCAGTCGTCCGGCAACGTCGGTGCCGTCGACGAATGGGGCGTCGAGGTGGGCGGCAATGTGTCGCTCACCGACGCCCTTTCCCTCAGCGCCAGCTACACCTGGTACAACTTTGCCATCCGGCAGAACATCCCGGGCAACGTGCTGGCTGCGAACACTCCGCGCAATAAGGGTACGGTGTCGCTCTATTACGTGGGTCGCCAGGGCATCGATGCCGGCGTGGATGCGCGTGTGGTGTCCCGGTACCGTTGGACGTCGGGCGTCTGGGACGGAGATGTACCTGCGAGCCAGACTGTGAACGTGCACGCGGCGTATCGCATCAGCCCTCAGCTCCGCGTGTACGCCTACGGGACGAACATCTTCGATCAGCAGCGCTTTCAATTCTTCGGCGGGTCCGTAATCGGCCGGCGCGTGCTCGCAGGAATCACGACGACGTTGTAGGCCGCCGCCGGCTTCGGTGTTTTTGGGATGCGCGATGCGGGATGCGAGATGCGTCGGCCCCTCACGCATCCCGCTTCCCGCATCCCGCATCCCGTGTAGGTTCCCCGGACCCCCACCTTACCAACTATGGCCTGGCTCACCTCGCCCGAAACCTGGATCGCGCTGCTCACGCTGACGGTGCTCGAGATCGTCCTCGGCATCGACAACATCATTTTCATCTCGATCCTGGCCGCCAAGCTGCCCGCCGGCGAGCAGCCG
>Ga0207646_10006881_pt1 | contig 11677 bp, 7 predicted proteins | sample KBSK5502metaG_FD_184343 | JGI IMG/M metagenome (GOLD analysis project Ga0207646, IMG submission 184343) | Corn, switchgrass and miscanthus rhizosphere microbial communities from Kellogg Biological Station, Michigan, USA - KBS K5-50-2 metaG... | ecosystem: Host-associated > Plants > Roots >...
AACGGTCGCGTTGCCTCCGGTCACGCTATTTACCGACCAGGTCACGCTGGTGTTGTCGTTTCCGGTGACCGTAGCCGTGAATTGCTGCGTGGCCTGCAACTTCACAGTTGCGGTAGTGGGAGTGATCGTGACGGCCACTGTTTTTGAACCGCCGCCACAACCGATGACCGCGGCAGACAACAACAGCGACACCACGCACCTAAGCTTTCCCGAGTTTTTCAACCGCGCTAGATCAAGAGCTTCAGCTGGCATGAAGTGTTTCTCTCCCCTAAAACGTTCTGCTGACAGAAAATTTGAAAGTGGATCGCCGCTCGTTGAAATAAACTTGTTGCGGGTTTTTCAAAAGATCGTCCAGATAAGGAGCGATCTGCAGGTCATAAACGCCGGGCGGCAACGAATTTTTAAAGGTATCGCTTAAATAAAAAGCGCTTGCGGGTGCGGTGACCACATGCGAGTACAACGTTGGATTAAAAGCCCAGTACACGCGGAAAGGCGCCTGCACGATTGGCAACTGCACGATGAATTCAACGCCGGTGGACGTGCGGGGAGCAAAGTTCGATCCGGGTGCGAGCTGAAGCGAGTTGCTGATCGAAACATTTGGAAAGGTAGTTTGCAGTTGGTTGAAGCCACCTGCGTCGAGCTTCAACTGGCTGCGCCGTAGAATTCCGTTCACGCCTCCATCGAAAAACAGGGACATCGAAACGGGTCCGGCAAGCGGAATCCGGTATTCGACGTTTCCAATAATCTGGGTGTCCCCGCCCGGGTAAACGATGGAGTAGCTAAGCAGCGGCACACCGATCGTTCGCGTGACGGGTTGTCCCGTGCCGCTCAATTGATTGGGATCGCTGAAGCTCACCGAGGTATTCGACGTAACCGGCACGAACGCGACGGGTGACACTGTGCGTATATCGAATCCTCGAATGCTGTCGTCTCCGCCCGTATAGAAACGGTTGTTAGGTGCAGGCTCGATTCCGCCGTAGCCGGTAACAAAGGCGGTCTGCAAACGAAAACCGAGAACATTGCGGCGATGGATGGGCCGAAAATATTTCGTTTCGAAAATAGTGGAAATGCTGCGCGCGTTGCCGCCGATGCCTTCGACGCCGAGAGACAAGGCAAAGCTCTTGCCATGCGTTGGATTCATCGGATTATCGATAGTGTTGTAGGTGATCGATGGAGTGATTTTGCTCGACACAATTCCACGCAGAGCCGAGGGGCCAGAAAAATTGCGGAACTGGAGTGTCTCAAAGAGAATCCGTGAAGCGTTCGTGGTGGCGTCGATATTCGTTTTCGAGTAGCCGTAGGTGACGCCAATTCGCGTGAAGGAAAATCTCTTGGGCAGAAAGCTCGCAAAAACCGTGAACCCTTTGCTGTTCTGTGTATAGTTTTGAGCCGACGCAGGATTGATGCTGATCTTCTGATTTTCCAGGATCGAGAGTTCCTGCTGCTGGTCATAACGGTAAACGGAATCAAACACCGTGAACCCTGTGGAAATCGGCCGGTCGAAGATGTAAGGCTCCGTGAGCCCGAACATGAAATTCGTCTGCCGGCTCCCTGTTTGCGCGGAAAACGTCAGCGTTTCCCCCAGCCCTAGAAAGTTGTTGGTCTGGTAGGTCAGTCCGATAAATCCGCCGGCTAGCCCGCTCACGCCGCCGTTCAATCCGATGGACTGCTTCCCCTTTTCGTGGACTTTCAAGTTGAGGTCCACGGTGCCGTCCTTGACGTTGCGCCGTATTTCGACAGCTTTGTCGGCTTCGAGTCGGTCAAAATAATCGAGCTGGTTCAGACGGAGAATGCTGATCTCCCACAAACGCTTGTTGAAGAGCTGGCCTTCGTCGATCAGTAGTTCGCGGCGGATGACTTTGTCGCGGGTAGTGGTGTTCCCCACGAAATCGATGCGGCGGATGTAATATTGCTTCTGCTCATCAAATTTCAAAGTGATGTTGATGATTTTGTTCGCGTCGTCAACATCGAAATCCGGTTCGGCCGTAAAGTCGATGAAGCCATACTCTCCATAGACGCTGGTGTAGTCTTTCATTGCTTTGCGCAGCTTGGAGACATTCAGCACGTCGCCCTGTGTCAAAGGGAAAGCTTTTTTCAGCGCCTCTACTTTCAGCGACAGGGCTTTGTCCGGATCGGCGCTCACAATCTTCAAGGTCCCCATCTGATAGCGCGGACCTTCCTCCATGGGAATCGTGATGTTCACGGCCTTGCCACGCGACTTAGTCATCAGGGGAACGGGTACCCCGAGTTTGTTGCTCTGGGTGTCGATATTTTCAAGGAGGGGTTCTTTGACCAGCACGCGGAAATAGCCGCTGTCCTGATAGAGGCCGCGAACGCCGACCTCGAGGTCTTCGTTGAGCTTGTCTTTGTCGAAGGTTTTCGAGAGAACGCCGAGTTCCGTGAAGTACATCGGAATTGCGTACGGCCGATCGTGGCGCATGGCGCGAATCAGTTTGCGATCGCTGAAAGCGTGATTGCCGGTGAAGTGAATCCTCCCGACCTTGACTTTCGCGCCTTCTTCAACTTTGAAAACCAGAATCACGGCATTGCTGCTTGCGATGCGTTCGATCTGCGGAGTGACCTTGGCGAATTGCCGCCCATGTTCACCGAGCAGTTCCTTTAAGACGGTGTCCGCCTTCATGATTTTTGTCGGGTCCAACTGGCTCTCCACCGTCAGTCCCACTTTTCGTTCCTTGAAGCGATCGAGAATGTCCGACTCCGAGACGGAATGAATCCCGTCGTAACGGATGCGGCGGATGATTGGTCTTTCCTTCAGTTCAAAAATCACAATTTTTCTGGCCGGGCCGCTCGCGGAGTCCTCGACCCGCAAGCGAATGTCTTCAAAAAATCCTGTGTTCCAAAGTCCTTGAAAATCCCGCCGCAGAGTCTCTTCGTTGTACGGGTCGCCCGATCGCACAAACAGGCGCGCTCTCAGCGTGTCGCTGCGAACCCTGCGGTTCCCCAGAAATTCCACACGCTCGATTACGACTCGTGGTTCTTCCGTGATCTGTGCGGCCGCACCCCTGGCCGCAACAAACACCAGAAACTGAAAGACGAGCAGCGTTACTCTCCCCGGCGTTCCCCGCCTGCTTGTACACAATCGCTTTTTGTAGAGGAATTTTTCCGGGGGCATCCGCATTCGTCTGGGACTCTTGACATCCACAGCGACAGTACGGATTTCGGCGCTCGCCAGTCTTAGGAAGCGTTAAGCGCGGGTGAAGCCCTGTTAAGAAACGAGGCAGCCTCTTAACACAACTTTACAGAGCATGCCGCTCAGCTTGGCTAGGCTACCTTTATGTCCGATCCCGCATCTGAGCCTGCTTACGGAGAGCAAAACGAAGCGCTGGAACCAGGTGTGGACCGCGTCTTAGTTATTGACGATGATCGTGAACTGTGCGAACTGGTGCGAGAGTACCTCGTGCAGGAATGCTTCTACGTCGATCTAATTCACGAGGGGCGGCATGGACGCGAGCAGGCACTTTCCGGGAAATATGATGTGGTGATCCTGGATGTGATGCTTCCGGGAATGAACGGCTTGCAAGTATTGCAAGCCATCCGTCGAGCATCGCGTGTCGGCGTGCTGATGCTCACTGCACGCGGCGAAGACGTGGACCGCATTCTCGGTCTCGAACACGGCGCGGACGATTATCTACCGAAGCCATTTAATCCTCGCGAGTTGGTAGCTCGTATTCGCGCTGTGCTGCGGCGATTGCGTCCCGCCGGCGCAACCGATGGACTGTGGAGCCCGGAGCGGCTGGAGTTAGGCGACCTGTACCTGGACCAAGGTTCGCGCACGTGCCGCGTCGGCGGAACACCAGTTGAACTGACCACTACCGAATTTGATTTGCTGGTGACGCTGATCAAATCGAGCGGGCGGGTTATTTCCCGGAAAGATCTGGTGCGGGTGGTATTGGACCGGGAATTTTCTCCATTCGATCGAAGCATCGACGTGCACGTCAGCAACCTTCGAAAAAAGCTTGGAGTGACGGCCGAGGGCATCGAACGAATACGCAGCATCCGCAATGTCGGTTATCTGTATACACATCACCCGGACCATTCGATAGCTCACAGCGCTATTGCTCCATGAACCGTCTCTTTTGGAAGATTTTTGTTTGGTTCCTGGTGGCGATGTTTCTGGTCGGTGGCACGCTAGCATTGTCTGTCGCCTCAAGCAGAATCGACAGCGCGGATAGCCGCTTCCGCTCAGTCGCGGATCGTGTCGTTCGACTGGAGGCCGAGCACGCCGCGCGTGTTTTCGAACAAGGCGGCCCTGCCGAACTGCAGAAATATCTCGCCGAGATGAGCGACACTTCACCGGCACGCCCGGGATTGTTCAACTCTGAGGGTAGGAATGTGCTTGGCCAGGAATCCGCACCCGTTCTGATGGCGCTGATCCTTCGCGCCTCGCGAACCTATGAAACGCAATTTGAAACCAATCATGAGACGCGAGTGCTGGCGCAACGAACGTACGGCCCGAGCGGAAAATCCTACGTCTTCTACGCTGAGATCGCCCCACCGACTTTCGGACCTTTCCATCCGGGGCTTAGAGAACTATTGATCAGGCTCGCGGCGATTGTCATTGTGGGGATTTTAGTGTGCCTGTGGTTGGCGCATTACATCACGTCGCCAGTATTGCGGCTTCAGCACGCCGTGCGTGAAATCGCGGCAGGCAAACTCAGCACCAGGGTCGGAGCGACACTTGGACGGCGGCGCGATGAAATCGCCGCGCTGGGACACGATTTCGATCACATGGCGGAGCACCTCGAGACCCTGATGAATGTACAGCGAAGACTGCTGCAAGCCATTTCGCACGAATTGCGTTCGCCGCTGGCCAGAATGAATGTCGCGCTTGGATTGGGCAGGCAGCGAAGTGGAGAGGAGCTACAAAGTTCTTGGGATCGAATTCAAAAAGAGGCGGACCGGCTCAACGAGATGATCGCACAGATACTCACACTGGCGCGGTTGGAAAGTGAAAGCGACATCGCAGCGCGCCACACGATAGAGCTGTCGCTACTCTTACAGGAAATTGTCGCGGACGCTGATTTTGAGGCACAAAGCATGCAATGCTCAGTCATTGTTATGCTTTCCGAGCCGCTGCTGGTAAGAGCCAACACCCGTCTTCTGCGAAGCGCGATCGAAAACGTTCTCAGAAATGCAATCCGTTATACCGAACGCGGTTCGCAGGTTGAAGTGAGTCTGCTCGCAGACAGTGTCAACGGACAGACGATCGCCATCATTCACGTCGCCGACCATGGGCCGGGCGTGCCAGAGCCGGATCTTGTGAATGTATTCCGTCCCTTCTACCGGGTCGCAGATTCGAGGGAGCGTGAAACCGGCGGAGTAGGATTGGGACTTGCGATTACCGACCATGCGATTCGTTTGCACGGCGGTGCAGTTTCCGCTCGAAATTCCCCGTTGGGCGGGCTGATCGTGGAGCTGCGGCTTCCCGCCATTTCCCAGCCGATCCCACTGCTATACAGGCACTCCAAACAATAAAGCTGATGGACATTTCAACACCACATCTTTCCTATCTAGCCCGACCCACGGCGAATGTGAAAGCAGCTAGAGCGCTGGGTGATCTTGTTCACAGACGTTCGAACGACAGCGTCAGACAGGGAGGCTAGTCCGACCGGATGGCTTGCATCACGTCGACGCGGGCGGCGCGGGCTGCCGGTAGGACCGAAGCGATAACCGCGGCGGCGAGTAGCACGATGGCTGAGGCGATTAGCGGGACGGCACCCGGGACCTGCACGTACGTGAAATAGCTGCCAGCTAGGCGGGCCAGCGCGAAACCGCCCGCGGCGCCAGCGACGATACCGACTGCGGCCATTATGGCGCCTTCGGCGATGACGCCTGTGAGGAGATGGCGTGGTTGGCAGCCGACAACCAGGCGAATACCAAACTCGCGCGTACGTCCGCTGACGGAAAAGGCCAGGACGCCCGACACGCCGACGACAGCAATGACCAGCGCGACAGCCGCGAAGCCGCCGAAGACTAGGGTATTCAGCCGATCCGGCGTGAGCACTTCTGCGCGGACGTCTTCGAGAGTGGCGGCGCGTTCGACCGGCTGGTCCTCGGACATGTCGCGAATAATGCGCGTGACCGGCGTCACCAAGCCGTAGGGATTTGCGCTGGTGTGAACGAACAGTCGGCCGCCCCAGATCTCCAGCTGCTCAAAGGGGTGATACACGGTGAGCGCAGCGCCCGGGACCACGTGTTCGTCGTCCACATCGGCCACCACGCCGACGATGCGGCGAGGGGCAGTGCTGATGTCGACGAACTTCATGACGGGGTCTGTCCACATGACGTGACGATTGACGGCGTCCTGACCAGGGAACATGCGCTGAGCCACGCTCTGGCTGATGATGACGACTGGCTCGCCGTCGCGGCGGTCGGAATCGTTGAAGTCGCGTCCGGCAAGAATGGGAACGCCGAGTGCCGCGAAAAATCCGGGCGAGATGGTGCGCAACTGCGCGCGCGGATCTTCTTCACCGGACGCGCGGACGTGGCCGTCGGCAGAAAACTGGAAGCCAGGACCGAAGCTGCCTGCGTCTCGCCAAGGAACGACGATGCCAAAGGCAACGCGATCCACTCCGGGCAGCTCGTTGATCCGCCGCATCGACTCTTTGTAGAAACTGACGACTTGATCAGGCGTCTTTCCGTAGGAAATCGCCGGCACGTTCAACGCGAGTACGTGATGCGTGTCGAGACCGGTCTCGACCGCTTGCAGTGAGAGCAGCGTCTTAATCAGCATGCTGGCACCGGCCAGCAACATGAAAGATGCGGCGATCTGCGTGATGGCGAAGACGCGCAACCGACGGCTGGTGCTGCCAGTGATGCGCAGGCTGGTGTTTGAGAGGCTGATTCCATTCGACGCATCGGCCGACGGCAGGCGCGGTACAAACGCCAGCAGCACTGCCGCGAGGACGGCCAAAATTGCGCCGACCCAGAGCATGCTGGAGTCGACGGTGAGATCGAGCGCGCGAATCGAGAAGCGAGAGGCATAGCGAGCCAGAATGGCAACCATCGGACGGGCGCTGAGCACGCCGAGCAGCGCGCCAGCGCCGCAGAGCAAAAGACTTTCGGCGAGCAAAGTGCGGCGAAGGGCGCCGGTGCTTGCGCCGAGCGCAGCGCGAACGGCAAGCTCGCCTTCGCGACGAACGGTGCGGGCGAGAATCAAGTTGGCGACGTTTGAACAGGCGATGACGAAGATAAGTCCGGACGCCGCGAGCAGCACGAGAAGAACAGTTCGCGCACCAGAGGTGATCTGGTCGCGCAGGCGAACGACGTCGATGCGGAAGTCGGCTTTGGGCGAATAGACGTCGGGATGGTCGCGAACCATCGTGGCGTGCACAGCGCGCAGCTCGGACCGGGCTTGCTCGAGATCGATACCTGGCGCGAGCCGGCCGAATAACTCGGTCATGCGATGCACCCGGCCGGTGACCATGGTGGCGGAGAGATGATGCGGGCTGGTCACAACGTTGGCGATGATTTCGGTTTCCGCGGGATAAGGCACTGAGGGTTCCAACACGCCGACAATGGTGGCGGAGCGGGTACCGAGCCGGACGGTCTTGCCGATCACGGAGGGATCGCTATTCAGAGTGGTCTTCCAGAATCGATAGGTGAGCACTGCGGCGCCAGCGGCGTTTGGGCCGTCGTCTCGCATGTCCAGCAGGCGACCAAGCACCGGATGCAGACCCATCACGTCGAAATACGATCCGCCGACAACACCAGCGCGGACTTCGCGCGGCTCGCCGAGGCCGACCATGGTGAATCCGATGGTGGAAAAGTCTCCAAAGGCGGTGAGCGTTTTGACACTCGCGCGCAGATCCTGGATTTCCGGCACCGAGAACGCCACGTTATCTGTGCCGATCCCTGGCGCGCTTTGGCGGATATAGATGAGACGGCTCTCGTCGCGGTTGACGAGCGGACGAAGCAGCACGCCGCGCACAAGGGTAAAAATGGCGGCGTTGGCGCCGATGCCCAGCGCGAGCGTCAGCACAACGGTGATGGCGAGCCCTTTGGAGCGACCGAGCGAGCGCAGCGCCATTTTCAGATCGTTCAGGAGCAGTTCCGGTTTGTGAGTCATCAGGAGTTCGTTGATTGGCATCCGGTCCCCCAAGAGGAAAAACCGCTCCTACTGCGAAAAGTAATACGACATCTTATTTGTGATTACTTGTGAAATGCAAGCGACAATTTATCGTGAGAGCATGGAAGAAGGAGTCTGCAGAGTGGGTTGAAACGTCCACTGAATGCTTCGGCGGAGATGTTAGAAATGAATCGCGAAATAAATGTTCGCTCGACTACTCGACATACGCAGGCGAGTTGGTGCGGCAATGCACGTTCGACTGAATGCCCGCCAGGGCTGCTAAGGGAGAGAACGGTAGCCGGTCGACTCTTGATGAACGTAGATGACTACGCTCAACCAGATGGGAAGTCGACCGTGACCATTGCCTCGGTCGGGCGAAAATTCAGTGAACGTGTGAAGACCTGACAGACCGTTCAGCGCGATGCGACGAGCTCAGGAACGGTAGAAAGCATTTCGTAGTCTTCGCGAGTTAAGCGCAAAGAAGCAGCCGCAACATTTTCCTCAAGATGAGCGACCGAGGAAGTGCCTGGAATGGGCAGCATAATGGGAGATCGACGCAGGAGCCAGGCCAGCGCAACCTGCGTGGGGCTTCGACCGTGTGTTTTTGCGATTCGATCAAGCACTTCGCCGGCAACCTTGCCAGCTCCCAGCGGGAACCAGGGAATAAAGGCGATTTCATTGCGCTCGCAATAGTCCACCACGTAGTCCCATTCGCGGTCGGCAAAGCTATAACGGTTCTGCACGGAAACGATGGGAACAATTTTGCGTGCGCGCTCGATATGTTCTTGCGTGACGTTGGACAACGCGATCAGGCGAATCTTGCCTTCGTTTCGCAACCGAGCCAGAGTTTCGACGGACGCTTCAAAGGAAACGACAGGATCCGGAGTGTGCAGTTGATAAACGTCGATGCGGTCCAGGCGCAGTCTTTTGAGACTTCCCTCAACCGCTTTGCGAAGGTGCGAGGGAGTCGCATCATGGGTCCATTGATTCGGACCGGGCCGGTTCCAGCCTCCTTTGGTCGCTACCACAAGACCAGTCGGATAAGGAAACAGCGCTTCGGCAATCAGTTCTTCGTTTATGTGTGGGCCGTAGGAATCCGCGGTATCGATGAAATTGACATCAAGTTCCACCGCCCGGCGAAGAACGGCTAAAGCACCCTTGCGATCTTTGGGCGGCCCCCAGATTCCTTCGCCGGTAAGGCGCATGGCTCCGAAGCCGAGACGATCGACAGAAATTTCCCCACCGAGCGAAACTTTTCCAGCCACACTTGCGGAAATTTCTTTCTTGTTTACGTTCTTGTTTACGTTCTTGTTCATGATCAACCACCTTTCTCGTTTTTGTCCGAAGTCCGTCGTGTTTCTAGCCGAGCCACTGCGGGTTGGAATAGGTGCCATCGAACTGGTGACTCGTTTTATAGAGCTCGAACTGGCCGATTTCCGCGGCTTTCGCAGTTTTTGCGAGAAGAGATGCAAGTTCGGAAGAGTCGAGCGGCTTAAAACTGCGGGCAGCCTGGAGAGCTTGCTGAAGAATCGGAAGCGAATCGCAGCCGGTAATGACTACACTGGTGGGAAGGTTCATCGAGTAGTGAAGGCACTCCACGGGGGTGGCTGTCTTGCTCTCGAGAATAAAGTGGTCACCCATAGGCTTCATACCGAGCACGCCCGTGCCGTTCTTCAGTAAGAGTGGCAAGACTCTCTTTTCGAAACTATTGAAGTGCGCGTCCATAACGTTGAGAGGCATCTGAACGGTATCGAAAGTGAAACTGTGCTTTGATGCGGTCGCCAACATTTTCAGGTGAATGTCCGGACTTTTGTGACCCGTGAAGCCGATAAAGCGAATCTTCCCCGCCTTCTGGGACTCCAGGACCGCCTCGATCGCTCCGCCTTCGGCAAAAATGCGATCCGGGTCGGTGTCGCGAATTATTTCGTGGAACTGTAGAAGATCGATCCGGTCGGTCTGAAGGCGGCGCAGCGACTCGTTGATCTGATCTGTCGCTGCGGCTTTGCTGCGCCCATCGATCTTGGACATGAGAAACGCTTTCTGGCGATAGCCGTCACGCAGCGCGTTGCCCATGCGGATCTCACTCTCGCCGCCGTTGTAGTCCCAGCAGTTGTCGAGAAAATTGATTCCTTCATCCAGGCCCGTGCGCATAATGCGAATGCTTTCCTGAGGATCCGCTTGCTTGCCAAGATGATAGCCACCCAGCCCAACGAGTGAGACTTTCTCACCCGTGCGGCCCAGCATCCGGTAGGGAATGCCATTCCTCGATTCCGGGCGCGATGTCTGTTGGTCAGTGCCCGCTAAGAAAATGGATGCGGCCGCGAACCCCAGGAATCCACGCCGGGAAATGCCTGAGTTCGCAGGGTCGTGAGCTTGCGAAGTCACTGCAAGATGCGAATCATGTCCTTTTTCTTGCCCAGGTTGATTTTTCTGGTCCTTCATAACCTACTCTCAAAGTCGAAGAATCGAGCCGCATTGCCACCTGTGGAAGGCAGCACCTGGAGTCCGAACTACTTTTTTTGACGCAGCGAACGAATGTGCGTCACCAACGCCTGAATCTGATCCTCGCTGAGCGAACTCTTGAAGGAAGGCATCCCGCCCTTGCCGTTCGAAATGACTTGAGCGAGTTCCGCATCGGGCAATTTCTGGACTACCGGCGATCGAAGGTCCGGAACGTTCATGCTCTTTCCGACCGCCGAGCCAGCACCATCTTGACCGTGGCACATTGCGCATTTTGTCCGGAACATTTCACTGCTGGCCGTGCTGTCGGGACCGGAGTTGGCCCGCAAAATCGGGAGGAGTAAGAGAGCGCCCACAAGTACCGTGAGAACGCCAGAGGCGTAAACTAAAAACCGTCGGGTCTTTTCTCGTAACATGATTTCCCCTTTCTTCAACTCTTGAATCGAGTATGCGGTTCCTTCGCTATGCGCCTGACAGGCGTCAGCTTAGGCCCAGTTTTGTGATGGGCAGGTCCCTCACTCGCTTGCCTGTTGCATCGAAAATGGCATTGCAGAGCGCCGCCACAAACGGTGGTACCCCCGGTTCACCGACGCCCGCTGGAGGCGCGTCGCTCTCGACGATGTGCACGTTGGTTTGGTAAGGTGCCTCGGTAATTCGAGCAACCGGATAATCCTGAAAATTCGATTGATTGATTGCCCCCTTCGTAGCCGTAATCTCGCCGCTTCGCACAACGCTCGCGCCGAAAACCGCAGCGCCTTCGAACTGGGCACGCGTCGCTTCTGGATTCACCACCAGGCCCGCGTCCAGAACCATATCAACACGCGGGATCCGAACCTCGCCCTGATCATTGACCTCGACTTCAACGACCGTAGCTACGTAGGTCAGGAAACTGCGGTGCGCGGCAATCCCGACGCCAGTTCCCTTCCCGTGCTTGCGCTTTCCCCATCCGGACTTCTCCGCGACCATCTCCGTAACATGACGCAGACGGCCGGTTTCCCAGGGATAGGCATCCATGGAAGCTCCGTAATTGGGATACTCGACTCCCTTGAAATCGATGGTGCGCGGATTCCCGATCAGATCCAGTAAGTAGTTTAGCGGGTCGCGCCCGGCCGCATGCGCAAGTTCATC
>Ga0207646_10006885_pt1 | contig 11675 bp, 12 predicted proteins | sample KBSK5502metaG_FD_184343 | JGI IMG/M metagenome (GOLD analysis project Ga0207646, IMG submission 184343) | Corn, switchgrass and miscanthus rhizosphere microbial communities from Kellogg Biological Station, Michigan, USA - KBS K5-50-2 metaG... | ecosystem: Host-associated > Plants > Roots >...
GATCTCCGCGCGCCTGTTGCATGAGGGCCGCGATCGTGTCGGGAGGCTGATCCCCGGCCGCGGCTACGACGACGACCTGCCCGGAACGCAGCGCCTTCTTGTACCGAGCAGTGACGTCCTTCGGGATGCCACCGTTGATCAGCTTCTGCAGTCGCGCGATCATGCCGGTCCACCCCCTGCCGGGTAGCCACGCCCGGTCCCCGGCGATGAGCTCCGCACGGCGACGATCGCGCGCGATCACCGAGATGTCCTGCTCGTTCACACCTGATTCGCGCAGCAGAGTCACGGCGGTGACCGCTGCGTCGTCGTCCTCGAACGCCGCCGCCGCGACCATGCCGCCCGCCATCTCCTGTAAGTAAGACGTTGTGGCCATCGAGATCGAATCCTAACGAGAGCGACGCGCGCCGGCCGAGGGGCTCGCGTGCTCGCGGGCCCCTCCCTCGGCCACGTAGGGCCTCGGGTCCCACTGCGCGCGCGAGCCCCTCGTTCAGCGCGCGACAGTCTCACTACGCACGCCATGCAAGAACTGGGATCCGCATCTCCTCGGCACTCATGCCTCCATGCGATCCGCGATGGCGGAAGGTCTGGCCGTCGACTTTAACGATGCTCGCCGCGCGATCACCGCCCAGCATCGCGAGGACCTCACCTACGCGCTGCCTCGCTATCTCGGGGTCGCCGCGCCCGAAGAGGCCCGCCGCGATCGCCTCCTCACGATCGAGGAAGAAGAACGCGTCCGGATAGCGGTGCTCGAGGTGTTGCTTGACGCGATCAGCCTGGTCGGTGTGAAGGAACGCGAGGCGCGGCTCTCCGGCGATCGGGTTGCGGAGGAGCGACCGGAGCTGATCGTCGCCGACGAGATCGATGAGCTTGTCCGGATCGGTGAAGGCATGGCCGTGATCGGCGGTGAGGATGATCAGCGTGTCGCCGGGCGGTCGCGAGGCCACTGCACGCTCCAAGGCCTTGTCGAAGAGCGCGGCCTCGGTCGCGTGCTCAGCCGATTGCGGGCCCGAAACATGCGCGACCGAGTCGATCCCGGCCCAGTACGCGTACACATATGCGGGGGCGTCGCCCCACGGTCGCTGCTCGAGGAGATCCCGGAGCCGCACGCTCATCGACGACGCCAGGTAGTACCCCGCGTATCCGGCCTCCGCCGCGTGCATGCGGGTCATCGCCTCCTTGCGAAAGATCTCGGGCTCGATCACCCACGACGCGCCGCCGCGCTGCCGCAGTCGCGCATGGACGCTCGGCACTTTCACGTACTCGCGGGGATCAAACCGCTGGTCGTCGAAGAACGAGCCGCGCCGGGTCACCGCTGGGCCCCACCGCAGCATCTGCGTGACCGCAGAAAACTCCTCGAGCCAGACGAAGTACGCAAGGTTGCCGTGCTCCTGCGGCGTTCGCGCCGTGTTCAACGTGGTGATCGCCGCGGCGGTGGTGGAAGGGAAGATGGTCGTCGCCTCGATCAGTTGTGCTCGGTCGTAGCGCTCGGCGCGCTCGAGGATCGACGTCACGAACGGCAGATCGCCCGACGCGCGAAGCGCCCGCAGCTGCCCCAAGCCGAGCCCGTCGGCGAGCACGACGACCACCTGGCGGACGCCTTCGCGAAGCGATGGCTCGAGGGCGCGCAACGGTGGTGGGTCCGTCTCGTCGCGAACGCCGAGCACGTCGAGCACGGTCGCAGCGACGTTGACGAGGCCGCCTCCGTCGTAGTCGGGAAGCACGAAGCCGCGCGCGCGCAGGCGGTCGATGAGCGCGTTGGGCATCGGCGGACGATACTGCCCTAGAGGATGCGGCGAGTCTTTGAGGTAGACGGCCTCTTCGATGGCGCGCGAACGCTGACGAACGCGGCCGTCGTCATCGATGGCGGCGAGGTCGTTTGGGTCGGCCAGCGGACCGCAATTCCGAAGACGCCGACCGGCGAGCGCTCCGAGGTCACTCCGTCGCCCGGCTCGTTCGTGATGCCGGGGATGATCAACTGCCACTGTCATCTCACGCTCGATGGCGATGCGAACTTCGGTGTCGAGGTCCGGCAGTCCGACGCGCTCGCGACGCTCAAGGCCTTTCGCAACGCGCGCGCCGCACTGCGCGCGGGCGTCACGACAGTCCGCGACCTCAGCGCGAACGGAACGATGGTCATCGAGCTGGGGCGCGCGACAGAGAGAGGCCTCCTTGAGGGACCCCGCGTCGTCGCGGCCGGCCGAGGTGTCACGACGACGGGCGGGCACGGCTTCGAAGTCGGCCGTATCGCGGACGGTACCGATGAGGTCCGCAAAGCGGTCCGCGAGCAGGTCGCGGCCGGCGCGACGGTCATCAAGCTGTTCTCGACCGGCGGCATCCTCGGCGATGGCGCGCCGCCCGAGGTGTCGCAGTACACGCCGGAAGAGACCGCGGCCGCCGTCGACGAGGCGCACAACGCCGGACTGCGCATCACGACCCACGCGCATGGCTCGGGTGGCATGCGCGTGGCGGCGGAGGCGGGTATCGATTCGATCGAGCACGCGACCCTCCTCGATGAGAAGACCGTGCGCCTCATCAAAGAGCGCGACGTCGCGATCGTGCCGACGCTCCTCGTGGTGCACTCGCTGCTCGAGCACGCGGACGCGCTCGATCCCGTCGTGGTCGAGCGGACGCGCGCGGTCTCCGAACGGCATCGCGAGGGCGTCCGCATGGCCCACAAGGCCGGAGTGCGGATCGCGACCGGCACCGATTCCGGAGCGCCGTTCACGCGCCACGACCGCTTCGCGATGGAACCCCAGCTTCTCACCGAGTGCGGCCTGTCGCCGGAAGAGGCGCTCGTCGCCGCGACCAGTCGCGCGGCCGAAGTCGTGGGGCTAGAGAAGGCGGGTCACATCGGCGCGGGTTGTTGGGCCGATCTGCTGTTCGTCGATGGCGATCCGCTCAAGGACCTCGGCGTTCTCCGCGCGCCGAGGGGTGTATACGTCCGAGGAGTCGCGGCCGTCTAGTTAATCCGGGTGCGCGTGTCTCCTGCCCGCTTCGTCGAGCGCACGCCCGAGCGAGGCCTCGTCCGCGATCGGTGCCGAGCAGACCGTGCCGATGCAGACATACGCGGCAACGCGATCGGTGGGGAATCCCAGTCGCGCGAGCACCTCGGCGTCACGATCCGGATGAAGACGGTTTAGCGAGCTCGCCGGATCGGTCGTCGCACGAGCACGCCGCCAGAGTGTGGCGGCGAGCGCGTCGTCGGCCGGCCCGACCACCGTGACGACGAGCGGCTCGGCGAGCGCGCGCGCGACGGCGTTCGCGTAGCTGGCCGCGAATTGGCCCCACTGGCGGTACTCGCCGACAAAGCCGCGAAGCGCGCGTAACGCGAGGTCGCGCCACTCGTCCTCGCCGGTAAGTGCCGCAAGACGCAGCAGCCCATCGGCCGCGAGGGCGTTCTCCTCGATGGGCCGCTCACGACGCCCGAGACGTCCCGGCTCCGAGCCGCCACGTTCCGGTGCGTCGAAGAATCCGCCGGCGTCTCGGTCCTCGAGCCGATCCCGTAGCGTCATCGCCATCCGCCTCGCGCCACCGAGTGCGCCCGGATGAAGGCCGGTCTCGTACGCATCGAGGCTAGCCACGAGATCGGTCGCGACGTCTCCAAGGAGATCAACGACCTTCGCGCCATCGGCCGCGTCGAAGTGCTGGAGCGATTTCGTCTGCGTATCCCAGAGCCGGCCGGCGATCGTGCTCATCGCCTCGTGCGCTCGTGTCTCGATGGCGTCGTCACCCAGCGCGGACCACGCAGCCCAGTACGCGGACGCGGCGAGCGCGTTCCATCCCGTGTAGGCGGTGCGATCAACGAATGGCGCGTCATGCTTTGCACGCTCTTCCTTGGAATCCAGGGTGTAGTAGTGCTCGTCGGCATCCTGCGATCCTGCCCAGAGGCTCTTCTCCGGCTGCCATAGAACAGCGTCCATCCAACGGATGATGTCGCGCACGACGCGGTCGTACCCAGCGGTCGGGAACGAGCGGTGGGCTTCGGCGTAGATCGCGAGCAGCTCGGCGTTGTCTTCCAGCATCTTCTCGTAATGAGGGATCTCCCACTGGCGCGTCGTCGAGTAGCGGAAGAAGCCGCCCTCAACGTGGTCGTACATGCCCCCGCCCGCCATCGCGGCGAGGGTGCGGTGCAGCATCGTGGCTATCTCCGGGTAGCCGAAGCGGCGGTGCTCGTCGAGGAGGAAGCGCAAAAGCCTCGGCTGTGGGAACTTCGGCTCGCGGCCGAACCCGCCGAATTGCGGGTCGTACTGCCCGCGCACCAGCGAACCCACTTGATCGACGATCTGAAAGCTGAGATCTCCGGACTTGGGGGCGCGCGCCTCGCTCTCTTTCTCGCGTAGCTCGGCGACGCGGTGCGCGAGCTCCGACCGTTGTGTCGACCAGAGATCCGCGACCTGCGTGAGGTTCGACCGCATCGCGTCGGGCGGCACGTACGTCCCACCATGCACGATCTCGCCGTCTGGCGTGAGGAACGCGGTCGTCGGCCAGCCACCCATGTTGTAGCGCCTGTTCACGTCCGGACGTTCGTCGTTGTCGACGCGGATTGGCACATACCGCTCGTTGATCAAGCGGATGACCTCGGGATCGCTGTAGCTCGTCTCATCCATCACGTGGCACCAGTGGCACCAGACCGCGCTGATCGCAAGGAGCACCGGCTTGTCGGCGACCTGCGCTTCCTGGAACGCCTTCTCGCTCCACGGTCGCCATCCAATCTCTGCCGCGCGGTTCGGGCGCGGCGAAAAACGGAAGGTCACGGGATTTCGTCGAGCTCGATCTTGTTGCCGAACGGATCCATCACGTACGTGCGGCGCCAGCCGGGGATCGCGTCGGCATCCTCGAATCGCGCGCCGGCGGCGCGGAGCTTCGCCACCGTCGCGTCGAGATCGTCGACGCGTAGCGCGAAGTGTCGTCGCGGATGAAGGCCGAGCTCGCGGTCAGCCGACAGGTGGACGTGGCCGGGAGGCGCGGCATACCAGATGCCCGCGCGGTCGCGAAGAGTGACCGGCCGCTCCAGCTCCTCGAGTCCAAGGGTCTCTCCGTAGAACGCACGAGCACGCGCTTCGTCGCCAGGCGGATAAAACACTTGCGCGTGATGCAAGGAAATCCCCACAAATTCGAGTCTAGGCGTGCGGAAATCCAGTGTTTTTCGTGCTTTTCGTGGGCTATCATTTATTCAACGCGACGGAGGTGCCGACTTGGCGATCGAACAGACCCCGATGACGACCGAGACCCCACTTATTTCCACGCCGCTGGTGTCTCTGACACCGAAAGCGACGGACAAGCTTCGCGAGGTGCTCTCGAAGCAAGACCGGCAAGACCTCGCGCTCCGCGTCTACGTCACGCCGGGTGGATGCTCTGGGTTCTCGTACGGGATGACGTTCGCCGACGGCACCGAAGAGGATGACGCGATCATCGAGCAGGACGGCGTTCGCGTCGTCGTCGACCCGATGAGCGCCATGTACCTCAAGGGTTCGGAGATCGACTTCGTCGACGCCCTCATGGGCGGCGGCTTCGCGCTCCGCAACCCCAACGCGGTCTCGAGCTGCGGGTGCGGCCAGTCCTTCAAGACGGCGGACCAGTCCGGCACCGCGAAGGCCTGCGCCCACTAGACCCGCGCGCGTCACCGGCCTCGGCGGCATCTTTTTTCGCGCTCGTGATCTAGACACGCTCGCGGACTGGTATCGCACGCATCTCGGAGTGCCGATCGAGCCGGGCGGCTGGTCCGTGTTCGAGTGGCGAGAGCGTGGCGACCCGGCTCGCGTCGGCTCGACGGTCTGGTCGCTCTTCAACAAGGACACGACATACTTCGGCCCGGGCGACCCCGCGTTGATGATCAATTACCGCGTCGCTGACCTCGACGCCCTGATCGCAAAGCTTCGGGCCGAGGACGTCGATATCGCCGACGAGCGGCATCTGGACGAGAACGGACGATTCGCGTGGATAACCGATCCAGAGGGGCGTCGCATCGAGCTCTGGGAGCCGGCGGCAGGCCACTAACAATGAAGCGCGCGCTCGTCGTCGTCGACATGATCGAGGATTTCGTCCACGAAGGCGGAGCGCTGTACTGCGGCCCGTCGATGGCGCGCATCGTTCCCGTCATCCAGAAGGAGATCGCGCGAGCACACGCTGCGAGCGAGCCCGTCGTCTATCTCACCGACAACCACCTTCCGGATGACGCCGAGTTCCAGGTGTTCCCGCCGCACGCGATCGCAGGGACGAAGGGCGCCCAGATCGTGCCCGAGCTCGCCCCAGGCAAGGACGACATCGTGATCCCGAAGCGCCGCTACTCGGGGTTCTTCGGTACGGACCTCGACATCACGCTGCGCGAGCGGGGCGTGGACACGCTTCGCCTCGTAGGCGACTGCACGAACATCTGCGTGCTCTACACGGCCGCGGACGCGCGCAACCTCGGCTACGCCGTCGAGATCGTCGAGGACGGTGTGACCTCGTTCGACGATGAGGCCCACCGCGACGCGCTGCGCGAGCTCGAGAAAACGCTCGGGGCGAAGATCCTCGGCTAACGCCGTTAGCCGAAGGCGACGCGCACCGCGAGCGCAAGGATGATCACTGTGCTGACCACCGCCGTAATGCGCTGCAGCCTCGGCGTGAGACGGCCATGGAGCATGGCTCCCCCGAGCGCCAGGAGCTCCTGCCAGGACAACGACGAAAAAAACGCCCCGACGACGAACGCTGCGCGGCTCGTGAAGTCGGCCGACACCTCCGGCAGCGCGATCGCAAGCGAGATGAAGTAGATGACGGTCGGTGGATTGAGCATCGTGAGCCCGAGGAACAGGAGGTAGGTATTTCCGGGGCGGGCCTTGATCGATTCGCGGTTGACCTCCCGGGGCGCGGCGAGCAGACCGCGCACGGCGATGACCGCGAGCGCGGCCCCAGCGATGAGACGCGCGGCGGGCAGGATCGGCGCAAGGAACGCCGACGCCGCGGCGCCGAACAGCATCGCGATCGTCGCGAAGACGAGATCGGCGGTGGCGGTCCCGGCGCCCGCTGCGGCCGCGGCCCGGAAGCCCTGACGCACGCCGGTGCGCACGATGAGGATCGCGATCGGCCCGAACGGGATCGCGATCGCATACCCCGCCGCGACCCCGAGGAGAAACGCCTGCCCCACTAGATCTGCCGGGCCATCAGGCCTGGCCGAGTGGAGCTAAGCGTCGGCGCCGTGAGCCTTCGCGATGTCGCCGATGATCGCCGCGAGCTCCCGCGGGCGCGACCACATCGGCCAGTGGCTCGTCGGCAGGTCCACGTAGGTGACGCTGCGCAGCTCGGTGAGACCCCCGAGCCACGCCTGGCCCTGCTTCGCGGCGTCCTTGTACTGCTCGGACGTGTACCCGGTGCAGACGACCGTGCTCGGCACATTGAGGCGCGCGTCGTTGGTCAGCTCAGCCGCCCCGCGCAGCGCGGCGCCCGGTTCCGGAACGGCCCGCCGCCGGAACGTCTCGAGCTGCTGCTCGGTGAGCCCTGTGAGATTTTCGTTATCCGCGAGGTCCTTCGGCGTGGGCAGCTGTTTTTCAACACCGCTGAAGTCGGCGTCGAGCGCGCCCTTCGCCGGGCCGGTGTCAACGTAGACCATCGCCGCGAGCTTCTCAGGGATGCGATCGGTGACCGCATACCCCGGGGCCCCCGCACCACTGTGCACGGCAAGAACGACAGGACGCTCTGCCGCCCTGACCGCGTCGCAGATCGCATCGACGTGGTCGGCGAACGTGATGGCGGATCGGTCGGCGCTGGCCGACTCGAGACCGGGGAGCGTCACCGCGGTGACGCTGTGGCCGTCGGCACGCAACGCGGTGGCGACCTCGTCCCACGCCCACGCGCCGAGCCAGAACCCGGGAACCAGGACGATCGGTGCGGAGGTCATCGTTGGACCCTAGCGCGAGCACCGACACCGCGCATCGAGGCGCCTGTCACCCAACGCCTTGACCGCGTGCAGCTAGACGTTGGTCTTGGTGAAACGCTTGGCCTTCATCTCGAAACGCGGAAGCGTGCCCGGCGCAACGGCTTCGATCAGGCAGCGGATCCCGAGCTCGCGATGGATCGCGGCGCCGACCCTTTCGGCGACATCGGCGGGTGCCTCCACGACGCAGCGCAGCTCGTCCATCTCGCGCACCCGCGCGAGCTCGACGCGGTACTCGCCCACCTCGTCGAAGCGGCGGACGATCGCCTCGATCGCGCTCGGGAACACGTTGACGCCGCGCACTGTGAGCATGTCATCCACGCGACCCGCGATCCCTCCGACGAGCTTCACCAGCGTGCGACCGCACGCGCAGGTGCCGCGCACCGCGTGGACACGATCGCCGGTGCGATAACGAATTACCGGCATGCCCCAACGGCCAAGATTGGTAAGCACGAGTTCGCCTTCGCCTTCCTCGCGCGCGTGACCCGCTGCGTCAAGCACCTCGACGATGAACTCCGATTCATTGATGTGTACGCCGTCGCGAGCAGCGCACGAGAAGCCATGGGCGCCGACCTCGGTCGCGCCGGTATGGTCGAAGGCCTCGACTGCGAGCTCCTTCTCGATACGCTCGCGCGTCGCCGGGATCGAGGCGCCCGGCTCTCCCGCGTGGATCGACACGCGCAGGGCCGATCGCGCGAGATCGATGCCCTCTTCGCGTGCCGCCTCGGCGAGTCGCAGCGCGTACGTCGGCGTCGACATGAGGACGGTTGCCTCGGTCGCGACGATCGCGGCGACGCGCTCGGTCGTCGTCATCGCCCCGCCGGTCAGGCAGAGGGCGCCAAGGCGCTCGGCGCCGGCGAACGCCGACCAGAAGCCGACGAACGGCCCGAACGAGAACGCGAAAAAAATGCGGTCGCGCGCGGTGACACCGGCCGCGCGGAAGATTGGCTGCCAGCACTCGCGCCACCATTCCCACGACTCGGCGTCGTCGAGGATTCGGAGTGGCCGGCCGGTCGTGCCACTCGTCTGATGGAGCCGTACGTACCGCTCGACGGGATAGGTGAGATTGGTGCCGAACGGCGGATGCGCGGCCTGATCCTCGGAGAGCTCGGCCTTCGTCGTGAAGGAAAGCTCCCTGAGCTCGCGGGCCGCTTTCGGGAGCTTCGCGCGGTAGAACGGGTTGTCCCGCTGGAGCTCGGGAAGCATCGGGCCGAGTCGCGCCCACTGCGCATGTCGCCGGTCTTGTTCGGTCCAAGTCTCGAATGGCTCGAGCTCCATCGCGCGGCGAGTCTACCGACGCGGAAGCCGTGTCCACGCTTGGCCGATGTACTATCCCTCGTACGCGTATGGCAGAGAGTACGGTGAGCTTGCGCCCGGTCCCGGCCGTTGACAAGGCTGCGCGCGTCCTGCGAGCCCTCGCAGAAGGCGGACGTCCCATGGGCATCAGCGAGCTCGCCCGCGGTTTGAACGTCTCGAAGGGGACGCTGCGCGACGTGCTCCTGACCCTCGCTCACTTCGGCTTCGTCGTGCGGGACGCCGACACGCGCTTTCGCCTCGGGCCGGAGCTTCGCGCGCTAGCCGACGCGTCGGCCCCGGACCTGCGGACTCTCGCGCAGCCGTATCTAGCTTCGCTCATGGAGAGCTTCGGAGAGACCGCCATCCTCGGGATCGTCGTCGACGGAACTCTGGAGATCGCGGGTCGGGCTGAACCGGCGACCGACCTTCATATGACCGCACCGCTCGGACGCAGACTGCCTCTCGACAAAGGCGCGCATGGCAAGGTCATCGCCGGTCAAGAAAAGGTCGGGTACGACGACCAGGAGCTCTTCGCGGGAGTGCGCGCGGTCGCCGCACCCATCACGGACGCGCGCGGCCGGCGCATCGCCGTCGTGATGGTCGTGGGTTTCAAAGAGCGTCTCGACCTTCGCACGCTGCGCCGGATAGGCGAGCGCTGTGTGTCCGCCGCGCGCACGCTCTCGCAGCGGATCGGCGCCGAGGCAGCGTGAGCAAGCAGCTCCTCACGCTTCGCGTGAATGGCGAGCCGCACACGATCGCCGCGGATCCTCACCACACCCTGCTCGAGGTGCTTCGCGAGGAGCTCGGCCTGACCGGCACGAAGCATGGCTGCGAGCTCGGCGAGTGCGGCGCGTGCACGGTCCTGGTCGACGGCGTTCCAGTGCTCGCGTGCCTCACCCTCCCTGCGCTCGTCGGCGAGGCCGAGGTCACCACGGTCGAGGGCCTTGCCACCGGCGAGTCGCTGCACCCGCTGCAGATCGCGTTCGCCGAGGAGGGCGCGGCCCAGTGCGGCTACTGCACGCCCGGCATGCTCATGACCGCGAAGGCGCTGCTCGATGCGAACGCGCGCCCGACCCGCGATGAGATCGCTCACGCGATCAGCGGCAATCTCTGCCGCTGCACCGGCTATACGGCCATCTATGAGGCAATAGAGAAAGCTGCCCGGGCATGAGCGAGTTCTCGGTCATCGGGCGCCGCCTGCCGAAGGTCAACTCGTGGGCCCATCTCACCGGCGAGGCGCGCTATGCCGACGACTTCTTCCTGCCGCGAATGCTCTATGGGCGGGTCCTGCGATCAACCCGCCCGCACGCGCGCATCCGGCGGGTGGACATCAGACGCGCGCTCGCGCGCCCCGGCGTCGTCGCCATCGTCACGGGCGCGGACATGCCCGAGAAGATGGGAATCATGCCGTCGACACAGGACGAGACGGCGCTCGCGGTCGATCGCGTCCGCTACGTGGGCGAGCCTGTGGCGGCCGTCGCCGCGCTGGACGAGGACACGGCGTTCGACGCGCTGGCTCTGATCGACGTCGAATACGAGGACCTCGAGCCCATCATCACGATCGAGGAGGCCCTCGAGCGCGAGGACGTGAAGATCCACGACGAGGCGAAGCGCGCCAACGTCTTCAAGGAGGTCCACCTCTCGTTCGGCGACCTCGAAGGTGGATTCGCGTCGGCCGACCACGTGCGTGATGACTGGTTCTTCTTCGAAGGCAACACGCACGCGCCGATCGAGTCACACAGCGCGGTCGCGTCTTACGGCGGGGACGACAAGCTCACCCTCTGGACCGCCACGCAGGTCCCCCACTATCTGCACCGCGAGCTCGAGAAGGTGCTCGGCCTTCCGCGCTCGCGCATCCGCGTGATCGCGACACCGAACGGCGGAGCGTTCGGCGGCAAGAGTGATCCGTTCGGCCACGAGTTCGCGGCCGCGCTCCTGTCCATGCGCACGCGACGCCCGGTGAAGATCACGCTCGATCGCGAGGAGGTCTTCTACGCGCATCGCGGCCGGCACCCGGTCAAGATGCGTATCCGCACCGGCGTAAAGAAGGACGGCGCGATCACCGCGGTCCACTACCAGAGCTGGCTCGACGGCGGCGCGTACGCGTCGTACGGGATCGCGACGACCTATTACACGGGCGCGCTGCTGACGGTCACGTACCGCATCCCGGCGTACAAGTTCGACGGCGTGCGCGTGTACACCAACAAGCCGCCCTGCGGCCCGAAGCGAGGGCACGGCACGACACAGCCGCGGTACGGCTTCGAGTGCCAGATCGACAAGATCGCGGAAGACCTGGGACTCGACCCGCTCGAGTATCGGAAGTCGATCCTGCAGCCGGCGGACAGCCGCACGGTGAACGACCTTCGCATCACCTCGATGGGCCTCGGCGAGTGCCTGGACGCGCTGCAACGTTCAACGCACTACTCGGAGCGCCGCGGTCAACAGGACCGCGGTAAGGGCATCGGCC
>Ga0207646_10006886_pt1 | contig 11674 bp, 6 predicted proteins | sample KBSK5502metaG_FD_184343 | JGI IMG/M metagenome (GOLD analysis project Ga0207646, IMG submission 184343) | Corn, switchgrass and miscanthus rhizosphere microbial communities from Kellogg Biological Station, Michigan, USA - KBS K5-50-2 metaG... | ecosystem: Host-associated > Plants > Roots >...
CTACTCCTATAGCGACGGCAGGTTGCGCGGTATCTTCAGTCGCGCACGACATTTGGACGAGACAGACGGAACGTTGTCCGGGAACCGACCCTATCCTTCCTTGTCGGTGCCTTTCGACATGCCCGCATGGATGCTCAACCCGACCGTCATGAGGCTGTTTAATGCCGCATATCATCGAGCAAAACGTCGGCAGCGAATCCACAAAGAAAGAATGGAATCATTCCTGTTTCCCCTCGACGCGATTGGCAACTGGAATCGCCTTTACGGCCGGATGGGTTTCATGCAACTTCAGTGCGTGTTTCCGCAGGAGGCAAGCGTGCAAGCCACGTCGGAGCTGCTGCGGGAAATTGCCAACAACCGGGAAGGTTCGTTCCTGTCCGTGTTGAAGCGTTTTGGTGCTCAACCCTCGCCTGGGTTGCTTTCATTCCCGATGCCAGGCATCACTGTCGCGCTGGATTTTCAGAACCGAGGGCCCACAACTCGCGCGCTTCTCGAGGATTGCCAAGACCTCGTGGCGAACTACGGCGGGCGCATATATCCAGCCAAGGACGCCTGCATGACCCCATCGGCATTCGATGCGGCGTACCCTGCTTGGCGCGACCTCGTCGAGTACATTGATCCGAACTTCTCCTCGAGCTTCTGGCGCCGCACTGCCGGTTCGATCGCGACTTGACTTAGCCGTGCCACGCAACATACTTGTTTTCGGTGCGACATCGGCGATCGCGCACGCCATTGGACGTCGCTACGCCAAAGAGGGCGCGAATTTCGTGCTGGTCGCGCGCAATCAGTTCAAACTCGATGCGAATGCTGCAGATCTATCGGTTCGTGGTGCGGCCAAGGCAATAACGCTGGCAGCCGATCTCAACACCTTCGCCGAACATCAGGATCTGATCGACCGGGCGGCATCCGAGCTTGGAAGTCTTGACATCGTGCTGATTGCGCACGGGACGCTTCCCGACCAGGAGAGTTGCGAGAAGAGCACCGACGAAATGCGGCTGGCGATCGAGACGAACCTGTTGAGCGTCATGAGCCTCGCTACGATCATTGCATCACGCATGGAGGAACAGCGGCGCGGTAGCCTTGTCGTTCTCGGTTCGGTCGCCGGCGACCGCGGCAGGCGCAGCAACTACGTCTATGGCGCGGCCAAAGCCGGCGTCGCGGTGTTTCTCGACGGCCTCCGCGCTCGTCTTGGGCCCCACGAAGTTCACGTTCTCACCGTCAAACCCGGGTTTGTCGACACGCCGATGACCACGAGATTCAAGAAGGGCGTTCTCTGGGCGACGCCGGAACAGGTCGCGAACGCCGTCTGCCGGGCGGTCGAGCAGCGCAAAAGCGTGATCTACACCCCGTGGTTCTGGCGCCCGATCATGTTCGTCATCCGCGCTTTGCCGAACGCAATTCTCGCTCGATTGAACATCTAGCGCCGCCTGAAGCAGACGTCGCTCCACTTGGACAGCGCGCACCTTGCGGCCGGTTTAGGAGCCTAGCTCGCGAGGAACATGAACGCCCCGAGTCCCAGCACGACGAGATAACTCGACCAATCCCTCGCTGCGAAGATGATCGGATCATCGTGCATCTCGCCGCGATGCGCGAGTAGCCACAGCCGACTTATCCAGAAGAGTAACAGTGGGCAGAAGCCCCATAGCCATTCTGGATGCGTGTAAAGGACTGTGATTTCGCGGCTGTTGGTATAGAGCGCCATGACCAACACCGACAGATAGCCGCTCGCGATGCCCGACATTCCCACGACCTGCAGATCGGCCTGGAGGTAGCCGCGAATTGCCGTGGGTCCACTGTCGCGGCGGCTTGCGTGAATCTCTTCGTAACGCTTCACCAGCGCAAGGTTGAGAAAGAAAAACATCGAGAATGCCAGCAGCCAGGCGGACATCGGGACCGAAATTGCCGCGGCTCCCGCAATGAGTCTTATCGTGTACAGCATCGCGAGAACCAAAACATCGACGATGGCGATGCGTTTGAGCCATAGCGAGTACCCAAGCGCAACAAAGGCGTATGCGCCAATCCACGCGAGAAAACTATCAGGGAGCGTCAGGGCGATCAACCACGCGCCGCCAAGCAATACGGGTAGCCAAATTAACCCGACCCAAATCGGCAACTGGCCGCTCGCGAAGGGACGACGAGACTTCGAGCGGTGTGCGCGATCGGCTTCCAGGTCGAGCAAATCGTTCGCAAAGTACATGGCCGACGCTACGAGGCACATCGCGAGGAACGCCTGTAGCGCATGTGTCCATGCCAGCATGTCGGTGATCCTGTGGGCCGTGACCAAGGGCACGAACAACAGAAGATTCTTGACCCATTGGTGCGGTCGCATTGCGCGGACTAACGCTGCGAGCTGCATGTGTTCACCGTCGATAAATGACCGCTCAATCGGAACGTCACGGCCAACATGATCCAACAAGGAACCGCGGACACCCACAAGTATCGCTGCTGACGCTTGACGCCACACCGGCAAGTCGGCCCATGAATTGCCGGCGTAGACAAATCCGTTTGCACCGAAGCAGTCGACGAGCAAAACTGCCTTCTGCGCGCCTTTCAGGTTCGTGTTTCCGTCGCTGGCGTAAACCTGGCTGAAGAAGCCCAGATAATCGGCGACACCTCCGGCATAGCGGTGATCGCTGGCAGTGACGAGAACGATCTGACGATGCTTGCCGTGTTCTTGCCGCAAGAACGCTACCAGATCAGTCTGGTACGGCAGCTGCTCATAATTAATACTGACGCGCCGCGCTATTTCCCGCTTCAGGAAGGCCCTGCCGCGAAACAACCAAAACGGGATTGCGATCAGGTAGAGGGCATTGCGTCTCAGAAGCAGCAGCAGCGACTCCGCGAGCAGATCGGTACGGATCAATGTGCCGTCAAGGTCAACGCACAACACCGACCCACCAAGCTCGCTGCTACCGGTGTCGGATGAGTGCTCAGGCGAGTGCATGCACGGACCAGAATACTCGATTCCGGTGCCCGGTTGCGCGGGTCCGAACATGCGCCCACCGCGCGCTGCCGGCGCCTGCTTTCAGGTGCCTGGAGACTATGACCCGAGCTTCGCTTCGGTACACGGTTCGTCAACCTTCGACGGAAAGACCAAGCGCGCGGGATGCTCCTGGAACCAAATGTCGACTCGCAAGCGAAAGGGTTTGTTTTGGAGCCCATTTATCGTAATTTCGTGCTTGCTGATCAGATGCCACGGCGCGTCATCCCTGCCGAATAGTTGCGCCACCGAGGAAGGCGCTTCGGCATTCTGAATAACCTGGGTGTAGTCAGCGAATGATGCGAGATTTCCGCTGCAGTGGTGCCGGAAGCTGACTAGGGATTCGAGCGCATAGGCTTCGGGCAAGTAGTACGGAAGGGTCCCGCCGGTAAGCGCGGCAACTCTCATGGGCCGGGCTTTGGTGCTGGAAACTGTCTTCCAGTGCGCGTCGATTTCTCTTGCCGATGCGCGCACGGCCGCCAAGAATGGCCTCGTGTACTTTGCACCGATTGTAGAGAATTCGTAGATCTCGTCACCGACATTCTGTCTGCGAAACACAAGGGAGAGATTCGGATTTTCACTGAAATAATACAGCCACACTCCCAGTAAAGTCTGATAGCCGAGGCACAAGATCACCCATACGGCTCGAGTCCCTTGACGTGGCGACACCGCTTCTCGATTCCCACCCGCATCCGGAAGCAACAACATGAGCGAAGGCAAATAGGGAACAAACAGACGATACGCGTACATCATGTGTTTGTCGCCGGCGAAGACTGCGTATACGCTCTCCGCAGCCATTCCGAGCGCGAGCGCTCTGCCGAAGACCCGCCGATCTTCGCTCAATTCTTCTCGCTTACCAAAACGTAATATTGCTGCCGGTATCACGAGTGTCAGGAAACCGAAGCTCAGAACATATCCGACACCGCGCACGACCTCGCCGAAACCCTCAGGCCCGGTCAGCTTCACGTAGAAAGACGTCGGCAATACGTCGCCGTAGTACGCGTACGTGAACGCGACCCAGGCTGCCACGGCCAAAGCACAAACGATCGTGGCCCCGATGACGCGCGCGTCGCTCCTGTATCTTGATAGACACAGAATCACCAAGGGGGCGACGTACAAGACGCTGTCGTACCGCGTCAAGACTGCGATTGTCGCGAGCCCAATGATTCGGAATGCCTGTGCTGGACCATTCTCACGCGTTGCTGAGAGCGCAAACCACGTCAACCATGAGCAAGCGCACAGCAAAATCGGGGTTTCGAGACCACCGATCGCCCAGAAACAGACGAATGGCGACGCCAAGGTCATCGCCAGAAACAGTAGCCCGTCGACCCTCGTCGGATATGCCCTTCGGGCAATCGTAACCAGCGTCCAGGCAGTCAGGAGGGCGGCCGCGACTCTGTAAATATCTACCGGCTCTCGGCTCAGCGGATGGATGGCAGCGATCATAAATGTCAGCAAGGGTGAAGTAATCGCATTGATCCGTTCACCTGGATTGAAGACCAGCCCGTTTCCGTCATACAACTGCCGCACGTAACGCGCAACGATGTAGGCATCATCGGCAGGCAGCGCAAAGAATACGACGAACATCAACACCGTCAACGCGGCGAGAAGCAGCGCCGCGACCCTCTCGGGTTGCAGCGCTGCGAAAAAGCTATCCGTGGTAGGCAGTGAGACCAACGTCGCGTATCTCTTGGGTTGCGAGTTATCTAGCCTTTCTCTACGACTTCGAACTCGATCATTTCTTTCGGAGCATAGTAACCTGACCCATCGGAACTCGTTACTTCGACCTCAAGGGTGTGGATGCCGCGACTAAGCAAGTTCCGCGGAATGGTCCCTTTAAAGCCGGAACTCGTGTAATTGGGCTCGTTAAAAGTAATGGCCACATCCGGCCTCATGAAGCCATAACGAGCCGGTAGCAGTCGCGTGCCATCGAGCTTGAGCGCGATTGCGAGCGCCGGCTCGCGCGCGTTTGCGTCAACGGCCCAGCCCTCGATCGTCAAATCCGCGTCTCTGTTAACTTGTTGAGCGGCTACGGCGCGCGATTTGTTTATCAAATCGACATACAGCATCGCATCGCCAAGCCACCGGGACTTCGGCAGCTCAAAATCCTCGACTTCGTAGCTTAGTGGAGCGGTTTCAAGCCCGGTCGCAAGACCGCTTATCGCCATCCAACGCGCAGTCGAAAAGATTTCCCCGCGGGCCACCAATGCAGTTTGCCGATATAGTTCGAGCAGTCGCGCATGCACGAAGTGGTTTCGATTCAGTTTGATGGTTTGATAGTAACCCTCGGGGAGCCTCCTTTCGTAATGCCCTACTCGCGACGGAAGTTGGGCCGGGAATCTCGAAAGGAAAGAGTCCGACAGCGCGTATGGGTCAATGATATGTACGGTAGGCCCGGCGAAATAACCAAAAAAGCCGATTGCTGCCCAGACCGTGACAGACGCGCCTCTTTTGCGTTGTTGGTCACCCGCTATTACCCAAGGATGATCATGGAAACTTCCAGTTCCGTTGAGATTTCTCAAGAGACCGGTGTCGTGAAAATACCACCCGCGCTCGTCGACGATTCCGTTCGGGGGAATGTCTGTATCAGAATACGTCTGCCCGCTCCACACTGGGGAGCCGGGAGCGGACAGCCCTACGATGATGATCAAAGCAATCATGACCGCATACTTGGATCGCGATATACGCCCCAGCGAGCCAGCAATAATGATGACGCTTACCAGAATAGAAGAGGAAAGGAATCTGCCGCTCATGAAGTCTCCACCAGCTCTGACGCACGCAATCAGGTATAAAACGATCCCGAGCGAAAGAAAAAGTGGCCTTCTCGATTTGCGATAAAGCGAGGCAAGTGCGATTGCGGCTGCAATCGTTACTAGAGTGAGCGGATCGCGCTGAAACGAATCCGCAAGGTAGATGATCCCTTGTTTAATGGAATCTGCCGCAGGAATACCGGTATTCAGCTTCGCGTAGTATGTGTTCGGTATGAACGAACCGTAGTAGACCAGCGAGAACAACTCCCATATGAAAACCGGAGCCGACGCGAATGCAATAAGCTTGACGGTTTCCCAACGACGACGAGTCGCAATAATCCCGATCAGCGCAGGAAAGCACAGGAGAAGATTGTCCAAGCGGTTTAACGTAAGCAGCGAGGCCAACAGGCCAAGCTCGACAACCGTTCGGTTCTCTTGCAAATCCTTTCTTAGATAGCCAATGCAAAAAAGCGCCAGCAACAAGTGCGTCAATGGATTCTCAAGTCCAGAAGTCGAGTAGTCGACGAAAGCTTTGGACAGCATCAATATGCACGCCGCCAAAAAACCACCGACTTCGCCTGCTGAAGCCTTGGACGTAACGAGGTAAAAGGTGGTCAGCGAAAGACAGATTGAGACGAGCAGAGACGTGTAATAGATCTCACGACTTGCCGCGTAAAATGGCGTCAAAAAAAAGACCCATAGCGGATTTGAAAATGCTTGCACTCGCTCGTCGACATTCCAGCGCAGCCCATATCCGTTGAGCAGGTTGTCGAGGACTCGAAAGCTGATATAGCTATCGTCGCAAACCCAAGCTGTCCTTAGCAGTAGGACTAGATAGGCAAGCAGACAAATGCCCGCCAGCGTTGCTGCAGTCGGATTACGACGGACAGCACCGCTGGTGACATCGGATGCAACCATCTCGATACCCCATTACTGACTACGGACGACTGCTAGGGCGGCCTTTGTCTTAACCGGGCAAGCGGTAGACCACGTATACCGCGTCGGCGACCCCTTGCTTGCCCAAAAACTTGCGGTAGACCTCGTCGACCGGGCTGAGCGATATCTTGTCGGAGTAAACGCCATAGAGATAGGAATAAACGAAAAAATCGTGCTGCTTGTAGTCGACGCCTCGCACGGCGAGTGGGTCGAGCGCCTGGCGGTACATCGGCTCGATCGGTCGACCGGTGTACGTCTGCTCGCGATCCCACAGCGCCGTCGCGAGATGCGTGACGCCTTGCTGGCGCAGATAGTCGCGCAGCGCGCCGGCGCGCAGATATTCCTGGTACTCGAAGTTGTTGATGACGCCATCCAGGTTCACGACTCTCCGCTGAGTCCAGAAAGCGAGGGCACCGACGTCTGTCCCGGCCGCGACCGCATCGCGTGGCAAGACACCGCTGACCTCAAGGAAGATTTGCCGGATCGGGTCTTCCGTGCGATCGGCATAGACACCGAATCTGGCCAGATGGGTGCCGGCCTCCGCGAGCATGAGAACGCCGATGAGAGCGATCGGCAGCGCGCCAAGAACCGAAAGCGTCGAACGGGTCTGCGAGGGCGGCGCGGCGCCCTGCGTTTTCGTCGCGGCGCGCGTTGCGAACGACGATCTCGCCTGGCGGATTGCGACGGCGAGCGCGTTTGCGAAGAACATCGTCGCCATGGCCATCGGCATGGCAAGATAGCGCGGGTCGATGCTCTTGTCCCATTTCTGGAACATAAGCAGATTGGCGATTAGAAGCGCCGAGACCGTGCCCAACATCAGGAGCTTGTCTCGCACTTCCTGCGCCGGGCGAGCGATGAGCGTCAAGACCAGGCCGGCGGAGGCAAGCCCGGCACACTCCACGATGTTGATACCCCGGAACAGCGACCCCCAGCCGAACATCTTCGCCAGCGTTATCGGCTCGGTGAAAAACGCGCCCTGCCAGCGGACGGCCGGAAACGAAGACCTGATCGCGCCGCTGATCGGGACCGCATGTCCGGTCGTAATAACGTTCAATCCGATATACGCAAGGAACGTCGCGCCGAAGATCGCGACGGCGACCCAGCGACGGTTGTCGTCCCGCCGCGCCGTTGCCAGGGTCCACGCAAGAACAGGCGTGGCAACGAAGACGGCTGTGTCCAGCCGCGTCAGGAACAAGAGCGCCAACGAGATGCCCAGGAGCACCCGACGCTCTGACAGGAACGCGTAGGTAACGGTCAGGAGCAGCAACACGGCCAGCGTCGTCTCCATCCCCTGGTCGAAGACGAAGTAGAAAGGGCAGAGCAGCACCAGCGAAAGCGCGAGGTAGCCGGCGGCCCAGGGCTGGTCTCGTCGGAGCGATTGCACGAAGGCCACTACACTGAACGCGACAGCCACGCCGAGCAGCACTTTCTCCAGGGCGTTCACCGCGAAGATCTGCAAGTCCAGTGTCGAATCGGGGCCTATCGCCTTGTACAAACCGACAATCGCTGCCATCCACAGCGGTTGGAAGCCATTCGTCGCATTGCGACCGTCGAAAGTGAAGATACCCAGACGCAGAAAGTTCTTTGCGGTAACCAGATAGTAGAACGTGTCGTCCTGAAACTGGCTCACGCCGTGCCAGCTCGCGCGCACGCTCGGGTAGGCGGCCAGGAAGAACGTGCTCGCAGCGAGCAGCGCCGCGAGACCCGCGACGATTCGCCATCGTATCGATCGGTCCGCGAACGCGGTCATGGAGCCCGCACCGACGAGTTGCGTTCAGGAGCCACGCCGGCCGTCGCCCCGGTGAGCGCCGCCAGCCCGGCCGCGGCGCTTGCTGCCGCTACCTGTTCGCGCATCTGGTGGTCGTACGCGTAGACGTTGTTCGTATTGATGCGATTGCGGTCCTTACGCGGTACAGGCGGACGCGCCCGCGTGAGCAGTCGCCGACGAATCCGTAGAGTGTGAAGGATTCTTCGACGAGGCACTACACGGTGCGAATTTCATGCCGATACCAGTTGAGAATTGGCGGCAGCGAGCCGCTTTCTGCAAATGGTCCGAAGCACATGTTGGCCGTCACCTTATCCGGACTTCGATTTGGCTACCGAGCTGCAGCAGCGGCACGCCCTGTCCCCGAAATGCCCAAACGCGAAGGCGATGTCCCCCCGGGGCAAGTACAGCGGTCGGAACTACCGCAGACCACCGCTCCTGAAGGTATTCGTCCGGGGCCGGCCGGCCCGCCCAGATCGGCGTATTTTCATCGCCGTCCGTTAGGAAGATCGCCTTGGGCGGCGCCGTCAGTGAGTCGGTCCCGTACGTCCCGGCAATTCGAAGATCCCATGCCGTGGTTGCGTCGGCCGGGGTGTCCATTGTCGTCCCGACTTTCCGATCCGAGAACTGCAGAGGATCGCTGGAACGCTTCCAGAACCAATTCTCCGCGACGAGCGCGTGAGGGACGTAATGCTGCAGCACGTATCGCATCACTTCCGGATTGGCGTTGAATGGCGAAATTCCGTCTATGTTGTCCGACCAGCCACCACTGAACAATATGACGGCGGGAGACGTTGCCTGCAGCGCCGCCACGACCTCATGCTGAGCCGATATCGGCCGCGCGTTCGTAACCTCATAAAACCGGGAGCAGGATGGCTTCTGCACCAGGTAATACCAGGCGCCTTCGTTGGTCAATGTGTAGAAACATGAACTTGATTGTAGCTCGCCTCGGATTGCATCGAGCGCACCCGCCTGCTCCGGCGACAGTATCTTCCGATCACTGATTTGCAACGCTCCGTAATAATCGTTGTGCAGGCGAGCGTAGCCCGTGAAAGGATCGAGATAGGCCAGGTTGTAACCGACGAGCGCGGAGACGCCAACCATGACGACATGGGCCGCCAGACTCGCATTGTCGGTCGGACGCGGATGGCGATCGGCGGGCAGCATGGCTCGAAGCGTATCCGTTGCAAATTTCGCGGCCAGGACGGACAGCATTATCCAACTCACCGTGACCCCCCACGCCACGTGTCCCACGTCGCCCCGCTCGATCGCCGTTCGCAGACCCGGGATCGACGCTGCAATGAGAACGATGACGCCAATCTCACCGCGAACTGCCTCCCGGAAGACGCCGGTAACGGCAATGGCACGAACGACTCGCGCCATGCCCAGCGCCAGCGCAATCAACGAGCCCACTAGAAGCCCACCCGCGAACGTATCTGGCAAAGCCGCGACGCCGGCATACGCGAAGAGGTCGCGTCCATAGCGTAGCCAGTAGCTTAGCTGTTCCAATACCGCGCCGACGCCCTCCGGTCCGAAAGCGGCGTAGAGCGCGGCGCTGCCGATTGCGGCGCCCGACGACAGCCCGGCGAACCACCTGCGCGCCCAGTTCCCGTCGCACATACCGAACGCAATTGACGCCAGGAACAGGAAGGCGGCGCCATAGAGTCCGCGGTCGTACGAGTAGATGATGGCCCACGGCAGAGAGGCACCGGATACCGCAGCGATTGCAAGCGCTAACGCGGGACTCCGTGCTCGGTTCTGGACCCTTGCAAACAGAAGCACCGCCAGCACTTGCAGCAAATACCCGAAGTCGCGCGCATTCGGCGATTTGTGGAATACTGGAACATCGCGCCAGCCGGCGATCTGCAACGCCACGACGAGAAACATGAACGCCAACGCCGACTGGGCAAACCACGTTACCCTCGAGCTCGCGGGCGACAACAGCCGTGTGAACGTCAGCACGATGAACAACGACGCCAGCACCGTTCCCGTGCGGAGCATTGCGTAGGCGAGACGCGTCGCGATAATGCCGTGCTCGGGGCTCCCGAACCGACTGGCAACCCATCCGGGAATGAAATCCACACCGGGGCCGTGCGTGGAGAACGTCGACGTGAGCACCGCCTTCCCCGCAGCCAGGACTGGAACGAAGCCCAGGTATTCGCCCTCATGAAGCCCGTCTTTGATCGGACCGCCGGGCGTGAAGGCCGTTACGTTGACGAAATAGACCACCAAAGCAGCCACAGCGAGGGTCCAAAGGATGGCGCGCGCTGTACGCGACATCCGGCTGGCCCTCGCGGCAAGCACCGGAATCCATGCAAGCACAGCGTTGCCACGTCGATACCCGAGAAAGAACGCGCCCCAGACCACGATTGCGCACAGCGCGAACTGAACGTAATTCGTCAATGGCTCGAACCCGGCGCGCGCCGTTGCAGAAACGAACTCGTGCGACCTTGCGATCTGCGACAGGGATAGCTCTCTGGCCAAGGTGAGAGCAGGAGAGAAAACGAGAAGCGCATCGGCAGCGCCGGCGAGAGAACGGGTCCAATCCCAATCGCCAGGATCCGACCGGGGCTCGGGTGAACCCAAACACTTGCTTGCCTCCCCCTTCTTCAAGTCACGCGATAGCATTGTCTTGGGGCAACGTCCGTGAAGGCGACGGGTTTACCACGTCGTCGCCGCTACTACGGCCGCGATTTTCCGATCGCATCGACCGGTCGGCGAGCGCGGTCATGGCCCTCGTGCCGGCGGATCCTGGTCGGGGGTCGCCCGAGGCGCCGACGCGGTGAGCCCAGCGAGCCCGGCCGCGGTGCTCGCCCGGGCCACCTGCTCGCGCAGGCGACGCTCGTACGCATCGCCACTGCTTGCATCGACGCGATTCCGGCCCTTGCACGCAGATTCGACCAGCCATTCGTTGATGGCCGGATCGAAATGATACAGGTCCGTATACCGATCGAGGTCGTGGGTGATCGTCCGCTCGGCCTGCAGATCGGTGATTTTGACGTTGCGCAGTCCGCGCGTGGCTTCGAATACGTAGCGTTTGAAGTCGAAAGTCACTTGTAGCTGGTCGCGCTGGGCGAAGTCCATCCAGACCAGGATCGAGTACGGCGGCCACACGAGGTCGAATTCGGTCTCCGGGTGACTGCGAAACAGCGGCAAAAGATTGTACTCGAAACTGGCACGCATGCCCTCGATCGTGCGCTGCGGCTGCCCGTACCGCGCGTTAAGATGCGCGAGGTCGAGTCC
>Ga0207646_10006889_pt1 | contig 11671 bp, 12 predicted proteins | sample KBSK5502metaG_FD_184343 | JGI IMG/M metagenome (GOLD analysis project Ga0207646, IMG submission 184343) | Corn, switchgrass and miscanthus rhizosphere microbial communities from Kellogg Biological Station, Michigan, USA - KBS K5-50-2 metaG... | ecosystem: Host-associated > Plants > Roots >...
TCTGGTCGAGCCAGCGCGCCAGGGCCGCGTCCGCATCGAGCTCGACGGCCCGCAGCGTCCCCCGCCGCACCGGCACCGCCCGGGGCCGCGGGCCCAGGCGGCGCCCCAGCGCGTCCCCGAGGGAATGGGCGGGATCGGTCGAGACGACGAGCACGCGGCGGCCGGACTCGGCCAGGGCCACCGCCACCGCCGCCGAGCACGTCGTCTTCCCGACGCCGCCCTTGCCCCCGAAGAAGCGAAAGAGAGGACGCCGGGGAAGAGAGGCGGGCCGGCCCTCAGCGCCGGCGACGGTGGTCCGCGCCTTTGCTTTCGTGGGCCTCGCCCGCGCTTTCCTCGTGCTCCTCGCCCGCGAACGTGGCTTCGACACCTGCGATCCTCATTTCGCCCGGCGGCGGCGCGGGGGCCCGGTTGCGCTCGCGGATGTCGCGGATGCGGGCCAGCAGGTCGGCCTCCGTCCGCGCGAACTCCTCTTCGGTGATCTCCCCGAGCTCCCGCCGCATCTGCGCGGCCAGGAGCTCCTCCCGCAGGACGGTGTCGTCGCTCAGCTCCTTGTCCACCGCCTGCACGACCTTGTCGAGCACGAAGCGCACGCCGCCCACGATGAGCGAGTCGATAAGGATCACCACGGGCCCAGACCCACGAGCGAGCTCACTCTCCCTCCCGTGCGCGCTCCAGCTTCAGGCGGATGTTGACGAAGTTGTAGGGAGGCCAGGGGCCCGTGTATTTGAACGTGAGCGACCCGTGCCGCGCGCCGATCTGCTTCACCTTGGAATCGAAAGCGGACTCCTTCTCGCGCGCCACCAGGAAGGCGGCGTTCATGATCATCTTGTCGCCGATCGGCTTGTTGGCGCGGGAGGCCACCGACACCGGGCGCAGCTCCTCGAAGATGTCCCGCACGTAGCGCTCGGAGCGCGCCTCCAGGGCGGCGTCCATCAGCCGGCCGTACTGCATGCGCGCGAAGTAGGTCGAGCCCTTCTGCGAGGAGATCTCGCCCTTGAGGCGCCGCACGTCCTCGTCCTCGTCCTCGATCTCGCGGATCATGACGTCCCGGTCCCAGAGCACCTTCAGGCCGAACTCGAGCTTGTCCTGCATCTTGTTGAGCACGTCGTTGAAGGCCTCGTAGGCCGCGCGCAGCAGCTCGACGATGTCGTCGCGGGTCTTGAAGACGGTGCCGAACGACATCGGGATGACGGTGTGGTTGCGCATGACCGTCTCGTTGACGCGCTCGTGGGCCAGCACGTTCTCGCGCGTGGCGTCGAAGACCTCGACCGGGGTGTCGGAGACGACCGCGGCCAGCTCCTTGTAGTTGACCGTGTGCACGTCGGCGGGCTCGGTGCCGATCCCGACGGGTCCGAACTTCAGGGGGTCGTCGGAGCGGATGATGCAGTAGACGTACTTGCCGCGGCTCTCCGTCCCCGTGGTCCGCGAAGGGTGCACGGCCGGGGCGCGTGCGGGCGCCTCCGCCGATCGCGCCGCCTTGCGCTCCGCGGGCACGGGACGCGTCGTCTTTGCCGTCGAACGGGCGCCGCGAACGGCGGAGGCCCGAGCGGCCGTCCCTGCCTTTGGCGCCTGCTTCCCGCGCTGGGTCTTGGCCACCGCCTTCTACCTCCCTCCGCGCGCGCCCGGCCTCACGGCCAGGACACGGCGAATCTCGGCCTCGAGATCGGCCGGAATGCACGGCTTGGTCACGAACGAGTCGCAGCCGGCGTTGCGCGCGCCCTCCTCGTGACCGGCGAGCGCGTGGCCGGTGAGGGCCACCACCGGGATCTGGCTGGTGAGCGGATCCTTCTTCAGGCGGCGCGTCGCTTCCCACCCGTCGAGCCGCGGCAGGGAGAGATCCATGACGATGAGGTCCGGACGCAGGGCCGCCGCCTTGGTGAGCGCGTCGAGGCCGTCGACCGCCTCCGCCACGCGGTAGCCGTTGAAGCGAAGGAACTGCGTGTACATCTCGCGGTTGTCCTCGAAATCGTCCACCACGAGGATGAGCGGACCGGGATCGCCCCGCGGCGGCCCCCCCCGCGCGGCCTTCTTGTCCGGCATCACCGCCTCCGCAGCCGCACGGGAAGGGTCAGGGTGAACGTGGATCCCTGGCCGACCGCGCTCTGCAACTCGACACGTCCTTCCATCATGCTGGCCAGGCGGCGGCAGATGGCGAGCCCGAGGCCCGCCCCTCCATACTCGCGCGCCGGCGAATTGTCCGCCTGGCGGAAGTCCTCGAAGACGCGCTCGTGGTCTTCGGTCTTGATTCCGATCCCGGTGTCCCTGACCGCGATCTCGACTTCCTTGACGGAAGGGTCGTGACGCGCGGACACGGTGACGACCCCGCTGGGGGTGAACTTGATCGCATTGGTGACCAGATTCAACACGATCTGCTTCACCTTGGCACGGTCGCTGGCAATCGGGCGCAGCTTCCGCGCCGTTTCCACGCGCACGGAGAGCTTCGAGCGCTGGATGAGCGGCTCCAGCTCCGCCAACACCTCCTGGATGAGGGTGGGGATGGGAAAGCTGCTCACGTGCAGCGGCATCTTCCCGGCCTCGATGCGCGAGATGTCGAGGATGTCGTTGATGATCGCGAGCAGGTGGCGCGCGTTGCTGTCGACGCGGCTGAGGTTCCTCTCCTGCTGCGCGCCCAGCTCGCCGGAGACGCCCTGCAGGAGAAGGCTCGTGTAGCCGAGGATGGCGTTGAGAGGCGTGCGGAACTCGTGCGACATGTTGGCCAGGAACTGCGACTTGGCCGCGGAGGCCTGCTCCAGCTCGATACGCTGGCGGCGGAGCAGCTCGTTCTGTCCGACCAGCTCCGAGGTGGCCTGGCGCACGCGCTCCTCGAGGAGGGCGGAGGCGCGCTTGAGCTCCTCGTAGAGCCGGGCCCTCTCGATCTCCTCCGTGCGGTCGTGGAGGACGGTGACGATCGCCGTCACCTCTCCGTGCTCGGAGAAGATCTTCCCCGAGATCGCTTCCACCGGCAGGGGGAGGCCCGTCTCCGGATCGACGAGGCCGATCTCTCCGCGCCTGCGCTCGCCCTCGGTGGCGAAGAGCAGGTTGGATACGAACGCCGAGAAGTGCGCGTCGTTGGCCTGGACCCGGACCCCGTGCTCGGGGACGAGGCTCCCTCGGACCGAGAAGAGCCGCTCCGCGGGCGCATTCATCATGACCAGGGCGCCCGCGGGGTCGGTCACCAGGATGGGATCGGCCACGGAGTCGATGATGAGGTCGAGGCGGTCGCGCTCGGCGCGCACGTCCGCCTCCGCGATGCGGAGCCGGCGGTAGTTCTCCTCGATCTCCTCGCTGGCCCGGCGCAGGTCGCTGATGTTGCGCAGGATCGACACCAGCGCGGTGCCCTCGCGCGTGTCGGGGGCGGCGGTGCTGAGCAGCTCGAACAAGAGGTCGGAGCCCTCGACGGGATCGACGAGGAGCAGCTCGCGCCGGCCGCCCTCCTGGATCGCGGTCTGGGCCAGCGCGGAGGAGAAGAGCATGTTGTTGAGGGCGACCGCGCGCCGCCGCCCCTCGCTCTCGCCTTCGCCCGCGACGAGCAGGGCCTTGGCGCGCGCGTTGGCGATGAGCACGCGCCCCTCGGGATCCGTGAGCAGGATGGGGTCCGGCACCGCGTCGAGCAACGTACGCTCGCGGCGGATGCGTCGGTCCGCCTCCGTCAGGGATCGGCTCCGCCCGAGACGGACGAGGGGCGAGGCCAGGACGCTCCCCACCCACTCCACGAGCGCGGAGTTCGCTTGGGGCGGGCTCACGACGAGGAGGCCGGCCGGAACGTTCTCGCGGCCCATGCGCGCGTACATCGGCATGGCCACCATGGGCACGCGCCCCAGCGGAGTGGCGGTCCGGCGATCGCCCCGGGGTTCGGCGAAAGTGACGGCCTGGCGCCCGAATGCGGCCGCGACCAACGGGTGGGCGCGGTCCTCCAGGTCCACCGAGAACTCCGGGGGCATTCCCGGACCGTGGGTGGCGATCGCGGACAGCCTCGTGTGCTCCACGTCCACGGCCAGGCAGGCGCCCGCGCGCGCACCGGCATATTCGGCCAGCCACTCCAGCGACCGCCGGGCGCACTCCTCGAGGTCGTCGCAGGTGAGGAGGAACTCGGCCAGCCCCAGGCGCGCCTCCGCCTGCACGGCGGCGCTCCGCGCGAGCGCCGTGCCGCCGGCCATGGGCGCGGGCCGGGCCAAGGGGCCTTACCCTCGCCGGCGGGCGGCGGCGCGGACGCGGCGGGGCTTGCCGCCTGCCTCGCTGGCGGCGAGTTGCCGGCGCAGGGCGGCGTTCTCGGCGAGCACGGTCTCCGAAGCGCGCGCGGGCTCCAGGACGGCCGGCTTCGACACCGAACCCACCTGCCCCACCGCCTCCGAATACTTCAGGTAGGTGTCGATCGACGCCACCACGATGCGGGCTTCCACCGTGATCAGGTCGATGCCGACCAGCGACACGCGGACCCAGGCGTCGATGACGATGCCTTTGTCGAGCACGCGGTCGAGAACGTCGATGAGGCTGGTTCCGCCTACGGTGCGTTCAACGGGCATCGCTCATGCTCCTGTCAGCGCGACGTACCGCGCCGGGCACGCTTCAGTCTCGTGGCCGCGGGAGTTGCGCCTCCTCCCGACAGCGCTTCGATGCGCCGCTCCAGCGCCCGAATGTGGCGCCGGAGCTCCTGGTTTTCCGCCGTCGTTTTTCCGAGCTGGGCTCCCGAGAAATGCGGGTCGGTCCGCCACCAATCCATCCCGATCTCCTGGGCCTTGTCGATCGAGCACACGATGAGGCGGATACGGATCGTGAGCAGCTCGACCTCGGCCAGGGAGACCCGGATGTCGCCGGCGATCAGCAGGCCCTTGTCGAGGACCCGATCCAGGACGTCCACGAGGCCGGTGGAGGTGCGGTGCTGATCGAACGGCATATCCGTTCTCATGCAAGGCTCCCCTGAGCGGCCCGTGCCCGGTCAGCAAACAGGAGTGCGGAGGATACACCAGGACCTCGCGTCCCAAAAGACGTACGCCGGCCACTCGCGGTCGTCGCGAAGGGATTGAACCACAACCGGCCGCGCCGGGGAGGGGGGGCCTGCGGAATCCTGGCGCGCGCGCGAGGACTCCTGCTATCGTCCTCCTGGACGGAGGACGGGATGCGACCTGAAAGCCCGCCCGCGCGGGTCGCCGTCGAGTGGATGCCGGGAGACGAGTGTCCGGAAGACCTGGACACGTGGCAGCGTGTCGTCGACAGCGCCTACGCCGGGGGGTACGGCCGCGTCCGCCTCGTCCGTCAGGCCGACGGCAAATGGAAGGTCACGTCTGCCACCACGATGATGCCGAACCCCTCCGCGGAAGGCGAGACCCTGCCCATGAGCAAGGCCATGCGCGAGGCCGTCCGGGCGGCGCTGCGCGCCCGGGGGTTCCCCGTCCCCTGAGCCCGGAGCCGGCCCCGCGCAACCTGTTCAGAAGGCGGCCTCCGCGAAGTCGGGCACGGAAGCCCCGGGGGCCTCGGTCGCCTCCGGTGCGGTCACAGGCACCGCCACGCGCGTACGGGCCACCAGGACGTAGATCGACGGCACCACGAAGAGCGTGAAGAGGGTGCCGATGATCATGCCGCTCACGAGCATGATGCCGATGCTGTTGCGCGCGCCCGCCCCCGGCCCCGTAGCCAGAACGAGCGGGAAGTGGCCGACGACGGTCGCGGCGGTGGTCATCAGGATCGGGCGAAGACGGGTGCCCGAGGCCTCCACGATGGACCGCAGCTTGTCGAGCCCCGTCTCCTGGAGGTGGTTCGCGAACTCCACGATGAGGATCCCGTTCTTGGCCACGAGACCCACCAGGGTGATGAGACCGACCTGGCTGTAGATGTTCAGCGTGGTGAGGCCGAGGAACGAGAAGAGCAGCGCGCCCGAGATGGCCAACGGCACGGAGCCGGCCAGGATGATGAAGGGATCGCGGAAGCTCTCGAACTGGGCGGCCAGCACCAGGTAGATCAGGACTGCGGAGAGGAGGAACGTGCCGAGGAACTTGCTGCCCTCGACGCGGAGCTGGCGCGACTCCCCCGCGTAGTCCACGCTGAAGCCCTTGGGGAGCATCGTCTTCGCCTCCCCCTCCAGGAAGGCCAGCGCCTTGTCGAGCGAGATGTGCGGTGGGATCACGCCCTGGATGCGCACGGCGTTGAGCTGCTGGAACCGCTTCAGCTCGCGCGGCTCCGTCGACGTCTTCAGGGTGGCGAAGGTCGACAGCGGCACCAGCTTGCCGTCCGGCCCCGTCACGTGGATCTGCTCGAGCTGGTCCGCGGTGAGCCGCTCGCTGCGCTTGATCTGCGGGATGACCTTGTAGCTGCGGCCCTGGATGCTGAACCGGTTCACGTAATCCCCGCCCAGCATGGTCGAGAGGTCCCGGCCGGCCTGGCTGAGGTCGACGCCCAGGGAGCGCACCTTGTCGCGGTCGAACACCACCTCCGCCTGCGGCTGGTCGAACTTGAGGTCGGCGTCCGCGAAGATGAACAGGCCGCTGGCGAACGCCTTCCCCACCAGCTGCTTCGCGAACTCCGCGAGCTGCTGCGGCTCGGCGGTGGAGGCGATCACGAAGTCCACCGGGAAGTCGCCGCCGCCCGGCAGGGGCGCCGGCGTCATCGGGATCACCCGGATGCCGGGGATCTCGGACAGCTTGACCCCCGCCTCCACGAGGAGCTGCTCGGTCGTCTTCTTCCGCTCGCTCCAGGGCCTGGTCACCATGCCGCTGAAGCCACCGGCGGGCGACGTGATCTGGAAGGTGGCGCCGGCCTCCGGGAACGACTTGTAGACCTCGTACACCTTCGTCGTGAACAGCTTCGTCTGGTCGAGGGTGGAGTTCGGCGCGGCCTGCACGATGCCGAACACCACGCCCTGGTCCTCGACGGGGGCCAGCTCCTGTTGCGAGAACATGTAGAAGGGCACCACCAGCGCGACCACGATCCCCCACAGGACGAGGACGACCGGGCGGTAACGCAAGGTCCCGGCCAGGGCCCGCGTGTAGGCGGAGCGAACGGCGTCGAAGCGCCGGTTGATCCAGCCCGCGAACCCCTTCTCGGTATCGCCCGCCCGCAGCAGGCGCGAGCCCATCATCGGGGACAGGGTCAGCGCCACCACTCCGGACACGATGACCGCGCCCGCCAGCGTGAACGCGAACTCGCGGAAGAGGGCGCCCGTGAGCCCGCCCTGGATCGCCACCGGGGTGTACACCGCGGCCAGGGTGATGGTCATGGCCACGATGGGACCGACCAGCTCGCGGGCGGCCTGCAGCGCCGCCTCGAACGGGGCCTTCCCCAGTTGGAGGTGACGCTCCACGTTCTCCACCATGACGATCGCGTCGTCGACGACGAGGCCGACCGAGAGCACGATGGCCAGCAGGGTGAGGAGGTTGATGGTGAACCCGGCGGCGAGCATCAGGAAGACGGCGCCGATGAGCGATATGGGGATGGCCACCACCGGGATGATCACCGAGCGCACCGAGCCCAGGAACAGGAAGATGACCACCACCACGATGAGGAGGGTCTCGGTGAGCGTCTTCAGGACCTCGTCGATCGCGTCCTGGATGTAGGCCGTCGAGTCGTAGGGGATCCCGGCCTTCATCCCGGTGGGAAGCTGGGCCTGGATGTCCGGCATGACCTCGCGCACCTTCTTGATCACTTCGAGCGAGTTCGCGGTCGGCAGCACCCACACGCCCATGAACGTCGCCGCCTGGCCGTTGAAGCGGACGTCGGAGTCGGAGTTCTCCGCTCCGAGCACGACGTCGGCCACGTCTCCGATGCGGACGACCACTCCCTTGTCCTCCTTGACCACGAGCTGGCGGAACTCGTCGGGCGTGCGCAGGTCGGTATTGGCGACGAGGTTCACGGACACCATCGAGCCCTTGGTGCGGCCGAGGGCGGACAGGTAGTTGTTCTGGGCCAGGGCGTTCCGGACCTGCGAAGGGGAGATGCCGAGCGCCGCCATCTTGTCCGGCTTGAGCCACACGCGCATGGCGAAGGTCCGGTCGCCCAGGATGTCCGCGCGCTGGACTCCGCTGATCGCGCTCAGGCGGGGCTGGACCACGCGCGTCAGGTAGTCGGTGATCTGGTTCTGGTCCAGCTCGTCGGAGGCGAAGCCGAGGTACATCGCCGCGAATTGCGTATCGGCGGTCTCGAGCTCGATGACCGGCGCCTCCGCTTCCGGCGGGAGCTGGTTGCGCACCTGCGCCACCTTGGCCTGGATCTGGGTGAGGGCGGCGTTGGTGTCGTAGTTGAGCCGGAGGTGCACGGTGATCGTGCTGAGCCCCTGGGCGCTCGACGACTCCATGTAGTCGATGCCGTCCGCGCTGGCGATCACGCGCTCGAGCGGGGTGGTGATGAACCCGCGCACGAGATCGGCGCTGGCGCCGACGTAGGCGGTGCCGACGCGGACGACCGCGATGTCGCTCCGGGGGTACTGGCGGACGCTGAGCGAGCGGATGGCCTGGAGCCCCGCGATCAGGATGACGAGGTTGACCACCAGGGCGAGGACCGGCCGCTTGACGAAGAGATCGGTCACACGCATCAGTTGTCCTCCGGCTTGGGCGCCGATTCGTTCCCCGGCAGCGTCTCGTTGTGCACGCGCACGGCGGCCCCGGTGCGGAGCTTGAAGGCGCCCGAGGTCACCACCTCGTCGCCGGGCTTGAGACCCGAGAGGACCGCCACCTGGTCCCCGCGGGCGCCTCCGAGCTTCACGAACTGCTGGCGCACGCCGCGGTAGTTCCGGCCGCCGGGGCCGTCGAGGTCGCCCACGACGTACACGGAGTCGCCGTACGGCGCGTAGCTGATGGCGGAGGCGGGCAGGGCGACCACCGTCTGGCTGCTGCCGACCGCGACCTGCGCCTTCACGAACGTGCCCGGGCGGAGGCGGCCGCCGGGGTTGGCCAGCGTGGCCTGGACCTGGATGTTGCGCGTGGCCTCGTTGACGACGGAGTCGATCGCGGTGATGCGCCCGGTGGGCGCGGCCCCGGCGAGACCCTCGGAGTCGACGCGCACCTCCGCGCCGATGCGCAGCTGCCCGAGATCCTGCTGCGGCACCGAGAAGTTCACGTAGACGGGATCGATGGCCTGCAGCGCGACCACCGGATCGCCGCCGCTCAGGAACTGGCCGAGGTTGACCTGGCGGATGCCCAGCACCCCCGAGAACGGCGCCCGGATCTGCTTGCGCTCGATGGTGGCGCGGATCTCCCCCACCTTCGCTTCCGCCTGCTTGTGCTCGGCGCTCGTGCGATCGAGCTCGGACTGCGCGAGCACGCCTTGCGCGACCAGCTCGCGCGCGCGCTCCAGGCTGATCTTCGCGAGGTCGCGCTGCGCTTGCGCGGCGGTGAGCTGCGCCTGCTCCTGCTTCGTATCGAGCCGGACGAGCACGACACCCGCTTCCACCGGACGGCCCGAGTCGAACGAGATCGCTTCGACGATGCCCGGCAGATCGGCGCTGACGGTCACCCCGCGCACGGCGGCGACGGTGCCGATCGCGCTGAGGGAGGCCGGCCAGAGGTCCTGCCGCGCCACCGTCGTGGTCACGGCCTCCGGTGGCGGCTGGAAGGAGGCGGCCATGGCCATACCCGCCTGGATCTGTCGGACCTTGATGGTCCCCACGATGCCCAGGAAGGCCGCCACTGCCACCAGCATCACGATCATCCGCTTAGTCATAGAGCTCCATTGCTTTCACTTGGGTCCGGCCCTGCCTCGGCGCTTGCCGGCCCTGGGTTCGAGAAGGTTCGGCATCGCATGGTACCGGCATAGACGATTCAGCCCTGAACTATGATCCGTAAAAAAAGGTCACTCGCAGTCGCGCAGGGAACGGAGCAGCTCGACCAGGTGCTTCCGCTGGCGCTCGGGAAGAGGCGCGAAGAACTCCTTTTCCGCAGCCTCCAGGGCGCGCAACCCGGCGGCGTGACGGGCGCGCCCTTCGGGGGTGAGCTCGGCGAGGATCGAGCGCCGGTCCTTCGGGTCGTCGGCGCGGCGGACCAGCTTGTCCGATTCCAGACGATCGACGAGCTGGGTGATGTTCGACCGCACGCACGCGCACTCCTCCGCCAGCCGGCGCAGCGGCAACGGCTCGTCCGAGGCGACGAGGCGGGAGAGGAGGCCGAACTTGGCGAGAGACAGTCCGAGGGGTTCGAGCGCCGCTTCGAGGTGCCCCTCGATCGCGTGCAGCGTCCCCATCACCTCCCGAGAGAGGACGCCGGGAGCGACATCATTCATGACTGCATTATACAGCGCGGAGTCACCTCGTCAAGCTCGAGCCGCCTGTCTTCCCGGGCGACCAGCGGGCAGGAGGGATCGCGGACATCTCCGCCGCCGGAGCGGGCTGGCCGAACAGGAAGCCCTGCACGAGGGTGATGCCGATCCGCTTCAACGTCTCCATCTCTTCCGGATCCTCGACGCCTTCCGCGACCACGCGGGCGCCGAAGGGGCCCGCCAGCTGCTCGATGGAGGCGAGCACGGCGCGCCGATGGAAGTCGCGGTGGCAGCCGGTGACGAAGTAGCGGTCCACCTTCAGGTAGTCCGGCCGGCACTCGCAGATCATCATGTAGTTCGAATGGCCGAGCCCGACGTCGTCGAGCGCGATGCGGACGCCGAGCCGGCGCAGGCCGGCCAGGGCGGCGCGGAAGCTCACCACGTCCCACGGCGGAGCATGCTCCACGATCTCCACGACCACGCGCAGGGGGGAGATCCCGCGCGCTTCCAGCGACGCCCCCAGGAAGTCGACGAAACCGGCGTCCATGGCCAGGCTCGAGGCGTGAACGTTGATGCCGAGCCGCATGTCGGCGGGCACGCGCAGGGCGGCGTCCAGGATCGCTTCCACGCAAGTGCGGTCGACCAGGGCCTCCTTGTTCTTCTTGCGCGCGTACTCGAACAGGATCGTGGGCGCCTCCGCGATCGTGCCGCGCGGCCCGCGGATCAGGGCTTCGAGATAGTGCGCTTCCGGCCGCGGCGCCTGCATGTCGAGGACGGGCTGGAAGTGCACCGAGAGGCTGCCGCGCTCGAGGATGCGGTCGATGAGGAAGCGCTCACCCACGGAACACCCCGGTCAGGCTGAAGGCGAGGTGGCCGAGATCAGGCAGGTAGGGAGGCGCGTTGACGACGGCCAGCGCGCCGCGTGCCCTCGCCTCCGCCTCCATGGCCGGCGAGAGGTCTCCGAGGACGATGACGACCGCCTCCGGATCGCGCTGCCGGATGTCCTGAAGCTGATCGAAGCCGGCCCCGACGATGGCCAGATCGTGATGTCGGACGCCGTCCTCCGAATCCCTGGCCGGCCCCACGTCCACCGTCCAGCCGAGGCTCCGGAAATAGCGCGCCGTCCGGGCGCGATCGGCTCCCTCTTCGAAGGCGACGAGGACACGCCGGCTCGTCGCGCGCGTCTCCTCCGTCTCGACCGGGGGCGACGGGTGCTCCTCGGACCGCATTCCATAGGGAACCCGCCGCCGCGACTCCCCTCTCCGCACGGCGCACCGCACCGCCCGTACGACGTCCTTCCACACCGTTCGCAATTCCAATTTCTCCGAACCGAACGACACCGCACGCATCACGGGACCGTTTGGCACATGTCGGCCAGATTTCCACTCAGCCCAAAGTGGTTGCGCCCGGTGAGGAGTGCCGGACGAACCCTCGGCCTCTTACTGTCCAATCGTCCAAAAGGGATGCTCGAGGCCGAGACGTCTTCGCCGTC
>Ga0207646_10006890_pt1 | contig 11671 bp, 9 predicted proteins | sample KBSK5502metaG_FD_184343 | JGI IMG/M metagenome (GOLD analysis project Ga0207646, IMG submission 184343) | Corn, switchgrass and miscanthus rhizosphere microbial communities from Kellogg Biological Station, Michigan, USA - KBS K5-50-2 metaG... | ecosystem: Host-associated > Plants > Roots >...
GCGAATGCTCGCTCGTCTCGGTGCGGTCACCGGACGCCTCGACATGCGGTTTCCGTATTTCATCCGCAAAACTGCGCCTGTTTCGGGCGTGGAGAGCCTGCTCGATTACGACGCGATGTGGGCAGCGGAGACGGACGGCGACGGGCGGACGCGGCTCACCGTCGGGCTCATGGCACCGGTGACGAGCCTGTGTCCGTGCTCCAAGAAAATCGCCGACTACGGCGCTCATAACCAGCGCTCGCACATCACCGTGCGCGTGGAAGTCGCCGTGGGCGAGCTTGGGCTGGAAGAGCTCGCGCGCATCGCCGAGGAAGAAGCCTCCTCCGAGCTTTACGGCCTGCTCAAGCGCTCCGATGAGAAGTTCGTCACCGAGCGCGCCTACGACAATCCCAAGTTCGTCGAAGACCTGGTGCGCGACATCGCCTTAAGGCTCAAGCGTGATCCGCGAATCGGTCGCTTCTGGATCGCATCCGAGAACTTCGAATCCATCCACAACCATTCTGCGTATGCAGAGATTGCGGGTGCTGGCGCAGCGCTTGGCGACTGACGCGAGTAGATCGCGCACCGGGAAATTTTTTGACAGCGCCGCGCGTGATCGCGGATAATATCGCCCCTTTGGCGAGCTAGCTCAGCTGGTTAGAGCAGAGGAATCATAATCCTTTGGTCGGGGGTTCGAGTCCCTCGCTCGCTACCACATCCCCTGCGAAGGCTTGCCGCGCGGCAAGCCCTCCCATGATCGATCCACGTCGATGACCGAGGCCGACTTCGCGTCCCGCTGCAACAGCCATCGCGGTTACCTGCTGCGGGTCGCGGTGCTGCAGCTGCGCGACAACGATCTCGCCGAGGACATCGTGCAGGACACGCTGGTAGCGGCACTCCAGGGCGCGCAGGGCTTTTCCGGACGCTCGAGCCTCAAGACCTGGCTTACCGGCATCCTCAAGCACAAGATAGTCGACGCGATCCGGCGCAAGACCCGCGAGCCCGCCTTCGCATCGCTCGACGAGGAGTGCCAGATCGAGGATTTCGACGCGCTGTTCGACGAGTCGGGCCACTGGGAAAACCCGCCGGCGGACTGGGGCGACCCGGAATCGCAGCTCTCGCGGGCGCAGTTCTTCGACATCATGCAGTTCTGCCTGGACAAGCTGCCGCCCAACACTGCCCGGGTATTCATGATGCGCGAGGTCATGGAGCTGGAGAGCAACGAGATCTGTAAGGAACTGTCGATCACGTCGACCAACCTATGGGTCATTCTGTATCGGGCCAGGATGGCGCTTCGCCAGTGTCTCGAGCAGAACTGGTTCGCACAGGCGGGCCGGGGCACGTGACCCGTGACGGTGCTACGTTAGTGGGCCGACTGATCTCATGCAAGGATGCGAGCCGGGCGATCTCGCAGATGCAGGACGGGAACGTCCCCTTCCCGCTGTATCTGCGCATCCGGTTGCACCTCATCTGGTGCGAGGCGTGCAAGCGCTTCGAGCAGCAGATGCGCTTCCTGCATACGGCGATGCGACGTTACCGGCAGTAGGCGTCAGTCGCCGTAGAGCACAAACGCGGCCCAGTAGAAGGGCGCCGAATAGCGCGGATCGCGGCGGAACTCCCTCTTGGTCGCGGCGAGCGCCCGGGCCGGCGCGATCCCGCGCTTGAGCTTCGCAAACAAACGCTCGATGAACTGCGCCGTGGCCTCATCCGCCACAGGCCACAGCGTCAGAATAGTCTTCCTGCTTCCCGCGACGAACAACGCAAAGGGCAGGCCGAAGATCCCCTCGCCCGCAACCTCCTTCCCCAAGCCCGTCTCGCAGGCCGACAAGACCGTCAGATCGCTGCCAAGGTCGTAGGTCGCCAGCTCGGCTGCGGTGACGAAGCCGTTGGGCTCCGCGTTTCGGTTCGCCTCGGACAGGATCAGCGCCGACCATTGCGGCGCCGCCGGCGACAACACGCCGTGAACGGCGAGCAGGAGATAGCGGGTATTCGCCAAGGCGCCGCTCCTGTTGAGGGCCTGGAAGTTGGTCTCGCTTGCCTCGGCCCCGATGTAGACGCGCTGCCGATCGGCGGGGAACATGGCGGCAACTGCGCGCACTTCGCGGGCCGCGCCCGGCAGCGGGCTCCAGTGGCGACCGGAGAGCGGCGTTACGCGCTCGGTCGTGGCGTCAGGCAGTGCATAGGCGGGCGCGCCGAACGCGATCAGTTCAGTGGTTGGACGCCGCGCGCGGCGCGGCGCGGCCTGGAGCGCCTGCCACACCGCCAGCGACGGCACGTAAGTCACCTCCATCCGGTCGATCAGCAATTGCCCGTGCAGCGGCAGGATCTCGAACGGCAGCAATGCCAGCGGCCCGTCGATGGCAATGATCAAGCGCTTGGCTCCGGCGAGATCGCGCGCCAGGGGTTCGAGCAGCGTCGCGGCGAGCGACTTCGCCACGTCATCCGCGGACGTGCGTGTCGCGTCCGCCGCCGGCCGCACCAGACCGCCGAGGAGCCTGCCGTCACCAAGCCGCCAGATTGGCGCTAACGCAGCATTCGGCGTACCGAGTCCCGCGTGCAACGCACTCACGGCGTCGCCAACGTCGGGTGGTGTCGCCAAGAGCAACGCGTGCGGTTCAGCATCACGCCGAACTACGTACGCCCAGGCCCGCTCGCGGACTAATTGGTAACCAACGATCACAGTGTCGGGCGACAGCTGCCGTCGAATATCCTTGAGATCAAGCCGACCGCCTCTGGAACGATTGCGAGCGGATTTGGCCAGCCGTTGCTCAGCCCGCTTTAGCTCGGTGGTTAACGCATCGCGCTGAACCGCAAGCGAAGCCAGGCGTACCGACGCTGTTGGCGTCAGAGCAATTTCGGCGTCGACGTCCTTCAGGTGTTCGTCAAGTCGGCGCAACTGCAGGCGATCGCGTTCCGGGACCAAAGTGTCACGGCTTGTCGCCCGCATCGACAGCGCATCGATAATGCCGCGTGCGCGCGCCAATTCGGTAACGCGAATCGCATCGGTTATGCGCCCACCTTCTGCATAAAGTAAAGCGAGATCGTGGTAACCGGCTTGATAGTCCTTGCCCGCGACCTGGTTCGCAAACGATGCACGGCCGCCGGATGCCTGTGGCGCCTCCGCGCTGCGCATCGCTTCCGTGTCGGCGACAAAGCTCTGCAATGAAGCTAGCGCGCCGCTTCTATCCCCTGCTTGCAGCTGCGCGCGTGCGTACGCAGCGAGAGCCGCAAGCGTTGCCTCGCTTTGAGCGGCAAGTGTTCTTCGTCGATAGTCCAATACCTGGCGGAATGTGGCCATCGCGGCCGTCGGGTTGGCGGCAGCCAACTGGCAACGACCCAGCCCGAACAGGGCATTGATGCGCGCCGCTTCGTTTTGCGGTGGATCGTCGCCAGGTCGCTGGGCCGTGGTCGCGAAGAGCGCGCAACCCTTGCTCATGTCGCCGCCCAAAAAATCGGCGTACGCTGCATCTATCGCTGCATCGAGAAAGCGGCGGTCGCGGTCACCATAACGTTTGCTTGCGGCCTCGTAGACGCTATCGAGAATTGGACTCGCTTCGGCAATGCGACCGTCGCGTACATACCACCAGCCCAGATTCTCGAGCGCGCGAAGCGAGGCCGGATGGTTCGGCCCAAGCAAACCTACGTAGTACTCCAAGACTCGACGCTGGAGCACGATCGCCTCACCAATTCGCTCGGATTGACCATAGATCCAGGCCTGCAACTCCAGTGCGCCCAGCGCGCGTAAGTTTCCTACACCGAGCTCCGACATGTACCAGGCGGCCGCACGTTCGATCGCCACGCGGGCATCTTGCAGCCGCCCAGCGTGGAAGCTCGCCAAGGCGTATTCGCGCAGCACCTGAGCCTGCACGGCGTTAAGTTCCGCCGTTTGAGTGGTCACCAACCGAAAAATCATCAGCAACTCTTGCCGCGCTGCTTCGTGCTGGCCCCTATAGCCCATGATTCCGGCGAGATTGACTTCGCCATTCGCGGAAATCATGTTGTCTTCACCGAGCGTGCGTTTTGCAGCCGTGGTTGCTTGCTCGAGCAGTACCTGCGCAGCGCCAATATCACCAAGATCGTATAGCGTCGCTGCAAGCCCAATTTGGCTCGCAATCACGTCTACCGAGTCCGCAGGCAATAGGGCGCGTTGTTGTTCTAGTGTCCGCGCGTGCAACGTCGCCGCCTCATCCCACCGACCGCGGATGGCCAACATCCGCGCACGTAGGTACGCGGTATAAAGCAGCGCAGGGTGGCCAGCAGGTAAGGTTTCCGACAATACGGTGTCGGCAACGTCAACAAGTGGTTCTGCGTTGGACAGTTCATAAATGTCGAGCCAGGTATTAGCCAACATGAGCGCGCCGAGTGAAGCCAGCACGGGCGCCCGCGATCGTATCGCCAACTCGACTGCCTCATTCGAAGGCGGCGAGCCCGTGACACCCAGCGTCGACTCCGCCAACGTAATGCTCCTCTTAGCTTCGCCTTTTTCACCGAGCTCACTGGCTTCGGCCAACGCAGCGGCGAATTCGAGTTGACCGTCCAGGGTTGCATACATCGATGAGGCTTGCGGCTCGGAGAGCTCGTCAAGCGCCAACCGCGCCTGGGGAATGCGGCAATGGGCGCCAATCGCCAACGAGAGTGAACCATCGCTGATGCCGATGGCGAGCGCGCCGACAGCGACGGCGGCCCGGGGCAATGGTGCATACAGATTCGCGCGGGTTTCGTCGGGCCCTGAGATCCGCGCCACCGCAAACCCCGCGATATCCAGCACTCCGACGATACCGTTCCGCTTCTCTGTTCTTTGAACCGCAATCCGAACCGGTACGCGGGCCCCGTCCGGCCAGAAGCATGCCCGGCCGACGGCTGCGCCACCTACGATGGTGCCTTCCCATGCGCGGCGCTGCTCCGAAGGCCCGGCGGACGAGGCGCCGGCGATCCCTGCCAGCAAGATTCCGACGCAAGATGCGCAGATCGCGACGGCTCGTCGTGCGCCATTGCGATGGTTGTCCGTTTGTGCTACATGCATAGATGGGATTTTATGGCCAAACGGGGGGTGCGAGATGCCTGACAAAAAACCGAAACCGATGAAAGTTGTTCTCGACTTTGAAACGGAAACAGTGCAGACCGGCAAGTGGGTGCGATTTACGTTCAACAACCAAGGGGCCGCGATTTCGATCGATCTCAAGAAGAAGGCCGTTACGATCAAATGGCCCGCGCTCAAGGCGAAGAACGTGTTCGTCAACGATCCCAATCACGATGGAAATCCGCCTAATGTAGGGTCACATTGAATCCTGGCTGATGTAACAGCCGGGCGGCTGGTCGATGCCCGTATGCGCTGGCGCTGCTTAGGAAGCAGGCAGAGTCGACGCTCCGTTCACGGTGACAGTGTCCGCGTGTTGTCTGTTCATGACCATTAAACGCGGTGTCGCAATCGTTTCTATCGCACTCGGCTCTGCCGTTGTGAGCGCGCAGCAGAATGCGCCACCGACGCGACTCGATTTACGCATCGGAGTCAGCACCTCGCTCGGTACGAGCTTCACCTTCATCGCCACCAACCCCGATGGCAGTCTTCCCCCCATCGAGGCCGCGAAGGTCCCCCCGCAGGTGCAGCTGAGCTTTCGCCGGCTGGCTGGCAGCGTCCCGATCGCCAATGGGCAGATTCGTCTCTTCCGGCTCGACCCGGACAATCTGCAGAAGACACTGCGTCCGCCTGATGCTGCGGACAAGCGCCTCTTCGTCGAGCTGCCGCTATTCGATGGTTCGTCTCTAAATATCGAGCGGCGCGGCATTGAAACGCGCGCGCGGCCCGAAGCGTATGGCTGGACGGGAACGGTCATCGCGCCGCCAGGAGCCAAGCAACCTGCGGCCGCCGGTGCACCCGTAGTGCTGACCGTTTCCGATTCCCAGCTTTACGGGGCGATTGGTCTGCCCACCGGCCCCGTGCGAATCCGCCCCGTTGGAGGCGCCTTTCATGTGCTTTATGCGGTCGACGTCAGCCGCCTGCCACCCGATCACGGGCCCAAGAAAGCCTACGCGAAGCAGAAGAGGAGCACGGTCAAAGCCGGCAGTTTGAAGTCGTTTCGCTCGTACGTCGTACAGGTTAAGCAAGGCAAGAAGAAGCCAAAGAAGAAAAAGCCCGCTGCCGCCGATGCACCCTCGGCCCCCACCAGCGTCTGCTCAGCAACCGGATCCAGCGACGGTACTCAACCAGTCTGTATCGCCGTCGCCGTCGCCTATACGCAGCCGGCGGCCGCAGCTCTCGGCGCAGCCGATCCGGATCCGGTACTCGCGCCCGGGGACACAATCTATACGCACCATGCGCAGAATCTCTTCGACCAAACGAACGACTATTTCAAGGCCAGCGGCATCAAGGTTCATCTCGCCCTCGCAGGCGCGCTCCCGGTTACGATCCAGGAAACGCTGAAGGCGGGACAAACGTACGGTGACCTCGCCGATCATCTCCTCGCCGATGCGATGCCGTCGGAGCTCCGCTGTTTCTGGAACTCGACCGGTGCGAGCAGCCTCGCCTTGATCGGCGAACTGGGCGGGGCGACCAATCCCGACAACTTTTGCGGGACCACCGAGGACGTCTCAGCCAAGATCACAACCAGTTTCCCGCTCAGCAAGTTGTTCAAGGACCCCAGTGGGCGGCCAGGATATTTCGGTTACTCGGTCATCAACCGCGTCTGCGCGGAGAACGAGTACTCTTTCTCCCACGAGTTTGGCCATCAAATCGGATTCCACCACGAGCGAGCGGCTCTGGATCCCCTGTACAAGGGCGTACAGATCAAGGTCGGCGGCGTGTATAAGGACTTTGGCTACGGCTTCGTCCTGCTCGAAACAAGCGTGCGCGGATTCACCATCATGGCCCTCGGCAATGGCGGACCCGACCGAGTCAACCGCAAGCCTATTTTCTCGACCACCGACACCGGCGCCAAGTCCCCAGTTCCTGGAGTGACGCAGTGGGGTGACACAGATTCCGCCGATAATGCCGCACTTGCAGCCCTTGTTGCCTCCGAATTCGCCAAACGTCAGCCTCCGAGTTGCCCTAAGAACGCACCGCTACCCGGGCATTAACCGACGCGTCCTCGTGGTAGAATTGCCCCGGTTCCAAACGCTCACCCGCCGTGCTCTCGATCGTCGTTAACGGCTCGTTCCGTGTCTGCACCGACCAGACAACAGTTGCCGACCTGATCCGCGAGCTTGCGCTCGAAGGCAAGCGCGTGGCGGTCGAGCGCAATGGCGAGATCGTGCCCAAGAGCCGCCTTGCCGAAACGCCTCTCGCCAACGGCGACCGTATCGAAGTCGTCCGCGCCGTCGGCGGCGGTTGATGGTCCTGCCCGATGAACGCGCCTAACGAAAATCTCGCCCTCGCGCACGACGACCCGTTGGTCATCGCCGGCCGCGCGTATCGCTCGCGGCTGCTCGTCGGCACGGGCAAGTACAAGGATTTTGCCCAGACGCGCGCGGCGATCGACGCCTCGGGCGCGCAGATCGTGACCGTCGCGATCCGCCGCACCAACATCGGCCAGAATCCCAACGAGCCGTCGCTGCTCGATCATTTACCGCCGTCGCAGTTCACGCTGCTGCCCAATACCGCTGGTTGCTACACGGTCGAGGACGCCGTGCGCACTTTGCAGCTCGCGCGCGAGCTGCTCGACGGTCACACGCTGGTCAAGCTCGAAGTGCTGGGCGACCCGCACACGCTTTTTCCCAATGTGCGCGAGACGATTCGTGCCGCCGAGGTCCTCGTCAAGGACGGCTTCGAGGTCATGGTCTACACGTCCGACGACCCGATCGCCGCGCGGGAGCTGGAGGCCGTCGGCTGCGTGGCGATCATGCCGCTGGCTTCGCTCATCGGCTCAGGCATGGGGATTCTCAACCCGTGGAACCTGAAGCTCATCATCGAGCAGGCGAAGGTGCCCGTACTCGTCGACGCGGGTGTCGGCACGGCGTCGGACGCGGCGATCGCGATGGAGCTCGGCTGCGCCGGTGTGCTGATGAACACCGCGATTGCGCTCGCGCAGGATCCGGTGTTGATGGCGGGCGCGATGAGGAAGGCGGTCGAAGCGGGACGCGAGGCTCTCCGCGCTGGCCGCATGCCGCGCAAGTTCTACGCCGCGAGTCCCAGCTCGCCGACTACCGGCCTCATCGGCTGATCGAGCCGTCGCGAACGCCGCGATGTTGTCCTCCCGCGTCCTTGCCGCGGTTCTCTGCTGCACTCCGGTCCTGGGCGCGGGTGCTGCCTGTGGCGCGCAGCTTTCCGACACCGAAATCGGAGAAATCTGCGCGCAAGCCGAGGACGCGGCTCATTGCGGAAGACTGGTCGAGGGAGCCCAGCTCAAGCGCCTGCCCAACCTCGCGCGACGCGAGGGCAACGCGCTCATGATTTCGCTCTTTCCCTCCGGCGTCGCGACTTTCATGGACAGCGACGATCCGGTCGATGGCCGTTCGTACAGCCTGTGGGATTACCTGGACGGCATCAATGCGGTGCTCGTCTATGCGACGGCCGGCGACAAGGCGAGCTTTACCCTGCTGACGCGGTCGAACAATCGGCGTTACGAGCTGCCGACCGAACCTCAGCTCTCGCCCGATCGGCAACGGTTGGCTACCGTCGACGTATGCCAGACGCAGTGCAGCAAGGAGATCGCCATCTGGCGGATCACGCCCGAGAGCCTGCGCAAGGAACTCGTATGGAACGCAGGAGGCTGGGCCGATGCCACCGCCAAATGGAAGGATGCGGAGACGCTAGCGATTGAATACAGCGTGGACGGCGCGACGGCGGCAGGGACCATCGAGCGGAAGCTGAGCGACCCGAGCTGGAAACGCGTGCGATGACCGAACCGCGCGCGGGTTCTCTCCGCCGACCCATTCGCAGCTTCGTGCTGCGCCAGGGCCGATTCTCGCCGGCGCAGCAACGCGCGCGCGAAACCTTGTTGCCGCGCTTCGGCATCCCCTTCGCGCCGGCGTCGCTCGACTTCGACCTCGTCTTCGGCCGCAAGGCGCCGCGGATCCTCGAGATCGGCTTCGGAATGGGCGAGACGACCGCCGCCATCGCGCAGGCCATGCCCGAACACGACTTTCTCGCCGTCGAGGTGCACGCGCCGGGCGTGGGCGGACTGCTCAAGCTGATCGATGAACGTGAGCTCGCCAATGTGCGCATCGTTCAGCACGATGCGGCCGAGGTGGTTGCGCAGATGATTCCGGTGGCGTCGCTCGCGGGCATCCACATCTTCTTTCCCGACCCCTGGCCGAAGAAGCGGCACCACAAACGCCGCCTGCTGCAGCCGCCCTTCGTGCACGAGCTTGCCCTCCGGCTTGCTGCCGGCGGCTTTCTGCATGCGGCGACCGACTGGGAGGACTATGCTGCGCAGATCCTGGCTGCGTTCGATGCCGAGCCCCTGCTCGAGAACTCTGCCGACGGCTACGCCCCGCGACCCGCATACCGGCCGCTGACCAAGTTCGAGCGCCGCGGCATCCGCCTCGGGCACGGCGTCCGGGATGTCATCTTTCGGAGGCGATGACGAATGAAGTATCACCGCCCACGCAGTTAACGACACAAATATCGCGAGGTTTCCGAAAGCTTGCGATTTTTCGTCGTTCGCGAGATGTATCGTCGATCGGCCGGAAGGTTCGCTTCCGGTGCAATATCTGTGGCGGCGTCTGTTCGGTACCGGCGGCGGAACTCCAACGTGAGGTAGCATCCTGTGGCCGCTGTGGGTCAACAGTGCGGACCCGGGCCATCGCGCACCTGCTCACGACTGAGTTGTTCGGCCAGAGCTTGATCATCGCGGAGTTGACGCGGCGTCGCGATCTCGCCGGTATAGGGCTCTCGGATTCGAAACCCGCGAGCATTTTCCGGATCTGCACGACTACCGGCTTATCGAGGAACGGTTCCTAGCGCCTGGAAAACCGCACTGCCGATGGACGGACACAGGTTTTCACCGACTTGTCTTTCGCGGAGGACCGGGTTCGATGCTGGAAATGCGGCTTTTTTCGCGCAACGCCCTTATCAGTGAGTTCGTCAACGCGTTAATTTGCGGGCGTGCGCATCGCTGACGAGTCGCAAGCTGCATAGGGTATTGTCTGGCCGGAACCATGGTCGATTCCAATGGTGGCGTACGCCTCTCTGGCTAGATAGTCCGGACCGCGCCCTCAAGCATGGTCCGTGCTGCACGGCGACCGCGTTGTATGATAAGGCAAGCTAGCTGAGCCGACGGTCCTGCGAGAAGGCAAGCAAACGCGTGATCGCGCTCAGCGCGACCTCATGCGAAAAGTGAATGCGAACGTTCTCCCGTCCGCCCTCGGACAGGACCTGCCACAGCTGCTCGTCGTTGTAAACGCGCGCCACCGCGTCGGCGAACGCTTCGGAGTCGTCGCCGGTCAAGACGTCGACACCGGGCGTCAGATGCATGCCCTCAATCGACAGCGTCGTCGCGACCACGGGCACTCCGTAGCTCATCGCGAGATTTACCTTGCCCTTGACGCCCGCGCCGTAGCGCAGTGGCGAGATGGATACACGGCAACCACTGAAGTACGGTGCGATGTCCGCCACGTAACCGGTAACGATGAAATCCTCGGCAGCCAACTTCTTGATGGTTGGCGGGACATCGCTGCCTACAATATATGTTTTGACGCCAGGCAGCTTCTCGCGCACCTTCGGCAGGACCTCCTTTGCATACCAGAGCACACCGTCGGTGTTGGGAGGATGGCGGAATCCGCCGATGAACACCAACCCTTCGCGCTCGGCAAACGACCTTGCCCGCGGGCGCAGCTCGTGGATGTTGGACAAAACCATCACCTTGGCTTCAGGCGCAAGCTGCTCGAGCAGATCCTTCTCGAAGGGACTTACAACCAGCGTGACGTCTGCCTTCCGGATCAGCGCCAGTTCCGCTTCCCGGGAGCTGCCCGCCGCCACCGTGGCGCCCCCAATCCCCTCCAAGGCGGCTAGCCTTTCCTCGCGCAGGAAGTGGAGATCGTGAGTATCAAAGACGACCAGAGCGTTCGATGCAAAGGCGCGCACAGCGTCGATGTGCTTTGCGGCGATGTAATGCCGCGCGATAACGACGACATCGAACTCGCTGCCGTGTCTGCCAAGAAACTCCGAAATCGAGCGGGCGTAGGGATGAAACTGAACCTCAACGCCTGCTTGTTGCAACATTGTCACGTATGGCTGTCGGTACTCTAGATTGTCCGCAATGAAGGTGACTTTACAGCCGAGCTTCACGAGGAGAGCCAGCACCTGTTGCGTGCGTTGCGACCCGGAATCCTGATCCGGCGTCAGCATGCACGCGTCGATCGCCAGAACGCGGCGTCTGGCCCAGCGGTCGCGCTCGAGTTCAGGCGCGAGTCCGTTGGGTCGATGTCGCCTAAGCACGTCGGCCCATTTGGCTAGAAATGTGCCCTGATTGACGACCTGGTAACGCTTGGCGCCGGTCGCCAGATCCGTACCCGAGGTTGCGCCTTCGAAGTGTACGATGGTAGCGAGCGGCTGATAGTAGACTTTGCGCCCGGCCGCGCGCACCGCGAACGCGAGATCGCTGTCTTCGCAATACGCGGGCGCGAAACGCACATCGAAACCGCCAATGTCGTCGAACAACGCGCGGTCGACCGCGAGACATGCGCCGGAACAGTAGTCGACCTCGCGAAGGTAGTTGTACTCCGGCTTGTGTGGGTCGTCGCCGCGGCCGTAGTT
>Ga0207646_10006891_pt1 | contig 11671 bp, 8 predicted proteins | sample KBSK5502metaG_FD_184343 | JGI IMG/M metagenome (GOLD analysis project Ga0207646, IMG submission 184343) | Corn, switchgrass and miscanthus rhizosphere microbial communities from Kellogg Biological Station, Michigan, USA - KBS K5-50-2 metaG... | ecosystem: Host-associated > Plants > Roots >...
TTCCTTCCGTCGAGGTCGCGTGCGCGGACACGGGAATTCCGGCGCTCTTCGAAACTTCAACGGCGAGCTTTAACTCTTCCAAAGTAAATGTCGCGTGCGCCAAGCCGCCCGCGCCCCAGCGATAGTCCGCGTAGACCTTGATCCAATCGGCCCCCTTGCCAATCTGCTCGCGCACAACGCGAGTCAAACTATCTATGCCGTCTGCTTCCTCCGCTCCCTGTGGCACGGTCCACTCCGGCGCGTAACCTTTCGGGGCGTAACTGCCGGTCGCGACAATCGCCCGCGTTGCTACCAACAGCCGCGGTCCCGGAATGATTCCCTGTTGCACGGCTTGCTTCAAACCCACGTCTGCATAGCCGGCGCCTTCGGTTCCGAGATCGCGCAGCGTCGTAAATCCCGCCAGCAGTTCGTTTCGCAAATGATTCGTTGCGCGCGCGATTCTCAAACTAAGCGCTTCGTGCGCGACCTGATCGTTCCAAACCGTCTCAGTGTATGGATGAAGCAGAATGTGCGAGTGCGCATCGATCAAGCCCGGCATTAAGGTCATTCCCGGCAGTTCGATTACCTTGGCGTCGGACGGTGGTCTAACTTCACTCGCAGGTCCCACTGCCTCAATCTTCTCGCCGCGCACTAAGACTACCCAATCCCCGTGCGGTAGCATCGACTCGCCGTCGAAGATGCGCGCGGGTTTAAGAAGATAAACAGTGTCGGCTTGGTGGATTGCAGGTTTTGATGTTTGAGTACCCTGGTAAACAATCGTCAAGGACAAAAGGAATGTGAGCAGGTAGCGCATGGAATCAACCTTCTAGAATAGAGCTAATTATTCAAGCAGAGTATAGCAACGCAGGCTAAATTAGCGTGAAATATTGTTGCGTCCAATAGGTTTTTCCTTGCTTGCAGGAAGTCAGTATAACAGCGCAGGCTTAACTCTCGTGAGGGTTCTGCCATGGATGTCGGGAGCGAGACGATTGAGTTTGACCAAAGCACCCCGTGAGCTTCAGCCGGTCGACACAATATACTCAGTTGGCATTGAGCGGCGGTCGCGGGCATGTTTGGCGGGTTCAATCATTTCACGCACGGTGTCGATCAGCTCATCGGCTGTTTCGGGCGTGAACGAGGCTTCACCATCTTGCGGGCAAACCCAGGCGTAGATGTTCGGGACTCGGATCGAAACACCATCCTCACCGTATTCGAACGTGGCCGCGCGCCACTCTTTCGAGACGTGATGCTCACCACAGACTGGAACTGAATGGCTCGTCATAATCACTTCTTCTTTCTTTCGCGTCGCCGGAATGGCGGGCTCTCCCATTCCTGCTGATCTGGAATGTACGCCGTTACGAACTCAACGTAAATAGGATCCGCGTATTCGCAGACAACGTGCAAATAAATATCGACGTTGAGCGACATGCTTGTCTCTCCACATATTAGCGCCCTTTTGTCGTCTGAGTAATCCTCGATGATCGTTCCGCCCAGAACTGCTTCGACCATGTGCTGGCGATCAAATCCCTCTTTCAATGCGTGAACGACGGCGTGGCTTTTAATGAGATAATGTTCATCGCGTACTCGCTGACGAATGATCTCAATATCCACTAGAGCATATTCCTCACTTCATTAGCGAGCGGCGCGCTTCTTCTCAGTTGTCTTACTCTTGCGTTTCGCTCTTGGGGTCGTTAAACGAATCGCCTCGGAACCGTGTAGTTTTGCTCGAGACATTGCTGCGTCAAAATCCTCAGGTTTCATCCGGTGGTATTCCAACTCTACTTTCTCTCGGTCTGCTTTAAAGAGCTTCGCATACTTACCACGCACCAACGCCCCCAAATCTGCGCGTTTGTATTCCGGTCGGCCCCGCTCATTGAGTTCTGATTTAGCCATCGCGGTCGCCGTTACCTGAGATTGGTAGGCCCTCGATATATAGGGTCTCTGGGCTGATGTCCTGCTCGTTTGGCCATTGGACCGTGCCAAAGGCGAGGTTTACCTGTTTGAAGTAATTCAGATCTCTAAGTTCGCGAAACACTTCGTAATCCAGATATGGCTTCACATCGAATCTTTTCACAATGCCGTCGTTGAACTGTAAGTCCAGAGAGAAGTCGTCGTTCGTTGTTACCGCCGTAATCTTGTTCATCTAAATATCTTGTTACGCCACCGCCGCTTCCTGCGCTTGCTCTTCAATCGCTCTTTCAGCCGCGGCCTTTGCTTCCGCCTCCAGCGATGCCTGCGCTGCCGCCAGACGCGCCACCGGCACGCGGTAAGGCGAGCAGCTCACATAGTTCAATCCAATCTCGTTACAGAAAGCGATCGATTGCGGATCGCCGCCATGCTCGCCACAGATGCCGACCTTCAAGTTAGGCTTCACGCTGCGGCCGCGCTCGGCGCCCATGCGCACCAACTGGCCGACACCTTCGCGGTCGAGCACCTGGAAAGGATCGTCGGCAAGGATTTTCCGATCGACATAGGCGGGGAGGAAACGGCCCGAGTCATCACGACTTAAGCCAAATGTCGTTTGAGTCAGATCGTTGGTGCCGAACGAGAAGAACGAAGCGTGCTCAGCGATCTTGTCCGCGGTCAACGCCGCCCGCGGCAGTTCGATCATGGTGCCAACTTCATAGTCAAACTTCATCCCATGCTCGCCCATCACCTGACGCGCTACATCGTGAATCACTTCAGCCTGTTGCTTCAGCTCTTCGCTGACGGAAACCAGCGGCACCATGATTTCCAGAGTGACTTGCTTACGCTCGCCTTTCACCTGAATCGCCGCTTCGAAAATCGCGCGACACTGCATGCGCGTGACTTCCGGATACAACAAACCCAAACGGCAGCCGCGAAAACCAAGCATCGGATTTGCTTCGCGGATCTTGTTGACGTGATGCAGCAACTGGCGTTTCTCGTCAATCTGGTCCAGCAGTTGATCCATGTCGGCCAGCGTCGTGGCCTGACGCAAAGCCATCTTTAACTCAGACAATTCACCGAGCAGTTCATCCACGTTCGGCAGAAACTCGTGCAGCGGCGGATCCAGCAGACGGATCGTCACGGGAAAGCCGGCCATCTCGCGAAAGATTCCGACGAAGTCGCCGCGCTGCAGCGGCAGCAGTTTGTCGAGAGCCTTTTCGCGTGCGCCCGTGCCGTCGGCGAGAATCATCTCGCGCATGCAGGCTAGCCGCTTTTCGCCAAAGAACATGTGTTCCGTACGGCACAAGCCGATGCCTTCGGCCCCCATCGCGCGCGCCACCCGCGCGTCGTGCGGCGTGTCGGCATTCGCGCGCACTCTGAGGCGGCGAAAATCGTCCGCCCACTTCATCAGCTCGTAAAAATCCGAGCCCAGCGAAGGCTGAATCGTCGGGACTTTGCCAAGGAAAACCCGACCGGTTGAGCCGTCGACGGTGATCCATTCGCCTTTGGTAACTACTTCGCCGTTAACGCTGAATTGTTGCTGGCTGTAATCGACCTCGATAGCCGATGCCCCGCTAACGCAGGTCTTTCCCATGCCGCGCGCGACCACCGCGGCGTGACTGGTCATGCCGCCCCGCGCCGTAACGATCGCCTGCGCCGCGACCATGCCGTGAAAGTCATCGGGACTGGTCTCCAGACGCACCAGCACAACCTGCGCGCCGTCTTTCGCCATTTCTTCAGCTTCATCAGGACTGAAGACGACCTGGCCCTGCGCGGCGCCCGGACTCGCCGGCAGGCCGGTCGCCAGCACGCGCGCGTCAGTTTTCGGATCGACCGTGGGATGCAACAACTGATCCAGGTGTTCAGGGGTTACCCGCTGGATCGCCGTTGCGCGATCAATCAACTTCTCGCTGGCCATATCCACCGCGATGCGTACCGCGGCGGCGCCGGTGCGCTTTCCGGTGCGCGTCTGCAACATCCAGAGCTTGCCGCGCTCGATCGTAAACTCGCAGTCCTGCATGTCGTGGTAATGCTTTTCCAAAAGCTGGGTAATCGCGTTGAACTGCTCGTAAACTTTCGGCAGCTCTTTCTTCAGTTGGCTGATCGGATTAGGCGTCCGGGTGCCGGCGACGACGTCTTCACCCTGGGCGTTGAGGAGATACTCTCCGTAAAGTTCTTTCTTGCCGGTCGAGGGATTGCGCGTGAAGGCGACGCCGGTGCCGCTATTCTTGCCCATGTTGCCAAAGACCATCGCCTGTACGTTGACCGCCGTGCCCAGGTCGTCCGGAATGCGATTGACACGTCGATAATCGACCGCGCGCCGGCCCATCCACGAATTGAACACGGCCGCGATCGCCACGCGCAATTGTTCGTAGGGGTCGTCGGGAATGGCGTGCTGCTCGGCCAGGATGATCTGTTTTTCCGCCGCGATGATCCCGCGCAGTTCTTCCGGTTTCAGATCGGTGTCCATACCGCCAGTGGTTTGTGACTTGAAGCGATCCATCACCCGCTCGAACTTTTCGTGGGCGACGCCGATTACGATCTCACCAAATAGTGAAGCAAAGCGGCGATAAGCATCCAGCGCGAACCGAAGATCGCCCGTCTGCTCAGCCAATCCCTGCACAGTTTCTTCATTGAGGCCGAGATTCAGAACGGTGTCCATCATTCCCGGCATTGAAAAGGCCGCGCCCGAACGCACCGAAACCAGCAGCGGGTTGTTGGTATCGCCGAACTTCTTCCCTACCTTCTCTTCGACCTCATGCAGCGCTTCGACGACCTGTTCCCACATGCCTTCGGGAAATTTTTTGTCATTGGCATAGAAAGCGTTGCAGGCTTCAGTCGTGACAATTAAACCGGGTGGCACCGGCAATCCGGCCTGCGTCATCTCGCAGAGCCCGGCGCCTTTGCCGCCAAACAGGGACTTGTTATCGCCGCTGCCTTCTTCAAACAGATAGACCCATTTGTCCGGGTGTGCTTCTGTTTCGTGCGCTTCAGTAAGTTCTTTCTCTTCGATCACCGGTTGGTTACCTCACGAGGGGGAATTATTGCGGGGCTAATAATAACACCGAGGACCCAGAGGACGCAGCCGAGAGTCGCTGCTCTGTTCAGGAATTGCCGAATGTGCTAATTTGTCGCTTCCCAAATTAGTTCTTGAGAAGGCTTGGCAGTTTCGTGCATACGAACAGCCCCGTGTGCGTCTGCGGTCAACCTAAACTTCAGTCAGAATCAGTTCACTGGACGAAAAGATGAATAAAGAGAAGCGAATCACCTTGTCGAGCATCAACGGAATCGGTTTGGTGTCTCTTGCTTTGCTCGCGGTCATTGCAATCCCTCGGGCGAGTTTCGCACAAACGAAGGTCGACGAAACCGTCCTCAAGAATTTGCAGTGGCGCTCGATTGGCCCGGCAATCATGGGTGGACGCATCGACGACATCGCCGTGGTCGAAAGCAACCCAAGCATCTTCTATGTGGGCGCGGCGACCGGCGGCGTCTGGAAGACAATTAATAACGGGACAACTTTCGAACCGTTGTTTGACGAGCAGGGATCGACTTCGATTGGCGACATCGCGATTGCGCCGAGCGATCCGAACATCGTCTGGGTCGGAACGGGCGAACCAAACAATCGACAGAGTTCATCCTGGGGCGACGGGATTTATCGGTCACTGGACGGCGGCAAGACCTGGAAGAACATGGGCCTCGCTGAATCACGGCACATCGGCCGGGTAGTGATCGATCCGCGCAATCCTGAGGTGGTTTACGTCGCCGTCGTGGGACATCTCTGGGGACCGAATATGGAACGAGGCCTCTACAGAACCACCGATGGCGGCAAGACCTGGACGAATGTGCTCTTTATCAACGAAGACACCGGTGTGATCGACGTGGCCATGGATCCGCAAAGCCCTTTGACGCTTTATGCAGCCGCTTACCAGCGCCGGCGCACACCGTTCGGCTTCAATGGCGGCGGTCCGGGCAGCGCGATTTACAAAACGATCGACGGCGGAGCTAACTGGAAAAAGCTGACCACCGACCTGCCCGAAGCTCCGACGGGCCGCATCGGCCTGGATATTTATCGTAATAATCCAAATATCGTTTATGCAGTGATTGAGAACGCGAAAGGCGGTGTGTTTCGTTCCGAAGATCGCGGCGAGCATTGGCGTAAGATGAGCGACCTGGACTCGCGGCCGATGTACTACAGCCAGATTCGCATCGATCCCAACAACGATCAGCGCATCTGGCAACTCGCCTCGCCAATGTATATTTCTGATGATGGCGGCAAGACGTGGCAGTCGAACATCGTGGGACGGATCCATGTTGACTTTCATGCGCTCTGGATCGATCCCAAAGATTCCAATCACGTGCTTACCGGATGCGACGGCGGCATTCATGCCTCGTACGATCGAGGCCGCACCTGGGACTTCATCAACACGATTCCGCTCGGTCAATTTTATGAAGTCTCCGTCGACAATCAGAAACCCTTCTGGGTCTATGGCGGCTTGCAGGACAACGGCAGTTGGGCCGGGCCCAGCGGCACGCTGAACACGGAAGGCATCACCAACGACGATTGGTTTCGCATCGGAGGCGGCGATGGCTTTTACTCTGTGGTTGATCCTACAGACACCAGCGTTATCTATGCGGAATCACAGCAGGGCTATGTCGCGCGACTGGAACTGAAAACCGGCGAGCGCAAATCGATCAAGCCACAGGAGCCACCGGGCGAAAAAGAGTATCGCTTCGACTGGAACTCGCCGCTCATAATCTCGCCGCACAATAATCACACAATCTATTTTGGCGGCAATCGCGTCTTTAGATCGACGGATCGCGGAAACACCTGGACCCGCAGCGAAGACCTCTCGCGCAACGAAGACCGTGACAAAAAACCGATCATGAGAGTCGTGCCTGACAAGAACATGCTTTCGCGTCATGACGGTCAGGAGACCTATGGACATGTGGTGACGCTCGCCGAATCGCCTCTCAAGGAAGGACTTTTGTACGCCGGCACCGATGATGGCAACCTGCAAATTTCGCGTGATGGCGCAAAGACGTGGACAAATCTGACCGGCAAAGTGCCCGGTGTTCCCGATCACACCTACGTCAGCCGCGTGGTGCCGTCGCGCTTTACCGAAGGAGGTGTGTACGCAACTTTCGATGGTCATCGCAATGATGATCTGGGAACCTATGTTTTCGTTTCCGACGACTACGGCCAGACGTGGAAATCCCTGAAAGGCAATCTGCCCGCCGGCGTGACTTGCCGCGTAATTCGCGAGCATCCGCGCAATCAGAACCTTTTGTTTCTGGGGACTGAGCTCGGCGCTTACGTTTCTTTCGATCGCGGAGCGCACTGGACCCGCATGAAAGGCAACCTGCCCCTGGTTCGCATTGACGACATTCAAATTCAGGCGCGCGATAACGCGCTGGTGTTGGCGACGCACGGGCGCTCAGTCTGGGTGCTCGACGATCTGACGCCGCTGGAAAAGATTTCCGAAAGCACGTTGGCCGAAGATGTCCACCTCTTCGACATCGAACCTGCGACGCACTTTCGGCTCTACAACCGCAAGGCCGACACCGGCCACAAATGGTTTGCGGCTGCGAATCCTCCGTACGGCGCGGTCATAAATTACTATTTGAAAGACAAGCAGAAGGACGACGTGAAGATCACGATCACGGACCACGCCGGCAAGGCTGTGCGCGAGTTGACCGGTGTAAAAGACGCCGGCATGAATCGCGTCGTTTGGGATTTACGCATGTCTTCTCCCGATCCTTCTCCGTCGCCCGAGGCGGCTGGTTTCTTTGGCCCGCCGCGCGGCCCACGTGTCGCCACCGGCGACTATAACTTGAAGATCGTGGCCGGGGGCAAACAAGCGACCGGCACAGTCCGCGTCGACGAGGATCCGCGCATACAGATCGTAGAAGCTGACCGCGCGAAGCTCAACGAAGCGATCATGCGCGTCTATGATTTGCTGAAATCAGGCATCACCGTGCGCAAGTCGCTCCAGAATCTGAAAACGCAGATAACAACGTTGCAAACCAGCTTGAAAGATAATCCCGATACTCCCAGGAATGTGACGCAGGCCGTGCAGGCTTTATCTGATGAAGTAACCAAGCTGCAAACGCGCCTGATCGAGCCACCCGATACGGGCAGCGCCGGTCCGCCACTTCCGGATGAGCCGCGGCCGTTGTTTAGCCAGATTTTTTTCGTAGGATTTGGATTGGACAGTTACACAGGCGCGCCGACCGCCGATGAGATGAAGCGCATCGACGATTTAGCCAAACAATTGCGCGCGCTGATTGCAGATGTGAATAAAGTGCTGGAGGAAGGTGTGCCGCGTCTTAACAAACAGATGAGCGACGCTGGTTTGCAGATTTTGAATCCGGGCAAGAAGATCCCGCCGCCGTCGTAGCACAAACCTACGTTTGCGCACGGCGTTGGGCGCGGGCCTAAGCTCGTGTAACTTAGGTATTCAGAGGTGTACCTGCGATGGTTGCTGTGCTCAATTCACTAATCGAGATCGACGAGAAAGGCGTTCCCTGGATTAGCAGCGCGAATACTAAGGTTGTCGAAGTCGTGCTCGACAAGACGGCTTATGGCTGGAGCCCGGAGGAAATGCATCGTCAGCATCCTCACTTGTCGATGGCCCAGATTCATGCCGCGCTTGCCTGCTACTATGAGCACCAGAGTGAACTGGACGCCAAAATAGCGCGAGACTGGCAAGAAGTCACCGAGCTTGCAGCAAATCAGCCCGACTCGCCACTGCGGCAAAGACTTCGAGCATTGAAGCGTGAGCGCTCGCCTCTACTCTGATGTCCATGTCCCCCGCGCAATCGCCGATGGATTGTGGCTTCGCGGGTTGATGTGCTTAGGGCACAGGAAGATGGCACAAGCGAATTCGCAGACCCGCGATTATTGGACCGCGCAACTGAATTAGGGCGCGTGCTGTTTACTCAGCCACATCCGGCGTCTTCACATGCTCGGGCCGCACACCAATGCCAATCAAGCGCGCGGGTATTCGGCGCAAGATGGGGAAACGGTTGAAGAGGCGAATCACCCAGGGTGCCGCCACAGGTTGCGAGCTGCCGAGAACGCGGCCAAGAATTCGATTCTGAATCTGCACTTGCACCCATTGAGTCACACGCGTCGGCAGTTCCCGTCGCCACTGCACCTTCTGCAAATGGCTCGGCGCCACCCAACCCTGCGATAGCGGCCGCGCGAGAATATTCGCTGCCGCGACCGCATCCTGAATTGCCAGATTGATTCCTACACCACCGACAGGCGACATCGCGTGCGCAGCATCGCCGATGCACAAAAGGCCTGGCCGATACCATTGGCGCAAACGATCGACCTTCACGGTCAGTAGTTTGATCTCGTCCCAATCGTGAATTTCGCCGACGCGGTCACCGAGGAAAGTAGCGAGCGACAAAATGTCCGCGCGAAACGCCTCCAAGCCTCGCTGCTTGAGTTTGTCCAGGGCGCCTTTCGCAATGATGTAGCCGCATTGCCAGTAACTTTCGCGATTCAGCATCACCATGATCTTGCCGGCCATCACCCGGCCCAGTACCTGTCCCGGATCGTTCGGCATCCGAGAAAGGCGAAACCACAAAACATCGATCGGCGCGCCTAACTCTTCGACATCCAGCCCGGCGCGTTTCCGCACTACGGAACTGCGGCCGTCCGCGCCGACGACCAGATCCGCACGGATCTCCAGGGGTCCTTCCGACGTTCTCGCCTTCACACCAACGACGCGGTTTCCTTCTTCAATTAACTCGTCGACTTCCGCGCGCATCTTCAGATTGAACGTCGGATAGAGCAAACCGTGATCGGTAACGAAATCCAGGAAGTCCCACTGTGGCATGAACACGATAAACTTGCATTTGGTCGGCAGACGCGAGAAGTCCGCGATTGTGATCAATTCGTCACCGATTTGCCCGCCGGCCTGAAACACTTTGGAGTGTGGGCGCTTGAGAAACTCTTCGAGAATGCCCAGCTCGTGCATTACCTCGAGCGTGGAAGGATGAATTGTGTCGCCGCGAAAGTCGCGCAGAAAATCCGCGTGCTTCTCGAGCACGACAACGTCCACACCCGCGCGCGCCAAAAGATACCCGAGCATTATTCCCGCGGGGCCGCCGCCGGCGATGCAGCAACGAGTGTTGATTATGGGATTGTCCAAGGGCACGAAGGTAGCGACTGTGTGCAGCGGGCGTCAAGAGTTTGTGGGCCGGCCAGACGAAGTCCAATCCGAATTCAATTGATCTTGAGTCAGAAGTGGAGCAGGCGAAGAGTAGACCTCTCGGTTGTGAGAAAACTGTCAAGCCCGCCGTTAAGGTCGAGATAACAAATCCCCCGGGGCCGCGCGCCATGTATCGCCCCGGGGGAATACAACCGACTTTTTTCGGTTAGTTGTTGGGAGTGATCAGCCCGTCTTAGCCAAGGCATGAACCACTGGCGGTGTTATTTCCTTCGTTGGACTCGGTGACCACACCGGTTGAATCGACGGTGATTCTGAACCCGCAGTCGGGCTGAAAGCAACCTGTCGGGATTTGCACGACCACATTGACAGACCCTCCAGCCGGGATTGCCGGCGTTGGAACCGAGACACTTCCGCTAGGAAACACAACTTTCGTTTCGGAAGGCCCAGCGTCAGCAGTTCCCTGGTTTTTCACGGTCACCGTCAATTTTCCCGCTCGATCTATCTTACAGAAGTTGCCGTTAGCGTCCGGAATTGGAATCAAGTCTGGCGACCCCTGGGGAGACATACGTCGCGGGGGAAAACGCTCAACGTGCATCGTTTCAACTTGCCCGCTCGCTCCGGCGGCGGTGTAAACGGCTACGACATCCAATTCAGTCTTGCTCTCGATCACTACGAATCCTTTCAGAAAAGTCTGATTCATGTGCATATGCTTATAGATGTCGTCGCAGTCGATCTCCAATGCTTCGTCGCCCTTCAACGCGACATCGAAGAAGGGTGAGACCTTACCGGCTTTTTCGTTTGGCAACGCGACGGCAATTTTCTTCCGGAACTTCACCGTGTCGTTGAAAGGATTGTGTACGTTGATCGCGGTAAAGTAGGTTCCCGTGGCCACGACCTGTTGTTGTCCGGGACCGGGTGACTTACCGCAAACGAATTTCACCGCGTACTGAAAAGACAGGGGCGGTACCTGGGCGCCGACGGGTCTCTGATTAATAGTGAGCGTCGCAAGCAGCATCGCCGCAACAAAAAGGATGGATACAAAAAGGTAGGTTCTTCGCATAACTTTCCTCCTATAGGGCTTGGAGAAAGCCAGGCCTCTCGCCATGGTTTTCTGGTAGTGCGCCATCCTCACGCCTGTGAAGATTTTGCCAACCGACAAGTCAAAGCAAGGATGTTCAGTTAGCAGGGCGCCGAGTTTTGAGGCTGGACTTGCGAGTGTGCAAGGATACAGGCTCGGGAGATTCAGCCTTAAGCGAAAACGGCTGGACGATATGCCGCCGGTCGAGAAAAGTCAATAGCGCCAACGCAGCACGATTTCACCCTATTGACATTCTAATCCAGTCACTAATACCGTAGCGCCCGCTTGTGTTGATGTTGCTAGCAAGAAATCAGCTATTAAGCGACTCTCACTTGGAGGAACTGAAATGAAAGCCTTCCGCCGACTATTTATTGCCGTTCTGCTAATGCTCGCGTTCACGCTGCCGGTACTGGCTGGGGACGTTCATGTTCCTGGCGCTCCGGCCCCGGGAGACACTCAGGGACCCCCGGGAGAAACTCAAACTCCGCCAAGCGCCGCGGGCATAGCACAAACTCCCGGCTTC
>Ga0207646_10006892_pt1 | contig 11670 bp, 9 predicted proteins | sample KBSK5502metaG_FD_184343 | JGI IMG/M metagenome (GOLD analysis project Ga0207646, IMG submission 184343) | Corn, switchgrass and miscanthus rhizosphere microbial communities from Kellogg Biological Station, Michigan, USA - KBS K5-50-2 metaG... | ecosystem: Host-associated > Plants > Roots >...
GTGGTCACGCAGTCGAAGAACATGCCGTGGTACGACTGGCTGCCGCTGCTGCGCCACCTCGAGCGCCTGTATGTGGCCTCCGACCGCAACCTCGTCGACGTGCGCTTCCCGGTGCAGTACGTGATCCGGCCGCAGTCGCACTCCGTCCGGGACTACCGCGGCTACGCGGGGACCGTCGGCTCGGGCGTGCTCAAGCCCGGTGACCCGGTCATGGTCCTGCCGAGCGGGCTCGAGACGACGATCGAGACGATCGAGACGGCCGACGGCCCGGTCGAGGAGGCGTTCCCGCCGATGGCGGTCACCGTCACCCTCGCCGATCACCTCGACATCAGCCGCGGCGACATGCTCTGCCGGCCCCACAACATGCCGACCGTGGCGCAGGAGATCGACGCCCAGGTCTGCTGGATGGACGAGTCCGCGCCGATGGCCAAGGGCGGGAAGTACGCGATCAAGCACACGACGCGCTGGGCGCGCGCGCTCGTCCGCGACATCGCCTACCGGATCGACGTCAACACCCTCCACCGTATCGAGGGCATCGACGAGCTGGCGCTGAACGAGATCGGGCGCGTGCAGCTGCGCACGACGCAGCCGCTCTTTGTCGACACCTACCAGGACAACCGCCAGACCGGCGCGTTCATCCTCGTCGACGAGCGCTCCAACAAGACCGTGGGCGCGGGCGTGATCGGCCGCGCGACCGTCGCCGCCTGAGGCCAACGCCTCAGCGCGTCGCCCAGGCGTCGACCTCGACCTTGTAGTCGGGGCTCGCGAGCCCCGCGACGAAGACGAGAGTGCTCGTCGGGATGTGCGTCCCGAGGACGCGGTCGAGCTGCGCCCGGCGGCCCGCCGGGTCCATCTCGCCGACGACGTAGGTCGTGATCTTCACGAGATCCGTCGGTTCGAAGCCGGCGGCGGTGAGGTTGGCGATCACGTTTTCGAGCGCGAGCCCGAGCTGCTCGACCGGATCGGGCGGGACCGTGCCGTCAGGCGCCATGCCGATCTGTCCGGCGAGGAAGAGGATCCGGCTCTCGCCGGTGACCTCGATCTGGTGGACGTAGCGCCCGAGCGGCGCGTGGATCGTCTCGGGATTCCGTGGCTGCTTCATACACCGAGGGTAGCGACGAGGCCCGCGCTGGGATCCCGCCCGCGATCAGCCCGGTTGCTTCGCGGTCAGCTCAGTTGCAATGCCGGCCGTGGCAGCTGTCGTGGCCGTGGCCCTTGCCGCCGGAAGCCCCCGGCTCGGGGGTCTCCGCGAGCGGCGGCGCCGTCGCAACGCCGAAGGCCGGGAACGTCGCCTCGGCGCCCGCCCCACGGAAGCCAAGGTCGAGCTGGGACAGGATGCCGGCGCCGGCGAGCACGATGAGGGTTGCCAGGGCGCCGGCCCCGGCCAGCGCCAGTCCGCGCCGGCGATCCAGGGGCTCCTCGCGCCGGCGGAGCGATGGCCGTTGGGGCGTGAGCCGATCCCGCGCGACCGCCTGCTCGGGTGGCGGCCCTGGGGCCGCCGCTGCCGCCGGCGCCACGGCCGCGTCTGCCGCCGGTGCCACGGCCGCGTCTGTGGGCCGGACCATCGAACGGTCATCCCACGGCGCTTCCTCGGCGGGCGCCGCAACCGCGGCATCGTCGTCGAGCCAGGGGGGCGCGACCGGCTCCAGGTCCTGCGTCTTGAGAACCTGGGTGTCGTCGAGATTCGCTGCCGTGCCGAGATTGCCCGCAGCCACGCCGGTGATCGGCGTCGCCGCCTTCGACCTCGTTCGCTTGCGCGTCATCGGCATTGCCTACCGCAGGACGGGGTTCGTTCGGTCGATTCGGCGTCGGATTCGGGCCTACAGGGCCCTTACAACCGCGCCGATCGAACGTGCTCGATGCACGTCCCGGAAGCGGCGTCTGCTACCCTCCGAGGAGCCCTTGAAGCCGGTCCTGTGAGGCCGGTTGGCCGGTCCAGAGAGGCCGGAAAGGAGGCTCGGATGGCTGCGCGCGCCTGGAACAGCCCCGGCGCCGAGCCGTTTCCCGTGACACCCCACCCGGTTCCCCCGCGCCCGCGTGCGAGCGCGATCGTCGACCCGCGGATCGGCGATCTCGGCCCGGCGCAGATGGCCCTCGAGGACGGCTCGATCTTCGACGGCTTCGCGTTCGGCGCGCCGGTCGCGGGTGGCGGCGACCTCGTGGTGAACACGAGCCAGACGGGCTACCAGGAGGTCTGCACCGACCCGTCGTACGCCGGGCAGGTCGTGGTCATGACCTATCCGCTGATCGGCAACTACGGGCGCGTGCTCGACGACGACCAGTCGACGCGGCCGTGGTTGCGCGGCCTGGTCGTCGCCAACGCGACGGCGGCAGTGCTGGACGACGGCGCCCAGCTCGCCCGACTCCTGCGCGATACGGGCATCCCGGCCATTGCGGGTGTGGACACGCGGGCCCTGGCGCGGCACCTGCGCGCGAACGGGAGCCTGCGTGGCGTGATTCTGGAGCCCGGCGGGCTGGCCCGCGACGCCGCCGCGGAGCGCGCCCGCGCCGTTCCGCGCTGGGAGGACCAGGACTTCGTCGCCGAGGTCTCGCCGGCGGCGGTCATTGAGTACGGGGAGGGCGAGGACGCGCCGCTCGTGGCGATCGTCGACTTCGGGCTCAAGTCGAACATCGTGCGCAGCCTCCGACGGCGCGGCGTCCGCGTGCGCGTCCTGCCCCACACCGCGACCGCCGCCGACGTCCTGGCGGGCGACGTCGCCGGCGTCGTCCTCTCACCCGGTCCCGGAGACCCCGCGCGCCTCGCGGGTCCAACCGCGCTCGCCCAGGCCGTGATCGCGGCGGAGCGGCCGCTGCTCGGCATCTGTCTCGGGCACCAGATCGTGGCGAGGGCGGCGGGCGCAGAAACGACGCGCCTGCGCTTCGGCCACCACGGCGCGAACCACCCGGTCCGCGACCTCGACACGGGCTACGTCCAGGTCACGGCGCAGAACCACGAGGTCCAGGTGGTGGGCGACACGCTGCCGAAGGGTGGTGGCTTCCGCGTCAGCCAGGTCAACCTGAACGACGGCTCGGTCGAAGGGCTCCGGCACGCCGAGCTCCCGATCGAGACCGTGCAATACCACCCCGAGGGCGCGCCGGGACCGCTCGATGCGCTCGCGGTCTTCGACCGCTTCGTCGCTGCGCTCCAGCCGGGGTGACGCGAACCGCGTGAGCAAGCCCGCCTCGGTTCTGATCATCGGCTCGGGGCCGGTCGTCATCGGCCAGGCAGCCGAGTTCGACTACGCCGGGACGCAGGCGTGCCGCGCGCTTCGCGCCGAGGGCGTGCGCACGATCCTCGTCAACTCGAACCCGGCAACGATCATGACCGACCCAGACGTCGCGGACGCCGTCTACCTCGAGCCGCTCACCGTCCCGGCGATCGAAGCCGTTATTGCCGCCGAACGACCCGAGGGCCTGCTCGCCGGGCTCGGCGGGCAGACGGCGCTGAACCTCGCGATGGACCTCGCGAACGAGGGCGTCCTCGATCGGTACGGGGTTCGACTGCTCGGGACGCCGCTGGAGGCCATCCGGATGGCCGAGGACAGGGAGGCGTTCCGCGACCTGCTCGACCGGATCGGCCAGCCGTTTGCGCCGTCGGCGATCGTCGAGGGGCTCTCGGCGGAGGCGCGCGAGCGCTCGGCGAACAGCGCGCTCGCAGAGATCGGTTTGCCGGCGATCATCCGCCCCGCGTTCACGCTGGGCGGCACCGGCGGTGGCATCGTCGAGACCGAGCCCCAGTATCGCGAGCGCATCCGCGCCGGCCTCCGCGCCAGCCCGATCGGCCAGGTCATGGTCGAGCGCTGTCTCGTCGGCTGGCAGGAGATCGAGTACGAGGTGATGCGCGACGCGGACGATACGTGCATCGCCGTGTGCTCGATGGAGAACGTCGACCCCCTCGGCGTGCACACCGGCGACTCGATCGTGGTCGCCCCCGTCCAGACGCTGCCCGACCCGGTCCACCAGCGACTGCGCAGCGCGGCCCTCGCGATCATCCGGGCGCTCGGCGTCGAGGGTGGCTGCAACGTCCAGTTCGCGCTCTCGCCGGACTCGACCGAGTACGCGGTGATCGAGGTCAACCCGCGCGTGTCGCGATCCAGCGCGCTCGCCTCGAAGGCGACTGGCTATCCGATCGCGCGGGTCGCGGCACAGATCGCCATCGGGCGGCGACTGGCCGAGATCCCGAACGTGATCACCGGGACGACCGTCGCCGCGTTCGAGCCCGCCCTGGACTACGTGGTGGTCAAGCTGCCGCGCTTCCCCTTCGACAAGTTCCCATCGGCGGATCGGTCCCTCGGCTCGCAGATGAAGGCCACGGGCGAGGTGATGGCGATCGACCGCACGTTCGGCTCGGCGCTGAACAAGGCGCTGCGCGGGCTCGAGCAGGCGGGCGCGGGACCGCTCGCGGAGGACCCGACCTGGCGTCCGACGCTCGACTACCTGGCCGCGGTCTTCACCGGCGATCCCGAGCAGGACACGGTCATCCGCTGGATCGACGAGCGCGGCGACGCGTGCGAGTCGACTCGCTTCGCGCATCGATCCGCCGCGCCGATCGTGCTCCGCGGCTTCGTCGCCCCCTCCGACTCGCGGTTGTGGCGCGTGCTCGCGCTGCTGCGTCGCGGCGTGCCCGAGGCCGCGGTCCAGGCGGCGACCGGGATCGCGTCCTGGTTCCTTGCCGAGATGGCCCGGAACGTGGCGCTCGAGCGCGACATTCGGGCGATGCGGGAGCGGATCACGGCCCCCGGTGACGGGGATGCCGCCGAGCTGCTCGCGACCGCCAAGCGCTTCGGGTTCGGCGACGGGGACATCGCGAATCTCGCCGCCGTGTCCGTCGATGCCGTGCGCGAGGCGCGTCGCACGCTTGGGCTCGAACCGGGGTACGCGATGGTCGACACGTGCGCGGCGGAGTTCGCCGCCGAGACGCCGTATTTCTATGCAACGTACGCAGCCGCCGGGTCGGCGCCCGAGGCGCCGCCCGTCGCACGACCAGCCGCGCTCGTGATCGGCAGCGGTCCGGTTCGGATCGGGCAGGGGATCGAGTTCGACTATTGCGCCGTGAAGGCCGCGGCGGCGCTGCGTGACGCGGGCTGGTCGGCGGTCATGGTGAACTCGAACCCGGAGACGGTCTCGACCGATTTCGACTCCTCGACGCGGCTGTACTTCGAGCCGCTGGACGCCGAGAGCGTGCGCAGCCTGCTCGACGCCGAGCGTTTCGCCGCCCCCGGCGACGCGGCGCCCTCGCCGATCCCCGCGATGGTCGCCTTCGGCGGCCAGACGCCACTGAATCTCGCCGAACCGCTGGCGGCCGGCGGCATCGAGCTGCTCGGTTCCGACCTGGAGGCCATCGACCAGGCCGAGGAGCGCACGCGTTTCTCGGCGCTGCTCGATCGGCTCGGCATCCCGCAGCCCGAGGGCGGCATGGCCCGCTCCATCGAGGAGGCGCTGACCCTCGCCGAGCGCATCGGCTACCCGGTGATCGTCCGCCCGAGCTTCGTGATCGGTGGGCTCGCGATCGACTTCTGCTACTCGCCCGAGGACCTCGTGCGACAGCTCGCGGCCGCCACGATCGTCGACCCGGATCGGCCGGTCCGGATCGACCGCTACCTCGAGGGCATCGAGGTCGACGTCGATGCCGTCTCGGATGGGCAGCGCGTCCTGATCCCCGGCCTGCTCGAGCACGTCGAACGCGCGGGCGTGCACTCGGGCGACTCGGTCGGCATGTTCCCGCCGCAGACGGTCAGCGCGGTGGATCAGGAGCTGATCGTCGCGACGATGCGACGCATCGTCCTCGCCCTCGGCGCGAAGGGCCTCGTGAACGCACAGTTCATCGTCCGCGAGGACGGCATCTACCTGATCGAGGTCAATCCCCGCGCCTCACGGACCGTGCCCTTCCTGTCCAAGGTGACCGGTGTGCCGATGGTCGAGCTGGCGGTCCGGATCGCGCTCGGCGGGTCGTTGGCCGAGCTCGGCTGGCAGGATGGGCTGCTCCCGCCACCGGCGTTCGTTGCGGTCAAGGCACCGGCGTTCTCGACCGCGAAGCTGCGCGGCGTGGATCCGTCGCTCGGGCCATTCATGCAGTCGACCGGTGAGGTGATCGGGATCGCCACGGACCCACGGGTCGCCCTGGCGAAGGCGCTTCGTGGCGCGGCGCTGGTGCCACCCCGACCGCGTCTGGGGCCCGATGACCCGGCGCCGCTGGCTCTCGTGTCCGTTGCGGATCGCGACAAGGCCCTCCTGCCGCGGCTCGCTGCCGCGCTCTCGAAGGCCGGTTATGCCCTGGCTGCAACCGACGGCACGCGGGCGACGTTGGCCGCGCTCGGGTACGCGGCGGAGCCCGTGGCAAGACTCGCCACCGCGGAGTCGGAGGCCGCGGGCATCCCGGACATGGTCAGCCGCATCGAGTCCGGGCGCGTTCGGCTCGTCGTCAACACGCCGACGCCGCGCTCCGGCGCGATCAGAGACGCTGCCGAGATCCGGCACGCCGCGATCGCCGAGGGCGTGCTGTGCCTCACCGCGATCGAGACGGCGATTGCCGCAGCGGAGGCCCTGGACCCAGAGATCGCCGATCGGATCGCGGAGGTCAGGTCCCTCGGTGCGTGGTTGGGGAACGAGCCCGTCGGGCGATCCTCGGAGCTCGTCCCCGCGCGCTGATCGGCTCAGCCCCCGCAGCTGACCGCCGGGTTGAACTGCGTGAAGACGCCATTCGGGTTGGACTCGACGACCCAGGCGTGCAGGTCGTAGTGCCACGGCATCTGCGGGTTGTGGCCGGCCATCGGCCCGTCGAAGGTCTTGCCGAAGATACTCGGCGCGGGGTTGAAGAAGCCGAGTGGCGGCGCGTCGGGACCCCACCATGGCGCCGGCCCATTCGCCGTGTTCGCGAGCGCGATGTGCCAGTACTCCACGGCCACGAGCTCGAGCTTGCCGTTCCTCGGGGCGTACAGGAGGATCGGCGGCCGCGTCGGGTCATTCACGCCGGAGGCTGCCAGCGGGATGTTGGCCGCGTGGAAGCCCATCGTGCCGGCCGGCGACGCGACGCACGGCTCGCCTGCGAGGCTGTAGCCGTCGCGGACCGCCTGGCTGTAATCGTGATAGCGCGCGACTGCCGCTCGGACGGCGATGAGCTCGGACGAGAGCGGGCCGGCTTGCGCCGACACGAGGCCGCCCCCGAGCATCGCGGCAACCGAGCCGATCAGGAACGCGAGCATGAACCGACGAGACATTCGAACCCTCCTGCAACCTGGTGCGTTTCTCGCTACCGGTCGTTAGACGGCTCGCCGCGTCCGATCCTTCAAGAAACGCGCTCGACGAGCTGGTCAGGAGGCTGGCATGTGCTGGTTGCATTTCGGTTGCACTGGAGGACCCACGTCCCGCTTGATGGTCATCGCGCGTCGGCCGAATACAGCTCGCACGAGGCAACGTCTCCCTGGTCGTTCGTTCCGCCGGCGATGAGCACCTTGCCGTTCCGGAGCAACGTGGCCGTGGTGAGCACTCGCGGCGTCGGCAGGTCGCCGGCGTACCCCCAGGTCCCCTCGGCCGGGTCGTACAGCTCCGTCGGTGCCACGGACGTGTAGCCCGCGGACTCCGATCCGACGAACCCGGCGGCGACCAGGATCCTGCCGTCGGCCAGGAGCGTCGAGGTCATCAGGTCCCGGGCGTTCGCGAGGCTTCCGGTCTCGGTCCAGGCACCGGTCTTCTCGTCGTAGATCTCGGCGGAGGCAAGGACGGGATCGCCCGGCCCGTCGCCACCCACGACCATCACGCGGCCATCGGCGAGGCTCGCCACGAGGGTCACGAAGGACCGTTTCGTGATGAGGCTGCCTGTCTCGGTCCACGCGCCTTTGGCGGGGTCGTACAGCTCAGCGGAGGCGAGGAGGTCGTGGGGCTTCGCCGACGTCGGCGAGACCGGACCGCTTCCGCCCGCGACGAGGACCTTGCCGTCCGGCAGCATCGCCGCCACGTTCTGCGTTCGAGCGTGGTGCATGGAGCCGGTGGCGGTCCACGTGCCGGTGTTCGGGTCGAACAGCTCGGCCGAGTCGAGGATGGCATCAGGCGCGTGCTCGGCCCCGACGACGAGCACCTTGCCGCTGGCAAGCAGCGTGGCGGTGTGCAGGAACCGAGGGGTCGTCATCGACCCGGTGAGGGTCCATTTCCCGGTGCCGGGGTCATAGATCTCGGCCTCGGCGATCGCCCCATCGGGATCTCCACCGGTCGGACAGCCCTTCATTGTCATCCCCTGGCAGAAGCCGCCGGCGACGAGGACGCGGCCGTCGGCCAGGAGGGTCGCGGTGTGTCGCGCTCGCGGCCAATGCATGCTGCCGGTGGCCGTCCACTTCCCGGTCGACGGATCGAAGAGCTCCGCGGACTTGAGCTCCGTCCGCTCCTCGTCGATGGCCCCGCCCGCGACGAGCACCTTGCCGTTTCGCAGGATCGTCGCCGTGTGCTCGAACCGCGCGGTCACCAGCGAACCGGTCGCGGTCCATGTCCCGATTGCCGGGCCCTGCGACGCGGGGGGCGTCGGTGGGGCAGTCGTGTTCGTGTCAGGCCTCGTGCTGGGCGCGGTGGCCGTCGCCGGGATGGTCGGGCCCGCGGTCGACTGGTCAGGGCTCGAGCTGCAAGCCGAGACGAGGACGAACACTGCGGTGAGGGTGCCGAGTCGGCCAGCCATCGGAATGCCTCCTGGGCTCGCGTCGACATGTCGACGATCTGCGACAGGGCGCGCGCCGTGTCGCATGAGAGGGAGCCGGCGACCTCAATCCGTTCCATCTTCGGAGGCGCATGACGGTCGGACCCGAACCCGCCGACAGGTCGTGAGCGCGAGGCTGCGCTGGCTATCCGCCGACCTCGCTCCACGTCGCGCCGCCGTCGGTCGTGACGAACAGGCCGGTCGTTCGATCGCTGTGGCTGCACTGCGGCTCGTACGGAGGAGGCCGGCATTCGACGGTGAACCAGGATGTGCGCAGGGATCCGAATGTTGGGCCCGCCGCGTAGTAGAGCTGTGTCGTGGAGGTGAGGTCCGCCCAGGTTGCGCCGGCGTCGAGCGTGATTCGGATTCTGTTCGCCGGGTTGAAGTGAGCGATCCAGGTAGTCGCTGAAAGGAATTGGACGCTGTCGGTCTCCGTCTCCGTGTACAGGAGCGTCCATGCGGCAGGATCGTCCGTGCTCTCGTAGATGCCGTTCGGATGTCCGCCGGGGCCATCCGGCGATGCGCTCAACTCGACCAGGAGTCGTCCATTCGGCTCGACGAACACCTGATCGACGTTCTTCAGGTTGTTCGGCCGAGAGATCGAGTTGATCGGGAAGGTGTGCTTCTGCCAGCTGATGCCACCATCGACCGAGAGGTAGAAGTCGTTGTTGTAGGTCGTGCCGGGCCGCTTGCCGGAGGAATCGACGAGAACGTTGTCAATCGGCGGTTCGATCTTGTTCAGGGCGTCCGGGATCCGCGGTTGCGTCCCGCGCACCGGGCCGGTCCAGGTCGCTCCGCCATCCGTGGTCGAGAAGACGATGAGCCCGAGGCCCTTCGATGAGTTTTCACGCGCGCGGTCGACGAAGGTCACGGCGCCGGTCAGCGCATCACGGAACGTGATCGTGGGCGCGTACCCGTCCCCGGCGTCGAACACCGTGGTCGTCCATGACGCCCCGCCGTCGTGGGTGGACGCAATCGTCGTGCCGTCGCCGATGTTCACGTATGCCGTATCGGCGTCGACGAATAGAGCGACCCAGGCCTTGCTGTAGCCCACGGGCTGCACCGTGCGCCAGGTCAGACCCGCATCCTCGGTCCGGTAGATGGCCGCTTCCGTGCTCACCCAGGCGATGGAGTCACCGAAGGGCGCAATCCCGTACATGGCCGCGAACATCGATGTTTCCGCGGGCAGTGCCGGCGGCCTGGTGTCCGCGGGTGCCGGCGTATCGGTCGGCGGCGCCTCGGTTGGGCCGAGGGTGCGCTGTGGCTCCGACGTCCGCGGCGGCGGCACGACGACCGTCAGCCGGGGCAGCACGAGCTGCGAGCCGACAACGACGAGAACCACCGCGAGCACCACGGCGAGCAGGAGGAGCAGTGGAGCAGCGAGTGGAGCCCGACCCGTGCCCAGCCACGGCAGGGCGTAGGCGTCGCGGGTCAGGAGCGACGGCCGCTGCGTGACTCGCTCGACGCGCGCGAGGCTGCGTTCCAGGAGGTCCTCCGGGACGCCGGTCGTCGCCCGCTCGTCGAGCCAGGAGGCGAGTCGGAAGTCGAGGTCGCGTTCGGCGGTCATCGCACGGACTCCATCGCGAGACCGCTGCCTCGGGCATCGGCCTCGAGCTCTGCTCGAAGGGCGGAGACGGCGCGGTTGAGGCGCGACTTGACCGTACCCGCGGGGATTGCCATGGCGGCCGCGGCCTCTTCGTCGGAGTAGCCGAGGTAATGCCGGAGCACCAGGACGGCGCGATGCTCCGGCCGCAGTCGTCGGAAGCCGCGTTCCAGCGCATCGCGATCCGCGACGGCCGCGGAGCTGTCCGGGTCAACACCGGCGGCGGGAAGGTGCATGGTGCCCGCGGAGCGCCGGCGCTCGCGCTGGGCCTCCCGGTAGACCGACCGGACCAGGATTCGGTGGAGCCAGGCATCGAAACCCGCGGGGTCCCGTAGCCCACGGAGGTCGCGCCACGCCAGGACGAGCGTCTCCTGGACCGCGTCGTCGGCGAGGTCGCGGTCGCGGAGCATCAGTTGCGCGATGTTGAAGAGTCGGCCGATGGACCCAGCCGCGAGCTCGGCGAACGCCGTTCGATCGCCGCTCCTCGCCCGTACGACCAGGTCGTCTCGCACCCGTTCCGCTCCCTCGATTTCGGCAGTCTGCGCCGTGTCGCATTAGAGGGAGGCGGCGACTCCGATCCGTTCCATCTTCGGCGACGCGAAACCTTCATCGCACGCCGGACCGGCCGAGACGAAGAGCCTTTATCCTCGGCGGGTGACGCTCGACCGTTCGATCGCGCCGCGCTGCAACATCGGCGCAGAGGAGATCGCTCGGCGCCGACGCTCGGCGATCGTCCTCACGATCGCGGCGGCGGTCGTCGCGGCGGTGCTCGTCGCGACCGCCGCGCCGCCACCGGCCCGCCTCCTCATCTGGCCGCTCGCGACCGCCGCAGCAATCACCTGGCTCCAGGTGGTCCATCGTTTCTGCGTCGCGTTCGGCGCGCTGGGGCTGGAGAACTTCGGGCGCCTCGGGAGCGAGGTGCACGTCGATCCGCGGCAGCGTGCAACTGACCGCCGCCGGGCTCTGCAGCTGATCCTCGAGGGGTCCCTGATCGGGCTCGTCGTCACCCTGGTGGTCGCCGCGATCCCCGTCTGACGACGCTGCGCTAGCATCCGCGGGTGCCCGTCCCCCGCGTTCAGTTCACCGAATCGCGCCTGCCCAACGGGCTTCGGTTGATCATCTCCGAGGACCATCTCGCGCCCGTCGTGGCGGTGAACGTCTGGTACAACGTCGGCTCGAAGCACGAGGTCCCGGGCAAGACCGGCTTCGCCCACCTCTTCGAGCACGTGATGTTCCAGGGCTCGGCGCACGTCGGGAAGGCCGAGCACATCGCCCTCGTCCAGGCCGCCGGCGGGACGATGAACGGCACGACCTGGCTCGATCGGACGAACTACTTCGAGACGATGCCGTCGCACCAGCTCGCGCTCGCACTGTGGCTCGAGGCCGA
>Ga0207646_10006896_pt1 | contig 11667 bp, 8 predicted proteins | sample KBSK5502metaG_FD_184343 | JGI IMG/M metagenome (GOLD analysis project Ga0207646, IMG submission 184343) | Corn, switchgrass and miscanthus rhizosphere microbial communities from Kellogg Biological Station, Michigan, USA - KBS K5-50-2 metaG... | ecosystem: Host-associated > Plants > Roots >...
GAATTTCTGCCGAATACGTGGCTACATCTCAACACTCAAAAAGCAGGGACGGCACGTGCTGTCCGCCCTCCGCAGTCTCTTGTCAGGACTGCCGGTGATCCCAGCCCTCGACGGCTGAGTAGTCACGATCATTTTTGTCTAAAGTCGAGTCAATCAGACCTACCCTCAATGATGACACCTGAAAGATACCAGCAGATCGGCCGCCTCTACCACGCGGCACTGGAGCTTGAAGCTGAGCACCGCGCCGCCTTTCTCGACGAAGCGTGCGCCGGTGACGCGGCGCTGCGCCAGAAGGTCGAGGCACTACTGGCCGCAGGCGAGCCGACCGATGACTTTATTGAGAGGCCAGCGCTGGAGGTGGCGGCAGGGTTGATGGCCGAGCGGGAAAACATGGCGACGGTGGGACCAAGCATAGACCCCGCCCCAAGACAGGTGCATCGGGTCTCTTCCTCTGACTCACCCAGCGGAGGTCGCTTCGTGGCAGGAACAATGCTCGCGGGTCGCTATCGCATCATCGGCCTGCTCGGCAAAGGCGGGATGGGCGAGGTCTACAAGGCCGAGGACATCAAGCTCAATCAAACTGTCGCGCTCAAGTTCCTGCCCGATGCGCTCGCGCTGGACGGGGCGATGCTGGCGCGCTTTCACAATGAGGTGCGGACGGCCCGCCGGATCACGCACCCGAACGTCTGCCGCGTCCACGACATCGGCGAAGTCAACGGGCTTCATTTCATCTCCATGGAGTTCATTGACGGCGAGGACTTGTCATCGTTGCTGCGGCGCATCGGGCGGCTGCCCGGCGACAAGGCAGTCGAGCTGGCGCGCCAGATCTGCGCGGGGCTGGCCGCGGCGCACGAGCAGGGGGTGCTGCACCGCGACCTGAAGCCGGCCAACGTGATGATTGACGGGCGGGGCAAGGCGCGCATCACCGACTTCGGGCTGGCCGTAGTCTCGGCAGAGTTAAGCGGGGCGGAAGTGATCGCGGGCACGCCGGCGTACATGTCTCCCGAGCAGTTGACGGGCAAAGAGGTCACGCCACGCAGCGACATTTACGCGCTGGGCCTGGTGCTCTACGAACTGTTCACCGGCAAGCGGGTCTTTGAAGCGAAGACCATCGGCGAGTTGATCCAACTGCATGAGAAGTCCACACCACCGACGCCCTCAAATCACGTGAAAGACATTGACCCATTGGCTGAGCGGGTGATTATGCGGTGTCTGGAAAAAGACCCACAGAAGCGTCCGGCCTCAGCGGTTCAAGTGGCGCTGGCCTTGCCCGGCGGCGATCCGTTGCAGGCGGCACTGGCGGCAGGTGAGACACCCTCGCCGGAGATGGTGGCGGCGGCGGGCGGTGAGGTGGGCTTGCGGCCGGCGGTGGCGGTAGCGTGCCTAGCTGCGGTCGTAATCGGATTGGTGGTGGCGGCTTGGATGAACACCAAATTGCACCTGATCCATCGCGTGCCTTTCAGCAGCCCGCCAGAAGTGCTGGCGCACAGGGCGCGTGAGATTGCTGCACAACTCGGCTATCCTAACCAACCCGCCGATAGCGTCTGGGATTTTGCGTACAACACTGAATACCTGCGTTACGTGCGGAGGAAAGATCCCTCGTCGACGCGCTGGGACCATCTGCAATCGCAGGCGATCCTCTTCCGCTATCGCGAAAGCCCGCAGTACTTTCAAAGATTCTCGGATTGGTTTTTTGGGGCTTACTCAACTTCTGTACATCTGCCTCCGTCTCTTCCTGGGATGATAAATTTGGGACTTGATTCGCAAGGGCGTCTGCTCTGGTTCAGCAGCGTACCGCTACTGATTGATGAGGCGGCAGCCACTGCGCACGACTGGGCTACGCTCTTGCGTGCAGCAGGGCTTGACGTAACACGCCTCACACAAGTGGAATCGAAGTGGACGCCGCCATCAGCCTGCGATATTCGGACGGCGTGGGTCGGAACTTCCGCTGACCAGCCGACCGTGCCACTTCGGATTGAAGCGGCAGCCTGGCGTGGCAAGCCGGTCTATTTCGAGATCGTATACCCTTGGACACAACGATCGCGAATCGAATTGCTCCGGGTTAATCAGTCCCTCCCGCCGATCCACACTATTCTTTACCTTGTGACCCCGGTAATCGCGGCGCTGGTGGCCTGGTCGAACCGCCGCCGGAGCACAGGCGACTACCATATCGCATCCAAGCTGGCCTGTCTGATTTTTTCGCTCAATGTTCTTTCAGGTATTTTATCGATCAAGTACACACCTATTCTGGGAGAAATAGCTTATAACCTATTCGGAGCGTTGTTATTTCCCACCTTTTGGGCGGCGTTAGTTTGGTTGTGCTATTTTGCGTTTGAACCTTACGTAAGGCGCCGCTGGCCAACCACCATCATTTCGTGGAATCGGATTATGACCGGGCGGCTGCGAGATGCGCTGGTCGGACGGGACGTGCTGATTGGAGCACTAGGTGGAATCGCCTTTTTTCTCCTGAGCAGTATGAAGTATTTCCACCCCGGCTACCTGCCTATGGTAGAAAGGGAATCCCCTTTGCTGTCACTGCTCGGAATGCGTATGGCAGGCGTCAATTTCATTGCGGCTTTTGCTGATTCAGTTGTACTCGCGGTCGCCTTGCTCTTCCTCTTCTTTTTTCTGCGAGTGTTGTTACGGAGGCAGTGGCTGGCAGCAGGGATGATCACCCTGCTTATTACGGCGACCAGCGTATCAATAAGCAATTTATTGATAGTCTCGATACCAATCGTTGTTTTATACACGGCGGTTCAGTTGATCCTAATGCTTCGTTTTGGACTTTTAGCACTGATTTTCAGCCTGACTGCCAATTACATGCTGAAGGCGTTTCCCATCACGCTTAGCTTTTCCTCTTGGTATGCGGGCACGGGGATGTTTGCGTTGCTGGCCGTGCTGGCGTTAGCGGTATGGGGCTTCCACACGTCGCTCGGCGGGCAGAAGGTCTTCGAGGGCAAGCTGCTGGAGGAGTGAGTGCTCGATTGCGCTTGAACGAGCCGAGATAGAAGTAAGCTGAGTCTGGACACTTTCAGACCGTCCAGTCTACCACCCGAAGACCACCAACCCGGCTGAAGTGCGTCGTGTTGTGAGTGGCGACAGCCAGTCCTTCACTCAGCGCGGTGCTGGCGATGAGCGTGTCAACTTCGCCGACCAATAATCCTCGTCGTTTCAGGTCGGCCCAAACGTCGGCGGCCATCACGGCAGCGCGGTGAGAGAAAGGCAGGATGCGGTGCGCCTGACAGAATTGCTCGAAGTGGGCCAGTTGGGCCGCGGCGCCGATGGCTTTCAGCCCGCGCGTCACTTCATAGTAGCTCAGTTCGGAGAAAATCAAATGTCCGTACCGCCTGACGTGAAGCGCGGCATGACGAATAACCTGCGGGTGTCGTTTGTCAAACAGGGTGAGGGTGTCAGTATCAAGCAGCGCCTGTGTCATGGTGATGGCTGACGGTCAAAGAAATGTTCCTGATCCAGGCGCGACTGCTCCAGGGCTTCTTTCTGGTCTTCGGTCAGCGTGTCATAGCTGCCCCAGAGCAGACGAAAGTTGTCGAGGATTTTGTCGGCCTCCTCAGCACTGGCGCCGTCGGCAATCAGTTGCTCGCGAATCTGCGCCTCCGGATCGAAAGGCGAAGTGTCCGCTTCGACGAAGACACGCGTTCCTTCCGGCAGATCAACCGGGGCGAGCGGCCTGAAAACTCCTTTTTCGTAGATGGCTTCTATCCTCCGCGACATCGCGGGGAGAGTATAAACCCGATTCCATTCGCACTTCAACGGGTGATACACTGCACGCGCAATTCAAACCGCCTCAAGAGACGGACGATGACTCTCACTTGATTGTTATGACACCTGAGCGTTACCAGCAGATCGGCCAAATCTACCACGCGGCGCGGGCGCTTGAGCCTGAGCAGCGAGCGGCCTTCCTCAACGAAGCTTGCGCTGGTGACATGGCGCTGCGGCGGAAGGTCGAGGCGCTGCTGGCCACACGCGAGCCGACCGATGATTTTATGGAGCGGCCGGCGATAGAGGTGGCGGCTGAGTTGATGGCCGAGCGGCAGAACATCGCGGCGGTGGGAGGAAGCATCGGCCCTTACCAGGTGCTCTCGCTGCTGGGCCGGGGCGGGATGGGCGAGGTCTACCGCGCCCGTGACACGCGCCTCGGCCGTGAGGTGGCCATCAAAGTCTTACCCGCCGCTTACTCACAAGACCCGGACCGGCTGCGGAGATTTGAGCAGGAGGCGCGGGCGGCCGGGATGCTCAACCACCCGAACATCCTGACGATCTATCACATCGGCACGCACGAAGGCGCACCTTACATCGTCTCCGAACTGCTGGAAGGAGAGGAACTGCGCGCGCAACTAAATCGCGGGGCGCTGCCGGTGCGGAGAGCTATTGATTACGCCAATCAGATCGCTTGCGGGCTGGCCGCTGCGCACGAGAAAGGGATCGTGCATCGCGACCTCAAGCCGGAGAACCTCTTCCTAACCACAGATGGGCGAGTGAAGATTCTCGACTTCGGCTTAGCCAAGCTCAAGCCGCCGAAGCCCAGGGGTGGAGTGGATACAGAGGCTGCGACCTTTGCCCCGCCGCAGACTGAACCCGGCGTGGTGATGGGCACCGTCGGGTATATGTCGCCGGAGCAAGTGCAGGGGCAGGATGCTGATCATCGCTCCGACATCTTTTCACTTGGAGTGATCCTGTATGAAATGCTCGCGGGCCGGCGGGCCTTCGAGGGGACCTCGGCAGCGGCAGTGATGAGCGCGATCCTGCGCGATGAGCCTGCGGAGCTGGCAGAGATCAATGACAAAGTTCCGCCACAGCTTGAGCGAGTCGTGCGGCGATGCTTGGAGAAGCGGGCGGAGCGGCGGTTCCAATCGGCGGGCGATCTCGGCCTTGCGCTCGAAGCTTTGTCGGGGCCTTCAGGTTCGGGCGAGCCGCAGGGTAATTCCGGGAGCGCTACTTCACTTGCGGCGGCTCAGCGCAAGAGTCGCGAGCGCCTGGTCTGGGGAGCGGGTGGTTTGGCACTCGGCGCTGTTGTTGTCGGGATAGTCTTCTGGTTGCTGGTCGGGCGTTCGACATCACCGCCAACAACCTCACATGCCGTGAGGCGAATGACGATCAAGTTACCCGATAGTGAGCCGCTGGCGTCAGCGAAGTTCGGCGCGCTTGGCATTGGGCGCACTGCCATTGCGCTATCACCTGACGGAACGCTTCTTGTCTACGCTGGTGAGCGCAATGGGAAATCGCAACTCTACCTGCGTGTGCTCGACCAGTTTGACGCCAAGCCGATTCCAGGTACCGAAAACGCTTATGATCCGTTCTTTTCGCCTGACGGCCGGCAAGTCGGCTTCTTTGCCGGGAACAAGCTGAAGAAAGTTTCGCTGCAGGGCGGCGAGCCGGTGACGCTGTGCGAAGTCAGAAACCCGTACGGCGCAAGTTGGGGGGCGGATGACACGATTGTGTTCGCCGACTCGGAGGGCGTCACCCTTTCGTGGATTCCTGCTTCCGGCGGCAAGCCACAGGTCTCGCTCAGGTCAGGAGATACCCCTGACTCGCCGCCGTTGGGTCAGTTTTTTTACCCGGAGTTTCTGCCGGGTGGCAAGGCGGTGCTGTTTTCACTCTCGCGGGCTGTAGTTAATCCCGACAGCTACCACATCGGGGTGGTCTCGCTCGGAACCGGCAAGTGGCATCTGCTGCTCGAAGGGTGTACCAATCCCCGGTACGCGGCCAGCGGTCACATCGTTTTTGCTCGTGGGAGCGGACTCCTCGCCGCGCCGTTCGATCTCTCGCGTCTTGAGGTGACCGGTCCGGCGGTCTCTCTGATCGAAGGCGTCCGGGTTGAGGAGTGGGGCGCGGCGCAATACGCTCTCTCGCCGGACGGCACGCTCATTTACGCGAGCGGCGGCCCGGCGTATATCGGCAAGCTCACCTGGGTAGACCGCCGCGGAGTGAGCAGTCCGCTCGCGGCGCCAGCTCAGTCGTATGGCTCGGTTCATCTCTCTCCCGATGGGCAGCGGCTGGCGGTGTTGGTGCGGGGCGCAACGACCGACGTCTGGGTCTATGAGTTTGCGCGCGGGACATTCACCCGGCTGACGGTAGAAGAAGACAATGACAGCCCCCGGTGGACTCATGATGGGAAGCGAGTCGCTTATCTCCACACCAAGGGGCCAGGTCAATATGAGCTAGTCTGGAAGCTGGCGGATGGCAGCGGCGGTGAAGAAGTGCTGGCTTCGAGCAAATCCGGGGCGATGATGGTTGACTCCTTTTCGCCCGACAGCAAATTCTTGGCCTATACGGAGTGGGGCGCGGAAGGGGGTGACGTATGGGTGCTTCCGTTAGAGGGCGAGCGCAAGCCACAGCTATGGCTCAAGACAAAATACAATGAATGGGGATCGGCATTTTCACGCGACAGCAAGTACATTGCCTACCTCTCGGACGAGTCTGGCCAGTATGAAGTCTACGTGCGGCCCTATGCTGGCTCTGGCGGGAAATGGCAAGTCTCACGCGATGGTGCCGAAGAAGTCGTCTGGTCGCGCGATGGCCGTGAGTTGTTTTACCGTGAGGGACAGAAGTGGATGTCGGTCGCCGTCCGGACACAGCCGGAATTCCACGCCGAAGCGCCCCGGCTGATGTTTGAAGGTCCGTACTTGAATGTTTCTGGCGTTTCCTATGATGTGGCCCCTGACGGCCAGCACTTCATCATGATTGAAGAGGCCGTGAAGCAGCCGCCGACCACGCACCTGAACGTGGTGCTCAACTGGTTCGAGGAGTTGAAGCGGCGGGTGCCAACCAGGAGCAACTGAAAGCATTATCCACCTCGCATTCCTCCGGATCCTTTCCAATTGCGAATGAACGCCAATGAGCGCGAAGAGGGTTGAAGAAAACGATATGGACTTTTGCTCTTCCTTCGTGTTGACTGCTACCTTCGCGCAGTTTACGTCACTCACCATTTTGATAGCCTGGCTAAATCGGACAACCAAGCCTGGGACGGGGCAATGGACCACGGATGACGCGGATTGAGCGGAGGTGCGCGGATCAATCAAAGAGCGCTATCCGCGTTGATCCGCCCGATCCGCGCCCGTCGGCGGTCAATTCCCACTATTTCTTTGAGTTCTTCAAATCTGCCAAGCCCGCAAACGGATTGTTGAAGGCGGCTTTCGGCGCGGCTGCCGGGCGCTTCTGTTGGTCTTGCTGGCGACCCCGATCCCGCGGGCGTTTCTCATCGCGGTCTGGGCGCTGTCTCTGACTCTGTTCTCGCGATGGTGACTTGATTGCCTCAGCCGTACTCTTCATCGAGAGCGCGATCTGATTCTTCTCCAGGTTGACCTCCAAGACGCGGACTTTGACGCGGTCACCGGGGCTCACCACTTGACGCGGGTCTTTGACGAATCGGTCGCTGAGTTGCGAGATGTGCACCAGCCCGTCCTGGTGCACCCCGATGTCGACGAACGCGCCGAAGTTGGTCACGTTGGTCACCACACCGGGGCAGATCATGCCGGGCGTGAGGTCTTTCAGCTCGTGGATGTCTTCGCGGTATGCGAAAGCGACGAACTCATCGCGCGGGTCGCGGCCCGGCTTCTCCAACTCTTTGACGATGTCGTCGAAGGTGAAGGCCCCGACTTCTTCACGCAGCTCTGTGACCTGCTTGACGAACTCGACGCCGCGCCCCAATAGGTCCGTCACGCTCTTGTTGAGGCGGCCGGCGAGACCTTCGAGCACGGCGTACCGCTCGGGGTGAACCCCCGTGTTGTCCAGTGGGTGTTCGCCGCCCGGGATTCTGAGGAAGCCGGCCGCCTGCTCGAACGTCTTCTTGCTGAACCGCGATACTTCTAACAGTTGCTCGCGGGAGCGGAATAGCCCCTTGTCATTTCGGTGCTCGACGATCTTCTTCGCCAGCGCCGGGCCGATCCCCGAGACGTGCGCGAGCAGATGGTAAGAGGCGGTGTTGAGATTCACCCCGACCGCGTTGACGCAGGAATCGACCACCAAATCCAAACTCTTCTTGAGAGAGTGCGGCGCCACGTCGTGTTGGTATTGCCCGACGCCGATGCTCTTGGGGTCAACTTTGACCAACTCGGCGAGCGGGTCCTGCAAGCGGCGGGCGATGGAGACGGCGCCGCGCACCGTGAGGTCGAGGTCCGGGAATTCTTCGCGGGCCACTTCGCTGGCGCTGTAGATGCTGGCGCCGGACTCGTTGACCATGACCACAGGGACCGTGAGCCCCGCGTCTTTCAGGGCGGCGCGAATGAAGCCTTCGGTCTCGCGGCCCGCTGTCCCGTTGCCGACGGCGATGGCGCGGATGCGGCCGTTCTGGATGACTTCGCCGAGCAGCTTCTTAGCCTTCTCCTTCTCGCCCTCGGACTGCAAATGGATCACGGTGCTGGCCACGTATTTGCCCGAATCATCGACCACCGCGAGTTTGCACCCGGTGCGGATGCCCGGGTCGACGCCGAGCACGGCCTTCGGCCCGAAGGGCGAGGCGAGCAGCAGCTTCTTGACGTTCTCGGCGAAGACCTTGATCGCCGCCTCATCGGCCACCTCTTTGAGCGCCTTGTGCACTTCGGTTTCGATGCTCGGCAAGACATACCCCTTGAGCGCGAGCTTGGCGGCTTTGAGTAAGACCGCCGCTCCGGGCGAGTCGGGGACGGCGCAGGCCGCGTGCTCGAAGGGCCTCAGCAATCCTTCTTCGTAAGTCGCGTCATCCGGCGCCCCACCCAAGGAGAGCGTCAACTCCTCCTCCATCCAACCGCGGCGGATGGCGAGGTAGCGGTGAGAATTCTGGGGCTGAAGCAGGGATTGGATGGGCTCGTAGTAGTTGAAGTAGCGCTCGTACTTGCTATTCGGTTTAGCCTTTTCAGCCTTCCCGGTAGCGGCCACCCCGCGCTCGAAGGTGGTGCGGCGGACGAGTTGCCGCAACTCCTGAGTCTCTGAAATCCGCTCGACCAAGATGTCCTGCGCCCCGCCGATGGCCGCGGCGGCGTCATGGATGCTCTTCTCCTCGTTGCGGAAGGTGAAGGCCCACAGCTCGAGCGTCTGTCCCGGCTGCGGGATTTCGGTCCCGTGCCCGCAGTTCCAGATCCACTCCGCGAGGGGCTCCAAGCCGGCCTCTTTCGCCGCCGTGGCCTTGGTCTTCCGCTTCTGCTTGTAGGGGAGGTAGAGGTCTTCGAGCGTGGCGAGGTCGAAGGTGGCCAAGAGCTTGTCTTTCAGTTCCGGGGTGAGTTTCTGCTGCCGGTCGATCTCCCCGACGATGAACGTCTGTCGCTTCAAGATTTCATCCCAGCGCTCTTGGCCGTCGATGACTTGCTGGATAGCCACCTCATCCAGGTTGCCGGTCTGCTCTTTCCGGTAGCGGGCGATGAAAGGGACGGTCGCCCCTTCCGAGACCAGATGCAACACCGCCGCGGCGGATGAGGTGGGGATGTTCGGATGAATTGCTTGGAACCAGGATTCAAAATTCATGAATGCACCGCCTCAGCGACTGCCGTTTGTCGTTTGGAGTTCAACCTTCAGGTTGCCGTTTGCGAGCAGGCAAGCTAAAGCTTGAACTCAAACCTAACCATCAATCCCAGACTGACTGATTACCAATAGCCATGCCGACTTCGAACTCGTCGACCCCATCCGCTCACGACGTGATGCCCATCCGCCGTCGCAGGTCGGCGAATCGCGGATCGCTGCGGATGGCATCCGAGAGAGGATCGTCTCGATCACTACAATTCTCCCTGCTCTTGATGCCCGGCGATCAGTTCACGGATCACGGGCACCAGGGCGACCGGCACTTCCATGACTATCTGCGTCAAGCTCTCAAAAGCGGCCTCGTCCTCCGCCACGGCTTCAGCTTCGGTCTGCGCTTCATAGTGTTCGAGCACTTGGCGCACTCTTTCTTCATCCCGCCCTGGCGGAAGTTGGCTCTGCTTCATTTGCGTCTCCTCTTCTGGCGTCGCCGATCCGTAAGCGCTTCGTCGAATAGGCCATGTTGAATGTCCACTCTTATTTCCAAGGCGTTGGTGAACAGCCGGGGTTGCCTGTTTAATACCGGCCGATCACGAAGAGTGCCTGGCGTTGGCCGCGACTTTCTCCTGCAACCAGAGATTGACGAGAGTCTCAGTTGCCACCCCTTGCTGGCGGGCAATCTTTCTCACCTCACGCAGCAGTTGATCCGAGATCCGCACTTCATGTGACCGCCGCTTTAGATCCACCTCGAAGTGAGCCTCTTTCATGTACTCTTCGTAATCAGCGCTGTCGTGAGTATCCCAGAACTCCCCCGCCTCTTCCGGACTGCCGAACTCTTCCGGCAAAGGGTCTCGCTTCTTCTTCTTTCTACTTTCTCTCATACTTTCTTCGCTCCTTCGCACTCAGATCGCGCGGGAATGGGCAAGGCCTTCCCGTCACGTTTAGAGACGAAGAATACCGCCAACCACCGTTCCGAGTTGAAGAGCGTTACTTTCGACGAGTTCCTTTCTTGGCGACCTTCGCCGCCACCGGAAAGACCTCTTCCAACGAGCTGGCCTCTAACAACCGCACGCCCGCCTCCTCAAGCTCACTGGTGGTGGCTGTTTTCAGATAATCGGTCACCCACTCGGGCAGTTTGCCGAATCTCTTCCGCAAGAGCTTGCGCAAGAGATTAACCTCACCCTCCTGGCGTCCCTCCTGGCGTCCTTCTTTGAAGTAATAGCTGATGATTGGATTGTCTCTGATCTCCGCTTCCAGTCCCATGTTGACTGCCTCCTTCGCAAAAGTTTGTGATGCGACTCTCAGCCCCGCCAGCAAGGCCAGTTTTTCCAGGGCATCTTTTCTTCGCTTGCCCTTGAGCCGGCAGATCTTCTCGAGGATGCGCTGCAAGTTCGCCCGCGTCGCGCCCTGGCCGCAGAGAAAGCCCACGATATTCGCCTCCACTTCCGTGGACGCCAGCAGCGGGGCGGCAGCGATTTCCCGAATGTCAATCAGAGTGTACTCGAATTTCAGCTTCGGATGCGCGATTTTTCCTGCCATCCGCAGCTTAGCGCGCCCCACGTAGATCACCATCTGCCGAGGAATCCGCCCGCATTGCCGGTAGATCAAAGTATAGTACTCGAGCTCGCGCCAGGGCATGTCTGGATCGTTCGAGCTTTGGAACTCCAGGTGAGCGATCTCGCCGTCTTCTTGCTCCACGATCAAGTCGGCGCGGCGCGCGCGGGTCGAAGCAAACTCGATGTTGAGAAACCGCTTCACGCCCTGTTGGGTGAAGGTCTGCCAGAGGATCGAGCCAGCCGCCTGGAACAGCTCTTTGAGAATCTCGTCGGAGTTGATTTTGGCCAATCTCCGCGGCTGGGAGGACTCTCTCTTTGGTCGGTTCATCGCTCTCCTTAGCGATCCGCGCTCTGTCTTTCAACCACCCCTGCGACAACTCGGCAAGAATTCAATGACTTTCAACTGCTGAACCTGGTTCTCCCCACTCACGGCGTGATGCCCATCCGCCGCAGCAGGTCGGCGAATCGCGGATCGCTGCGAATCGTATCCCACACCGGATCGTCTTTATAAAAAGCCCCAATCGCTCCCGCTGCTAAGGAGCCATAAAAAAACAACTGCAACATTTCTAGCAAGGTATAATTGTCCTGAAAGCGCTGTATCACTAACGTATCTAAGCAAGCTGCTCAAAGGACAACATGACTCAGAAACCAGAGAGACCAATCC
>Ga0207646_10006897_pt1 | contig 11667 bp, 11 predicted proteins | sample KBSK5502metaG_FD_184343 | JGI IMG/M metagenome (GOLD analysis project Ga0207646, IMG submission 184343) | Corn, switchgrass and miscanthus rhizosphere microbial communities from Kellogg Biological Station, Michigan, USA - KBS K5-50-2 metaG... | ecosystem: Host-associated > Plants > Roots >...
GTGCTCGTCGTGTGGTCTCGCGCGCCCGCTGCGGGACGTCTCCGCGACGAAGGTCACGCTCGGCCCGAGCGGCAGCGAGATCGTGCTCGCGGGGACGGTGGGAAACGTGTTCGAGCCCGTCCGTGTCCCGATCCCCGGTCTGTACAACGCATACAACGCCCTCGCCGCACTCGCGGCCGCGCGCGCTCTGGATCTCGGTCTGGCCGAAGCGATACGCGCGCTCGCGAGCTTTCGCCCGGCCTTCGGTCGGCTCGAAACGATCGAGCACAAAGGACGCACGTTGCGGCTCGTCCTGGTGAAGAATCCCGCGGGCTTCAACGCCGCGATCGGGGCATTGCTCGAGACGGGGCGCACGCCGCGCCTCCTCGCCGCGCTGAGCGACCGCGACGCCGACGGGCGTGACGTCTCGTGGATCTGGGACGCGGACTTTGAGGCGCTGGCCCCCTCGGTCGAGCACGCCGTCATCACTGGGCTGCGCGGGCGCGACCTCGCGCTCCGCTTCAAGTACGCCGGCCTCGCGAGGGAGCGTCTCGAGGTGGTCGACGACTGGGCCGCGGCGATCGACCGGGCCACCGCGCTCGCGCCCGAGGGCAGCGAGGTCGTGGTGCTCGCTACGTACACGGCGATGCAGGCCCTGCGCGCGGTGCTTGCACGGGCGGGCGCGACCGTGCCCTTCTGGGAAGATTGACGCCTATGGATCTGCGGATAGCGCATCTCTATCCCGACCTGATGAACATCTATGGGGACCGCGGCAACGTGATCGCGCTCGCGCAACGGGCGAAATGGCGCGGCATCGGCGTCGAGGTGCGACCGTACTCGGTCGGCGAGTGGGCGGACCCGGAGTGGCCCGACGTCTGGTTCTTCGGTGGCGGCCAGGACCAGGGGCAGGACATCGTCGGCGCCGATCTCGCTGGCAGGAACGGCGCATCGTTACGAAAGTCGGTCGAGGGCGGCGCGGCGATCTTCTCGGTCTGCGGCGGCTACCAGCTCCTCGGGCACGAGTACGTGCCGGAGGTCGGTCCCTCGATCCCGGGCCTCGGTGTCCTCGACGTCACCACCCGCGCCGGCAAGAAGCGCTTCGTCGGGAATCTCCTGGTGGACTCCCCGGATGGACCGCTCGTCGGGTTCGAGAACCACTCCGGGCGGACGTACCTCGGGTCAAGTGCGAAGCCACTCGGAACGGTCATCGCCGGGAACGGCAACAACGGCGAGGACAAGACCGAGGGCGCGGTGCAGGGGAAAGTCATCGGCTGCTATCTCCACGGATCGTGTTTGCCGAAGAATCCGTGGCTCGCGGATCGGCTCCTCGGTTGGGCGATCGCGAGGCGGCACCCCGACGCGAGACTCGACCCGCTCGACGATACGGATGAGCTCGCCGCGCGCGCGCAGGCGAGCGAGGTGGCGCGAACGAGGACCTAGACCGGTACTGCGGTACCGACTTCTTTTCCTATGCGATCCGGGCGCTTCCATCTGTTGACTGCGCGTGTGAATTCAGCTGCGTTCATCCGTGCGTTCCTCATCGCGCTGGCCCTCTTTTCGGCTGGAGGGTTCGTCGCAAGCGCGGACGATGGCCGGCCGCCGGTGCCGATCGGCACCGGCCATCCTCCGACTTCCAGCAGGATCCCGCTCACCGAGCTCAGATCGAGCGAGCTCCGCTCTGCGCCGATACCCACGCCCGCGCCCCCTCCGGCAGCCATGCCTGTTCGTGCCCCCGACCACAAGAAAGAGCTGGTCCTATTTGTTGGCGGATATGGCTCGACAGCGGACGACCGGGCGTTCGACGATCTCGGGAACCGTTTCCCGACGGATCGCTACGAGGTCCGCAGGCTCGGCGACGATCCGCACTTTCCCTACGACACCTACGGCGGCATTGACGCCAGTGCGCGTGTCCTGATCGACCAGATACGCCACGTATCCGCGGACTACTCAGGCATCGACATCGTGTCGCATTCGATGGGCGGGGTCGTCGTGGATCGCGCGATCGCGGGAGGACTGTCGTCGGATGACGGAGTCGTGACCTACGTTTCGATCGCGGGTCCGCACAGCGGGGCCGATTACGCGCGCGCGCCAGCCTTCGTTCTTCCAATGATCGGTCCGGTCAAGGAGATCGTCCGAGCGGGCGGAGTCGTAGTCGCGCAGGATCCGCAGAGCGCGGCCATCAACGACCTCGCCACGGCCCGGCCCGTTCGCGCTCACGCCGGGATCGTTCGTCTCGATGCGAGCCTCGCCACGGACGGGTTTGTGAACGAATTCGACGCTCGCGATCCGGGAGTTCCGCAGCGGATCTTCCTTCCGAAGACCCCACGCGAGCTTCTTGATGGGCACGGCGGGAGCCTCGTCAACCGGGAGATCGCTGACCTCGTGGTCGAAACGATCCGCACGCATGAGGTCCCTCCCGACCGGCGGGATCCGATAACGCAGCTTGTCGCGCCGATACTGTGGGACGAGGAGACGCGGCTGTGGCGGCGTGTTCTCCTGATCACGACCCTTGCCGCGGTCTGCCTGTACGCGGCCCGCTTCCTGCCCTTCTGTCGCGGTCCGATCGACCGGGTCAATGCGTGGTGCGGCCGGTTCATTCGCGCCTTCGGCAGATGAGCGGCGAGCGCGGCCAGGCGATCGTCGAATTCGCGCTGGTGCTGCCGCTCCTGCTCGTGCTGGTCCTCGGGGTCGCCCTCGTCGCAGAGATTGGTGTCGCCCGCCTCGCTTTGGAGCACGCCGCAGCGGAAGCGGCGCGCACCGGATCGCTGACGAACGACGACGATCTGGTCCGCAGTACCGTGGCCGCCGCTGTCACTCCGCTCGACGCCTCTCTGGTCACCGTGATCATCGAGCCGACGCAGAACCAAGACCCGCGTTCATCGGCGCCCCGCGGGTCGCTACTTCGCGTACGACTGCGGTACGCGCTCTCGGTCCCGCTTGGGTTCGTGGGTCTCCCCCGGTTGATCGTGGAAGGAACGGCCGCCCGCCGGGTCGAGTGGACCCCGTGAGCGACGAGCGTGGTCAGGCGTTGCTCGTCGCGGTACTCGCGCTCGCCATCGCGGCCGCCGCGGTGATCGGCCTTCGCGCCGCACAGGAGCGCATCGTCGTGGCGGCTCGCGCTCAGCGCGCGGGTGAAGCCGCCGTCGAGGCGGCGGCACAAGCGGTGGCGGACCGCTACGGCACGCACGCCGGCGCGGCGCGAGAGCTCGTCACCGATCCGCTCGTGCTCGAGGCGGCCCGCATCGCGGCCGAAGAACTCGCCCGGGTGAACGGCGCCTCCGGTGTCGAGCAGGTGCAGCTCGTGTGCGCCGGCAATCGCATCGAGGCGCGACTTGTTCTGAATGGCTACTCGCACCGCGCCGGGTTCGGTGCCCCCGAATGCTCCCCGTCCTGACCTTCACGCCGAAACGGTTCATGCTCGGCCGGCGCCGGCTGCTCCTCGCGGTCACCGGGATAGGTCTGCTCGTTCTGTCTCTCCTCTCGACTCTGGTCGCGTCGCCGTCGCGTTCGGCGGACGAGCTCGCGGCAAGCAAATCCCTGGCGCAGCGTCTCTCGGTGTCGACCTGGGCTCTCGCGGTCCCGGTCGCGTGGCTTGCCGCGCCTCTGGCTGAGGTGCGGAACGGCGATAGCGTCGACCTGCTTGCCGTGCGGAGCGGCGATCGTCCGTTGGCGGTCGCGATCGCCGCCGACCTTCGCGTCATGGGTGCGGACGAGCGGTCGATCATCTTCGAAGTCGACGAGGAGAGCGCAACCGCTATCACGAGCGCGCGGGCGTCGGGTCTCCTCATCGTCCCCTTACTTCGCTCGACGCATTGACAGTCCGCGTCGCACTCTGCGGAGGTGCCGAGCTCGCATCCGCGGCCGAAGTTCTCGGACTGATAGCGGTCGAAGCCGCGCATGCCGATCTCGCGGTAATCGATCTCCGTGATGCCGACGCGATCTCGGGGGCGGCGACGCTCCCGCCGCAGCTCCCGCGTGTCGTCGTCCTCGGCGACGAGCAGATCGCGCTCGCGAGCGCGCTCGGCGTTCCGGAGCGCTCCGTAGCGAGGTCGTGCGAGCCCGCGGTGTTAGGGCCGCTGATCGCGGCGACCCTGCCATCCACCAGGAGGGGATCGACGCGGTCGATCCTCGTGACGTCGGCTCGCGGCGGGGCAGGGCGGTCCCTCCTCGTCGCCAATATCGCGCGGCGGCTCGCGCCGTTTCGCCCGACCCTCTGCCTCGATCTGAGCGGGGACGGGACGCTCGGGTGGTGGCTCGGTGCCACGACTGGAAGCTGGTCCGATCTCGAGGAGCTGACGGATGAGCTGACCGCGGAGCATCTCGGCGTGGTGGCGACCGAGGCCGCGCCGGGCCTTCGGATCGTCGGAGGACCACCGCATTGCCCGAGCGTCCGCCTGGCGCAGTCGGCCTTCCGGGCCGCGCTCGACCTGTCGGAGCTCGTCCTCATTGACGCACCGACTCTCGCGGATGAGCGCACCCGACGACTCGTCCCATCCGTCGATCGGGTGATCGTGATGAGCTACGACGACCCGATCTCGATGGCCGCGCTCGCCGCCGCTGACGTTCCGGAAGCGGCGTGGCTCATCGCTTCGCAGTCGGCGGCCACGTCGCTCTGCGGACGGGATGTGTTCCGCGCGCTTCCCCGTGCGGAGGGCGCCATCTCAGCCGCGACGTCCCGGCCAGGTGCGCTCGGTGGATCACTCGGGAGGGCGTACGACGAGCTGACCGAGATCATCGCGATCGACGCCTCATGACCGTCGCGGCACGCGCTCGCATCGAGCGCGGGGTCGTGGTGCGTCTTCGCGAGGCGCCGGACGGCCGCCCCCGTCGCGAGCACCTGGCGGCCGCGCTCCGGGAGACACTGGTCGAGCAGCGTCTCGTCATACCCGCTGGAGAGCTTCGGCTTCTCGAGCGCTGGCTCGAAGACCGGCTCTTCGGCCTCGGCGACCTCGCACCGCTTCTACGGGACGATCGAGTGACCGAGGTCATGGTCAATGGCACACGAGGTGTGTGGGTCGAGCGCGATGGGCGACTTGAGGAGACCGCGATCCATTTCGCGGATCCCGAAGAGATCCTCGTGCTCATCGAGCGGTTGGTCGCGCCGCTCGGTCGACGGATCGACCTCGCGAGTCCACTCGTCGATGCGCGGCTTCCTGATGGCTCGCGCGTGCATGCCGTGATCCCACCCATATCGCTGGTCGGGCCGGTCCTCACGATCCGACGGTTCGCGCAGCGTGCGCTCGGTCCCGACGACCTCGTCCGGAACGGCACCCTCCCGCCCGACGCGATGGCGTATCTCGTGAGGGCTGTGCGCGAGCGACGAAGCGTGCTCGTCTCGGGCGGCACCTCGAGTGGCAAGACCACGACACTCAACGCGCTCGCGTTTGCCGTGGGTGAGCGCGAACGGATCGTGACCATCGAGGATGCCGCCGAACTTCGGCTTCCCCAGCCCAACGTCGTCGCGCTTGAAACGCGGGCACCGAGCGTGGAAGGCTCCGGCGCCGTCGACGTGCGCGCGCTCCTCCGCGCGGCGCTCCGAATGCGGCCGGATCGCATCGTGGTCGGTGAGGTGCGGGGCGGCGAAGCCCTCGACATGCTCCAGGCGATGAACACCGGGCACCGTGGATCGCTGACCACCGCGCACGCGAACGGTGCGCCACACGCGCTGATGCGGATCGAGACGATGGCGCTCATGGGCGGCATCGACCTGCCACTCGAGGCCATCCGCGAGCAGATCCGTCGCGGCATCGACGTTGTCGTGCATCAGGAGCGCGACGGGAGCGGGGTCCGGAGGGTCGTCGAGATCGCGGAGCTCTCGCCGGAGCGGGCCGATCCGTACCTTCTCACCCGGGTGTACCCGTGATCGCGGTCGTCCTCGCAATCGTCGGGGTCACGCTCCTGGGCCTTCTCGACGAACGGCGGTCCCGCGCCGTTGCCGCGATCGCGCTGAAGCTCGACCCGCGCGCCCGCTCAGAGATGCGGGAGTGTCGCCTCGCGTTGCCGGGCCTCGTGGACGCGGTCGCGGCCGCACTGTCGAGCGGGCTCTCGGTGCAGCTGGCGTTCAGCGAGGTCGCGCCAACATTGCCGGGGGCGCTGGCGCGGCCGACCGAACGCGCCGCGGCATCGATGGCAATGGGCGCCTCTGTTGACGAGGCCGTCGGTGCGTACGTTGACGTGGTCTCCGGCGAAGACCTTGCGCCGTTCGCGATCGTTCTCGGTGCGTTCGCGCGGAGTGGCGGCAGGATCGGCCGAAGTCTTGCGCGCGTGGCCACGCTTCTGCGCGGGCGGATCGCGCTCGAAGACGAGCGCAGCGCTCTCACGGCGCAGGGTCGGGCCTCGGCGATCGTGCTCGTCGCCCTGGCGCCACTCGGCGGGACGTTCTTCGCGGTGATGACCCCCGAGTACCTGGCGGTGATGTTCGATCGTGGTCGCTTCCTTCTCGGCGTCGCCGTCGTCCTGGAAGTCGTCGGCGGCCTCTGGCTCTGGAGGATCCTCCGGCTCTCTTCACCCGGCGCCGATCTCGCGACGCTCCTCGACGCGGTGATCGTCGGTCTGGAAGCCGGCCTCACGTTCGAGCTCGCGCTCGCTGCGCTGGTCATGCGCGCGCCGATGGTGGCTCGACTTCCGGAGGCGCGGCGGCTTCTCGCGGATCTTGCTCTGGGACGCGGCGCCAACGAAGCGTTCGCTGCATTCGGCAGCGCCGGACCGACGGAGGCCAGAGTCGCGGCGTTGGTGCGCGCGGCGACGCGATTCGGCTCGCCTCTCGCAAATCTCCTTGTCACGCAAGCCGACGCGCTTCGTCTGAGTGACCGCCGCCGAGCGGAAGCGCAGGCGCGTCGGCTGCCGATCCTGATGCTTTTCCCGCTCGCGGTGTGCGTTCTTCCTGCGCTTCTTTGTGTCTTCCTCGGACCCCCGCTCCTCTCTCTTCTGGGCTAGCGCGTCCCGATCGGTGTCAAAGCGGGAGCCAAGTAGGAAATTTCCGGCCCGATCTTGTTGCGAGAGGCAGAATTGGGGCCTAGCCCAAACGGCGGAGGTACGACCTTCCTAGTTGTCGGAGCACCGCCAGACGGGCAGGCTAGCCCCGAGATCGACAGGAAAGGGGGACCGAAATAATGCTCGCATTCCTGCGCGACGACGAAGGCCAGGGTCTTGTCGAGTACGCACTCATCATCGCCGTCATTGCCATCGCCGTTATCGTCGCGATGATCTTCCTTCGCGGCCAGATTACGAACATCTTCAGCAACATCGGCAACAACCTCACCTAGGGCATCGCAAGCTGCTGAATACGACGACCGGGCGGCGCCTCAAAAACGCCGCCCGGTCCGTCTTCCAGGGGGCACCGAGATAGACGCAGTACGAGCCGTCGAGGACGCGATCCTTGTCGCCTTCGTTGTTGCTGTCGTCTACACGGACTGGCGCTACCGGCGGATCCCGAACGCGTTCACCTATCCCGTGATGCTCGCGGGCCTCGTGCTCGGCGCCTTCGAGGCGGTACCCGGCGAAGTCTTCGCGAACGGACTTCTCGACCACGTCGCCGGTCTCGTCGTCGGGTTCCTCGTCGCGTATCCCTTCTACGCGATGGGTGGCCTCAAGGCGGGCGACGGCAAGTACCTCATGGCGGTCGGCGCGATGCGCGGCCTCGGGCTGCTGCTCACCGGAGCGGTGTACGGCGCCCTCCTCGGCGGCGTCATCGCCCTCGGCTTCATCGCGGTGCGGCGGCTCCGGCCGGCGAATGGCGGGACCGCGTCGATGGGCGGGGTCATGAAGACGTGGATCCCGTACGGCGTGGCGCTCGGGGTTGGCACCCTCGTCGCACTCGCGCTCGAGCTCTCGGGACGCGTATCCGGAGCGACGATGTGATCAGCGTTACGAAACCGGTCTCTCGCGCTCGCGGCTTCACTGTATATTCCGAGCCGGGCGGGACCCGCGGACAACGTACCCTCGTGAGCGATCGTTAGTAGGGGAGTTATGGCCGAAGCCGAGAAGATACGCATCCTGATCGTCGACGACATCGCCGACACTCGCGATAACCTCGCGAAGCTGATCGGCTTTGAGCCGGACATGGAGGTCGCCGGTACCGCCGACGGGGGTCAGGCCGCGGTCAACCTCGCCAAGAAAGAGCGGCCTCACGTGATCCTCATGGACATCAACATGCCGGACATGGATGGGATCACGGCCACCGAGATCATCTCGAACACCGTTCCCGAGTCGCCGATCATCATGATGAGCGTCCAGGGCGAGCAGGACTACCTGCGCCGCTCGATGCTCGCCGGCGCGCGCGAGTTCCTGGTGAAGCCGTTCTCGGCGGACGAGCTGATCAACGCGATCCGCCACGTCCACGAGCTCGAGAAGGTGAAGCGGGCCCGCTACGCCGCGACCGCGCCCGCGGCGGCCGCTCCGGTGAACCCTCTGGCGCCCGGCGGTGCCCCCCGAGTGACCGGCCAGATCATCACGTTCTTCTCGCCGAAAGGCGGCGTCGGCCGAACGACGATCGCCACGAACCTCGCCGTCGCGCTCCACCAGCTGTCGCAGAAGCCCGTCGTCCTCGTCGACGGAAGCCTCCCCTTCGGCGACATCGCCGTGATCCTCAACATGAGCCCGAAGGCGAAGACCATTGCCGACCTCATCGGGTCGTTCGACAACACCGACTCAGACGTGCTCGAGTCCGTCCTCGTCTCGCACTCGACGGGCATCAAGGTCCTCCTCGCGCCGCCGACGCCGGAGTCGGCCGAGCTCATCACCGGCGCGAACATGAAGCACATCCTCGAGCTCTTGCGCGAGCGCTACGCCTACATCGTCGTCGACACTTGGCCGTCGTTCCAGGAGCAGGTCATCACGATGCTCGACGTCGCCGACGTGATCCTCACCCTCATGACGCTCGAGATCACGAGCCTCAAGAACGTGCGCGTGTTCATGGAGATCGCCGAGAAGCTCGGGTACGGGAGCGACAAGGTCCAGCTCGTCGCGAACCGCAACGACAGCTCCGGCGGCATCAAGGCGTCGGACGTCGAGGCGAGCCTCGGCCGCAAGATCCCGCACACCATCGTTTCCGACGGGCGAACACTGGTACTCGCCGTAAACCGCGGAGTGCCCTTCGTCATCAGCCACCGTGAGAGTCAGGTCGCAAAGGACATCTTTACCCTGGCCCAGCGGATCAGCGCAGAAGCCCCCGAGGCCGCGTCCGCAGGCGCCCCGAAGGCCGCCGCCCGCGCCGGGGGTATGCGTCTCTTCGCACGCTAGCGCTGATCCTCGTCTGACCCCTTTACAAGCGTTTTCCGGTCCTACATTTCGCTTTCGAGGGAGCAGGTGCCTGGATAACGGGCGCCGGAAGGCAGGGTTAAACACGCACAGATGTCGCTTCTGAGACGCATCGAAGGCGCCCGCCCGGGTCAGCCGGAACAACCCCAGCAACCCGGTGGACCCCAGCAACCCCCGAAGCCGCCCGCCGAGGGTCCGCTTTCGCAGTCGACCTCGCCGGCGCGCGACGCGCAACGCGACGTTCGCTCACGGCTACAGAGCCGGATCATCAACAACCTCGACCCACGGCTCGACCTGTCCGACGCGAAGGCGGTCAAGTCGTCCATCGAGGAGATGTTCAACAAGTTCATCGACGAGGAGGGCATCGTCGTCACGCGGGTCGAGCGTCAGCGGATGCTCGAGCAGATCATGGACGAGATCCTCGGGTTCGGGCCGATCCAGCCGCTGTTGAACGACGACACCATCACCGAGATCATGGTCAACGGGCCCTTCCGCACGTACGTGGAGCGCAAGGGCAAGCTGCAGCTCTCGGACGTCACGTTCGTGAGCGACGAGCACGTCTCGCGCGTGATCGAGCGGATCATCGCGCCGATCGGCCGGCGCGTCGACGAAGCGAAGCCCTTCGAGGACGCGCGGCTTCCGGACGGCTCGCGCGTGAACATCATTATCCCGCCGCTCGCGCTCAACGGGCCAACGGTCACGATCCGAAAGTTCCCGAAATACCGCATCACCGTCGAGGACTACATCAAGTTCGGCACCGCGACGGCCGAGATGATGGAGTTCCTCCGCGCGTGCGTCGAAGCGCGCCTCAACATGTACATCTCCGGTGGTACCGGCTCAGGAAAGACGACGCTCCTCAACATCCTCTCCGGCTTCATTCCGGAGGACGAGCGGATCATCACGATCGAGGACGCCGCCGAGTTGAAGCTCGTGCAGGACCACGTGGTCCGTCTCGAGTCGCGCGCGGCGAACATCGAAGGCAAGGGCGCCGTCACGATCATGGACCTCGTCCGCAACGCCCTCCGTATGCGCCCTGAGCGCATCGTCGTCGGTGAGACGCGTGGTGGCGAGGCGCTCTCGATGCTCCAGGCCATGAACACCGGTCACGACGGCTCGCTCTCCACCGGTCATGCGAACTCGCCGCGAGACATCCTCGCGCGTCTCGAGACCATGTGCCTCATGGCCGGCGTCGAGCTGCCGGCGCGCGCCATCCGTGAGCAGATCGCGAGCGCGCTCGATCTCATCATCCAGATCTCGCGGCTCAAGGACGGGTCGCGCAAGATCACGAACATCACCGAGGTCCAGGGCATGGAGGGCGACACGATCGTCCTCCAGGACGTGTTCGTCTTCGAGCAGACCGGCTACGTCGAGGGGAAGGTCCAGGGCCGGCTGCGTCCGACGGGCATCCGTCCGAAGTTCTCGGAGAAGTTCGAGGCGGCCGGCATCAAGCTCCCGCAAAACGTGTTCGGCGACATGTCCGCCGGCCTTCGTTGATCGGTCTCGAGTACATCATCCCGGCGACCGCCTTCATCGGCGTGTTCCTCTTCTTCTGGGGAATCTCGTCGATGCTCGGCGGGTCGTCCCCCGAGTCGCTCGGCGCGCGCATGCAGCGCTACGCCGGCGGCCAGCAGGCGGCGCCCGAGGCGAAGAAGGAGAAAAAGAAGGGCCGCCGGGAGATCGATCCCTTCGCGACCCTCGCGGGCGACGTCCAGGACAAGCGCTTCAGCTCGCGCGTGCAACGCGATCTCGCGCGCGCCGACCTGCGCCTGCGAGTCGCCGAGTACTACTACATCCGGATCGGCCTTTCGCTGGGCCTCGCCGCGGTCCTGCTCCTGCTGCGCGACCCGCTGTCGGCCCTCGTCGGAGCGCTCCTCGGCTATTTCCTGCCTCGCATGTGGGTCGGCCGGCGCATCGGAAGCCGCCTGAACTCATTCAACAAGCAGCTCCCCGACACCATCACGCTGCTCTCGAACTCCCTCCGCGCGGGCTCGAGCTTCCTTCAGTCGATCGAGCTTGTGTCCCGCGAGTCGCCCTCGCCGATGGGCCCGGAGATGGGACGCGTCGTTCGCGAGGTGAACCTCGGCCTCAGCATGGAAGAGGCGCTCTCGAACCTCGTCCGCAGGATCAAGAGTGATGACCTCGACCTCATGGTGACCGCCATCGGCGTCCAGCAGCAGGTCGGTGGAAACCTTGCGGAGATCCTCGACACCATCGCGTTCACGATCCGCGAACGCGTCCGCATCAAGGGCGAGATCCGCACGCTCACGGCACAGGGCCGCTATTCGGGCTACCTCGTCGCGTTCCTGCCGATCGCGATCATGATCACGCTCAACCTCATCAACCCCGAGTTCATGCAGCCGCTCTTCACCGAGACGATCGGACAGATCCTCCTCGTTGTCGGCGGGATCATGATGGCCATCTGTTTCTTCG
>Ga0207646_10006898_pt1 | contig 11667 bp, 9 predicted proteins | sample KBSK5502metaG_FD_184343 | JGI IMG/M metagenome (GOLD analysis project Ga0207646, IMG submission 184343) | Corn, switchgrass and miscanthus rhizosphere microbial communities from Kellogg Biological Station, Michigan, USA - KBS K5-50-2 metaG... | ecosystem: Host-associated > Plants > Roots >...
AATGTGACGAGGAGCCGGTGCGGCTCGTCATCGACGCCATCGGTGACGATCGGATCGTCTTCTCGACGGATTTTCCGCACGGCGACTCGAAGTTCCCGCGCGCGGTGGAATCCTTCCTCCGCCTGCCGATCTCGATCGAGAGCAAGCGCAAGATCCTTTGGGACAACTGCGCGGCGTACTACGGCCTTCCATCGTGAGCGAAGGAGGCGTGCGCATGCCGACACTGGTCATCGGCGGGACGGGATTCATCGGCCCACGACTCATCAGACGCCTCGTCGCCGCAGGCGAGACCGTCGTGTGCATGGATATCAATCCCGGGACGTTCAACGATCTCACCGACCGAGTCACGGGCATTCGTGGTGACGTGACGCAATTCGAAGACGTCATGCACGCCATCCTCGAGACGAAGCCCGACCGGGTCATCAACCTCGCGTATGGCATCGGAGCGGGGGAGGGAAATCCTCATCAGGTCTTCCGCCTCGACGTCCTCGGAATGGACAACTGCTTCGAGGCGGCCCGCCTCGGCGGCGTCAAGCGCATCGTGTACGCGAGCTCGATCGCGGTGAGCGGTCAGCAGAGTCACTTCGGTGAGCGGCTGGCCACCGAGGACGATCCGCCGCACGGCACGAGCCAGTATGCGGTCCACAAGATCTTCAACGAATTCCAGGCGCGCAAGTACATCAAGAACTACGGGATGTCGATCACGGGAGTCCGCCCGGCCAACGTCACGGGCCCCGACAAGGTCCGCGGGTCCACCGACCACGTGCAGCTGATCACCGGCGCCGCCCGCGGCGGCGTCGTGCATCTGCCCAAGAAGGGGCTGATGCGCCTGCTCATCCATGTGGAAGACATCGCGGAGGTCTTCTCGCGCGTGCTGCTCGCCGATGCTCCCCAGCACGAGATCTACAACTCGGGCGGCACCCCGATCAGCCTTGGCGAGCTGGCCGACCTCGTCCGCGAGTTTCTGCCCGACGCGAAGATCGCGTTCGCGCACGAGGGCGGCCGCGAAGAGTCGGGCAACTATCTGGTCGACAACAGCCGGCTTCGCAAGGAGTTCGGCATCGAATACCCGCCGTTACGCACGCGCGTCGGCGAGATAATCAACGACGTGCGACGTCAGGAGGGACTCCCGCTCGTGGAGTCCCGGTAAGGGCGCCCGGCCCGAAGAGGAGAGTAGCGATGATGACGCACAAGCTCATCTCGGCCGATTCGCACATCGTCGAGCCGCCCGATCTCTACACGACACGGATCGAGCCCAGATTCCGTGATCGCGCGCCGCGCCTGGAGCGGCTGGAAACGCCCACGGGACGCAAGTTCGACTCGTGGGTCATCGACGGGCAGGCGGCGGGCACCCTGGGTGCCGTCATCCAGGCGGGACAGCGGTTCGAGGATCCCTCGCAGATCGACTTTCTCGGCACGTGGGAAGACGTGCGGCTTGGCGCCTACGATCCGCAGGCGATGGTCAAGGAGAACGAGATGGACGGCGTGTGGGGCTCGTGCCTGCAGCCGAGCCAGGGCCTCTTCTGGTACCGCATCCCCGACAGCGCGATGCTCTCGGCCATCTGCCGCGTCTACAACGACTGGATCGCGGACTTCTGCAAGCCTTTCCCCGATCGACTCAAGGGCATTGCCATGCTCAACGTAGACGACGTCGAGGAGGCCTCGCAGGAGCTCGAGCGCTGCGCGAAGCTCGGGCTGGTCGGCGCCTTCATCCCCGTCTCTCCGTTGGCCGACCGTCCGTATCGCCATCCGATCTACGACCGTCTCTGGTGGACCGCGCAGGACGTTGGGTTGCCGCTGCTGCTGCACATCGGCACGCCGCGCGGCGGTGTTCCCGGCTGCGAGTTCACGATGAACCTCGGCGAGCTCACCGGCGCCGGCCGTTCCACCACCGATTACTGGGTGCGCTATTCGTTGGGCGCGATGATCTTCGCGGGCGTCTTCGATCGCTATCCGAAACTGAAGGTCGGCTCGGTCGAGCACGAGGCGGCCTGGATTCCTCACTGGCTCAAGCAGATGGACTTCACCTATCGCGAGCGGCCGGTGTTCACCAAGGGCTGGCGATCGAAGGAAGGGCTGCTGCCGAGCGACTACTGGCGCCGCAACATGTTCGTGGAATTCATGGAGGACGATCTCGGCGTCCAGCTCCGCGCCGCGATCGGCGTGGACACGATGCTGTGGGGCAGCGACTTCCCGCACGCGGAATCGACGTGGCCGAAGTCGCGCGACTTCCTCGACCGGATGTTCACCGGGGTTCCCGAGGCGGATCTGCGCAAGATCACCTCGGAGAATGCCGCGCGGCTGTTCGGCTTCAAGCTGAACTGAGCATGGCGGCATATCGAGGGGCGCCACGGCTGCGCCGGGGCGGCCCGAGCCGTGTGGGGGTCTGGGGGCCATGTCGGGGCCCCCAGTCAAGATGACGGGCTTCGTGCCGGTGACCGCGGCGTCCGAGATGGCGCCGGGAGCGATGAAGTGGGTGGTGGTCGACCGCGAGCGCGTGCTGCTCGCGAACGTCGAGGGCGTGTTTTACGCGCTGCGGGACGCCTGTGGTCACCGGCAGGCACCGCTGTCGAAAGGCACGCTCGAGGGCCACGTCATCGAGTGTCCGCTGCACTTCGCGACATTCGACGTCCGCACGGGCAGGCTGCTGAGCGGGCCCGTCTCCGCCGATGTACCGATCTATGCAGTGCAGGTGAAAGACGACACGGTGTACGTGAAGCGAGCATCGTCGCTATGAGGACCACGCCATGACGATCCAGCGTCCCTCCTCTATATATGTCGGTCTGGCCGGCGAGACGGCCCCAGGCCGCCCCGTTCAATCCGGTCTCTATCGCATGGCCGCCGGCGATGATCGATGGGAGCTCTTGACGCGCGGCCTGCCCGAGGCGCCGGCCATCCGCGCCATCGCCGCCCATCCCGAGCACGCGAATACCGTGTACGTCGGCACGCAGCACGGTCCGTATCGCAGCACCGACCGCGGAGAGCACTGGGAAAAACTCGACGTCCCGGACCACGGCTCGCCGGTGTGGTCGCTGTCGTTCGATCCCCACGACGCGACGGTGCTGTACGCGGGCTACGAAAACTGCGAGATCTTCCGCAGCGAAGACGGCGGCGAGCACTGGCAACGGCTCCCGGTGACCGTTCGCTTCCCGGAAATCACCGTGGCTCCTGGGGCCAACCCCGCCAAGCGAATTTTGAAAGTCGCCGTCAATCCCGCCAATTCCGACGAGCTCTATGGCGCCATCGAGGTGGGCGGAGTCATCCGCAGTCTCGACGGCGGCGAGCACTGGGAGAACCTGAGCCACGGTCAGTACGTGAACGACGACACGGTGGACATGCACGGCGTGCTCGTCGGTCGCTGGCGCCCCGGAACCGTCTTTGCCATCGGTCGGGCTGGGCTCTTCACCAGCACGGACCAGGGCGGCCACTGGAGCACCGCCAGGCTCGAGCCGCTGAACCCCAAGGGGCAGACGTATTGCCGCGATATCCGCGAGACGCCAGGCGATCCGAAAACCATCTGGGTCGCCGGTGGAGCGGGGTTCCAGAGCGACGTCGGTGTGCTGTTCCGCAGCAAGGACGGCGGCTCGACGTGGACGCGTATGAACATGGGCGTGAAGCCCAAGACCACCATGTTCGCCGTCGCCTTCGACGAGCGTCAGCCCAACCGCATGTACTGCGGGACCAGCGGCGGTGAGGTGTTCGCCAGTGAGGATGGCGGCGAGAGCTGGACCGAACGACCGTTGCCGATGGGCGCCACACAGGTCTACGCGATGGGGTGTGCCTGAGGCTATGTATCGGAACAACGCCTGCTCGACCGTGGCGCTGTTGGTGCTTGGCTTCCTCGTGGCGCTCGTCCCACTCGCCAACGCCAGCCCGCCCGATCCGACATGGATCCCCGGCATCTACGACGACGCGGATTTCGACGACGTCATCCTCATCATCGTCTCCGCAGTGGGCGCCGCGAGTCGGAGCTCGCCGGTCATCGTCGTGTCGGAAGCAAGTCTTCATCGTATTCCTCAACCTCGGCCGGGCATCCGCGAACATCGTCCGCGCCTGACGGTCGACCGCTCGCCGCCGTCTCTCCCAGCCTAGAACTTCCCGCAGGCAACTCTCGGCGCCGCAGGAGCGTGCGGCGTGCTGCCATCCCAAGATCGAATGCAGGTGCGGATGGCCGTGGATGCGACCGATAGAGAACCGCCGGTTTAGCCCGGCGCATGAGGAGAACTCCATGAACGTGCACGAGGGGCAACATCGCCACGACTTCTCTGGCGTGATCTCGCGCCGCGACGTCCTGAAAGGCTCTGTGGCCCTCGCCGCGGCTTGGTCAGCACCCGCCCTGGCGTCCGCGAAAGGCGGAGGAACGATGCTCGCATATGTCGGCGCTTACACGCCGAATGGCCAGGGCATTTACCTCTTCAGCATGGATGCCGCGACCGGGGAGCTCACACAAATCAAGGTTGCCGCGGCAATTCAGAGTCCGTCCTGGATCGCGATCCATCCAAACGGGAAATACCTCTATGCAGTGAATGAAATCTCGAACTTCAACGGCACGACGAACGGCTCGGTCACGGCGCTCTCGATCAACCGGACAAACGGCGACTTAACTCTGCTCAATGTCGTCAGCTCCCAAGGCGCCGGCCCTGCCCACCTCAGTGTCGATCCGTTGGGGCAGTTCGTGTTCGTGGCGAATTATGGCGGGGGAAGCTTCGCGGTACTTCCCATCACCTCGAACGGGTCTCTTTCCAACGCCAGCTTTGTCCAGCCCGACGTCGACTCGGTGGGGCCCGCCAAGGCGACGAATGCACCGCCAGGCAGCTTCGCGATCAGCGGCCACGACGCGCCCCACGCTCACATGATCCAGGCCGACCCTGCGGGCACCTTCGTGTTCGGGGCCGATCTGGGGCAAGATCGCATCTACAGTTGGGCGCTCAACCGAGCAACCGGTACGCTCGTCGCCAACACTCCGGCGTTCGTCTCGGTGCCTCCGGGCGACGGGCCACGCCATTTTGCGTTCCATCCCAACGGTCGCTTTTTCTACTCGCTCCAGGAAGAAGCGTCCACCTTGTTGGTGTTTTCATATGACGCCGCGCATGGCGCGCTGACTCAACAGCAGATGCTGTCGACCTTACCGGCGGAGTTTGTCGGCACCAACTTCACCTCCGAAGTACGGGTCTCGGACGATGGGAAGTTCGTGTATGCGGCCAACCGGCTTCACGACAGTATCGGCGTCTTCCGGGTCGATGAGACGACTGGGGAGCTGACGAATGTTGGGGAAGCCTGGACGCGAGGCGATTACCCGCGAAGCTTTACCATCGACCCGACCGGCAACTTCCTGGTGTCGTGCAACCAGCGGAGTGATGCCCTGACCACCTATCGCATCGAGGGAGATGGAAAGAAGCTGACGTTCACGGACCAATACACACCGGTCGGGAACCCGGCGAGCATCGTATTCCTGACCTGACGTCGAGGGCGGCAACGTGCACGTAGGGCGACGGCGTTCCAGACGCCGTCGCCCTAACGTTCCGCCATCACCGCCATGACTCGCGCTCTGAGCTCCGGATCCGAATAGACCGTCCGGGGTTTCAGGAGTGATCCCACTTCCGCGGTGAGCTTGTGCACCGCCGGGTCACGGGCCGCCAGCTTCGTCATGGCCAGCCCCATCCTGAGGCTCTGCTCGAAATCGGCAGGCCGGTCTCCGCGTGTCCGCGGGTGAATGAAATCGGGAATGGCCGCCTGTGCCCATGGTGTCGCGATGAGACCGGCCGCTTCCGAAAAGAACACCTGCGCGAGTCCGTCCAGCGGAGCGCGCTCGCTGCTGCGGCTGGCCAGGAGCCGGCTCAACGCGCACGCTTCCTGCGCCGCCACGCTCATGCCTTGGCCCCACACCGGATTGAACCGGCACACCGCGTCGCCGACCAGCACGAGACCGGATGGAAACGTATCGAGCCGCTCGTAGTGGCGGTGGATGCTCTCGGGAAATCGGTAGCCGACGATCTCGCCGAGACGCTTGGCGGATCGAATGGCGTTGTAGAGCGTCGGCGTCCGAAAGCTTTGGACGAACGCCATGAAACCGGCTTCATCGCGCGGCGGATTGTCGCCATGCCGCCCCCCGAGGGTGAGAATCCAGCGCCGCCCTTCGAGCGGCAGCATGAGCGCTCCACGGCTGCTCGGCGGTTTGGGCAAGTGGAAGACGCCTTTCCAATCGTCCGGGGCGTCGTTGGGAATCTCGTAGATCACGCTCGCGTACGCGATGTCGACGCCGATCGTCGTGACGGACGGTCGCGGCAGCCCGACCGACTCCACGAGTCCCAGCGCGAGATCGCCGTGCCCCGATGATTCGACCACCAGCTCCGCCCCGAGGGTGACGCGCGTGCCGTCGGCGTCGACATACTCGACGCCGGTGACCGCACGACGGCTCGCGTCGGCGATCAGTCTCTCGACGCGACAGCGCTCGCGGATTGCGACGTTGCCGTGGCCGCCGAGACACGCGCGAGTAACGAACTCGATGAGCGCTCTCGACAGCGCATACGAATCGAACCCGAGGTCGCGCTGCGGGAAGGGATCGTAGCCGGGTCGCTCCATCCGGATGTCGAGCCCGACCCGTAACGGCACGGCGCCGCCGCGCTCGAGATCGTGTTCGAAGCCCGGGAACAGCTCGGCGAGCGCGCGCTGTCCGCCGGCCAGCAGGGCGTGAACGTGCTTCGCTTGTGGCGTCCCGGGCCGCGTGGACGACTGCGTCGGCAACGCGTCGCGCTCGATGACGACGACGTGCTCGAAAAACGGCGCCACCGCCCGTGCGGCGGCGAGCCCGCCCATGCCAGCGCCGATGACGATCGCTCGGTTACCAATGGTGCTCGGCATGACTCACTCCTGCGCGTGCCGGTGGACGGAAGCTAGGTGGCGGGGCCTGTGTTGTCAAGCACGACGCGGGACGATGCTGCCAAGCCCTTTGGGACGATCGTGACGTAGCTTTGGTAACAGCGGCAGTCGTGTAACGCGTCCTCGTGGGCTCGCGTCCCAACAAAAGCAAGCGAATCTTCTCGGGGGGTTGTCCATGAGCGAGCCGTCACGGCGTGACTTCCTCAAGGTGTCCGGTGCGCTCGGCGGCCTCACCGCGGTCGGCGCCAGCCTAGCGCCGACGCTCGCCCGCGCTCAAGAGCTCCGCATCAAGCACGCGAAGGCCGTGCCGAGCGTCTGCCCTTACTGCTCGGTCGGTTGTGCAACGCTCGTGCACACCGTCGAAGGCAAGATCGTCAACATCGAAGGCGATCCGCGGAGCCCCCACAGCGAGGGCACGTTGTGTCCGAAGGGCGCGGCGATCTACCAGCTGCACGTGAACCCGAACCGTCCGACCAAGGTGCTGCACCGCGCGCCGGGCGCAACCGACTGGGAGGTCTGGGACCTCGAGCGCGCCGTGAGCCGCGTGGCCGAGCTCGTCAAGAAGACCCGAGACGAGACGTTCATCGAACGGTTGCAGAACGGCAAGCTCGTGAACTGCACGACGGCGATCTTTTCGCTTGGCGGCGCCACGCTGGACGGCGAGTGGAATCACGCTCAGCAAAAGCTCATGCGCGGCCTCGGCATCGTGCCGATCGAGAACCAGGCGAGGATCTGACACAGCTCCAGCGTCCCCGGTTTGGGGACACGGTTCGGGCGCGGGGCGGCCACGATGTACCCGCGCAGCATGGCGGACTCGGACTGCGTCGTGATCCAGGGCTCGAACATGGCGGAGTGTCACCCCGTCGCGTTCCGGTGGCCGATGCAGGCCAAGCTCAAGGGCGCGACGCTCATCCACGTTGACCCGCGCTTTACCCGCACGAGCGCCGTCGCCGACATCCACGCGCCGATCCGAGCGGGCTCGGACGTGGCGTTCCTCGGCGGGCTGGTCCGTTATGTGCTCGAGAGCGCGCGCTGGAACACGGATCCCTTCTTCAGGGAGTTCGTCGTCAACTACACGAACGCGGCGACGATCGTGGGCGAGTCCTTCAAGGACACCGAAGATCTCGACGGCGCGTTCTCCGGACTCATGGAGTACACGCCGGGCATCAAGGAGTGGCCACTCGACGGCTTCGTCGGCGAGTACGATCCGCAGAGCTGGCGGTATGCGGCGGGGCCGGGACGTCAACCGTCGGCGCCGCCGCCCGCCGGGCCGCCGTTCGACCCGCTGGTACGCTCGCTGCTCGGACCGTTGCCGCGCCGGGACGAGAGCCTCAAAGACCCACGCACCGTCTTTCAGATCGTGAAGCGGCACTTCAGCCGCTACACGCCCGAGATGGTGGAGCGCGTCACCGGCTGTCCAACGGAGACGTTCGTTCGTGTGGCGGAGGCGATTCTCGCCAACTCGGGGCGCGATCGCACCACGTCGTTCGCCTACGCCGTGGCCTGGACGCAGCACACGAACGGCCCGCAGACGATCGGCTGCTGCGCGCTGCTCCAGCTGCTGCTGGGCAACATCGGCCGGCCCGGCGCCGGCGTGATGGCGCTGCGCGGGCATGCGGGGATCCAGGGCTCGACCGACATCCCGACGCTCTATCACTCGCTCCACGGCTATATGAATCATCCGTCCGCGCTGAAACATCATGCGTCGTTGCGCGACTGGCTGCGTGCCGAGACGACGCCGCGGGGCTACGGGGCCAACACACCCAAGTTCATGGTCTCGTACCTCAAGTCGATGTACGGGGCGGCCGCGACGAAGGACAACGACTTCGGCTACGACTGGCACCCCAAGATCATCGGCGATCACTCGCACCTGCCGATGTTCGTGGCGATGGCGGACGGCCGCGTGAAGGGCATGCTCTGCATCGGCCAGAACCCGGCCACCTCGCTCAATGCGAGCGTCGAGCGTAAGGGGCTCGCGCGGCTCGAGTGGCTCGTGGTCAAGGACAACTGGCTCACCGAGACGGCGACGTTCTGGCAGAACAGCCCGGAAATCACGAGCGGCCAGCTGAAGAGCCAGGCGATCCAGACCGAGGTCTTCTTCTTCCCGTCGGCCCAGGTCGCCGAGTACGAGGGCAGCTTCACCAACACGCAGCGCATGCTGCAGTGGCACTTCAAGGCGGCCGACCCGCCCGGCGACTGCCGCACCGATCTCTGGCTGACCCATCAGCTCGCCCGTCGCCTCAAGGCGATGTACGCGGATTCGCCGCTGCCGCGTGATGCCGGATTCAAAAACCTCGTCTGGGACTTCGACTCCGATGATCCGCGCGAGCAAGCGCGCGGCGAGCCCGACGCCCTCAAGATCCTGAAAGAGATCAACGGGTGGGTCACCGACGAGCCGGGCCGGCACCTCGGCAACTTCGGCGAGCTCAAGGACGACGGGTCTACCACGTGCGCGTCCTGGATCTACTGCGGCGTGTTTCCCGCGCCGGATCGGAACCTGGCGGCGCGCCGACAGCCGGACGCGCCGAACACGCCGGGCGCGCAACTCGGGTGGGGCTGGGCGTGGCCCGCCAATCGCCGCATCCTCTATAACCGCGCGTCGGCCGACGTCCAGGGCCGCCCGTGGAGCGAGCGGAAGAAGTGGGTCTGGTGGGACGGCGCCAAGTGGGCGGGCTACGACGTCCCGGACTTCGCGCCGACCAAGGCGCCGTCGTCCAAGGGCGCGCCCGATGCCATCGGGCTGGACGCGCTATCGGGCAGCGAACCGTTCATCATGAAGGACGACGGTGTCGGCTGGCTCTACGTGCCGACTGGGCTCGTCGACGGTCCACTGCCCGCGCACTACGAGCCGGTCGAATCGCCGGTCGGGAATCCGCTCTACCGCCAGCAGTCGAGCCCGGTGCTGAAGTACTGGAAGCTGGACGGCAACGCAATCGCCTCCGTGGGTGGTGATCAGCGCTTTCCGTACATCGTCACGACCTACCGCCTGACCGAGCACTACCTGTCCGGCGCCATGAGCCGCTGGAACCCGTGGCTCGCCGAGCTGCAGCCGGAGTTTTTCGTCGAGATCAGCCCCGAGCTCGCAGCCGAGAAGGGAGTCGGCAACACGGACTGGGTCACGGTCTCGACGCCACGCGGCCACATTCGCGGCCGCGCGCTCGTCACGCGCCGGATGCGCGCATTCACCATCGCCGGCCGCACCGTGCATCACGTCGGTGTGCCCTTCCACTGGGGCTATCAGGGGATCGTCACGGGCGACGCCGGCAACGAGCTGACCGCGCTCGTGGCCGATCCGAACGTCTCGATCCACGAGGGCAAGGCGTTCGTCTGCAACGTGGAGAAGGCCTGATGCCCGAGCCGATGGGGTTTTACACGGACACCACGGTGTGCATCGGCTGCAAGGCCTGCGAGGTCGCTTGCAAGGAGTGGAACCAGCTGCCGGCCACCAACGGTGGGCGCAACACGATGTCCGGTGATTCGTACGACAACACGCGCCGGCTCGACGGCATCCACTGGCGCCACGTGAAGTTCATCGAGCAGTTCAGCGCCGACCGCCGCGACGGCCGTTGGCTCTTGATGAGCGACGTCTGCAAGCACTGCGTGCGCGCGGGCTGCCTCGAGGTGTGCCCCACGGGCGCGATCATTCGCACGGAGTTCGACACGGTCGTCATCCAGTCGGATACGTGCAACGGCTGTCGCGACTGCATCGGCGCCTGTCCGTTCGGCGTGATCGGCATCAATCCGGCGTCCGGGACTGCCGAGAAGTGCACGCTCTGCTACGACCGCCTGCAGGCGGGACTCGAGCCCGCGTGCGCGAAGGCCTGCCCGACGGAGTCGATCAACTTCGGCCCCATCGCCGATCTCAAGAAGATGGCGCAGGCCCGATTGGGTCAGCTGCACCGCGCCGGCGAGAGCCGGGCCCATCTCTACGGCGCCGACGAACGCATGCTGGGCGGCCTCAATTCGTTCTACCTGCTCGTCGACAAGCCCGAAGTGTACGGGCTGCCGCCGGATCCGAAGATTCCGTCGCGGAACCTCAAGCCGTCTGCCCTGTGGTCGATGCTCGGGGCCGTCGCGATCGCGCTCACGAGCGTCGTCAGCTTCCGCAATCGAGGAGGGCGCGATGTCTAGCACCTTCTTCACGGCCTCTCCGGAGTGGCGCTGGGCCATCGTCGTGTACTTTTTTCTCGGCGGTCTCGCCGGCGGCAGCTACTTCCTCGCCACCGTGTTGGATATGTTCGGCAAGGATCGACGTCTCGTGCGGTTCGGCTATCTCGTGGCGTTTCCTCTCGTCTGCGTGAGCGGGCTCCTGCTGACGCTCGACCTCAAGCGTCCCGAGCGGTTCTGGCACATGATGATCGAGTCGCACACGTGGCATCCGATGCTCAAGACCTACTCGCCGATGTCGAGCGGGGCGTGGGCGCTCTTGGCCTTCGGCGGCTTCGCGTTCCTTTCGTTCATCGCGGTGCTTGGCGAGCGCGGCTGGCTTCGGTGGCGGGCCGTTCGGTGGCTGAGCCCGCCGACCACGGTAGGGTGGCTGATCCGGGTGATCGGCACGCTCCTGGGCTTGTACGTCGCGGGCTACACCGGAGTCCTTCTCTCGGTGACCAACCGCCCCATCTGGGCCGACACCACGTTGCTCGGGGTCATCTTTCTGATTTCGGCGGCGTCGACCTCGGCGGCGCTCCTGATCGTGTTCGGCTCCTGGGCCGGCGTGTCTGGCGACAGCGTCCACGCGCTCGAACGCTTCGATCGACGTGTCCTCGTGCTCGAGCTCGTGCTCATCGT
>Ga0207646_10006899_pt1 | contig 11666 bp, 12 predicted proteins | sample KBSK5502metaG_FD_184343 | JGI IMG/M metagenome (GOLD analysis project Ga0207646, IMG submission 184343) | Corn, switchgrass and miscanthus rhizosphere microbial communities from Kellogg Biological Station, Michigan, USA - KBS K5-50-2 metaG... | ecosystem: Host-associated > Plants > Roots >...
ACGACGGCCGAACGCGATGCGTCATCGACCTTGATGTACTTCGTCGCATCTGGCGGGTTGCCGGCGCCGCTGCCCTGGATCGGATCGCAGGCCGCCGCGAGCAGGACAATTACAGCTGTGAAGACGCCGCCGAGAATCGTGCTGTGGTGGGAGCGCCTTGAGGTGTGGCAGCAGCTCGCGATCTCGTTCCCGGTTTTCGCGGTTTTGACTTTTCTCCTGAACATCGGCCCCTTCGAACAACCGATTCTGCGCTCCGTGTTCTACGGATTGTTCGAGGGCGGCGTGCTCAGTGGCGTGCTGGCGGTCGCGACGCGCACGGAACGCGACCGCCGTCGCTCCTAGCTCCTGGTTGTTTACGCGAGGGCGAAGTCGACCTCGACGCTCACCGTGACGTCCAGCTGTCCGACCGGCACATTGGTCTGATCGACGGCTGCGGCCGACGGCGCGTAGCTGTACATCGGCGGCCGGCTGACCTGGCTCTGGTCGGTGATGCGCAGGACTTGACCGAGCTGCACGCCGGCGGCCTTCGCCATGGCATTGGCGCGCGCCCTCGCGTCGGCGATGGCCAGTGAGCGGGCTTCCGCCTGAGCGGCCTTGGGGTCGTTGAGGCCGAAGCTGACGCCGATGCGCATGGCACCGCCCTGCTGCACGAGCCCGTCGAGCGCGCTGCCGACGTTGTCTACGTTGTGCCACTTCAGGTTGAGCGACTCGCCCGCCTGGTATCCGGTGATGACGGCCCTGCCGTCTGGCGAGTAGATCGGCCCGACCGAGTAGCCGCCCGTGTTGATGTCTTTGTCAGGGATGCCGAGGCTCTTGGCCTTGGCGATGAGCTTGTTCGCGAGCGTGGCGAGGTCGCGCTGGGCGCCGGTAGCGGTAGATGACTGGGCTTCGACACCGACGTTGATGTACGCGATATCCGGGCGCTTGCTGACCGTCGCGTCACCGCTCGTGATGACGCCTGGGTTGAAGTAAGACGTGTTCGCGGCGACATTGGTGAACGGCGTCTGCAGGATCACGGGCCGGGCGGTCGCGACGACCACCAGGGCGACGACGAGCGCGCTTGCGGTCGCTATGGCGGTTGTGATCAGGGTCTGACGAACGGCTGACGGCATGTCTATGGCGACCTCCTCTTGGATGCGCAAACGCGCGCCGGCTGTCGCGCGTAACGGGTGTCCGAGGCGCCGCCGTTAAGCCGCCCGGCTGTACCCCGGTCCGCGCGCCCGCCACTCTTTCAGCACCGACCTGTGCTGCGGCGGGATGAACCGAAACTCCTCGCCGGCCTTCACCACCTGCCAGCCGCCCTCATGCACCAGCCGATGGTGGAACCAGCACAGGGACACCAGGTTGGGCGGTTTGGTCGCACCGCCGCGACCCCAGAACTCGATGTGATGAGGGCTCGTCCAGTTGATCGGCCGGTCGCAGCCCGACCACCTGCACTGCTTGTCTCGCGCTCGCAGCGCCCGCCTCGTCGCCGGGTGGATCGCCCGAGTCGCGCGCCCGACGTCGATCGGCACCGAGTCCGCGAACACCACTCTCGACACGGTGCAGTCGCAGCAGAACCTCTCCAGCGTCTTCTGCGATATCGGCAGCGACTCGAGCCCTGACGCCCCAGCCCCAGGAAGACCTTGCAGCGCCTCGAGCGTGGTGGAGACGTTCAGGTGCGCCTTGACTCCACGCTTCATTGGCATCCTGCCCTCGTCCATGGCGTGGTGAGCCATCTCGACCAGCGCGTCCGCCATCCGCTGCGAATGCTTGCGGTCATCCCTTGCGCCACTGGTGGCCAGCGCCTCCAGCGCCGTCTTCACGGCAGCCCCGCCGACCGGGTCGAGGATCGCGTCTATTACATGCATGCCGTCTGAAAGCGCGCTGATGTGCAGCCGCCGCCGGCTGAAGTTGAACTCCTCGTCGCGCTGGCTGCCCTCCGGATCGACCGCATACCGCACCCGCCGGCAAAGGTCCCGCACCTCGGCCACGCCCATCTGCTCCGCGTGGACCACAAGTGCTTCTTCGTCCAGGTCCTCACGCTGCTCTGCGGCCTGCTCGTACAGGTGGCATATCGCCGCGGCCGACTGGAACCCGAGCCGGCCGGTCGCCAGCGCCTCGGCGGTGTGAGGCAGCGACTCCAGCTCCTTGCCGACGCACACGCGATCGGCGGCGGAGGTGCCCGACATCTTGCAGTTCTGCCGCAGCCACGACACCACGCCGGCGAAGCCACGCGTGAGGTGGCCGCCCTGCACCTGGAACGCCCGCGCCGAGCAAGAGAACTCCACGTCCAGCGCATCGATCACCTCGCGGAGGTCGCGCAGCTCCTCGGCGCGAGCCTCGGTCGTCATGGCCTGGTGATCGCGCTCCCTGAAGGCGGCCAAAGCGGCTTTGAGCCCCGCCATCGCCGCTCCGGAGTTCATGCCAAGAGTATACGAACATTAGTTTGTATTGTCAAGCCCAATTTACAAGCCAAACTCAACCCCGCCGTCCCCACGCCCGCCCAAGCCCCTTTCACAGTCCCGTCCCCTCCCAACTTGAACGGTCTGGGCGATTAGTCCGAAACTCCCATATACCCGCCCGATTCCCGAACTTAGAATCCGCCCGATCGTCCACGGCTTATTGCATGGGAGGGTATGAATGTTCAAGCGTGCATGGAGGATTGCGCTCGCCTTAAGCAGCGCTAGCCTTGTTGCCGGCGGACTGGTCGCGAGCGCGACTCCGGTCTCGGCCGATTACGGCACGGGCGCGCAATATCAGGTGGAGATCTCTTCCAACCCGCCAGGGTTCGGGATCTGGTTGTGGGCTGAGCTAGGCCCCGGCCAGACGTCCGACTACCAGGAAACCGATTGCATTCACCTGGGTGGCGGACATGCCACCGATGCCGCTGCTCATGACGCCGGCAGCCTGGATGGCTGGAGCGACAGCGGCGGCACGCTGACGATGACCGGCTTGAAGATCATCGACGGGCTGGCAACAGTGAACATCTCTGTTCAGGTTGGCGCGAGCGGGTATGGGCAAGTACATGGGATGACGATGACGGTGACGTCTGAGGTCTTTCCGTTCTTCCCATTGAATGTCCCGCTTCAACTTCCGGCCACCGGAGTGGTTGCTCCTTAGGAAACTCGCTGCTGAGGGCCGCTAATGAACGGAGCGGCCCTCATCTTTTTTTCAACGAGCCGACGGGATCCTAAGAATGGCTGATCGTAACGGTGCCCCCTGAGTCGTTCTCCACGTCGGCGTTGACAGTCGGCGCGGAAGCTCGGTTGGTACCGGCCGCGTCCGTGAAAACCCCTGAAGCCACGGCCTGCCTGCTCACGCCCATGAAGTGACTGTTCATCACGAACCCCGGCGCGCGGAAATGGAAGCTGTCGATGACGGTGGAGTTCGGACCGAATGCCTGCCACGCGACATTGATGGTCGAGGTGAATGACGCTCCAGTGCAGGGATCGAACATCGCGGCTGTCCCGCTGACGGTTGCGGTAGTCAAGTCAAGGCCGAACTGGACGGTCCCGTTGAAAAGCGGTCCACCCGTGTTGGGATCGAAGTTGCTAGCGCACTCGAGCTGCACGCCGGTGCAGAAATTGAACGTTGACAGCGACACGATGGCGCTCGTCATCGCGACCTTGCCCGGCATCGTCAACGTTTCGAAGGCCTCCACAAACGCGTCGGTGGCGATGCAACCGCCCCCGCCTCCGCCCCCGCCTGCAAATGTCTGGACGGTTGTGAAGTCGGCAAACGCGGCGTGATTCTTGAACGTGCAAATAGGCCCAGGCGTGGAGCAGCCGCCGCCGCCACCAGCGCCGACGGCGGTCCTGGTGTTGAGCGAAACCGCAGCGAGTACCGCCACAGCCGCGGCCGCTATGGCGACCGCCAAGCCCGCGGCCAGCAATCGCCCCCGTGCGGGTTTTCTAGCCAAAAGACCGTCCATGTTCGCCTCCCCTCTCAAACCCACAGGTCCGCTGGTACGCGACCATTAAGCAACACTTAATGGCTGCACGGAGGACCAATTTGCGTAGCTTTCGCGAGCGGCAAGCAACGAGCCTGAAATGAAGGAGGCCCTTGTGATGGGGCCTCCTTCACGGCACCGACATGCGCGCGCTACGTACCGTGGTTCGCCCACGGATCTGTCGTGAGCACCGGCCCGGGCCGGTTGCGGGACGGGGCGTCGGGTCCAGGGCGGTCCTGGTTGAACACGAACGGCTTACCGATGGTGCTGGCCGGGCCGGCCGACGGACCCAGGGCCTGATAGCCCACGAGGCCGATTGCCAGCGCGCACAGCAGCGCGACGATAAGGACGAGCGGACGGGTCGAAACGCGGCTGAAGCTGTCTCTGATCTCCAACGTTGTAGCCCTCCTTGGGCGGTTGGACCCGGCCGGGGTAGCCGAGGTCGATGCCCCGACGCTAGGGGCGCCCGGAAGGCCTGAACAGCGGGCAAAGGACCCAAACAGGTACCTGGGACAGGTACCTGTTTTTGGCGTTCAATACGGCTCGCACAATGAGCGCCAGCTCAGACGGGGGTGGTCCGGCCCGGCTCAGCCGACGGGAGATGGAAGTGGCGCGGCTGGTCGCCGAAGGCCTGACCAACCGCGAGATCGCGACGCGTCTCTTCCTTTCCGAGCGAACGGTCGACGGTCACCTGGAGCACGTGCGCGAGAAGCTGGGCGTCAACACACGGGCGCAGGTCGCGACCTGGGTGACTCGCCACGGCGACGAGGCGCCGGCGGCCGCGGCAGCTCCAGTGCAGCCTGCCGCCAGGGTTGGGGCACTCCAACGAGTCTCAAAGCGGTGGTGGGTGGCCGCGTCAGCGGTGCTGCTGGTCATCGTGGAGGCGGTGGTTGTGCTCCAGGTGATCGCGTCACAAGGTCCGATGACCGTGACGGTCGTCGGACTAGATCCAGGACTCGGCTTTCCGGTTGGCGGCAACAGTGGCGATGGCGGGCCAGCAAAGGCTGCGGCCCTGTCGCTTCCGAGCGATGTCGCCATAACGTCCGATGGCTTCTACATCGCTGACTACGGCAACCGAGAGGTGCGGTTCGTCGACCGGGCCACACGGCACATCAACCGCTTCGCGGGTGGCGGCGATAAGCCGCTCGACACCGGCAAGGTGGCAACTTCGGTGAAGCTGGCTTTCCCAAGCAATGTCGCAGTCGACGGCCAGGGGCACCTGTACTTCCTGACCAATGAGAACCAGGACCTTCAGGTATGGACGGTCGACCCCGGCAGCCGTCTGCTGCAGAGAGTCACCCAGCTGCCGCCGTCAGGAAGCGTGCCGGCCGCCTATTTCCCCGACCCGGTTGGCGGGTTGGCGATAGCGACGGACGGGACGATGTATATCGCCGACCTGGCGGACAATCGCATCTGGCGTTACTCCCCCGGCTCTGACCCGGTGCGAATCGCGGGCACCGGACTCTATGGATACGGCGGTGACTCTGGGCCCGCGACGACCGCCACGCTGGACTCCCCCGCCGGCCTCGCCCTGGATGAGAAGCGCGGTTACCTGTACTTCGCTGATATCGGCAATAACTGCATCCGGCGGATCAGCCTCCGCGCGGGCGTCATCACGCGATTCGCCGGCAGCTGTAAGTCCTCTGGCAACACCGGTGACGGCGGCCAAGCGCTCGATGCCCGTCTGAGCATCCCATTCGGCGTGGCGGTGGGTCGGGACGGGACCGTTTTCATCGCAGACACGGGGAACTATCGGTTGCGCGAGGTCAGGCCCGACGGCACCATCCTTGCCCTGGCGGGTACGGGACAGGGTGTCTTTTTCGGAGACGGCGTGCCGGCCAGCCAGGCTGCGTTCCGAGCCCCGACCGCGCTGGCGATAGACCGCTCTACCGGGGACCTGTTGGTCGTCGACACTCTAAGTCAGCGCGTCCGCGCGTTGATCGGAGTGTCGCCGTGAGCTCGAGAGCTCTCGCATTGGCGGCTCTCGCCGGTCTGCTCATTGGCGCTTGCAATAGCAGCGTTCAGACCCTTCAGCCTGAGATCATCATCGCCAGCGACTTTCCGTTGATCCCGAGCGCCGGCGAAGTTGCGCCCATGCAGGATGCGATTCAGCTCGCGGTGGCCGAGAACCCGAAACTAAGGACCTACCGCCTCGGATACGTGCCGTTCGACGACTCGCTGGGCGGCGCACCATGGCCGGAGAAGGGCCTCCAGAACCTGAAGAGCATGTTTGCGGACGCGAAGGTGCTGGGGATGATTGGGCCCTTCAATTCGTTCATGACCGGCGAGGAGATTCCGCGTGCCAGCGCTGAAAACCTGGTGATGCTGAGTCCCTCGGTCACCAACGGTTGCTTCACCGTGGCTCCACTTTGTGATGCGCAGATCGAATCCGCGCATGCCAAAGCTCCCGTGAACTTCTTTCGAATCGCGCCTCCGGATCCGGCCCAGGGAAGGGCGATGGCTCGTTTCGCAGGTCAACTTCATGTCAAGCGGGTGGCGGCGATCAATATTTGGAACGGCCCGCCTTACGGGGATGGGCATCCATACATAGAGGAGTTCCGGCGCGCGATGGCTGCGCAGGGAGGAGAGTTGGTGCTTACTCGAGACGTGCCTCGCAACACACGCGACTTCACGGACGTTCTGGCGCCGTCGAGGCTCGCGGGCGCCGAAGCGATCTACGCCGTGGGTGATCTCGATGGCGGCATATGCGACATCCGCGCACAGATGGGGTCCGACTTCAAATATCTGCTCTTGACCGACGGGGCCACCGGGCAGGACGACTGCGTGAAGGCCCCCGCCACGGTCGCCACGTTCGGCACCTACACCGCCGTCGATCCGACATTGAGCTCCGACCCGAAGGTGCAACGCATCGTTAGCCGATTCCAAAAGGCTTACCCGCGCGCAACGATCGGCGATTACACATTCGCCGCTTACGACTGCGCCATGATCCTCATCACGGCGATCGGAAGAGCCATCGACGCCAATGGAGGCGGCGTGCCGAATCGCCTGGAGGTGCTGCAGCAGGTCGCGAAGGGCGAATTCACGGGCGGTGCGACGGGGAGCTACAGGTTCTTGCCGAATGGCGACGCGGTATCACCGACCATGTCCATCTGGGGCGTGAAAGACAACCACTGGTACTACATCGACCGGCTGGACGCCAGCGCGTCGTCTTAGACGTGGTCGCCTTTGGGTACTCTCTTATCGCGCGCCGGCGTAGCTCAACGGCAGAGCAGCTGTTTTGTAAACAGCAGGTTACAGGTTCGATTCCTGCCGCCGGCTCCAGTTCGCGCTGAACTCAAAGCAAGGTTGCCCTCCCGTGATGGGCCTAATGGGTCAGTCGCGGCTTCCGAGGAGCTCTTCCGAGGGTTGCTTCGATCCCGGTCGCGGCATTGCGCTCGGCGGGGCGCGTGCCAAGATCTTCTGACTCAGTGGGTGGGCTGAACGACTACTTTGCTGCGAAAGACGATACCGCGGCCATGGCGGCGATGGCCACAGGCCCACAGGCGGCTGGGTTTCCGTCCCTCGACGCGAAGTCGATTGACCCGGTGGTGACGATGGCTTCGCTTGAAGCGATCCTGACTGGTGGTGACACGTTGCAGGTGATCCACGCAAACCGCGACGCTCCGGTCAGCCAGGCCGGAGAACAAGGTCCATGGCTGGTCAGAATCCGTCATTCGCTGACAACTGCACTCTGCGAGACGGATGAAGCGCGGCTCCGATCAGCAGCCAATTCGTGGGCGAGCACCGAGGAATTGCGTGGTTCGGACGCGCAAGGCTTGTACGCATTCCTCCTGAATTTTGCCCAGTTGAGCCGTCGGGCCAGTGCCAACGGTGAGGCTATCTACTGCTGGATGTCTCTCTGAGCTTTCAGCACTGACTATTCAGCAGGTAGCCGAGGTCGTCCCGGTCGGTTCAGGCTGGATGAAGTAGCCGGCGCCATCCTGTAGAGTGAGATAGACGCTGACGACCACGGTGCTGCCATGACAGTAAAAAGGCAGCGGCACAGCAACTGACCCGGAAGCGGAATTGGATTGGAAAAAGACCGTTGTGTTCAACGTGCCAGGACTGAACGAGGTGGTGCCAGCGTTTCCGTGGAAAAGCGGGCAGCCTCCGCGCGTTGACCAGGAGATAAGGACCTTGCCGGACCCGTCCGGCCGCACGCTGAAGCCGGTCAAGGTGAAGGGCCAGCACGCGGGAGCGTAAGCGGGTGGGGCGACCGCCACAACGGTGGGAGCGCGATTGGGCGTCGCGGACGGCGTAGGCGAAGGCAAGGGGGAGGGTGAGGTTTGCGGCGCGGGCGCTTCGTGTGCTATCGGGTTGAACCTCGCAACCGGCGGTGGCGTGGCGCATCCGGCTGACGCCAAAAGGCAAATCGCGAGGACGATGGCGCGCGCCGCCACGCCTCTGAGTTTACTGCGCCCTAATCGGCGCTCTACTGGTCGATGTTCATGAAGCCGAAGAGGTCGACCAGGTAGTCGACGGCGGACGGGCCGTTGCGGATGATGAACTTGCCGTCGCTCGTGTGGCCCGGGTTGTCGAACCCGAAAGTGGTGATGAAGAAGTTCGACCACGCGTCGACGGTGTGGCCGCCGAAGTGGAGATTGAGCGCCTGGCTTGCCGGCACGAACGGCTCGTCGAACGGCCGGGCCGACAGCCAGCCCTTGCCCTTCCAGCGCCTAGCGGTCAGGTTGCCAACGATCCCGTAGTAGTTCGTCGAGTCGAAGGTCGAGCCCGGGAACAGGAACGGGCCGATCACGACTTCAGCGTTAGCGGCCAGGTGACCGCTCGTCAGGTGCTGGGGATTCCCGACCCAGGCGATGGTCGCGCCGCTGCCGGCTGCCTTGACGCGCGAAGCTCCGAGCGCCGCCGAGCCCGCAGCGCCAATCGCTGCCGCCCCCGCCAGCTTGAGCAGGTCCCTACGGGTCGACTTAGAGCCGTCCAATGCCTTGTCCACGGTCATCCTCCAGGTCGCACGAATCGAACAACTCCGGCGCGCGGCTACTGTACCCCCGCCTCGGGCGTCCGGCACTGCGTTAGCGACACAATGTTGATGAGTGAGCGATGACGCCCTGGCGGCAGCGCCGACAGCGAATGTTTTCGAGGCCGCCGGCGGCGAGCCGGCCTTCCGCGAGCTGGTTGCACGGTTCTACGCGCGGGTGGCAACGGACCCCGTGCTCCGCGCGGTCTACCCGGAGGAAGACCTGTCCGGCGCAACCGAGCGCCTGACCCTCTTCCTCATCCAGTACTGGGGCGGCCCGGCCACCTACTCGCAGCTGCGCGGCCACCCGAGGCTCCGGATGCGCCACCAGCCGTTTGCCATCGGCCGGCGCGAGCGCGACGCCTGGCTTGGCCACATGACCGCCTCCGTCGATTCGCTCGACTTGACGCCCGGCGTCAGGAAAGCTTTGCTCGACTACTTCGACGCAGCCTCGACTGCGATGATCAACACCGGAGGGAGTGATGGACACCAAGCGCAGGACTGAGCTGCTGCAGAAATACCGCACCGGTCACCAGGCCATGGTCGACTCGCTCGCGAACCTGCGCGACGACGAGCTGGACCGCTCCGCCGTCGCCGATGAATGGACACCGCGCCAGATCGTCCATCACGTCGCGGATAGCGAGATGACAGCTGCCATCAGGCTGCGCATGCTCGTAACCGAGGACCAACCTCACATCAAGGCCTACGACGAGAAGGACTACGCCCGCGTCCTCACGCGCGACCGGCCCATCGGCCCATCTCTGGAAGCCGTGCACTGGGCCCGGGAATCGACGCTGCAGATCCTCGAACGCCTGAGCGAGGACGAGTGGCGGCGAACAGGCACGCATTCCGAGCTCGGGCCGTACTCGGTCGAGAAGTGGCTCGAGATTTATGCCGCCCACTGCCATGACCACGCGGCCCAGATCAAGCGAAGTCGAGGTATTGCATGAGCAAAACGAGCACCACCGCCACCCTCGAAAAAGCACTCGCCCGGGCTCGCGCCCAGCGCGACGCTGACCTCAACGACCTGATGGAAGAGCTGCGCATCCCATCGGTCAGCGCGCTCGCACAGCACCGGCCCGACTGCCTGCGCAACGCCGATTGGCTGCGGGCGCGCTTTGAGCGCATGGGCTTCAAGGCGAAGCTGGTCAACGAGCCGCGCGAAGGCAAGCCGGTAGTGGTCGCGGAATGGAACGGCGCGCCAGGCAAGCCGCACCTGACGATCTACGGCCACTACGACGTGCAGCCGGCCGACCCGATCGACAAGTGGGAGACGCCCGCGTTCGAGCCAAACGTGCGCAACGGAAACCTGTTCGCACGCGGCGCCTGCGACAACAAGGGTGACCACATGACCGCGATCAAGGCCGTGGAGCACCTGGCCGCGGCGGGCGAGCTGCCGCTGAACATCCGCTTCCTGATCGAGGGCGAGGAGGAGAGCACCGGCTACTCGCTGCCGCAGTACCTGCGCAAGCACGGCAAGGACCTGCGCACCGATGCCGTGCTGGTGTGGGACGGCGGATTCGACGAGCTGGGCAGGCCGGTGATGGCAACCGCGCTCCGCGGGATCCTGTATGTCGAGATCCACGCCTTCGGCGCGGCGATCGATCTGCATTCGGGATCGTTCGGCGGCAACGCGCCGAATCCCATCAACACGCTGGCGCGCATCATCGGCAGGCTCAAGGACACGGAAGGCCACATCACGATTCCGGGCTTCTACGACGACGTGAAGCCGCCGACGGACGCGGAGCTCGCCGAATGGCGCAAGGACGATGCGATCTTCCAGAAGGAGGCGCTGCGCCTCACGGGCGCGCGTGCGCTCGAAGGCGAGCCCTCGTTCTTGGCGCTCGAGCGCAAGGGCAGCCGGCCGACCCTCGACGCCAACGGCATGCTGGGCGGGTTCGTGGAGAAGGGCGAGAAGACGGTCATCCCCGCGACCGCGTTCGCCAAGGTGAGCATGCGACTGGTGCCCGACCAGAACTGGCAGAAGATCCTGAAATCGCTCGAGGCTTACGCGCAGACTCTGACCACGCCGGGCGTGGAGGTGCGCGTCGACAAGCTCGGCTCGGCGCCACCCGTCCTCAGCGCCACCGACCACGCCGCGGCGCGAGCCCTGCAGACCGCGTTCGAGGAGGCGTTCGGGAGGAAGACCGCGCTCATGCGTGAGGGCGGCTCGATTCCCGTCGCGGTGGACTTTCAGGAAGCCATCGGCGCGCCGCTGATGATCAGTGGCATCGGCCAGGCCGACGCGGCGGTGCACTCGCCCAACGAGCACCTGCTGATCAGCCAGTACCACACAGGCATCGAGGCCCTGATCCGGTTCATGTGCCGGTTCGCGGAGAGTGGCGCCGCCTGACCGCATAATCCAGCAGCTCGAGCGCCGGCGCTCGCTCGAATGCCGCCTGACCAAAGACCGCGCGCTGAAGGATCTGCGCGACGCGGCCGCGTTTCTGGACGACCGCGGCATGCTGGTGCGCATGCCCGACTGCGCCCTGCCGAGCCTGTTCGCCGCCTGCCATTAGAGACCTGCTCGACCCGGCGGGCGCGGCTTCGACCTGTGGCCGAAAACGAAATGGATCTGGTCGTTTCAACTCACGCTGGATGGCCGCGCTCTGCTGACGAAGGTACATCGCGGCAAGTCTCTGTACCTCTCGATGAAGGCCGCGCGTCTGTTCGATCCGCTCGTGCGCCAGGCCATCGACGCCGCGACCGGTGACGAGGCGAAGTTGCTGGATCACATCGCGCGGCACGGCCAATCCA
>Ga0207646_10006900_pt1 | contig 11665 bp, 8 predicted proteins | sample KBSK5502metaG_FD_184343 | JGI IMG/M metagenome (GOLD analysis project Ga0207646, IMG submission 184343) | Corn, switchgrass and miscanthus rhizosphere microbial communities from Kellogg Biological Station, Michigan, USA - KBS K5-50-2 metaG... | ecosystem: Host-associated > Plants > Roots >...
GATACGTCGACGGCGGTCACTCGCCAGCCGTGCGATGCGAGCCAGATGGCGTCGGCGCCCTCGCCGCTACCCACGTCGAGGGCCTCGCCGGGGGGCAACTCGGCGGCATGGGTGACGAGCTGCGTATTTGGCCGCCCGCTCCAGATCCTGTCGGCTGATCCGTACCGCGCATCCCAGAACTCCTGGGTGTACTCGGTGTCGCCATGGCCGGCGTGGTGGTCGTGCTGCGTGGTCATCCCTCACCTCCGCAGCCACCATGCCAAGCGGCCGCCAGTTCTGCAACTTCAGTTGCTAATATGGCAAATCGAGCCCGAGCGCGGTGAGGACGGCGGTCGTGTCGCCGTTACAGCGGAATGTTGCCGTGGTGGCCCCGCTCGTGCGGCGCGTGCACTATCGCGTCGAGTATCGCCTGCCGGGTCTTGTCCGGCTCGATGACCTCGTCGATAACGCCGACCGAGACCGCGCGGGGCAGACCGCCGACGATCTCCTCGTGCTCCGAAGCGAGGCGCGCCTCGACCTCGTGCCGTTCCTCCGCCGTTGCCGCGGCCAGGGTCCGCCGATGCAAGATGCGGACCGCGGCGACCGAGCCCATGACCGCGATCTCAGCTCCCGGCCAGGCGAACACCTTCGTCGCGCCGAGCGCGCGCGAGTTCATCGCGATGTAGGCCCCGCCAAAGGCTTTCCGCGTCACGAGCGTCACGCGCGGCACAACCGCCTCGGCGAACGCGTGCAGGAGCTTGGCACCGCGGCGGACAACGCCGTCCCACTCCTGGCCGACGCCAGGCAGGTACCCAGGCACGTCCACGAGCACGACGAGCGGCACCCCGAATGCGTCACACATTCGTACAAACCTGGCCGCCTTCTCCGCCGATGTCGCATCCAGGCAGCCGCCGAGCCGCAGCGGGTTGTTGGCGATGACGCCGACGGTCCTGCCGCCGAGACGACCAAGCGTCGTGACGACGTTCGGCGCCCAGCGCGGGTGCAGCTCGACGCCGGGGCTATCGAGCAGACCGCTGATCAGCGGGTGGACGTCGTAGGCGCGCTTGGGCGATTCGGGTAGCAGGCTGCCGAGGTCGGTGTCGGGCAGCTTTGCCGCCGGCGCGGTCACCTGCTCGCCCAGGAGCAGCACGAGCTCGCGGGCCTTGTGGAACGCTTCGGTGTCGGACGAGGTCACGATGTGGACGACGCCGGAGCGGCGGCTGTGCGGCTCCGGGCCGCCGAGGCGCTCCATGTCGACGTCCTCGCCAGTAACGCTGCGCACGACGTCGGGGCCGGTCACGAAGATGCGGCCCTGCTCGGACAGGATGACCAGGTCGGTCAGCGCCGGCCCGTAAGCTGCGCCGCCCGCTGCCGCACCGAGGACGACCGAAATCTGCGGCACCTTGCCCGAGGCCCTCGTCATGGCCGCGAATACCATGCCGACCGCGTGCAGGCTCTCGACGCCCTCGAGAATCCGCGCACCGCCAGAGTGCCAAAGGCCGATGATCGGGGCGCCGACCTCGACCGCGTGGTCATATGCGGCCACCACGACGCGGCAGCCGTCGATGCCCATGGCACCGCCCTGGAAGCGCGGGTCGCTGGCGAATGCCACGGTGGCGACGCCGCCGATGCGCCCCGTTCCAGCCAGCATGCCGCTGTCGTCGGCCGGCAGTAGGAGCTCGAGCGTTCCATCGTCGAACAGGGCCTCCAGCCGTGACTGAGGGTCGCGTCGCGGGCCCGCGGCCGCGGGCGCGGCTGGCGCGGGCGCGGCCGGCGCGGCGCTGGCCTTAGGCGGCGCAGAGGCGACGGCGACCTTGCCGTTGCCATTAAGCGGACGCACGTGCGCCGGAGTTCTTGAGTCCACAATGGTCACGTCGATCTCCTCTGGGGGAACGGGGGCGTCCTGCTCAGGCGGTACGCTCGGCACGCGCGGCGAAGACAACGGCTTAGGCTTCGGTGAAGGCCAGCGCGACGTTGGCGCCGCCGAAGCCGAATGAGTTGTTGATGACGACCATGGGCCCGTCGCCACGCGGGGTGAGCCGCTGAGGCTGGGCGGAGATCGTCAATCCCGCGTCGTCGTCTGGGTCTTCCAGGTTGATGGTCGGCGGCGCGACTCGGTCGCGAAGCGCCATGATCGCCGCGACTGACTCGACGGCACCAGCGCCGCCCAGCAGGTGACCGGTCATCGACTTGGTGGCCGACACGACCACGCCGGCCGAGGCCTCACCAAGCGCGGCCGCGATAGCCTGCGCCTCGACCACGTCGCCGGCCGGCGTCGACGTCGCGTGGGCGTTGACGTGCACGACCCGCTCGGGGTGTACGCCTGCATCCGCCAGCACGCGACTCAGCACGAGCTTCAGCCCGGTGCCTTCCGGCTCCGGCTGAGCGATGTGATGGGCGTCGGAGGAGTAGCCAACTCCCGCCGCGACCGCATGGATGGTCGCGCCGCGAGCGGCGGCGTGCTCTTCGGACTCCAGGACGACCATGCCCGCGCCCTCGCCAAGCACAAAGCCGTCGCGGCCTTTGTCGAACGGGCGCGATGCCCGTTCGGGCTCATCGTTGCGGGTGGACAGCGCGCGCATTGCGGCGAATGCGGCGATGTTCAGCTGGATGATCGCGGCTTCGGTACCACCGGCCAGCACCACATCCGCGCGGCCCGACCTGATCATGTCCATCGCGTAGCCGATCGCCTCGGCGCCGGATGCGCAAGCAGACACCGTGGTGTGCACGCCAGCTCGCGCGCCGAGCTCGATCGCGATCCAGCCGGCCGCGCCGTTTGGCATCAGCATCGGCACGGTGAAGGGCGACAGGCGCTGCCAGCCCTTCTCCTTCAGCGTGTCGTAGGCCGATAGCGTGGACGCGACGCCGCCGATGCCGCTAGACACTACGACGCCTAGCCGCTCCGGGTCGACATCGGGTGAGCCCGCGCTCGCCCAGGCCTCCCTGGCCGCCACGAGCGCGAACTGCTCGCAGCGGTCAAGGCGCCGGGCCTGCACCCGGTCGATCAGGGTGGCTGGATCGGCTGCTGCCCACGCCGCGATCCTGGCCGGCAGCTCTGCCGCCCAGTCTTCGGTGAGCTCACGCACGCCGCTGCGACCAGCCAGCATCGCCTCCCAGGTGCTGGTGACGTCGGCTCCCACCGGGGTTATCGCGCCGAGGCCGGTGACAACGACGCGAGTCCGGTCTGTTCCCACGATCTTGCACTCCTCGAGTTGGGTGACCCGGCGCCCCACGGGGGGACGCCCCCCGTGGGCCCCGAGATCCTGGCAGTCTCGGTCCGGCAGACGCGGCGTCAGGCGGAGACGTCGGCGCGCCGGACGTAGTCGATGACGTCCTGCACCGTCTTGAGATCCTTGAGCTGGTCGTCGGGGATCTCGACGCCGAACTTGTCCTGCGCTGCCACCGCGATCTCAACCATCGACAACGAGTCGATGTCCAGGTCATCCACGAACGTCTTGTCCGGGGTGACCTGGTCAGCCGGCACGCCAGCGACCTCGTCGATGATCTCGCCGAGACCCGTCAGGATTTCCTGCTCCGTCATGGCCATTGGTCTTCTGCTCTCCTTATGTTGCGGTGATGAAACGCCCCGTGGGGCGGTGGTCAGGGTAGCGTGATCACCTGCGCGGCGTAGCACATCCCTGCGCCGAAGCCGATCAGCAGTGCGTGCGAGCCAGAGCCAACCTCGCCGCGCTCGATCATCCGCGACAGCGCCAGCGGGATCGAGGCCGACGACGTGTTGCCCGCGGTCACGATGTCATTCGCCACGATTGCCTGCGGCGCGCCGAGCTTGCGCGCGATCGCCTCGACGATCCGGAGGTTCGCCTGGTGCGGGACGAACGCGGCAATCTCAGTCGGCGCTACCCCGGCCTTCTCGCACGCTTTCAGGGCGATCGGCGCCAACGCGCTAGTCGCCCACCGGAAGACGGCCTGCCCCTCCTGGACGATGAACGAGTCGCGGTCCTTGATGTAGATCTTGTCCGCCAGGTCGCCATCGCTGCCCCAGTGCACAGGCCCGATGCCGGGCGCGTCGCCTGGGTCGGCGACTGCTCCGACGACAGCGGCCCCGGCGCCGTCGGCGAAGATGATGCACGTTGACCTGTCGGTCCAGTCGACCCACTGAGACAACTTCTCCGCGCCGATCACGAGCACGTTCCTTGCCGTGCCGGCACGGACGGCGTCGGAAGCATTGGCCAGCGCGTAGCAGAAGCCGGCGCACGCGGCGTTGAGGTCATACGCGCCGGGCGCGACGATGCCGAGCCGTTTAGCCACCGAGGCCGCCACGTTCGGGATCTGGACCTCGGGCGTGCACGTCGCCACGATCACCAAGTCAACGTCGGCCGGAGACAGGCCGCTGGCAGCCAGCGCCTTGCCTCCCGCCTGCACGGCCATGTCCGTCACCGTCTCGTCTGGCCCGGCGATCCGGCGGCTGGCGATTCCGACCCGGCTGCGAATCCACTCGTCGTTGGTGTCGACCGTGGCTGCTAGCTCGTCGTTGGTGACGACCCTGGCGGGCTGGTAGCCGCCGAAGGCCAGCACTCGCGCGGCCGGTTGACCATCGGGGAGTCGCATGTCGTGCCTCTCGCAGGGTTGCGGATTGATTTATTCGGCCGGCTCAAGCCGGACGAGCGGCTGCCCGGCGCTCACGGGGTCACCGTCTTCAACCAGCCACTCGATGACCGTTGCCGGAAACGAGGACGACAGCACGTGGCTGCCACCGCGCATTTCGACCTGGCCAAGGTCGGTGCCCTCGGTGACCGTCGTGCCAGGCCCGGCCACGTCCGGATGACCATCAGGAGCTCGGAACGTCCCGCCGGACGGCGCCACCAGCAGCCGCCACTCCGGCGCGTGGTGATCTTCGTGGCTGTCGGCGTGCTCGGCCAGGAGAGCGTGCGCGGCGGCTAGGTCGTCCGGCGTCTTGAGACTGACTAGCTCGATCCCCCGCAGCGCGCGCTTGGCCAGCCCGGTCAGGGTTCCGGCTGGCGGCAGCTCGATGAGCGCGGTGACGCCAAGCGTGGCCATGGTCTGCATGCACATATCCCAGCGGACTGGCGCGCTGACTTGATTGATGATGCGGTCCATCCAGTCCTTGCCCGACTTGACGACCGTGCCGTCGAGATTGGACAGCAGCGGGCGCACCGGGTCGGCCGTGTGGATGGTCGCCGCGGCGTCGGCGAGCGCGTTGACAGCCGGCGCCATGTGCTTGGTGTGGAACGCGCCTGCTACCGACAGCGGCCGGAGCCTCGCGCCGGCGGGGGGCTTCGCGGCGAAGTCGGCGAGCTGCGCCGTCGTTCCGGCCGCCACGATCTGGCCGGCGCCATTCACGTTGGCGGGGGTCAGCCCGCAGGCCTCGATGGCCGCCAGGACAACGTCCTCGTCACCGCCGAGGACTGCCGTCATCCCGGTCTCTTCGGCCGCTGCGGCCGCCGCCATGCCATCGGCCCGTACCCGGACGAGGATCATTGCGTCCTCCGGCGTGACAACGCCGGCGAGCGTCCCGGCGGCGAGCTCGCCAACGCTGTGGCCGGCCACGGCGACCGACTGACGGCTCACCGGGTGGGCGCCGGTGACAACCTGGTCGAGCGCCGCGGCGATGGCGGCCGCAACGAGCAGCGGCTGGGCGACGGCGGTGTCCCGGATCTCATCGGCGTCAGCGGTCGTGCCACACCGGATCAGATCGCAGCCCGCGAGCTCAGACCAGGTCCCGAGGCGGTCAGCGAAGCCCGGCAGTTCCAGCCAGGGAGAAAGGAAACCCGGTGTCTGGGCACCCTGACCGGGAGCTGCGATAACGAGCATGTGCCTAGCCTGCATTGTAGGAGTCCGCCATGCCTATGCCGAAGTAGACGAAGTTTCGGCAGGAGGCTATGTCGGAAGTCTACAAGTCATGTTCGCTTGTGCGCCAACCGCCCAAGCACGACGGCGGTCCATAGCGCAAAGCCGCCACGGCCATCACCGGGCGTGATCCCGGTCAGCTCGGTGACGCGGCGCAGCCTGTACCGCACCGTGTTCGGGTGCACGAACAGCAGCCGCGCGGTCGCCTCGAGCGAGTTCCCGAGCTCCAGGTAGGTCATCACGGTGTCGAGCAGAGCACTGCCACCGCGCAGCAGGGGCTCGTAGACGTCCTCGATCAGCGCTGCGCGGGCGGTCTCGTCGCCGTCCAGAGCCCGCTCCGGCAGCAAATCCGCGGCCAGGACGGGCCGGGGCGCATCCGGCCAGCCTGCCGCCGCTCGCAAGCCCGCGAGCGCGGCCGATGCCGAGCTGGCCGCGGACTGCAGGTCGGCGGCGGCGGGTCCGATAACCACCGGGCCAGGCCCGAACCGGCCGGTGAAGGGTCGGGCTGCATCGAGCGGGTCCGCGCTGCCGCTGACCACCAGAACGAGTCGGCTGCCGTGCACGCCGGCGAGCAGGTCGAGCCTGGCGCGACGGGCGGCAATCCGGAACTCATCGATCAGTGCTTCCGCGCCGGGTGCGGCCGCGGCGCTCTCGTCAGCGGTGCCCACGATGACGGTGACCGGGCTGAGCGACCAGTTGAGCGCGGACGCCCACGACTGCAGGCCTTCGTCCACCTCGCCGCGGACCAGCGACTCGACGACGAGTGCCTCGAGCCGGGCGTCCCAGGCGCCCCGCGCCTCCGCGGTCCGGGCGTAGAACTGCGCGGTGCCGAACGCGATCTCCCTGGTGTAGCGGAGCACGGCCTCGCGCAGCTCGGCCTCGCCGCCCGGCGCGGCCAGCTCGTCGACCTGCGATTCGACCACGTCAACGATGACGCGGACCATCTCCACTGCCTGCTGGAGCGACACGGCCCTGGCGAGTTCCCGCGGCGCGGTGCCGAAGATCTCGCCGACCACGGCCGGTCTCGTGCGCTCGGGGTGCTTGACCCAGTCGACGAACGCGGCTACGCCTGCCTGCGCGACCAGGCCCAGCCACGACCGGTAATCCGCTGACATGCTGCGGAACCAGGGGAGCCGCCGATCCATCGACTGCATCGCGGCGGTGCCGAGCGCGCCGGTGGAGGCCTCGAGCCGGACGATCGTCTCGTCGCGGACTCGGCCGCGCGGAGCTGGCGACTTCCCGTTGCTGCTGGCGTTACCTACTTCGGTCTGCCCGGCCATGTCCTCAGCCTGCCACGCCCGGGCGGGTGATCAGCACTCTGCCGTCTGGCCCGCCGGGTACGCGGGCTCTTCAACGCGCACTTCTTCGCCCGGTTCACGCGCGAGCAGGGCGCGGATAAATCCAGGCCGGCGCCATACGACGAGCAAGTAAGTCGCGGCCAGCACGACCGAAGCCGACACCGTGGTCCAGGCCACGCCGATGTGATTGGCGATCGGGCCTTGCGCCAGGGCGCCGACCGGATAGGCGACTCCGAGCGCAACCAGGAAGAAGCTCAGCACGCGGCCACGGTATGCGGCTGGCGCGTGCAGTTGAGCGACGGTCTGCAGGCCCGACAGCACCCACATGTAGATGAGGCCGACGACGAATAGCGCCAGCACGGCGAGCCACAGCGACCGGGCAACGCCGTAGCAGGCCAGGACGACAGGGAGCAGCCCGAGGCTCCAGCCCAGCGACCGACCACGGCCGATCCGGGCCGCGAGTGGCGGGAGGATGAGCGCACCCGCGATCGCGCCTGCACCCTGGGCCGTGGTTAGCGCCGCGGTCGCGGCCGCGACTGACGAGGCTCCCGCTGCTGAGGTGGCGCCGCGGGTGAGGCTCAGCGCGACGGCCGGTACGAGCGCGATGAACGGCGCGGCCAGGACGGCCACGGTTCCGATCGAGATCGTGGCAGCTCGGCACGATGGCTGCGCCCACGCGGCGGCCAGCCCCTGACGCATCGAGCTGAGCAAGCCGGCCTGGCCGCCCGGGGGCGGGGCGAGCCGGACGAACAGCAAAGCCAACACCACCGCGAGGAACGAAACCGCGTTCGCCACGAAGCTTGCGGCAAAGCCGAAGGCCGCCACGGTGGCACCCGCGAGCGCCGGACCGACGATGCGGCCCGCGTTCCACTGAGCCGAGTTCAGCGAGCTAGCGGCCAGGAACTCCGACCGCGGCACCAGGTCCGGCAGGATCGCTTGACTGAACGGGCCGATGATCGCCGATGCCGAGCCCTGGAGCGTGACGAGGGCCAGCAGCGTGTAGGGGCTGGCCTGGCCGCGCGCGACCAGGACCGCGATCGCCGCTGCGATGAGTCCGGCGACGAGGTTGCCAGCCGCGATCATCGGCCGCCGCGGCAACCGGTCCGCCAGCGCACCCCCGACCGGGGAGAGCAGCCCAATCGGCAGGAACGCGCCCGCCGCGACGAGCACGGCCCAGCTCGCCTGCCCGGTCCTGGAGATCACGAGCGCACCGACGGCGACCGTCTGCATCCAGGAGCCCACGTTGGAGATCAGGCTGGCTGTCCACAGCACCGCGAAGTTGCGGTAGCGCAGGGGCCGGAGCGCAGCCACCGCGTTGACGCTCATCGGGGGCCGACCAGCGCGACGATGACCACGGCGTTAACCCTAGGCGATGTCGCGTGCTCGCCCTTCCGCACTCAGGTCAGCTGCACTAGCGCGGAGTCGCCCAGCTCGGCCGTGAGCGTCAGCCGGCCGCCGAGACCGCGGACATAGCCGACGGCCTCGCGTACCTCGGCGTCGCGCAGGCCGCCATCCTCGATCTCGCGCAGCCGCTGTTCACTCAGGCCAGACCGGCGGGCCAGGTCCGCGAGCGTCGTGTCGCCGCGCAGTCCTGCCGCCGACCTGGCCGCGGCGAGCTCGGCGGCGCGCGCTTCGACCGCGCCGACGTCAAGCGGAAAGAATCGGCCCAGGAACGTGCTCGCGTCGGCGAATGTCACTTCCGTGTCCGCTGGATCGTCGGCGTCATCCGGCGGCCAGTCCCCGGCCCTGATGTCGGTAAGCAGGTCTCCGGCCAGTCGGATCGCCTGGGCCCGGTGCTCGGTGATAGCGTCCCTGCCGTCCAGCACAGCGATCATCGTCACGGTGTCGGCCGGCTCGAGGGCGAACAGCAGGCGCACGTCGCGCCCGAGCGGGTCGGCGCGCAGTTCGAGCAGCCCGGCGACTCGGCCAACGGGGCCGGTCGAAAGATGGCCGGCTTGTGGTCCAGCCTCATTCATTACGGCGCGCAGTGTCTGATAGGCCTCGGTGGCAACCGCCTGGAGGTGTGCCTCGGCCGCCTCGAGGGCTTGATCGAGCTGTCCGGGCTCATCGGCGCCCGCGAAGGCTTTGACTGTCGCCACGGCATCCTCGATCCGCAGGCTGGCCTCGGCGGCGGTGTACATCGCCTTGGCGGTCTCTTTGGCAGTCCGGAATCGGTCCACTTCGGCCTGGAGGCGCTGGCTTCGCTTCGTGACCGCGGCTTCCTGGCGCTGGGCCTTGTCCCTTCTTTGCCGTAGCCAGGCTTGCACTGCCGGATCCGGCTGCGGATCGGCGTCCAGCTCGGCGAGCAGTCGCTCGGCGCCGACCCTGGTCGTCGCGACTTCTGCGGTCGTCCGGCGCACGTGCTGGAGCGCCTCCAGCACGGTCTGGTAGAGGTAGTCGACTTCTTCCCGAGGGTCCATCGGCTCAGGAGCGCTGACAAGAGCTACCGAGGCTGGCATGGCAGCATGCATGATCGCCGTCACGGCCGCGCCGACTTCGGCGGCGCTAGCAGGCTCGGAGGTGCAGAGCTCGGCGAGCCAGTCGCCGAGCTCTGCGCTCATCCGCAGCCGCTGTGTCATCTGCTATTCGGCCATCGCTGCTACAGTGCCTCGCTGACGGCGAGGTCGAGGCCGTACTTCGCGATGGCCTGCGCCACCACTTCCGGCTTGATCTCACGCAGCCGCGCCAGTTCGGCGAGCACGGCGACCGTGATCGACTCCGCGTCGACGTGGAAGAACCGGCGGGCTGCCGGCCGGGTGTCGGAGAAGCCCCAGCCATCAGTGCCGAGCGAGGTGAACGGCGCTGGCACCCAGCGCGCAATCTGATCCGGGACCGCGCGGATCCAGTCGCTGACGGCCACGACCGGGCCAGGGTGGCCGTCCAGCATTCGGGTCACGTAGGGGATCCGCTGCTCGGCCTCCGGCTGAAGCATGTTCCATTCTTCGCACTGCAGGGCCTCGCGCCGAAGCTCAGTCCAGCTTGTCGCCGACCACGTTCCGGCCCTGATGCCCCAGTCCTCAGCAAGCAGTCGCTGTGCATCCTGCGCCCACCGGAGCGCCACGCCCGACGCCATGATCTGCGCCTGCGGATGCTGGCCGGTGTTGCCCGTGGTGGAGGCGACGTCGTCAGCGGGCAGCTCGGGCGGGGCGGAGTACCGGTAGAGGCCGTTCAGAATCGCGCGTTCCAGCGCCACGGCACCGCCGTCGAAGTCGGCGGGCGCCGGGGGCTGGACGTACGGCTCGTTGTAGACGGTGAGGTAGTAGAAGATGTTCTCGCCGTCTGGGTGCTCAGGAGTGGATCCGTACATCCGGCCCAGCGCGTCCTTGACGATCACGGCCAGCTCATAGGCCCACGCCGCGTCATAGCTCACGCATGCCGGGCTGACGGAGGCGAGCAGAACCGAGTGGCCGTCATTGTGCTGCAGGCCCTCGCCGGTCAGCGTCGTGCGGCCAGCCGTCGCGCCCAGCAGGAAGCCGCGGCCGAGCTGGTCACCCAGCGCCCACATCTGATCGCCAGTGCGCTGGAAGCCGAACATCGAGTAAAAGATGTACACGGGGATCATGTGGGTGCCGTGCGTGGCGTAGGCGGTGCCAGCGGCGGTCACCGAAGCCATCGCGCCCGCCTCGCTGATCCCTTCGTGCAGGATCTGCCCGCGGTTGGACTCCTTGTAGGACAGGAGCAGGTTGCGGTCGACGGCCTCGTAGGTCTGGCCCTGCGGATCGTAGATCTTCGCGGTCGGGAACAACGAGTCCATGCCGAACGTGCGGGCCTCGTCGGGAATGACCGGCGCGAACCGCTCGCCGATCTCCGGGTCTTTCATGAGGTCCTTGAGCAGCCGGACAAACGCCATCGTGGTCGCTACCGGCTGCCTGCCGGAGCCGCGGCGCAGCTCGTCGTAAACCGAGTCCGGCGGCAGTGCCAGCGGCCTGGATCGTACTACCCGCCTCGGCAGGTAACCGCCGAGCGCCGCCCGGCGCTCACGCATGTACTGGATCTCGTCGGACTTCTCGCCGGGGTGGTAGTACGGCGGGAGTTCCGCCTCCAGCGCTGCGTCGGAGATGTCTAGGTACAGGCGGTCGCGGAACTCCTTCAGTTCCGCTACGGTCAGCTTCTTCATCTGGTGCGTCGCGTTGCGAGCCTCGAAGTCGGGCCCGAGCGTCCAGCCCTTGATCGTGTGAGCCAGGATCACGGTCGGCTGCCCGACGTGCTCGGTCGCCGCCTTGAAGGCTGCATAGACCTTGCGGTAGTCGTGGCCGCCACGCGAGAGGTTGCGGATCTCGTCGTCGCTCAAGTGCTCGACCATCGCGCGCAGGCGCGGGTCGCCGCCGAAGAAGTTCTCCCTGGTGTAAGCGCCCGATTCGACGGCGTACGTCTGGAACTGGCCATCAGGCGTCGTGTTCATCTTGTTGACCAGCGCGCCGTCGGTGTCCTTGGCCAGCAGCGGATCCCAGTCCCGGCCCCAGATCACCTTGATGACGTTCCAGCCCGCGCCGCGGAACGAGGCCTCGAGCTCTTGGATGATCTTGCCGTTGCCCCGGACCGGGCCGTCGAGGCGCTGC
>Ga0207646_10006902_pt1 | contig 11663 bp, 7 predicted proteins | sample KBSK5502metaG_FD_184343 | JGI IMG/M metagenome (GOLD analysis project Ga0207646, IMG submission 184343) | Corn, switchgrass and miscanthus rhizosphere microbial communities from Kellogg Biological Station, Michigan, USA - KBS K5-50-2 metaG... | ecosystem: Host-associated > Plants > Roots >...
CTGGGTCGCGCCCAGGTACTCGCCGACCACCGCGCCGACCAGCGCAAAGCTAAAGCTGGTGTGCAGGCTGGCGGTGATCCACGTCAGGGCGGAAGGGATGATCACGGCAGTGGAGAGTTGTCGCTGGTTCGCCCCCAGGATGCGTGCGTTGGCGAGCAGGTTGCGATCGACCTCGCGCACCCCCTGAAAGGCGTTGTAAAAGACGATGAAGAACACCATCACGGCCGCCAGCGCGACCTTGGATTGCATGCCCAGGCCCAGCGCGATGACGAAGATGGAGCCGAGCACGATACGTGGGATCGAATTGGCTACCTTGATGTAGGGGCTCAGGACGTCGGAAAGGAACCGATTGCGTCCCAGCACCACGCCAAAGACGACCCCGAGCACCACTCCGACCACGAAGCCCAGGACAGTCTCTTCTAACGTGGCGGCGATCTGCTCCCACAACGGGCCCTGCGCCGTTCCCTGCGTCACCCAGGTGACGAGCTGTGCCCAGATACCGGCGGGTTGCCCCCAAAAGAACTTGTCGATGATGCCGGCACTGGTGGCGAGCTGCCAGCCGCCGATGAACACCACCAGCAGCAGGATGCGCAGGCTGTTGACCACAATGCGGCGACGGCGGCGGGCGGCGGTGGCCGATGGCATGGCTTTGCTCTCAGGAGCGGTGACCAGCTCATTGGCCTGGTTACTGATTACGTTCATAGCTATTGATCTCCTCTTTGTTTCGCACGTTCATAGCTAATAAGCACCTCGTCGCGCAGGTCTTCCCAGATTTGTTGATACAGTTGAACGAAACGTGGATCGAAGCGGATTTCCTCCACCTTACGCGGGCGCGGCAGATCGATGGTATAGATGCCCTTAACCGTACCTGGCCCAGCCGTAAGCACACACACCCGGTCGGCCAGGGAGATGGCCTCCTCCAGATCGTGGGTGACGAAGACCACGGAGGCCGAGAGGGAGGACCACATCTGCAGCAGCTCGTCTTCCATCAAGGTCCGCGTCTGCACGTCGAGGGCGCTGAATGGCTCGTCCATCAGCAGAATCTGCGGCTCGTTGATAAAGGTCTGAGCCAGGGCCACGCGCTTGCGCATGCCGCCAGAGAGCTGATGTGGATAGTGGTTCTCGAACCCGGTCAGTCCGACACGCGCGATCCAATCGCGGGCGCGCCCCAGCGCCTCGGCTTTTGGCTGACTACGGAACCGCGGGCCGGTGGCGACGTTGCTGAGTACATTCTTCCAGGGGAAGACCGCATCAGCCTGGAAAACATAACCAATGCGCGGGTCAATACCCTGCACAGGCTCGCCCATCACCTGCACCTCACCTTCACTAGGCCGCTCCAGGCCGGAGATCAGCCCCAGGGTGGTTGATTTGCCGCAGCCGGTCGGGCCGACCACGGCGACGAACTCACCGGGTGCGACCGCCATGTTGATGTCGCGGATCGCGGTATACGCCTTGCCGGTTGGCGTCAGAAACCGCTTGGTGACGTCGCGTAATTCGATGGCGTAGGTGCCCCGGTCCGACGCATTTTGTGTACCGGTTGATGCATCTTTCATAGGTAGATAGTTGTTCACGGCACTCCTTTCGTGGATGATCTTCTGCCACCACTTCGTGTGTAGCAGTGCGAGTCGTTGCTCGCAAGCAGGGTGTGTGTCCGCATCACAGCTTTGTCACCGTCTCAGGATGAGTGAACCGTGCTACGAGCTTCTGGTAAAAGTATAGTTGATTGAACGTAAACGGCGCATAAACATGACCTACCCCGGTATAAATAAAACGTAAACATTCACATCCTTCCTGGTGGTATAATTCACGTGTATCGAAATGTACACCTGCAACCTGGGTAACTCTGTGTCAATGACGAGATAGCATTCACGGTCTTCGCTGCGCTCGATGAGCGCGTCAGGATCGAAGTGTCCGGTGATCTTTGCAGGTCTGGTAGACGCGCAGACGGATCACCCAAGAGAACGCGCCGAGGAGTACTGGCCATGCTGCATTTCATGCGTCGATCTCTCCTGGTTCAATTGCTGAGCGTGTATCTGCTCTTTGTCGTCATCGTGCTGCTCGGCGGCGTGGGAGTCAACGCTGTGGTCGAGCAGAAGCTGCGCAATGACGTTCAGGTGTCAGAACAGGCGCTGGCGCAGGAGATCGCGGTTGAGACCAGCCTCCATCTCCGGGACGCCGAACAATCACTTGTCGCACTAGGAAGTCTTGCGTTACAAGCCAGCACACTAGATACGAAGAGGAGTATTCTCCATACCTTTCATGATGCTCGAAGTGACGTTGAACGGGTCTCCTGGCTTGACCCGGTGGGTACGATTCAAGTTTCCTGGCCGCCGGGTACGGTCCACTTAGGAGCAGAATTCTCGCCACCCGGTATCGTTCAGCGAGCTCTCAACCGAGCTATCACCAGCCCAATTTTCGAAGTAGGTATTGCAGAGGAAACGACCTTTGCCCCAGACGTCATCATCGCTGAACCAGTGCGCACTCCCAGTGGTCAGTTGGTCGGCATTGTTGCGGCTAGCCTCTCACTTGCTGAACTCAGCGGCCCCCTGAGTAGTGTCGTCCAGGCGCAACAGCAACAGCATCGGCAACTCATGATCAGCATCATTGATGACCAGGGTGAGCTGGTTGCCACACCTCAAAGCAAGCGGCTCTTGCTGAAGGTACTGGACGAACTACCGGGTGCTCGTCAGGCGTTGCAAGGCCAGGTGGCCTCAAGCTTGGCTATGGGGCACGATCGCCAGGACTGGCTTTTCAGTGCTGTTCCGGTTCCGAATGTCGGCTGGGCCGTCGTCGTGCAGAGGCCTGCAAGTGAGGCACTGGCTGTCGTCGCACAGTTCCATCTCTGGTTGCTGACCGCAGCGCTGCTCTTCACCATTGGCGGACTGCTATTCTGGCTCATGCTGCTGGGCCGGGTCATCCGCCCGCTCCATACGCTCGCCATCCAGCACCAGGCGCTGCCTGCCTCAGAGCAATCCATCCCAGAAGAGGCGACTGTACTTGCCGAACGTTTCGACGAGGTTGGCCACCTGGCACGGTCGCTTGTACGTCTGGAGCGAGATGGGCTGAAAAAACTTGGTGAGTTGCGCACGCTGCTGGAAACGTCGAATGCTGTTGTTGGGTCGCTTGAACCGCATGCTGTGGTCGGAAAGATCATTCACGAAGTGCGGAGGCTGGTGGATGTGCAGGCCGCAGCGATGCTCCTGCCGGACGAGCAGGGCGTGCTGCGCGTGCTGGTCAGCGAGGGCCATAGCGAACGCTACGACCACGTGCTCGCACGGTCTCCTGAAAACGTGAGTTCGGCTGCGGTGCTGGCATTACGCGACGGCAAGCCGGTGCAGAAACTGATCGGTCCCGGGCAGTCGGTGCCATCACCCTCCTATGACGACGGCTTCCGCTCGGTGCTGGCGATCCCGATCATCAGTCGACATGCAGGAAGCGTGGTCCTGCTGGTGCATCGTACCGAGCCCCATCCTTTCAATCAGAATGAGATCAACTTGCTGCTGACGTTCGCTAACTACGCCACCCTCGCCTGGGAACACGCGGTGCTCTACGAGCGCAGCGATGAGCGGCTCCGCGAGGTGGCACGAGAGAACGAGCAGCTGTACCAGCAGGCCTCGGAGGAGAAGCAGAAGCTGGAGGCGATCATGGGCAGTATGAGCGACGGGCTGGTGCTGACAGGCATCGACGGGCTGGTGCTGTATGCCAACCTGGGCGCAAGCACTATCGTGGGCCTACCCAGCGATGCGCTGGAGGGCCGGTCCATCAGCGCGCTCTACGATGCGCTGCGCAAGTCGGCTGTGAATCCTGCGGATTGCGAGCGGGCTCTGGCGCAGGCTGAGTCTGCCGAAGTTACGGAGTTGGTTGTTGAGATCAGGCGAGATGGCCGGCGCCGTGCCATCCACTTGCGGCTGTTCGACGTGGCCGACGAGTCAGGGCGGGCCATTGGGCGCGGCCTGCTGCTGCGCGATGTGACGCGCGAGCGCGAGCTCGAAGAGTTCAAGACGACGTTGCTGGCGGCGGTTGGCCACGAAGTGCGCACGCCGCTGGCGGCGATCAAAGGCTACGCCTCGACGCTGCTCCAGCAAGACGTAACCTGGCCACTTGCGGACCAGCGCCATTTCCTACAGACGATCAGCGGCGAGGCCGATCGGCTGGGGCAGCTCGTAAGCAACCTGCTGGACCTCTCGCGCCAGGAAGCCGGGCTGCTCCTCCTCAATCGGGGGCCTGTCAGGATACAGGAACTGGTGGCGAAGACGATCGAGCGACTGAGTCACCCGGATGTCACGATATCTTTGCACATCCCCGACGACCTACCTCTGGTCAACGTGGACAGCGGGCGCATAGAGGTTGTGCTCCACAACCTGGTCGCCAACGCGCTGGGGTATGGTGAGGGCGAAGTGCGTATCACAGCCGAGAGGCGGGGCGATGGAATTGTCGTATCAGTTTCGGACAATGGACCTGGCATCGCCCCCGACGAACTGCCACACGTGTTCGAGCGTTTCTATCGAGCGCGACATGGCCGCCAGCAGCATTCTGGCGGCACTGGCCTCGGACTGACAATCTGCAAAGCCTTCATCGAGGCCCATGGAGGCGTCATCTGGGCGGAGAGCAGTATGCGGGGCGCCTCTATCTCGTTCTCGCTGCCGCTCGTCTCACCTGCAGTTGCTGCAGTGCCCGTAGATACGGCGGCAACGGAGCTCACGACAGAAGAAGGAGGTGCGTATGACGACGAAGGCAAAGCGCATTCTGCTCGCCGAAGATGAAGTGGCGCTGCGCGACTTCGTGAGCCGGAACCTGCGCGTACGCGGCTTCGAGGTACTAGAGGCGAGCAACGGGTTGGAGGCCTTGGCCGTGTGGGAGCGGGAGGATCCGCACCTGCTGATTGTGGACATCATGATGCCGCGCATGGACGGCTTCGAAGTCTGCCGGCGCGTGCGTGAGCACTCTGCCGTGCCCATCATTGTGTTGACCGCGCTGGATGCTGAAAGCGACAAGGTCACAGCGCTCGATCTCGGCGCGGACGATTACCTGACCAAGCCGTTTGGGGTGGAAGAACTCCTGGCTCGCGTGCGCGCCGTGTTGCGCCGTACCCAGGGGTTGACGATGCCGCCCACAAGTGGCATAAAACAATTTGGCGATCTTGAGATCGACCTTGCGGGGCACATCGTGCGACTGCGCGGGGAGGAGGTGCGGCTGTCGCCAATAGAGTTCGCTCTACTGGAGCAACTGATCACCAACGCAGGCAAGGTACTCACTCATCGCATGCTGCTGCAGAGTATTTGGGGACCTGAATACGGCGGCGAGGCCGAGTACCTGCGCGTTTATATCAACCGTTTGCGCCATAAGCTGGAGCTCGATCCTGCCAATCCGCGCTACTTACTCACCGAGCCGGGCGTGGGGTATCGCTTTGTTGCGCCGGAAAGTGAGCGCGTACGTAGACGCCCTCCTCCAGCGCGTAACAGCAGCGACTAAGGCGTACACTATGCGGGCTAAAGCAAACTCAAACCTGTGATTTTCTACGCTGTATAGCTAGGAGTATGCCAACGATGAGTAGTAGCCCCAGGATGACGATGCCTACTATCAGAAAGATAAATAGGCTTGTAGTTCCGCTTGTAGGCGTCGTTGCCGCGGCGGAGGTTGTGACTTTATCTGACAGGTGGTTGTCTGGGATGGGGTAGATGACCTGGGGGTTTGGTGGCGGATACCCGTCTTGTTGAGCGCTTGCATAAGGATTGTGGTAGCTGGTGGGCTGCGTTCCTACGTTGATCGTCTTGAAGATAGAGTGAGCTGCGCTTGGTGAACCGACTGTTAGTTGTAGCATATAGGTGCCTGTTTTGGCATAGGTGTGCCTTACGGTGATGCCTCTGGCTTGTGTGCCGTCACCGAAGTTCCAGGCATAGGTCAACGCATTGCCGTTGGGATCGAACGAGGCCCTGGCATCAAGTGTGATACTCCGGCCAACAACTGTCTGCCCGATGTCGCTGACGGCTGCAATAGGATTGGGGCCAGCTGTGTGCGCATTCGTGGGAACCTGGCCAAGAATATCCGGTTGGTTGAGCATCCAGGTAGTGAGCATGCCTGGTAGTGCAAGCGCCAGGGTGAGCGCGTAGGACTTCTGTGAATTGCCGTTGGCAAAGGTATTCATGAGCTGGATTGTGTCCTGTGGTTGATCGAAGGGATACGACCATGGAGGTGGGTTGCCGTCGTAATAGGTTGAGTTGCCGACAAATGTTGCACAAGGCAATCCCGCGAGTGTAAAAGGAATCTGGTCACTACCACCCAGGATATCGTCCTCCTGATGTATATAACTCAATTGGTTGGTGGTAAAGATGGGTTGGAAAACGTCACCCTGCTTGCCGTTGTGATACGAGAGCATTTGGAAGCCCATCGCCTGGAACTGCTGGAACGAGGCGACGACGGCTTGCTGCATCAAGGCTCTAAAATGTGAGATATTCTTTTGCTGCTGAGGTGACAGTTGATCCTGGTGGGGGTAGAGCGCGTTGTTCCGTAAAGGCGACATGTCGATGTAGAATGGTAGGAGAGGATTCGACATCTGGCCGAGGTAGCGTAGTGGATAAGCGATGCCGTTCTGCTCCTCATTGAACATAGCAACGAGGTTCTTTGTGTCACCATTAATTGTACTGTTCAGGTAATGAAAAGAGCCAAAAAGACCTTGTTCTTCGGCATCAAAGATCACAAAGCGCAGTGTTCGTGCCGGGTAGAGATGATGGCTGCGCCAGTATTCGCCCATCGCCCTGGCAACTCCTAGTTCGATAGCGCATCCGCTGGCGTCATCATTCGCCGATTGTGTTGAACTTGCTTCTGCGTCATAATGGCAACCAATAACCACTACCTGCTCGGGGTGGGTAATGCCTGGGACAGTAACTTCCACATTGAATGCGGGGACGGTTGCTGGACGCCTAAGCCACCCTTTCACCGGGAATGTATCACGTCGCACTTGTGGCCCAAAGCCTTGTAGATCATGCACGATCTCCTCTGACCAGTAGGCGGCGAACTCATCATGGCCGTTCACATTTACGGGTAAGTTGGCATCATAGCCTGCTTCCCGTCGCTGAAAATGTGTAACCATGTAAAAAAGTTGGTCATAAATGTAGCTGGGATCGACTGCTGGGACCCCCGGGCTATATAGCTGAGTATGCTGCTGGTATGATGTGCTGGCAATGGCTGCAGTGGGCAGTAAGAGGCCGATAATAAAGGCAAATACGCAGCAGAGCCGTATTACGCGATGAAACATAAGGTAGCGCTCCCATGTTATAAAACTATTGTAATAGATATGCGTTTGATGCAGGACAAACCTCACCTGGTAATAGCTTGTCTCTTTCTCACGCGATTGAAAAACGAGTTTGTTTGCATAGCCTATTTGCCTTATTATGCTGAGCAAAAATGAAACAACATGGTACACTTTAGTGCGGAAGTTTAGTTAAAAGGGGAAAACACAGTTGCAAACGCTCGAAATTTTGATAGAGGAGAATGCATATGGCGCGGTGCGCCCAATGGAGGTTGCGGCAGATACACCTGTTTTCGCACTGTTACCCGCCATAGTTGAAGAATTGAAATTGCCACGTACGGACCTTTTTGGCAATAGACTCAGCTACATGCTGCGCTATCCTTCCGGTGGCCCTATTCTGCCTGAAGACAGGAGTTTAATGGCCGCGGGTGTGGCCAGGGGCGAGAAGCTTGCCCTGGATTCATATGTGACGGAAGGGTCTGTCGCAACCTTGCTGCAAGCTGGACAAGAGCATCCTCAACCGTCCTTCTATTCTTCCGAGACAATCGCTGATGCAACATACTCTCCCTCGCTGGGCAAAGATACCTCTGCAAAGTTCCCGGCAGTCGGGTACAAGCAAACAAGGAAAAAGGGCAGATGGACACGCCGGGCCTTTTTAGTACTGGGCGGAGCCGCTTTTGCTGCTGGTAGTCTTAGTTTTGGTTATGCTGCCTATCGCAAGTTTATGAGTGACTCTACTATCATGTCAACGCGATCAACCGCGCACGCGCCTGTGAAACCTGCGCAAGCCCAGGCTACAGCGAACCAACTAACCATCCCTACCATGGCAAAACGGATACTGGTCTTTTCGCAGCATCAACAAACTGTGCGTTCTGTTACCTGGTCACCCGACGGGAACATGCTGGCAAGTGGCGCCAACGATGCGCAATTGCTCACCTGGGATCTGGGGGGTACGGTGCATGTACGTACACAACAAGCAGGTGCTGTACGTGCTGTAGCGTGGTCTCCGAATGGCCAACAACTTGTCGCCGGTGTGGCAAACCTGGTGATGTTCTTGAATCCCCAGACAGGCGCTGCACAGGCCCAGCCTGCACAGGTGCATACCGCTCCGGTGACAGCCCTGGCCTGGTCGCCGCGGCAGCCTTTACAAGTGGTTTCTGGTGGGTTGGATAAAAAGGCGGTTGTCTGGAATGCTGCCTCCTACATGCCACAGGCTGTTTTCACCCAGCATACCACTGCGATTGAAGCAGCCTCCTGGGCAGCAGATGGGCAGACGGTGGGTACCTCTTCACTTGGTGGAGTTGTGCGTGTCTGGAATGCTGACAATGGTCAGCAGACTCATGGGTTCTTTATGGATGCCCAGCTACCCATGCGTGCTTTGTCCTTTGTATCCTCCAGCGGGCTACTTGCAGTAGGGGGGGATGATGGCATAGTGCGTCTCTGGAATGGCCTCACCTGCCAGCTACAGGGACAGGGTGGCTTTGGGAACCAGTGTATGGATATGCCGCAGCGTTTACATGCTCATACAGGAGCCGTGCGCGCTTTAGCCTGGTCGCCCGATGGCCGTTTCCTGGCAACAGGAGGAGATGATGGTATACTGGCGATCTGGCATCCGGCCAAGGCTCACAACTCGCTGCTGAAGGTACGCCACAATGCGCCTGTGCTGGCTGTTGGCTGGTCCTCGAACGGCAAGCGGGTGGCGGTGGCCTCGGGCGATACTGTGACCATATGGGAATTGCATTGATATCTCTACTTAACTGACATGCCACACGCTCCGTGTGAGCCAGAGGTCGCGCTGCTGCTTCCCACAGAAGAGATTTTCTCTTACGACATGGCAAGACCAAGCCCTGCTTCTTGTAGGTCACGTTGGAATTCTTGCAAGTAGAGTCGTAGAAAGGCGGTGCGACGTTGTGCCATTGCCCTCCCCGACGCAGTGGTCATCACCTCGTGCAGGTTCAAGAGTTTTGTGAAGAAGCGGTCGAGCAGATAGTGCTTGTCATCCGGGAGCCGTTGTATCGCGAAAGGATCCTCAGGATGATAAGTCTTTGTTTCAGGCCACCGCCGGTGGGTAGAGGTCATGGCCCAGCGGAGCACACCGCTAGCACCTAAGCTGTCAAGACGGTCCGCGTCGTAGAGTACACGGGCTTCAAGAGTCGCCGGGGCGATGCCGCGACTATAGCTATGAGCAAGGATTGCGTGGGTAATAGCGTACTGGGTGTCGAGAGGAAGGTTATAAGGTGCCAGAAGTGTTGTAGCGAGTATTGCAGAGCGTTCCGCGTGCGGCCGTGTGGGATCTTTGGTAGTCCGCCCCAGGTCATGCAACAGCGCGGCCATCCCCACAATGAGGCGATTGGCGTGTTCCTGCTCCGCCAGGCGCAATGCCAGGTGATAGACCCGCTGGACATGCTCCCAGCCATGTGCCAGGTCATCATAGCCAGTGAAATGAGCCTCCACGTCTTTCGTGACGGCTGCAAGTAGTTGTGACTCTCGTTCTCGTGTTTCCATGGATGAGGATCATCCTTTTCTCGTGTGTTTTGTGTTCATCGATCTGCCAGTCATGCCTCTGCTGGGCAGTAACAACTATATATAATACGTTTTGCATGAGCTTTTTGGCGAAAAACTAAGAAAGTCGCTTGATACCAATGCGCGTTCTACACCCGGGCTACAGAGACGCCTTGCAGAGTCGATTGCAGTTCGACCTGCGTACTTGCGGTTTGCGCCGCGCTCAATAAGCATATCCCGGCCAAGTGAAATAACGCTGTGCCTATGTTGAGATGAGTCTGAGGACGTCTGTGCCATGCCAATGAAATTCTCAGACTCATCTCAGCTACCTCACAGTCTGAGTTCATGCCTGTGCGATATGCTGTTAGTATGTGCTTGCTGAACTTGGCCGGGCTCCAAAGGTTGGCGACAGTGTCTACATAGGGGGTATCGGCTCCAGGTAGAGGCAATAGATCATTTACACATTGCTGGCCTGTGGGTTGAGCATGTTGAACAAGTTGATGCGGACATTCATGAGCATATGATAAGCACAGAGGAAAATACGTGATGCCTTCAGGAAATATCTGGTTATGGATAGGATTTAATGTCTTCATCCTCGCGATGCTCGCCCTTGATCTGGGCGTGTTTCATCGCAAAGCGCATGCCGTCTCGATCAAAGAGGCATTAACCTGGAGTGTCGTGTGGATTGCATTAGCGATGGCTTTCAATGCTGGAATCTACTTCTTCAGTGGACCTGAACCTGCGCTGCAGTTCTTCACAGGTTATCTGATCGAGAAGTCCCTTAGTATTGATAACATTTTCGTCTTTGCGCTGCTCTTCACCTACTTCAGTGTACCAGCGGCCTATCAGCACCGGGTGCTGTTCTGGGGTGTCCTGGGTGCCCTCCTTCTGCGTGGCATCATGACCTTGCTGGGGGTCGTCCTGCTGGAGACGTTCCACTGGATTATCTACCTGTTTGGGGCATTCTTGATCTTTACAGGGATCAGAATGGCATTTCAAAAAGAAGCGGAAGTCCATCCCGAGCGCAATCCCTTGCTGAAGCTCGTCCGTCGCGTTGTCCCGGTCACGCATGACTATGAGCGTGATCGCTTCATGGTCCGGCGAGCAGGTCAAGTACTGGTGACGCCACTGCTGCTTGTACTGCTGGTCGTTGAGACCACGGACGTGATCTTTGCCCTGGACTCGATTCCGGCAATTTTCTCAGTCACCCAGAATCCGTTTATTGTCTATACATCCAATGTCTTCGCTATTCTCGGCCTGCGTTCGCTGTACTTCGTGTTCGCGAATGCGATGGGCAAGTTCTACTACCTGAAACTCGGCTTAGCAGTGGTGTTGTCCTTCGTCGGTGTGAAGATGGTCCTGGCCGACATCTATTCCATTCCCACGGCACCCTCGCTGGCGGTAATTGCAGTGATACTCGCTGCTGCCATTGTTGCTTCAGTCATGCGTACGCGGCGTCTTGTGGCGAGAAAAAGAGGGCCTCCTCTTGCTCTGGCTCATCAACGCCATTACCGGCGGACGCGGGATAGGCAAGCGTGCCAGAGGCCAGTAAACCATCCCTTGCTGTAGGCTCCCACCTGCAAGTGGTTTCTACAGCAAGGAAAGGCTCTTCGTTACGACACGGCATTATTCCGCACTTGTATGCTATACTCCCCTACAGAGTGAAACACACCGTCGGTCCTGTATATCGACAGTGAGCATCGAAATGAAAGCGATCATGCATACAAGTAAGGCATTGGAGCCAAAGTGGAGTCTCCACCGTTCGCTCCGGCTGCGGCTAGTACTTTGGTACAGCTCACTCATTGCTGTTGCACTAGTACTAGTTTGCGGTGCGAAATGGCTCATGAAGCCAATTAATAGCAAGTGAGCTACGAATTAGTTGTTGAGCTTTCGCTCGTTTTCCTCTCAAGAG
>Ga0207646_10006903_pt1 | contig 11660 bp, 11 predicted proteins | sample KBSK5502metaG_FD_184343 | JGI IMG/M metagenome (GOLD analysis project Ga0207646, IMG submission 184343) | Corn, switchgrass and miscanthus rhizosphere microbial communities from Kellogg Biological Station, Michigan, USA - KBS K5-50-2 metaG... | ecosystem: Host-associated > Plants > Roots >...
TGATATAGAAGATCCAGCGCCAGGTGAGATGCTCGGTAATGAGCCCACCCAGCGTGGGGCCGAAGCTCGTGCCGATCGCGAACACCACGGCGTTCATTCCAAGCGCGCGTCCGCGTTCGGTCGGCGGGAAGGCATCGGCGATGATGGCGAGGCCGGGGGCGAAGATCAGCGCGCCGCCCAGCCCCTGGAAGGCCCGCGCGATAACGAGCATCCCAAGAGAGGTCGCGGCTCCGCACAGGGCCGAGCCGAGCACGAAGAGGGCGAAACCGGTCAGCCACACCGGCTTTCGCCCCACGATATCCGAAAGGCGTCCGAACGTCAGAAGCGTCCCCGCGATCACCACGAGATAGATGATGATCACCCACTCGACGGCCCCACCCACCGGCGCCCGAAACGCACGCGCGATGGAGGGGAGGCCGATGTTGACGATCGAGGCATCGAGCGCGGTCATGAAGGTGCCGACGGCGACGAGCGCGAGCACGACCCACTTGTGATACCGCCCCAGGACTCCGGCCGCCGCCCTCGAGGACCTGTCGGCTTCGACACCGCGCTCTGATTCGATCGACACGACGCCATCCATGCTCATCCGGCACCTTTGGGACGCGGTCGCCGCGGCGCCCGGCGCCCTTGGCTTTCGTATTCTTGCGCGAACTTTTCCATCTCATTGCCGGCGCCCTCCGCCCTGGCGTCGAGAAAGCGAGAGAGTGCAGGCCACCAGAACCGCCAGCCAGACCTGCGTGCAGTCAGGCGCTTACTACGCAGGTGTGCGAGATCGGGCGAGAGTAACGCCGAGCGCACCGGGGGGTCGAAACTCGTCGACTGGTGCGCGATGGCTCGGCTATCGCGCGCGTCGACATCGCAATCGCCCCCGGGGAAGAGTGCAGAATGGTGAGGAGACTGGCACGCGATAGCTGGGCGATCGCGCGCCCGTACTGGTCCTCCGAGGATCGCTGGCGCGCGCTGGGGCTGCTCGTCGTCGTGGTCGCGCTCACGCTGGGCATGGTCTACGTCAACGTCCTCCTCAACCGCTGGAACAACACCTTCTACAACGCGCTGCAGGACAAGGACTACGCGGTCTTCGTCCGTCAGGTCATTCGCTTCTCATGGCTCGCGATCGCGTACATCGTCATCGCCGTCTACCAGCTCTACCTCAACCAGATGCTCCTGATCCGATGGCGACGATGGCTCACCGATCGGTACCTTCGCACCTGGCTGGCGGATCGCGCCTATTACCGGATGCAACTTGCGGGAGGCGAGAGCGACAACCCCGACCAGCGCATCGCCGACGACGTTCGGCTCTTCGTCTCCGGGACCCTTTCGCTCGCGATCGGCGGTCTGCGGGCCGCGGTGACCCTGGTCTCCTTCGTGGCCATCCTCTGGTCGCTCTCGGGTCCGCTGCACGTCGCGCTCGGCGGTATCTCCATCACCGTGCCCGGCTACATGGTCTGGGCGGCGCTTCTCTACGCCACCGTCGGCACGTGGCTCACCGACCGCGTCGGACGGCCACTGGTGCGGCTCAACTTCGACCAGCAGCGATACGAGGCGGACTTTCGCTTCGGCCTCGTCCGCTTCCGCGAGAATACCGAGGGCGTCGCGCTCTACGGCGGAGAGGCCGACGAGCTTCGCGGGTTCCACGAGCGGCTGGCCAACTGGTGGGGAATCATGCGGCGGCAGAAACGGCTCACGTGGCTGACCGCCGGCTACGCGCAGGCGGCCGTCGTGTTTCCATTCGTCGTCGCCGCCCCGCGCTACTTCCGGGGCGAGATCCCGCTCGGCGCTCTGGTCCAGACGGCGAGGGCGTTCGCGCAGGTTCAGGATGCGCTCAGCTTCATCGTCTCCTCCTACACCGACATCGCCGAGTGGCGCGCGGTGGTGGAGCGGCTCTCGGGTTTCGAGCGTGCGCTTCAGCAGGCCGGCCTCGAGCCGGCGCGCGGCAGCGGTATCGCCCGCGCCGACGGCGACGCAGGCCAACTCTCCATGGACGGCGTGGAGATCGACCGACCCGACGGGCAGCCACTCATCGCTGACGTCACCCTGTCTCTCATGCGCGGCGACACGGCGCTGCTGTCGGGACCGTCCGGCGTGGGCAAGAGCACCCTGATGCGTGCCCTTGCGGGAATCTGGCCCTTCGGGCGCGGCGGGGTCCACGTGCCGCGCGATGCTCGCCTGCTCTTCCTCCGGCAGAAGCCGTACCTGCCTCTCGGCACGCTGCGGCACGTCGTGAGCTATCCGCGCTCCGACGCCGGCGTCACCGACGCGGTGCTGCGCGAAAGCCTCGACGCGGAGGGATTGCCCGAGCTGGCCCGACGGCTGGACGAGCCCGGGAACTGGGCGCTGCTGCTGTCACCCGGCGAGCAGCAGCGCATCGCCTTCGCTCGCGCGCTCGTCCACAAGCCCGACTGGCTGTTTCTCGACGAAGCGACCTCGGCGGTCGACGAGGCGACGGAGGCGCGGCTCTATTGCTCGGTGGGCGAGCTGCCCGCGACCACCGTCGTGAGCGTGGGCCACCGGGCGACGCTTCGTGGCTTTCATCGACGCCGGGTCGTCGTGGAACCCAATGGGCATGGCCCTGCGGTGCTCGTGGAGCGCGGCTGAGGACCCCGGGGCGGTCCGTAACGCGACGACGTCCGCGCTCATCACAATAGCGAAGACGGAAAGCGACTCATCGCAGGAGGTGCAACATGGGCGCGCTCACATCCGAGGAACGGCGCCGCGTGTTCGTCGCTCGCCAGCAGGCGTATCGAGAGGGACTCGCACGGCTGGCCGCGCCTGTCCCCGCCTCGGAGCTGCATTCTCAGCGCCGCCGGCTGCACGCGCTGCTCAAGGCGGCGATGCTCGTCGCGCTGCTGGGCACAGGCTTGGTCGCCTTCCACGTGGTCGAATTCCACATGCCGGCATCGATCGCCGAGACGCTGCCACGGCTCTAGCAGGCTGCTCAAGGGGTATGACACGCGGGACTTCATCGCGGCGGCCCGCATGCTCGGGGCGACTCCGCACGGGGTGCAGAACACGACCAACCGCGCCAGCGCGATCGATGGCCGGACCACCCGCCATCCGGGCTTCGCGGTTAGTCAGATGGCGCGATGACCTCCCATCGCGGAAGACAGTTAACGTTGGGACAGGAGCCGCCGATCAATCGCCGCTCCACGCCGACGGTGCGGTGCCCCGCTTTGGCCATGTGCCACGCCAGGTACTTGCCGCCCTCGCCGCTGCCGAGGACGAGGACGTCAACATGTTCCGGTCGCGACGCTGGTGAAGCACGCGGCGGAGTTCGGGATGGTGACGGGCTCCGCTGTGATCGATATGGTCCGCGTGCGCGAGCGGAAGCGCCACATGGTCGACGTGCTCATCGCCATGCACCTCGAGCGCTACACCCGTTCTGCATGTTCCACCGACCCGCCACTCGCGCGAGTCGGCCTGAGCGAAGCGGAGGCGCACCGCCGCGGCATCGGCGTGCGCGTTGCGAAGCTGCCGATGAGTGCGGTGCTGCGAACGTGGACGATCTCAGAGAGCGGCGGCTTCATGAAGGCGCTCGTCGACTCGCACGGCGACCGCATTCTCGGCTTCACGATGCTCGGCCCCGAGGCCGGTGAGGTCATGGCCGCGGTGCAGACGGCGATGCTGGCTGGCCTGCCGTATACCGGTTTGCGCGACGCCATCCTCACACACCCGACGATGGCGGAAGGCCTCACCACGCTGTTTGCCAGTATTCCGCCGCCGAGGTGACGGGCGACGAGCATCCGACGCGGACAACTGCCCGAAACGTAAGCGAAGACAGAGGAGGAACGGAACCATGCCGAACAAGAAGAGCGCGAATGGCACGATCGTCGACCGTGTGCGCGCCGTCGGCCTTCAGACGTCGAAGGAGATCCAGCAATTCGGGACGGTTGCGAGGCTCCCGATCGCGCTCGACGCCTCTATCTGTGCGGCCAGCGTCGACAATCTCAACCAGGTGCTGGCTGACACGAAGACGCTGGCGGACATGTACAAGAAGCATCACTGGCAAGTGTCCGGACCGAGCTTCTACCAGCTACACCTTCTGTTCGACAAGCACTTCAAGGAGCAGACCGACATGGTGGATGCGCTCGCCGAGCGCATCCAGTCACTCGGCGGCGTCAGCGTTGCGATGGCGCATGACGTGGCGGAGATGACGCTCATCCCGCGCCTGCCCCGTGGTCGAGAGGCCGTGCCGGCGCAGATCTCGCGTCTCCTGCATGCCCACGAGATCATCCTGAAAGAAGCGCGCGCCATGGCGCGGCAGGCGGCCGAAGACGGGGACGATGGAACGAACGATCTGCTGGTCAGCGACGTGATTCGCACCAACGAGATGCAAGTCTGGTTCCTCGGCGAGCATCTCGTCGAGGCGCCGGTGCCGATGTAGCGCCCCGCTGCGCACACGCACGCTCGGCGACAGCCGGCCGCCGCAGCGTGCGCTCGGTGCCGCCTGCCGTCGCCTTGACGGCCGGCGACGTCGTAACGTCTCGAGGAGCGCGCACGGGGTGACGGCAGGCACGGAGTGACTTGCAGCTACAGCTGGCGCATGAAGGCGACCAGGGCCGTCTTCTCCCGCGGCGTCAGCTGCAGGCCCAGCGCGAGGTTGAAAAACTCCACCGTGTCCTCCAGCGTCAAGAGGCGCCGATGACGTGGTCGCCGTCAAAGTAGGCGGTGCGCTGCGCGAACTCCGTGAATTCCTCGACGGATCTCAGCGAGCGCTTGGAGTCGTGGATCAGCTGATTGAACATCCCGCGCAAGCTGACCGTCTCGATCCGAAAGGGGCCGCCTGCGGGCGAATGTCCGGGGTCTGGTGGAAGGCGGCGTTGGTGTGGCCGTTGGCGTGGCAATCGAGGCACGTGACGCCGAGGCTCTGGACGTCGGTCTTGCGATCGTCGGTCTGGTTGAACTGCTGCTGGGGGAACGGCGTGAGCAGCAGGCGCATGCCTTCCATCTGGACCGGCGTCAGGATGCCGTCCAGGATCGCGAAGTAGTTCCTGATCGTGAGCGCGGCATCAAGGCCGGGACGGCTGGGGCTGGTGCGGCTTCGGGCCGAAGGCTCTCGCCGTGTCGCGCTGGGGTCGATTCGTCCGGGAGAGCTCGTGCTGGCGCGCCAGCTCCTTGATCCCCTGCTCCTTGTAATCCGCACTCGTGAGCGAGGCGAGAAACGCCACGACGTCGTCGATGTCGTCCTCGGTCAGCGCGAGGGGTTGGATGTCCTCGTCCAGATAGGGATCCTGTAAGCCGTCGCCCTTGTTGTAGTGGTCCATCACATCCCACAGTGTCTCCTGCGAGCCGTCGTGGAAGTAGGGTCCCGTCACCAGCACATTTCTGAGATCCGGCGTCTTGAAGGCCGCAATATCGCGCTCTTTCCTGGTGATGAGAAAGCGGCCGAGCGCCGACATGTCCGTTTGGAGGGCGGCACGGTCGATCTGCGACGTATCGCCCGCCTTGACCGCCTGCTCGGCCTGACGGGCCAGCGCCACGACGTTGTGCCGGATGATGCCGATGCCGATGTTGTGGAAGTCGTTGTCGGTGAAGTAGGTGGCGTCCCGCGTCTGCTCGGTCAACGCATGGCATTTGTTGCAGCGGGCACGGGTGTTGAAGAGCTCCCAGCCGCGCCTGGCGGCGCCGTCGATGGCCGTCGAGTCGCCAGCGATGAAGCGATCGAACGGGGAGTCGAACGACAGCTGCGTGCGTTCGTAGGACGCGATGGCGCGCAGCAGATCGCGGGCGTTGGGCGGACCGCCGAAGACCTTTCGGAAGGCGCCCTGGTATTCCGGGATGGCGGCGATCCGGGCCATGGCAGCGTCGAGGCTCGGCTGGCCCATCTCGACGGGGTTGACGATCGGCAGCGCCGCCTGTTCCTCGAGCGTCTTCACCCGCCCGTCCCAGAACTGCGTCTTGTTGTAAAGGGCATTCAGAATGGTCGGGGCGTTGCGCTGGCCGATACGGCCTTTGATCCCGACGGAGGTGGGCCTCCCGTCGGTGAACGCGCGCGCGGGATCGTGGCAGGTGCTGCACGCCACGGTCCCGTCCGCCGACAGGCGACCGTCGAAGAACAATTTGTGGCCGAGGGCGATCTTCTCGGGGGTCTGCGGATTGTCAGGCGGTATCGCGGTGCGCGTCGCGGCAGCCGGGATGCCGACCTGATGAATGGACTTCGGCTGCGCCAACGGCCCGGCCTTGGGGATCGGCAGCACGTTCAGAATGGTTGCACGCTGCCACCCAATCGTGAGCGTAGCGGCCGCCAGGACGCTCACGAGCGCGACGCGCACCAACATGGCGCTAGCCACCGAGGCCCAGTCCCCGTGCCAGGCCAGCGCGATAGGCGGGAGAAGTGGTGGAACGGGTATCTAAGCCTTCACCTCCGACAGGTTCTACTACGGCACCGCGGAGACGCCCACGATCACGCGCCTCCTTGGGTAGAGAGCCTACGTCGACGCTCCGAGGCTTCCGCGAGCCAACTGGCGTGGTCGGCTTGCCGCGGGCTGCTGAGCGATTCTCCGCACTATTAACGGCGATGTGCGAGCGGGTCACCCGAGCACCTGACTTTGCAGCTACAGTTGGCGCATGAAGGCGACCAGCGCCGCCTTCTCCCGCGGCGTCAGCTGCACGCCGAGGACGATGTTGAAGAACTCGACCGTGTCCTCCAGCGTCAAAAGGCGCCCATCGTGCAGATATGGCGGGGAATCCTTGATCCCACGAAGGGTGAAGGTCTTGATGGGGCCCTCGGCTTGGATCCACTGATCGTTGATCGTGCGCGACTTGTAGAAGCGCTCGACCTTGAGATCATGCATCTTGTCGTCGAGATACATATGCGGCCGATGACACTCCGCACAACGACCCTTCCCGAAGAACACCTCCTGGCCAAGGCGCTCCTCTTGCGTCGCCTTGGCCGGATCGAGAGTGCCGAACACCGTCAGCTTCGGGGTCGGGGGAACATCGATTATGTTTTGCATCTGAGCCATCAAGACTACCTGGGTGGCTCGATCGGGGAGATTCACCCCTTTCTTGGCGGCGGTGACCTGGTCGCCGTCGAAGTAGGCGGTGCGTTGTTCGAACTCGGTGAAGTCCTCGACGGATCTGAGTGACCGCTTGGAGCCGTGGATCTCTTGATTGAACATCCCGCGCAGGCTCACCGTCTCGATCCGGAAGCGCGTGGCCACGGGGCGATTGTCCGGGTTCGTGTGGAAGGCGCCGTTCGTATGGCCGTTGGAGTGGCAATCGAAGCACGTGACGCCGAGGGTTTGTGCGTCGGTCTTGCGGTCGTCGGTCTGGTTGAACTGCTGCTGGGGGAAGGGCGTGAGCAGCAGGCGCAGGCCGTCCATCTGGACGGGGGTCAGGATTCCAATCATGATGGCAAAGTAGTTCTTGATCGTGAGCAGTTGCCCGCGCGACACATCGCCCAGCTCCGGCCGGGTGGTCAGGAATAGCGGGGGAGGAAACTCGGGCAGCAGATGGTCCGGCAGGTCGAAGTCGACATCGAACCGTTCCAGCGAACGCCCTTCCTGCTTGTTGATCTCATCAATCTCGGACTTCGGAAAGACCTGGCCTTGGGTCACATGCTTGACATGCGGGAGGGGCAAGAACCCCCCGGGGAAGAGATCCTTTTCCCGAATCTCGTCGGGGGACATGGCGGCCAGCTGCTCCCAGGTCATGCCCGCCGGCAGCTTGACCCGAACCCCCTGCTGGACGGCCTTGCGGCCACCCGACATCATGACACCGGCGGCGGGCCGGTTGCTCAGGTCGTAGCGTTCGGCGAGCAACGCTTCCTGGCGCTGCATCACAGTAGGCTTGGCCGCCTGGTCATCCGCCCGGACCTTGGCGAAGTCCTGCTCGACGACTGGGAAGTAGGTCTTGCCTTGCGGGGGCGGTGTCTGGGGCGCCTGGGCCGCGCCCAGGCCATATAGCAACAGTCCTACGCACAGCCCACCCAATCCTGCGCATGCAAGTATTGCAACCCGTCGTTGCATGGCTGGTCCTCCCTTTTGCCGTGCCTCGCTGACGGCTTACACCGACTTAAGAGTTTTGGAACGGTGAGTTTTGAATCTGCTCGTAGAAGTTGCTGCGTTGATAGTTTCGGATGAAATGCGAGCAGATGTCCTCGTTGCATGTTCCTTCTGTGGACTGTGTCTTGTGCTCGAAGCCCCCAAGGAATGCTTTGGCGATGTCCTCTTTGAAGCTCACGCGAGGATACTGTGCCACCACTCTCATCCGCAGATCTTCAGGAAACGTCTCGTAGCCGATACCGAGCACATCCAGACCCACCCCGTTGTACAAGAGCTCCACCTCCAACGGCTTGTATGCGGCGATACCGGGTGTTGTGTGGAGAGCAATTGCGTCCCAGGCAGTCTGGATCCGAGCAGTGGGCACACCATGGTGTTCGAGAAACTGACGAACAGCATTGGCACTGTCTACTTCAAAACGATCCGTCGCGCTGCTGAACTTCTTGAGCAATCCGAGGTCGTGGAATGCGGCACAGATGAAGACAAGCTCCGCATCGAACGTCTTGCCTGTCTGCATACCAAGCTCGTTCGCCCAGAAGAAGACGCGATGAGAATGGTTAAACAGCATCGGCGTACTGAATTCCCGAAGCAGGCCGGTTGCTTCACGGGTCAGTTGAGTGTCAGGAACCCCAGCTTGCACGTGCTGAAATTTGGGTGAAGGGGTCGGAACTCGCAGAATGATCTTTGGACGGCGGAAGGTCGGCGCGTCCTCTACTGCCCGTGCGGGGGCAGGCTCACGTCGATTCATCGGTCTATCTCCTCAGTGGTCGTCCTCGGCAAGCCGGACTTTCTGGATCGCGGCGGCGTGGTCGAAAGGCGGAAGCTGCGGCCGTGGACTCGGTGACGTCGTCATGGGACTGCCGCCGTTGTGACGACGCTGGCGAGGCGGGCGTCCCACCCGCGTGCGGTTTCCGCAAGAACGCGAAACGCGACCGCACGACGTCCGCCCTTCTCAAGACCGTGCTACGGTTTTAGGGGCGAGCCCCGACGATTCGTTCGCCAGGGGCGGGTGTGACGAACTGGTTGACGGTGCTCTTCACGCCATCGCTCTTCCCATTGCTCTCCTCTGAGGTCACCGTGTAGTAGTACGTCGTCTGTGGCTTGAGGCCCTCAATGCGCACGCGGAACGTCGTGTATTGATGACCCTGGTTCAGCCTGATGGGATTTTTCGCCGTCTGGCTCAAATCCTTGGGGTCGGTACCGTAGCGCACGATGCCGTAATGCACGTCCGACCCCCCGGGGTTGTTGACCGTCCACCTGATGATCGTCAGGTGATTCGTGGCCAGCTCGAGCTCTGGCCCTTTGGTGATCTCGACGCGCTCGGCTTTCTTGGCAGGAGGAAGTAGCTGCGCGGCACCCGGCTGGAACGAGAGCAGGCTGCCCACCGTGGTCGTGATCGCGAGTGTCAGAAGCAGTCTATTCATGGATGATCTCGTCCATGGCGGACGCGAGACGGATAATCCGTCTCGCGTCCGCCGTCTGGCGTTTGCCTCTACGGGATGGGCGGACTGGGGAACGGCGCTACGCCGCAGATCTCCGGTGCGCAGGGCGGAAGCGGCGGCGTGGGAATCAGGGAATCATTCCCTTGGGTCGACGCCGACGCATTCGCCGTACCAGGGGCCCCGGTCATGCACGTCCCCGTAAAGGTATTGATGTTGGGGAAAGGTGTCGTGAAGCCGTCCGTGAGGGTTTGCAGGAAGGCCACGATCTGGTTCTCCTCCAGATCCGTCAAGGCGAGATTGCCGGTGGTCATGTCGATATTGTTCTTCACCTCGGGCACTGGCCAGCAGTCCACTTTCTCGGTTGTGCCTGGCGGGCAGTGCCCTGACGTCACCGGGAAGGCGAACAGGTCGCGCGTGTTGTAGAAGTGGACGAGCTGCTTCAGGCTCTTGATGTAGCCGTTGTGGAAGAACTCCTTCTGGAAGTATGGCCCTGGCGCCTCGGTGGTAGGACACGCCACGCACCCGGGCGGGGATCCGGGCGGGCAGAGCGGCACCATGGCCACATTGCGCGCCGACGACACCTGGAACTGGCCGTCGACCATCGGGGCGAACGGGATCCACGTCGCGTTCGGGTTGGGCCACGAACCGAAACCGCTTCTGAGGAAGGTCCCCATTCCCAGGTCTCGGTAGCCGAAGCCGAGGGGATTGGCGGTGAAGCCGAAGAAATCCGGCGTGGTCTGATAGTAGAAGGCATCCCTGGGATTCAGGGGCAGCCCTTCATTGGCCGAGCCGAAGCAGGTGAACAGAGGGTTCACCGTCGCGCGGTTGCTGGTATCGGTGCCCGTCGTCGTAGCGGGGACTTTGTCAAAGCCGGTTCCGGGCGTCTGAGTGCTCCCTCTGCCGTCGACGTGGCATGTATTGCAGGCGGCCTTGCCACGGAACAGGTTATAACCGGCCATCTCGTCTGCCGTCAGCGGGGTCGTGGTCGAGTTGAACAGGAAGGCGTCGAATTTCGACGTGAATGGGCTGACCTCCTTTGATCTTTCATAGAAGCTGACCGACTGCGCCCAGTTATCGTAGACCCTGTTTGCGAGGAGGCGATCCTCTGGCGACAGCTTGACTGGTGTGGTGTCCGTGCCGAACACCGCAGCGCCGCCGGGGGTTGCGCAGATCTCCTCAGTTTTGGGCGGGAACTTGATATTGAGCGAGTCCTGGCCCCACACCTGCTCGAAGAGCGGTCGGTACTCGGCCTGGGACAGCTTGAAGGCGATGCACGCCGTGTCAGGTGACATCATTTCTTGAGTATCGACGGGAGGACCCTGCGACTGGTGGGCATCAGGACTCTGTAACAAGTATCCGGTCGCCCGTGAATCCCAGAAGTTGCCGCCGAAGAACAGGCCTTGTGTTTCGTTCAGCGTGAGTACCGGGAAGTAGGGAGAATACGTGTATCGCTGCGGGTTCCGCTTGCCGGCCCGGAAGTGAAACGATCCGGGATACGCGATCATCGTCAGGTTGACGGACGGGATCGGTGGGCCGAAGCCCACGTATGGCATGTGACAGGACGCGCAGGCTGTATTCCTGAAGGGGGAGATGTTCAGGTCGAAGTTCATCAGCTTGCCGAGCGTTCGTACCATGTCATAGCCGCTGCCCTGCAGTATTGGCGGTTGCCCTGTCAGATTGGGAGGCGGTAATGCGCGAAACTCTGCGAGGGCTTGCTGGAAGATGAAGGCGATTTCGCGCTGGACCCTGTCGAGCTCCGACTGCAGATCGGCGGGGAGGATGCCCGGGGGATACGGATCGTAGGGGGTCGGTGGAGTTTCCTTCTTGGCCTGGCCCGGCGGCTCTTGCTTTTTGGCCTGGCCCGGCGGCTCTTGCTTTTTGGCCTGGCCCGGTGGGTCCTTCTGGGCCGGCACGGGTTGAGCGGCGACGGTCAGAGCCAACACCACGATAGCGGACGTTCGTAGTAACGCGATCAGGGCTCGACGATTCATGGCTGTCTCCTACTCCGTACCTACAACGACCAACCACATCGAGCGGGAGATGGAGCGAGACTTCGTCGGGCCCCGACTCGGCGGGCCTCGATCGCGCCAAGGTGCGTACCACGTCGACATCATCGCGAGCAGACTTGTAACGCTGACGCTGGACCCGTGCAATCAGGAGCGCGACGATTGGCGCGAAATGTCCTCTGGTGTCCGCCAATGTCGGGGGCGCTCAGCGG
>Ga0207646_10006904_pt1 | contig 11660 bp, 15 predicted proteins | sample KBSK5502metaG_FD_184343 | JGI IMG/M metagenome (GOLD analysis project Ga0207646, IMG submission 184343) | Corn, switchgrass and miscanthus rhizosphere microbial communities from Kellogg Biological Station, Michigan, USA - KBS K5-50-2 metaG... | ecosystem: Host-associated > Plants > Roots >...
CAGCGCGTATTGCCGCGACAGGCTGGCGATATAGGGCTGCCGGAGCGCGAGCTGGTAGGAGGTGTTCTCCAGCACGATGACAAAGACATGCTTCGGCGGCTCCGGGCTCGGCGAGGCAGAGGCCGAGGTCCCGGCCTCACCTCCGGGCTGACAGGCAGTCGGAAACAGGACCGCGGCCAGCAACGTCCCAATGAGGCGTAGGCGCCCGCTCTTGGCGATGCTAAAAACCATGCCAGATCGATCTAAATCGGCGCTAAAGGCGGCTTAAGAATGCGTTAAGAGATTCGAGGTCGGGCGGCCGCCGCGCAGTAAGCCGATCGCCGTGATCCCGGTCTCCATCCACGCGGGCGAATCGAGCCAATCCTCGACACCCCAGAGCAGGTAGGCGCTGACGCCGTGGCCCCGGTACGCGAGCGCGCTCGAGAGCAGGTCGTCGAGCGTGAAGCCGGTCGTCCCGATCCAGGGCGAGGCCTGCATCTCGGTGACCCACAGCGCGCGACCATGACCCTGCGCCTGCCCTTGCCAGTAGTCGAGCGTTTCCTCTTTCCAGGCGATCCGGGTGCTGGATGCGACGACGTCCAGGGGCGTGGAGTCGGTGACGACATACAGGTCGAGGCCGAGTGTGTCTCCCATCGTCAGGGCCTGCGCCGGGTGCCCAGCGGGCTTGGCCCCGGGCAGGTGGGCGTAGAGCCAGCCAAGCGGGCTCGCCGCCCGGGCGTCCAGCGCGACGTGGGAGGAGTTGAAGGTCGTCACGACCACTTCGTGCACGAGATCGATCGAGCGGAGCAGGTCGACCTCCGACCGAAGCGTCGATGCGGGGATCGCCCCGTTGGTCAGCTCGTTGAGACTGGCGTTGTCGAGCGGTTCGTTTTCAACCTGCCAGGCCCGGAGGAATGACAGCGGCGCGTATCGGCGATAGGTGGTCTCCAGGTAGGTGCGATAGCTTGGCGTCTTCAGCAGTTTGTCGAGCTGGTGGACGTCCCGGGTGTCCAGCCAGTCCGGCAGGTGGACTTCCGGATACACCAGGTTGCGGGCACCGACGACCAGCACGACCTGGGTGTGGCGAGAACCCTTCTTGCTGTTGTGCGCCTCGATGGTCGCGATCAGCCGGTCGACTTCGGTGTAGTCGAGCGAGGTCGGCGTCGGTGCCACGGAGCTCCAGTAGATCGGCAGTCGAACCAGGTCCGGCTGAAGGGTCGAGAGCAGCTCCGCCAGCGCGGGCTCCGGATCAACGTCGGATGGGACGGCGACCGGGCTGAAGGAGAAGCCGACCAGCGGTGGATTCAACGGCGCCGGAGCGGGGTCGACGGTCATGGTTGGGAACGCGGCCGCCGGCACGATCACCGAGGCCAGGGCCGACGCGATCACCGTCGCGAGCCGCTTCACCACCAGGGCCAGCATCTCGCAGTTTCATGAGAGGACACTGAGGACGCGCTCAGCTCTCGGCTTAGCCCCCGGTGACGTCGCGCCGTCGGAAGATGAGCAGCGCGAGGATGGTGAAGAGCGCCAGATAAATCACCAGGGTGATCGAGCCGCGGTTCGCGTCGACGAGTTGCGTCGCCGCATTCGGATTGCGAAAGCTCAGCCGGAAGCTCGCATTGACGGCCTCGCCGTTCACGCCGGGGAGGAACTTGAGAATCTCCTTGACGCCCGGAGTGTCGCGTAGCAGCCCGGCGATCAGCGCTTCGCCGACAAATAGGTACGTGAGTCCGCCGCCAATCGCGGCCGCCGTGCTCCGAAACGCGATCCCCAGGAACATGCCGAACGCGGTCCAGACTGCAAGCTGCAACCAGAGGGCGCCGAAGCCTTTGAGCAATTCCGTTACTGAGGGCCACGCACTCGAGCTGCCGTCGATGCTCACCAGCAGGTAGCTGGTCAGCGCCGCGAGCCCCAGGGCTACCACGCTGGTGATCAAGGTGATGAGGCCAAGGTTCAACAGCTTGCCGACGAGCACGGCAACACGGCCGGGCTTCTGAATGAGGATGGTCTGGACCGTCAACCAGCCGTATTCGCTGGCTGTGCTGAGGCTGCCCAGGATGATCATGATCGCCGCCCCGATGGTCGACATGGAGCTGAGCACGGTGGGCAGCAGATTTTCGGGGAAGTCGCGTCGGATCAGGACGCTGGCCGGTACCGGACTCTGGAAATTCCGAGGCGGATTTTTGAAGATCACATAGCTCAGGACGTAGCCGAACAGGAGCAGCGTCATGAGTAGGATGCCGAACAGGAGCCAGTTGGCCCAGCGTTTACGCGCCTTGAGTGTCTCGGCGCGGAAGCTAGCGATCACGTGTTCCCCTCCACCTCGGCACTACGATCTCCTCCCCCGCTCGCGGCGGTGGGCTGGCTGGGGGCTTCGGTCAACTCAAGAAACACGTTCTCCAGCGATTGCTCATCGACGCGCAGTTCGCTGACATCGACCCCGTCGGCGACGAGCCTCCGGTTGATCGACGCCGCCTGCGCCGGGTCGACGTTGAGGACGAGGCTGCCATCGAGGACTCGCACCTGGTCTGGGTTCAGCAACGACTCGAGCAATCGCTGGGCTTGCTCGAGCGGTGCCGCATGGATCCGCAGCGTGCGCCCACCGCTCCGGGCCCGGAGCTCATCAACCGTTCCCTCCGCCACAAGCTTGCCCTTGGCGATCACGCCGACGCGATCGCACGTCAGCTCGACCTCGTTCAAGAGATGGCTGGATAGCAGCACCGTGCGCCCGCCCTGCTTCAACTCCTTGATCAGTGCCCGCATCTCGATCGTGCCCTGCGGGTCGAGACCGCTGGTGGGCTCGTCAAGGATCAGAAGATCGGGACCCTTCAGGAGCGCCGCGGCGACACCGAGCCGCTGCTTCATCCCCGTCGAGTAGGTCTTGAATTTGTGCTTGGCGCGATCGGTCAAGTCGACCAGCTTCAGGACGGGCTCGATCCGCGATTTCGGGACGCCGGCATAGCGCGCCACCACGCGCAAGTTGTCGCGCCCCGAAAGGTATGGGTAGAAGGCGGGCGTCTCCACCATGGCGCCCAACCGGGCCAGGCTCGCTGGACTTCCGGGGACTGCGCCCGCGACGATGGCACTTCCCGACGTCGGATGGATCAGCCCTGAGAGAAGCCGCAGCGTGGTGGTCTTTCCGGCACCGTTCGGCCCGAGGAACCCGTACACTTCGCCGGTCCTGACCCGCAGATCCAGGTCGTCGACCGCCAGGACGCCGGTCGAATATCGCTTGGTCAGGCCGTGGGTCTCCACGGCGAGCGCCTGCGCCATTGGAGCAGCATACGTAACGCGATCGGCTAAACGCCAATATGTCCGCTCCCCCGCTCGCTGGGGAGGGCAGGGTGGGGCTTTTTGCTAGCGTTCGTCCGCGATGACCCGCGACTTCGCGCTCATCCTGGCTGCCCGCCTGTTGCGGGCGTTCGGCTTCGGCATGGCGGCCGTGTTGGTCGGGCTTCATCTCGAGCGCCACGGCCTGACGGCCAGCGTCATCGGCCTCGTTCTCAGCATCGGCTTGCTGAGCGCCGCAATCGGCGGAGTGATCGCGGCCACCCTCTCGGCAAGCATCGGCCGCCGCAACACCCTCGCCCTTGCCGGCGTCCTGATGGCCTTCGCCGGGTCCGACCTGGCGCTCGCGAATTCGCCGCTCCTGCTCGGCCTCGCTGCCGTGACCGGCATGCTGGGCGCCGCGAGCGTCGACCTGGGACCGTTCGCATCGATCGAGCAAGCGGCACTCGCTGAGGCCGTCGAACCGCGCCGGCGCAATGTCGCCTTTGCGCGTTATTCGCTGACGGGTGGGCTCGCGGCCGCCGCGGGTGGCTTGCTCGCGGGAACCGCCACCGACCTCGATCGTGGCCGCCTACTCTTTGCGGTCTATGCCGTGATCGGCGTGATCACTGCCCTGCTTGCGATCTCCCTCTCCCCTCGTGCCGAGGCGCCGGTTCGGGCAGCCGCGCTTTCCGCAGCCGAGATCCGCACCCTGGCGCCGCTGTCGGCGCTCTTCGCGATTGACGCGCTCGGCGGCGGGCTGGTCGTGAATGCCGTCATCGCGTACTGGCTCCACGTGCGGTTCGGCGCGCCCGCCAACGTCCTGGGTCCCGCCTTTGCCGCGATCGCCCTGTTGCAGGCGATCTCCTATGAGGTTTCCGGCCGTCTCGCCAACCGCATCGGACTCATCCGGACAATGGTGTTCACCCACATCCCCAGCAACATCCTGCTGCTGCTGGTCCCGCTCAGTCCGACACTGCCCTGGGCGATCGGCCTGCTGCTAGCGCGGTTCAGCCTGTCGCAGATGGACGTGCCGGCCCGCCAGGCCTACGTCGTCTCGATCGTGCCGCCGGCCGAACGCGCGGGCGCCGTTGCCTTCACCGGGCTGGTGCGTGGCGTGGGACAGTCCGTCGGGCCGTTATTCTCCGGTGCGGCCATCCAGGGTGCGTTGCTCGGGCTGCCCTTTTTCCTTGCTGGCGCCCTCAAGCTTGTTTACGACGTGAGCCTCTTCGCCGCCTTCCGATCGCGGCGTGCGGAACACGAAACGCGGTAGTCCCCCCACACTGCCTTCCCCGCAAAGCGGGGGGAGGGAAATTCGGCATCGGGTGATCCCGATGCGGTTCTCAGGTCCTGGGCGATACGAACCTGGGCATGAATAAAGGTATGAACACCATGCAGCGACCGGTCCGTCCGCGGCGCCGAACGTTACGATTCGCCGCCTGCCTGCCAGCGGTAATACCGCGCTCGCCGCCTCGGCGTTGATCCAGGCCGCCCTGGGCATCGAGTTCCTGCTTTCCGGCTTGAACAAGTTCGCGGATCCCAATTTCGTGCGCAACTTCCAAGCCTTCGTCAACGCCAGCCCCGGAACACAGAACGGCCTTCTTGCCGGGCTGATCCATACGCTTGTCCAGCCGAACATTGCGTTCGTCGCCGGTCTGACCAAGTACATGGAACTCGGCCTTGGCATCGTGCTGCTGCTCGGCGCCCTCGAAGTCGGGCGTCGCCGCCTGTCTGGGAGAGTCGGTGTCGAGCATGGCTACGAGGCCCCGGTCGCCCTCGTCGCGGCGTTTGCCGGTTTGGCGGCCGCTGGTCTTTCCCTCTCGATCGCGCTGCTGATGGGCGAATCGCTGCCGACGATCACCCCGGGGCGGGCCCTGACGACGGCGATCCCGGTCGAACTCCTGCTGGTCCCGCTCGGCATCGCGGTCGCCTGGATGGAAGTCGGCCGGTTCCGCGTCCTGCACCGAGCGCACTAGACTCGATGCGCCATGAGCAAAGGGCGCGTCGAGGCGTTCAGCGACGGGGTGTTCGCGGTGGCCGCCACCCTCTTGATTTTCAACGTCCAGCTCGACAAGACCGCTCCGGGCGGGTTGTTCGCTGCCTTGCTGGCGGCCTGGCCGAAGTATGCCGCCTACGTCGCGAGTTTTCTGACGATCGGCGTGATGTGGATGAATCACCACGGCATGTTCGAGCGCCTCTCCCGAATCGATCGCGCCCTGCAGTTCATCAATTTGCTCCTGCTGATGGCGATCGTCTTTCTTCCGTTTTCGACCGCGGTGCTAGGCAGCAACATCGGGGTACCGACTGACGCCAACACGGCCGCCGGCCTTTACGCACTGAACGCCTTGATGATCGCGTTCGGTTTCAGCGCGGTCTGGATTTACGCCCTGACCCACCCCCGTTTACTATCGCCCGACGTCGACCGACAGGCGGCGCTGCGGTCGTGGCCCCGCTTCGCCGTCGGCACGGTCGTCTATCTGGCTTGCATTCCGCTCGGCCGGTTGAGCCCGATCGCGGTCGTGATCGTCTGCGCGGCGCTCGCCGTCTACTACGTTTTCGAGCGGCTGCCCGACATCACGCACAAGGCCGCCACCTCCCGCCCCCCGTACTGACGTGACTCAGGTGCCCGACGCGGCGACGCGCTGGAAGGATGCCCTGGCGTCGTGGGCGATCCCGGATTGGATTCTCGCCCAGGCGCGCGAGGATCCCTGGGCCCTTCCGGTGACACTGTTCGAAAACAAGCGGCCCGACAACATCTCACCATCGCATCGGCGCGCCCTCGAGTCGTTGACACCGGGAGCCACGGTCCTCGATGTGGGTGCCGGCCGCTGTGCGATGTCGTTACCGCTGCGTCCTCCGGCACAGCGGATCGTCGCCGTCGACACTTCGCGCGCCATGCTCGAGAATAGCCCGGCTGACATCACCATCCTTGGTCGGTGGCCTGACGTCGCACCCGAGGCCGGACGCGCCAGCGTCGTGGTTTGCGGCCATGTCTTCTACAACGTCGGCGACCTGCTGCCGTTCGTCACCGGGTTGAATGATGCGGCCGAGCTGCGCGTCGTGGTCGAGATCACACGCTCCCATCCGCGGAACCGGGCGCTGGAGCGGGCGCTATGGCGGCATTTCTGGAATCTCGAGCGGCCGGAAGTGCCGACCTGGGAGGACGCGGTCGCGGTGATGCGCGAAGCAGGCATCGAGCCCGAGGTCGACCTGTGGGAATCGGAGCAGCGCGGTGGCTTCGAGAGCCTGGACGAGCTGGTCTCCTGGATGCGGCAAACCGTGTGCCTGACTCCGGCTCGCGATGATGAGGTCCGCGCCATCGTTCTCGAGCACGCGACAGAGCGGGACGGGCTATGGCGTCTGTCGCCAGAGCCACGCGCCCTGGCGACCCTCTGGTGGGACGTCGCGAGCTCGACGCCCTAGACTTTCTTTTCCGCCGGGACGAATCGCTTCACGAAGGCCAGCGCCTTATCGGCGACCTCGCGCCAGCCATGGTCGATGGTGAGCGCGTGGCCACGATCGGGCATGGCCGCGAACTCGGTGACGCCCTCGTTCCGCTGTTGCTGCTTGTAGGAAGCGTTCGCGATCGCGGGTGGGACCGTGTGGTCTAGCCCGCCGGAAATGATCAGCAGCGGTCCCCGGTCGGGGTTCTTGGTATCGACCTTGGCCTCGGTCCATGGGTTCAGGTTGGCCAACGCTGCCTGGAAGAGCGGCTCGCCCGGTGTTGCCACCGAGAAGGTCTTGTACAGCTCTTGGGCCTCGTCCTCGCTGACCGCGTTGCCGAACGCGTAGCGGAACTGGTCGTAGGTGAGCGGGATCGCTCGGTTGCGGTTGGCCGGGTTGCCCAGCACGGGCGACGACGACTTCAGCGCGGAGAACGGGAGTGGCAGCACCCCGCGAAATGGGGCCGGGTCGATCGCCACCGACACCGCCGCGAGACCGCGACCCGCGATGATCTGCGTGAGCAATCCCCCGAACGAATGCCCGATCACGGCCGGCTTTACCTTCAGCTGGCCGATCACGTCGGCGTAATGGTCGGCCACCTGTGCAATAGTCTTATGGGCGAAGACCTCGGGATGCGCCTTCGCCTCCTCGACCGTCGGAGGATCATCCGGCCATCCCGGTGTCAAGGGCGCGTAGCCGGCCTCGGCGAAGACCGCGGCCCAGCGGTCCCAGCTGCTGGGAAGCAGCCAGAGGCCGTGGATAAATACCACGGGTGTGCGTCCGCTCGCGTTCGCCTCAGCGACCTGGTCGGCGGTAATACGGGACACCGTGTCGATCATCGCTAGCCTCCTCTCTTCTACGAGCTGGCCTGCCTACTCGACCACGGTACACCGACCTACTGTGCCCTGGCTGGTTTGTACTCCATGACAACGATGCCCAAGCTGAACTTCTTGGTCTCGACCAAGTCCAGGACTCTCTTATCGTTGCCGTCACCGAAGAGGCGGTTACCTTTCCCGAGAACCACCGGATGGACCATGAACCGGTACACATCGATCAAGTTCTCTTTCATCAACGCGTTGAAGAGCTGCGCGCTCCCCGAGAGCAGGAGATCATGGCCGGGCGCCCTCTTGAGCCGGCGCTCAGTATCGACGAGACGACGTACTTGGTCATGGTGTTCATCTTTACGCCGAACTCGCCGGTGCCTTTCATGTTGGGCCAGGCAGCCGAAAACCCTTCGTAGGTCTTGCGTCCGAGGAGCAAGGCGTCACTTGCTTGCAGCTCGGCCCACTTGAACTGTCCCGCCTCGTCGTTAAAGAACGGGCCGGACCAATGACCCGGCTCTTCGAACACTCCATCGAGCGACAGATATTCGGTTGCGACCAGCCTCATGTCGTCCTCCTGAATGGGTGAGCTTGCCTACTTGTACATCGAACGGGCTGGGCTCAAATCGACACTCGAGGATCGTCGATTCTAGAGGCTGGCGGTCGAGCGCTTGCGGCCGAGCAGCTGCATGAAGATCAGGAGGCTGCTCACCAGCAACGCGGGCACATAGATCGTCACGATTACCCAATTCACGCCAAGCGCATAAGTGAACACGTTGAATCGCATCGATTGGATGATCGCGTTCACCGTGTCGATCAGCCCCACTACGACCACCAGCCAGACCAACGCGATGGCACCTGAGAAGCGGGCGCGAAGAGCCGCCAATGCCACCAGGGCGAGGAATGCCGTGATCAAGTCGCCATAACCGATCATCGTGCGGAATTCGGTCGGGACACCGGCGCCAACGGCGCCCGGAGCCAGGATCGTTCCGCCAACGGTGCGGAAGGCATGGACCCACAGCAGCGGCACCAGGGCTAGCTCGCGTGGCAGTCGGGACAGGCGGGGCACGACATACCAGAATGCGATGAGCAAATACGCCAGCAAGCTCAGCGTGAATTGAATCCCGAAGAGCACAATCGGTTCCATTGCAGCCTATCGCCCTTGTTTTACCTGATCCTGGCACCAGACGTACAGGGCGTCGTACATCGGCGTCTCCAGTCGAATCTTCTCCTGGTCGTTTTCGCCGTGGACGAGGGCAAAGCCGTGCGCGATGGCCTGGAGCCCGGCCGACTCAGGCACGAGGTTGATGTCGGTGGATATATCCGCCCCGTGGATGATCCGGGCAAGCCTCTGCAGCGCAGGATCGGTCAGCTGGTACTTGACCATGATCGACTCGAAGCTGCATCGCCCGTCCACATGCCCTAGCTCGGCGCCCTTGACGTCGTAAGGGATGGCGCCCTCGCGCTCTGCCACCGTCGAAACCTCCTCCGCCGGCACAAAGAGAAATACGGCGCCCTTGTCGATGAAGCGTCTGATGAGCCAGGGACAGGCCACCCGGTCGACGTTGGCGTTCTTTCGCGTGACCCACTTCATTTCTTGAACGCCCTTCCCTTTCTGAAGACGCGCTTCAGGTTGCGATGGTATTCGCTTTTCGGTAGGAGCCTGGCGAGGTGCCAAATTGCCGGCGGAATGCCTTGCTGACGGAAACTTCCGAGTCGTACCCGGTTGCTCGGGCGATTTCACGGATGCCGGCCATGCTTCCGCGTAAGTACTCCGCGGCGCGCGCCATCCGGAGCCGGGTGAGATTGTGCATCGGCGTCTCACCGGTGGCGGCGCGGAATCGCTCGGCGAAGGCGGAGCGAGATAGCGAGACCGCGGCCGCCATTTTCGGAACGGTCCACTGGCGGTCTGGATGTTCACGGATCAGGCGGAGCGCGCGCGCGATTTGCGGGTCACTGACCGCCGTGCTGCCGCCCGCGGCTCGGTCCGCGTCGACCAGGCACTGACGGAGCGCCTGCGCGAGCAGCGCGTCTGTGAGCCGCGTGACCACCGCCTCCGAGCCTGGCCCCGTCGAGGCCATCTCCACCGCGATCATCCTGATCAAGCTCACGAGCCATTCTGGGGCAAGGCCTCCGCTGCCGCGAAGATGAACCACCGTCGGCAGCACTTCGAGCAGCGGTCGCCCCGTCAGCTTTTCGACGGTGAACCCTCCGCAGAGCAGCTCGCTGCGCTGACCGCCGCCACCGTGGCTGAGGTGTCCGTTGATTGGCGGCGTTTCGGTGAGGATGCGGTCGAGCCACCTCACCGGGCTCTTCGGCGAGTCACGGACGATGTGACCCTCGCCGCGAGGCAGGATCACCAGGTCGCCGGCCGCGAGGCGAAGCGGCTCGCGTTGTCCCTCGACCTCGAGCCAGGCCGAGCCCGCGGTCAGGAGGTGAAACGCGGGGCTGGAGCGGGCCGCGACCTGGAAGCCCCAAGGTGCCGTCATCTCTGACAGGCAATAGAGGGTGCTGTTGACGGTCAGCCTCAGCAGCAGCTGGCTCAACCCATCCGCATCGGAGAATCGACCCAGGGTCCGCATCACCCCGGCTCGTGCGCAGGAACTTTCTGGCCGACCATCCACAGGAAGTACCAGCTGCCCGAATCGCCCATGAAGGCAAAGCGCTTGTGGAGCGCCTTCTTGGTCTCCTCGAAGTCGCCCAACGAGTCGAGGTAGCGCTTGAAACCGTGATATTCCGCGTCGAGCTTCAACATCTCCTGGGCGTTGGCCGTGATCGCCTCGAGTTTTCGTTGATTGCGAATCACCCGCGTGTCGCCCATCAGGCGATCGATGTCGGCGAGGCGATACTTGGCCACCTTCTGCGGATCGAATCCGCGAAACGCCTCGCGGATCCCGGGCCATTTCGACTCGACGACGCGCCAGCTGATCCCGGTCTGGAACATGACGCGCGCCATCGCCTCGAGATACCCGGAAAGCTCCTTCGGCGGCCGAGGCTGCTTGTGTCGCTCCGGCATGCCACGATCTTAGATCCAGGGAGGCGGAAAGTCACTTTGCCAATTGACCGCCAGAATTCATCGCGACGCCGGCTCTGCGCGGCGGCTAAGGCCAGCGGCGTCCTGGACATTGCCCGAACTCCAGCACGCGGTTAGCGTCGACCCATGAGCAAACTAGATCCGGCTGACGTCGTCGACCGCTACAACCGCGCCCTCGCCGCCCGCGATTTTCCGGGAGCTCGGGCACTGCTGGCCGATAACCTTCGCTTTGAGGGACCAATCGATCGCTTTTCGACGGCCGACGACTACGTCAAGGCCATCACTGCCCTATACGGCATGGTAAAGGGTGTCGAGCACCAGGCAACCATTGCCGACGGCGACAACGTCGCGGTGTTCTACGTCCTCGACACACCCATGGCCAAAGCACCGGTAGCTGAGTGGTACACCGTCCGCGACGGGAAGATTACGCACCTGCGCACCTACTTCGACGCCCGGCCGTTCGCGCCTCACTCGTAGGGAAGCCCCGGGCCCGATATCGCGACGGTTACTGCACCGGAAACGGTAGCTGCCACCAGGACGGCAGCGTGTCGATCCTGATCGCCGTCACCCACTTGACCCACCAGTAGCCGCGACGATCGGGCGCGACGATGCGAACCGGGAAGCCGTGACCCGGATCGAGCGTCATTCCACCGAGCCGCGTCGCGATCATCAGGCGACCGGCCTCCTCGATCGCGAAGCGGCGATCGTATCCAGACATCGACCTGACATGGACGCTAACGCTCGAGCCCCCACCCTGCCCTCCCCCGCGAGCGGGGGAGGGAGAAACCAGCCTGCTGAGCCATACGCCCGACCAATCCTGCGTCGAGTAGAAACCGCCGGTGCAATCGAGCGTCGCCTGCACGCGGTCGTCGAACGCGAGGAGCTCCGCGTACGTCCACTCCCGCACAGCATTCGCGGTGCGCACGGCCAACCGCCAGGTCGCCGGATCGATCGACGGCACGCTGTCGAAGAGCCACTGCGTCACCGGCAGCTGCGACGGTTGAAGCGACCCGTATTCATACGACCCGGTCAGGCGACGCGTCGAGCCCGGCAGGCTGAGCAATCGGACCGCGACCTCGCCCGCGCCATAGGTCAGACCGGCGCACGCGGCCAGC
>Ga0207646_10006905_pt1 | contig 11659 bp, 17 predicted proteins | sample KBSK5502metaG_FD_184343 | JGI IMG/M metagenome (GOLD analysis project Ga0207646, IMG submission 184343) | Corn, switchgrass and miscanthus rhizosphere microbial communities from Kellogg Biological Station, Michigan, USA - KBS K5-50-2 metaG... | ecosystem: Host-associated > Plants > Roots >...
GAACGCGGGCAAGAGAGTCGGAATGGCGGCCGGAGAACAACAAGATGCAGCGGACGAGCCACGGTTAGAATGGAGGCTCGCCGCTGATCTTGGTGTTAGGCGGACCTGGTGCGCGTCGAAGGATGCGATGAACGACCCTGTGCCGGACCTCTCCTTGCCCGAAGAGGTGAGAGCTCGCCCGCAGGGTGACGCCTATATGGCGATCGCCGTCCTCGGATGGGTTTGTGCGACGTCAGCCATACTCGCCTACGGTCGTATTGTGCGAAGCCGTCCGGGAGGCATAGAGGCCATAGATGCGGTCCTCGCATGCCTAACCGTGCTGCTATCAGGCGCCTCAGTGGCGTTGCTACTGCGCAGGCGCAACTCTGGCCGGGTGCTTGCGAGCATCACCCTCGCGATTCTCGGCCTCAACTCCATCTGGGTGGCGGCCAACATGAAGGCGTATCTATTGCCAGGATTCTACCGGCCTGGAACCGAGGTCATCGCGTTGGCCCGAGCTGCCTTGTTCCTGGCACTCGGAGCCTTCGTGGGCTATCGAGCATGGAACGTACCTCAGACCAGCAAGGAGAGCAGCAGCTCTCGCGGGGCCGCCTAACAACAAGATGCAGCTGACGAGGTCCGGGCATTCGCGATGGCGGCCCTCGCTGCTGATCTTGGTGTTGGACAGACCTAGGTGCGAATGAACAACGTACGCGACGTCCTGGTCATCGGCGCCCGCGAGCTAGAATCGGTCTTGGGTCCTCGGCAGTTCACCTTCCACGTGACTGACTCAGGATCGAGTAGCGGTGGACAGTACGCGAGTGGCGAATTCCTGCGTGGCGATCGTCGGCTCGAGTTGCACCTCCGATGGTCGCTGGGGCTCGTCAAGTACCGTGTGGCTGGACGCAGCCTCACGCATGCCGACTACGTGCGTGCGGTGCAGGCGACCGGTGCGACCGCACAAGCCGAGTATCCTGGCTTCTCCGATGATCCGGTGGATGCGTTCCGCCATCTCGCGCATGATCTTGAGCACTTCGGCCAGGTCTTTTATGACGGTAGCGAGGCGGCATTCGCAGCACTACACACTTGGGTGGGCGAGCATCCAAGGGCGACTGGTCTCGCTGCACTGCCCTAGCGAAGGGCTGTCCAACAACAAGATGCAGCAGACGAGCCGTGGCCAGAATGGAGGCTCGCTGCTGATCTTGGTGTTCGCCTGACTGAGCAGAAGGACCCGTGGACTCCGGAACACCTAGCCGTCGCGGGCTTTGGCCGGCTTTCACCAGGTGCCACCGCTGCTCTTCACCGCTGCGCGAGCACGCATACGCTGACTTGGCCGTTGCATCGGCAGGCAGCGCCGCTGAGACGGCCATCACGGGCGTCATCGAGGACGAGGCATGGGAGCGGCTCTCGTCGCTCCGACTGAGCGTCATCACCGAGGGCGAAGGGACCATCACCTTTCGCGCGCTTAGATGCCCTTCGGGGGGTGGCGCAGTGGTTTTGCTGGCTCTCGCCGCCACCGTGTTGGAGGATGATCGTCTCGCTGGCACGGTCTACCAGGTGAGCGAGGAAGACCTTAACCTGATCTCGCAAAGCTCGCGACTACGCTGGCGACCTTACGAAGATAGCTGGAGCGGCCGTCCTGCAGGAGAATAGCGTGCAGGCGAACAACAAGATGCAGCAGACGAGCCACCGCTAGAATGGAGGCTCGCTGCTGATCTTGGTGTTCGGCGGACGCCTCGGCGCCTCATTGAGGGGCTTTGGAACCGATTGACTTCGACGCCATCCTCGGTGACATCACGGAGGTCGAGGTCATCGCGACGGGCAAGGCCATTCGAGACCTGCCGCGCCTGCGGCGATTGTACGGGCAGGGCCGCTGGAGGAAAATGAAGGGAGTAGCCAGGATCCGTCTCTATACTGGAGACATTCGCCTGGCTGAGCTGCACTGGTATGAAGCGCACGGCATCGGGAAGAAAGAAGTCAAACGCAAGCGCTACCTCGACTGATCCGTCTGGTCGGTCGACGCCCCGCCTCCCCAAGGGAGCACGCTTCGTCGTCTGCGTGAGCAACGAGGGGTACCAAGCATCATTGGAGCGGAACAAGATCTACGTGGCGCTACCCGATGCAGACGCCGAATCGGTGGGCGACATCCGAGTCATTGACGAGAGTGGCGAAGACTACCTTTTCTCTGCGAAGCGCTTCATCGCCGTAGAGCTGCCCCAGGCCGTGCAGGCGTCTGTGCGCCGAGCATCCTAGAACGCGCCGCCGAACAAAGCGTTGAAGCTGACGGCGCAAGGTGGTGGCCAGTTCGGTTGTGGAGCGCCGCAGCTTAACGCAGTGTTGAACTAAACCGCTTCGCGGTAGAGGTTTCGTAGCGACGTTCCTGCCCGTTGTGGCTCTCCTGTGATTGAAACCGGATCACAAGGAGGGTGTCATGGGAGCTTTCAAGGAGTCGATGCAGCGCGAGATGGCGCTGCGTGGATTCGCTGCGCGAACGCAGCGAGCATACCTGGGGTGGATGCGCCGGCTGGTTCGGCACGGTGGAACTCCTCCCGACCAGATTCCTGAGACGCGGGTACGGGAGTTTCTTGGCCTACTTGCGCAGAAGGGTCTCTCGCCTTCTACGCTCAATCAAGCAATCAGCGGCGTGCGTTTCTTCTACAAGCAAGTGGTGCCTCGCCATTGGGACTTTGATCTCGCATACCAGCCTGCGCCGCAGCGAGTGCCGGTGACGCTTAGCCGGGGCGAAGTGACTCGACTGCTGGACGCGGCGCCGACATTTGCGGGACCGAGCGGCCATGGAGATTGGCTACAGCGGAGGCCTGAGGCTGAGTGAGGTCCTCCACCTCCGTCTTACGGACATCGACAGCCAGCAGATGGCCATTCGGATCCAGCAGGGAAAGGGCCGGAAAGACCGAAACGTAATGCTGTCGCGTGTGCTCCTGGAGACGCTACGCCGCTACTGGAAGGAGCGGAGGCCGCGATCGTGGCTCTTCCCAGGCCACCGCGGAAATCGGCCCCTTCATGAAACCGTGATTCAGCGCGCTTTCACCGAAGCGAGGCGTCGCGCCCACATCGACAAGGACGTGACCTTCCATTCGCTGCGACACACCTTCGCTACGCACTTGATGGAGTCTGGGGTCGCCCCGCGGACGATTCAGGCACTGCTCGGTCACCGTAGCCTCAGCACGACGCAGCGCTACACACACGTCGCGGGAGACTACCTGCGGACGACAGCGAGTCCGCTCGACCTATTGCGTTAGTCGCCACCGACGAGATTGGTGGCGGCCTCCGCGGGCCGCCCCCCGGAGCTGGCCCAGATCCTGGGGGCCCACGCCCCACCTCTGGAGAGTCTCGGGCCTCAACGTCGTCGGGTGGTCCTGGACATCATGAAATGCCGGACGGCTGCCCTCGGCGGCCACCTCCACGTGTGCGACCAGTGCGGCCGCCAGATTCCCATCTACAACTCGTGTCGCAATCGCCATTGCCCGAAGTGCCAAAGTCTGGACCAGGCGCGCTGGGTGGAGGCTCAAACCGGCGATCTGCTGCCCGTCCCCTACTTCCACGTGGTCTTCACCGTACCTGCCTCGCTCCACCCTTTCTTCTTCGCCGATCGTCGAATCGCTTTCGGATTGCTCTTTGCCGCGGCCCTCGAAGCACTCCATGACGTTTGCCGCGAGCATCTCGGCGCCCGGCCCGGCACCATTGCCGTCCTGCACACCTGGTCGCAGACTTTGGCCTTTCATCCGCACATCCACTGCATCGTGACCGGCGGTGGTCTGGCCGTGGCACAGGACCGGTGGATCGCGAGTCGCCCCAACTTCCTGGTCCCGGTGCGGATGCTCTCACCCGTCTTCAAGGCCAAGCTTCTCCAGCGCCTATCCAACGCCCTGAAAGATGGCGCACTCGGCGTGCGCGCAGAGGCTGGCCTTCATCACCTTCGCCAAGCGGCGGCACGAAAATGGGTCGTCTACAGTAAGTCGCCGATGGCTGGCCCGGGGCAGGTGCTCCGTTACCTTGGGCGTTATACGCACCGCATCGCCATCACCAACGCTCGCATCGTGTGTCTCGATGACGGCAAGGTCACTTTTCGCTATCGCGACCGTCGACGCGGAAACCGGGAGCGGCTAATCACCCTCGATGCGTCTGATTTCGTGCGGCGCTTTCTCGTCCATGTCCTTCCACGCTCGTTTGTCCGCGTCCGTCACTACGGCTTGCTCGGCAACGGATGCCGCACCAGGCTCCTGGCCAAGGTGCGACTCCTTCTGCACGCACCAGCCCTGCCCACATCCGGGGCGTCCACCAGGCCGTCTTGGAAGGATCTCTATCGCCGTCTCACCGGTCGCGACCCTGAGCGGTGTCCTTCGTGCGGCCTGGGGCGTCTATCCATCGTCATCTCACTCGCACCTCTCCTTGCCCGCGACACCCGCGTACGCGCGCCTTGAACGCCTCGCATCGTCCAGTAGGCGTCGCGCTGATCCCTTCAAGAGTCAACGTGTGCGCAATTCCTCCGCACGAAGCTCGGGCCGACTCGCGCTCACCTCCCTTCACACCCTTTACCAACAACGCGGCCTCCACAAGCCGCCCCCACCGTCCACGACCGCGCGCAAACACCCGCCTGACCATCCGGCCAAACACCGCTCCGACGTACAATCTCCATACCTGATAGAACCCGCGGTTTAGTCCAACAGGCTGTTTCCGCAGGCGCGTCAGATCCATAGAGAATGGCAAGTCGCTTGCTCATGCGCCTACGGAAACAACCCTATCTGTTCTACGGACGATGAAAGACCACACGCCAGGAGCCTCCGGCATCGCGAACCAACCAGGGCAAACCGTGTCCACAGCGACAGGCGTTCCGGCAGTCGTTTTCGTCGCTGGCGTTCTAATGGAGGCGTACGGTCTCTATTGGGTCCTGGCACCGGGCTCAGTGAACGAGGGACTCTTGTGGATAGCTGGCGGCCTGCTCAGCCAAGTCGCAAGTGGTGCGCACGCGAGACGGAGAGACGGCCTCGTAAATCCGTTTCGAGCGCTGGCCGAGGACCTGCGTGCGATTCGGCGAAGAGTCGGAACTTGGGACCACAAACAGTAGGTCGGGCGCGCCGTAGAACAACAAGATGCAGCAGACGAGGTCCGGGCATCCACGATGGCGGCCCTCGCTGCTGATCTTGGTGTTCGGCAGACCAAGCGGGGTGTAAGCGGTCCCGGGGAAGACAGCATGCCTCCGACGTTTGTCTACATCATGGCCTTCCTGTTGTGGCTCGCCCTTGCGGCGGCCGTGTGGGTGGCGGCCGGCGCTATCGCGTTGTTTCCCACCATGCGGCGTACTGGAGCGGCTCTCGCTCTGGCAATGGCAGGGACATTTCCAGCCGTAATCGCATATCAAGTACTCGCCGCGCCATTCGTCCTGGCGATTCTGCTGGGCGTCAGGCTAATCTGGAAGACGCTCGAACCTGGGAGAGGCACGTCGACGGAGAACCCCGTCGTCATTGTGGTGTCCTTAACAGGCGCACTTCTGGCGCTGGGCGTGGCTGCTGGAATGTCGGTGGCAGGCTTTGTCGAGGGCTGGCGTGCGGGGTGGCGTGTCGCCAGAGGCGAGGATGTCATGAGTGCATTGCGCACAGGCCCGTTCTCACGGGGTCTACGGGCGGTGCGAAGGTTCACTGGCAAGGGCGAGTAGATGGGGGCGGGCTGCCGAACAATGAGTATCTGGACTCCTCCGTCAAGCAGAAACGCTAGGCCGTTTCCTTTCCCCTAAGTGCGCCGTTTGCGCGGTACGTCAGAATGTCGCCGGCACTGGCGCGAGTGAAACGGGGCGGACTGCAAACGTATCTCCGGCCTCGTTGCTGGGATCCCCGAGGATCCCGGGCCATGACGGAATCCGCGCGCCAGGAAGGCAATCGATGCAACGGCCTCGAAGGCCACAATTGTTCTCGGCTGTCCCGGCGCCGGTCCGACCTGTTTCACCATCACGCCCTTTGCGTTTGGCAGTTCCTAGGTGAGAGGTTCGATCCTTTCGAGTGTGTCCGCGGTGTTAGACGGTTGTCGTCGTCAGGCCGTAGGGTCGTGCGTGACTCCAGACCGCCCACACGATCCGGGCGAGCTTGTTGGCTACGGCCACCGCGGCCTTGTTGTGCACGTGAGTCTTTGCCAGCTTGTTCGCCCACTCCCGCAGGCGGTCTGGCTGTTGTTTGCGCGCGTGAACGAGCACGGAGCGCGCCCCATGAATGAGCAGAGTGCGCAGATACCCATCTCCCCGCTTGGAGATCCGCCCCAGGTGACGCTTTAGCCCGCTCGAGTACTCCCGTGGAGTGAGGCCGAGATAGCTGGCCAGGTGCCTCCCCGATGGAAAGCGCCGGATATCGCCGAGGAAGGCGACGAGCGCAGTGGCGATCAGGAGTCCGATCCCAGGGATGGTTCGCAGGTGCTCGACGGCGGGTAGTTGCTCGGCCGTGGCCTCGAGCTGGTGTTCCACCTGTTTGATTCGGGCCTCGATCTCTCGGATCTCGCGGCACGCTTCGGCGAAGATCGGCCGCAGAGCTTCGGGCAGATCCGAGTCGGCATCCTCGATGAGGGACCACACCGCCGGCACGACCTCACGAGCGCCCATGGGAATGAAGACACCCAGTTCGCGGAGAAGGCCACGCAGGGCATTAAGTCGTGCCGTGCGCTCTGTCATCCAGCCCGAACGCAGCCGATGGAGAGAAGTGAGCACCTGCTGGTCGACCGTCTTGACGGGTACGGGCCGGATCTCTTCGTTTCGGCTGGCTTCCAAGATTCCCTTGGTATCGGTGCGGTCCGTCTTGTTGCGGCGAACGTAGGGACGGACGTGGGGGGGGGGAAGAAGCACGACGCGATGCCCGAGGCTTTGGATCTTGCGACCCCAGTGGTGGGCGGATCCGCAGGCCTCCATGACGACAGTGGCAGCCGGCTGCTGCGCCATGAAAGTGAGGAACTGAGCTCGGGGCAGACGCTCACGGCGGGACACGTGGCCGGGTCGATCGGAAATCCCGATCTCAAAGACGGCCTTTGCCACGTCCACCGCGATGCGAGTATCGTTCGACATGATGGGCTCCTCCTTTGCCTAGACAGCAGCGACTCTGGCACATCGATGCCGATTGAGTCGTTGGAGGAGTCCATCTCATCAATGCAGCGGACGAGCCCTGGCCGGAATGGAGGCTCGCCGCTGATCTTGGTGTTGGGCGGACCACTGAATGGTTAGCGCGGCGATCCTGTCGTGTCTGGTGCTCACGGCTCAGCCGCCGTCTGAGACGCCGCTCGAGCTCCATCTGCAGGTCCTCACCCCTGCCGTGCGACGGGGGGGCACTGTTCTCTTGCGCGTGTTAGTGAGGAATCCGCCGGAGGCCAAGCGCATCTGGTACCTCTTGCCCGGGTTCTGGCCGTTACCCTCCACCGGACCACGCGACGCCGATCTCGCCCTCCGCGTGGAGGTGCGCGACAGTACCGGCAACCTCCTTCCGCCAACAAGGGCCATGCTCCTCGTCGCCAGAATGGCCACGCATCCTTCCGCGTTCAGCACCCTACGTCCAGGGCAATTCTTGGGCGAAGACGTGTCGCTCTCCTCGGAAGCGTTTGGGTTCACGTTTCCGGCGGCCGGGAAATACACTATCAGCGCAACGGTGGCCACCGAAGCGCAGCGCTGGTTCGATCGGTGGTACAGGAGGGGCACCAGGCCAGCGAGGCTGCTTTTGATCGCCAATCGCTCTTCGTGGGTCCTATTGGTGCCGGACCAGTCACGGTCGACGTCGCCGAATGAGAGGCCGCCCAACAAAAAGATGCAGCGGACGAAGCACGGCCCGGCTGGAGCTTCGCCGCTGATCTTAGTGTTCTGCGGACGTGTCTGTGTGGTGGAGGAGAGTCATGTCCTGGCATCGATGCAGTGGGCTCACGGCCGTATGCGTCTTCGCGGTGGCGGCGAGTCTCCACGCTCAAGCAACTACGGCTCTCGATGAGAAGGTACTGTCGGCCAATCGTGAGTTAGACCGACAGTTGCTCGAAGCTCACACGCTGAAGGACGCTGCGATGGTGCAGAGCCTGTTTTCGGAATCCCCCGACGTGTTCTTCATCAGCCCTGGCGGCTCCCTTAATAGAGGGAGAGACGCCGTGCGACAATCGTTCCAGTTCTTCTTCGATCATTTGGAGTCCATTCACGGCGACATCAAGGAGATCTCTTACATGCCCGCAGGCGAAGGCGTGATTGCCGTAGGCACTGTCATCTACTCTCGCAAGCCAAAGGGTGCCCCGGCGGATCAGCGCACGGTGATCTGGACTGATTACCGACGCATCGAGCGTGGTAGGTGGGTCTATGTCTTCCGGCATGCTCACTGGCCGGTGGAGGCCACGAATCCCGCCGGCGGACACAATTAGCGCCGGCGTCATTCGGGTGGGCTCGCGCGCAGAACGACCAGATGCAGCGGACGGGGCGTGGCACGCCTAGAGCCCCGCCGCTGATCTGGGTGTTCTGCGGACCCATCGCGGTAGCTTAGGACGGAGGGGATGGGGTACTGGGACCTCGTGGAGCCGTACTGGGAGAAGGTCAACATCTACGACGGCCCAGACGAGTTCGTGCGCACTTTCTCTGCCGTCCCGTCAACGGTTCAGACCTTGATCGCTGAACACTGGTGCGAATCAGAAGTGTCGAATGGCGGTCTTTACCAGTTGTTCTCGAACTCGACGGGGCTGCTCGCTCCCGAAGCGGCTGGGGCGTATAGGGTGCTCGGTGTCCCCGAGCTGGCGAACGTACTCGACGACGCGATGGCCTTCTTTGGCGAGGAGTATCCTCGGGACCGGGGCGTGCGCGACGCTGCTTTACCTCGGCCTGAGGGCAGGCCGCGCGAGCAGTGGGACCCCTTCACGGACTTGGATGAGCGGTTCTACGAGGCTGCCGGTTACAAGGGTGGGCTGTTCGAGAAGGATCGCCTCTTCTTGGCAATGGATGAATACGCGATTGGGAGGCGGCCCCAGAGCGGCCGCAGAACAACGAGATGAATCACACGAAGCCCGCGAACGTTAGAATCACGCGGTCTTCGCTGCTTATCTCGGTGTTACACGGGCATGATGGACGCACAGCGGGGCGAGCACGTCCATGGTGAACACCTCTTGCCGCGATTGAGCGCGCAGCGAGGCCCGGTGGCAGCTGGGTTCGCTGCGGCAGCCCTCACGGTCATCTGTCTTGTCGCCTGGAAGCTCCTCTCGTCGTCGTACATTTTCGGATCTGCGTACACGGACCTGCCAGGCCAAGATAGCCTCGCTCTGGTTTCGCGGTTACAAGTTCTCGTTTTCGCACTCATCACACTTGTCGCGGGTCGGGTGGCGGGTCTTCTCTGTCCTACCCGACCCGGAGTCGCCACCCTCATCGGGGTCTTCCCACTGCTTCTGCCGGCTGTTCTGCTCTTCTTGGGCTTTGGCCGGCGCTGGAGGCTGCCCTTGTGGGATCGGTAGTTTGCTTGATTGGGCTTCTTGGCGCGTATGGACCGGGCTGGCTCATGCGCAGGCGCATAAGCCGTGCCGTGTAACAACGAGATGCAGCTGACGAGGTCCGGCCATTCGTGATGGCGGCCCTCGCAGCTGATCTCGGTGTTCGACAGACGTGAGGGAGAGGGAGGCAAGGGCGAGGAGGGGGCTAATGCCGTTCTCTGGTGAGCGCTTCACGTCAGAGGTCAGCCTATCGCCAAGCACGGTCGCGGCGTATGCCCTCATGGCGGGTGACACCAATCCGGTGCACTGCGACCCCGACTTTGCGCGGTCAACCCGCTTTGGGCGCCCCATTGCGAGTGGCACCCATACGACTGCGCTGCTTCTCGGGCTGACGGCGTCGCATTTCTCGAAGGAGGGCGCCATGGTGGGCCTTGAGTTTTGGGTACGGTTCCGTCGCGCGGTGTACGCAGACGAAAGGATCCGCCTCGAGTGGCTCGTGATTCGCGTGAAGCGCAATGACCGCCTCGGGGGCGATGTGGTTGAACTGCGTGGCCGTATCAAAGGGCAAGACGGCGTTACTGCCGTAGGTGCCAAAGGACGCGTGCTCGTCACGAACCAGCTCTAGATCGTGCGGTGCGCGAGCGCTGTCGAACAACGGGTTGAAGCTGACAAGCCCGCCCGGCCGTTGCGGGATTGGTTGTGGAGCGTGCTTGCAGCTTAACCGGTGTCATGCGGACCTTGAGGGGCATCCGATCAACCGTCGAGTGGTCATGGCAACCATACTCGCCATCCCTTTAGCCGGCTGTAGTTACTCTGACATAGGAGTCGGAAAGTCCGAGACCATGACCGCCGAGCAAGCCGTCGCCTATGAACAAGACCAGACCGGCCGCGTCTTGCCTGCGCCGCTTGAAGATCACGTGGGTAACGGGCCAGCCGTGCAGCCGGACCGCATGGTGACGACAGACCTGACATTCAGCCAAGTTGATGGTCGGTCATTTGGCACCGGTCGCGTTCGCTTTCTCCACTCGGCACCCAGTTCGCCAGGTCCCTACCGTCTCGGCTACGCTTCGCCAGCGGTATTAGCAGCCATGGCAGGAATGCGCGAGGGCGGCAGCCGCCGAATCCAGATTACGGACTCCGACTGCTTGGACACTAGTTCTGCCGGTCAACAAGGTTCTGTTCCGCAAACGTGCCGGGTGGTGGGCACCAGGTACGAAGCCATAACGAGTGGGAGCGTATCCTATCCAAGCAGAACGCCATTGCTGGCGAATATCTCCATCGTGCGCGTGTGCCGGCCCAAGGTCGTCCAAGGGGAGATCCCAAGCGTTATGGGTGGCGGTCCAGCGCGGACGCTTCGAGAGCTCTGGTGCCGCTGACAACCGCATGGCCGCATAACAACGAGATGCAGCTGACGAGGGAACCTCCCTCGATCAAGTAGACACTTCCACTTAACGGTGTGCGGGGTGTCTTATGCCGCGAGCAGGTAGGAAGAAGATCGATCGCTACAGCCTGGAGTTCAAGCGGACGGCGGCAAAGCTGAGCGAGATGGCATCGAGGTCCAGGCGGATCCGGCTGATTCGAGGCTCCATCAAAGCGGCCTGACGGCCGGCGTGCGAGGAGCAGGAGGCGACTTGGACAGGTCCTGATCCTGTGGTTTGTGGTCACCGCAACTCTCACGACGGCTGCCTTCCTCCTCTCCCAGGAGGTCGCCCAGCGTTGGTCGTACGGCCCCACGTGCGTCGATCTTCGCCGCTGATCTTGGCGTTGGACGGACCTGAGTGAATGGACTCGATACTTCACGCATACGCGACGCTTGGACTGAAGCGCGGTTGCTCATTACTCGAGGGCAAGAAACGGTACCGTTCCCTGGTGTAGAGGTGGCATCCTGATCGCTTCGCCTCGGATCCGACAGGCGCAGGCCAAGCAGCGGAGGAATTGCAGGCTGGAGACTCACAGCTGATCTCAGTCGTGACAACTTCTCAAGGATAGTGCGGTGTTGCTGGACGTCCGCTTCTTGGTCGAATGCGTAACCTTATCGGCGTGGGCATGGACCGGACGAGCTGTCGACGCCTTGCTGTCTAGCCTTGGTCTGACTGAACTACAGGCTCGCCGGTCGGGCAACAAGCGGCAGTTCAGGGCTGCGACTGGTCTTCTCTGCTCCGTCGTCGCTGACGACCTCACTCAAGATCCTGTGCGCATCGAGTTCCCTTTTGAGGTTCCACCCATGAGCGGCGTGCCACAGCCTGAG
>Ga0207646_10006906_pt1 | contig 11658 bp, 11 predicted proteins | sample KBSK5502metaG_FD_184343 | JGI IMG/M metagenome (GOLD analysis project Ga0207646, IMG submission 184343) | Corn, switchgrass and miscanthus rhizosphere microbial communities from Kellogg Biological Station, Michigan, USA - KBS K5-50-2 metaG... | ecosystem: Host-associated > Plants > Roots >...
GATGTACGTCGAGGAGCTGATCGGCCCCGACACTGTCGATACGATGCCGCCGGCAACGATCGAAGCATTCCGCGAACATGGCGTCGTCGACAGGACCGTCGACAAGAAAGTTGCCGCCGCCGAGGGCTTGCTCAGGGAGATCGAAGCGGTTGGCATCTCGATCAAGGATGTCACCGCGAAGCTGCTCGTCGACGGCATCGCGAGCTTCCAGAAATCGTTCGACGAGTTGATTGCTGGCCTCGAGTCCAAGATCGGTTCACTAGCACCAGGCGGGAAGTGACAGGGATCTACACCCCTCGCACCAAGATCGTCTGCACGCTTGGTCCCTCAACCGCGACTCAAGAAACGATTCGCGGGCTGATTGAGGCAGGTATGAACGTGGCCCGCGTGAATTTCTCGCACGGCACCCACGAGCAGCACGCGTCGACCATCGCCATGGTGCGTCGCCTCGCCCAGGAGTCCGGCAAGCCGATCGCCATCCTTGGCGATCTACAGGGCCCCAGAATCAGAATTGGTGATCTGGCCAACCCGATCAATCTCAAGGTTGGCGAAGACATCGTCCTCGTTCACGAGGGACAGGAGAAGAACGGGGAGATTCCCGTCACCTACGATCAACTTGCTCACGATGTTCATGTGGGGGACCGTATCCTCATCGATGATGGACTGATCGAGCTCGTCACTCTCGATGTTGCCAATTCGCGAGTCAAGGCGCGAGTTCTGAATGGTGGAGATCTGAAGAGTCACAAAGGCATGAATCTGCCGGGTATCCAGGTGTCCGCCCCATCGATCACCGATAAGGATATCGCCGACATCCACTTCGCCGTCGAGGAGGAAGTGGATTACCTCGCGCTCAGCTTCGTGCGACGGGCCGAGGACATCGAGTCGCTTCGGAAGATGGTTCCCAAGTGGCTGCTGGTCGTAGCGAAGATCGAGAAGGACGTCGCGCTCCACAACATCGAAGCGATCGTTCGAGCCAGCGATGCCGTTATGGTTGCGCGCGGTGACCTTGGCGTCGAGCTGCCGTTCGAAGCAGTCCCTGGCGCGCAGAAAAGAATCATCCGACTTGCGAATCGCTACGGCCGTCCAGTCATCACCGCGACGCAGATGCTCGAATCGATGATCGAACACCCGCGGCCGACGCGCGCCGAGGCCAGCGATGTCGCCAACGCGATAATGGATGGAACCGATGCAGTGATGCTCTCCGCCGAGACTGCCGCCGGTGCTTATCCGCGACTCGCCGTCGAAGCGATGACGCGGATCATCAAGGAGATCGAAACCCATCCGCCGGTTGCCCCTTTCGCTGGCGCGGAGCAGGGCGATGGGATCGTCACGACCGAAGTAGCGATTGCCGCCGCAACCGTCGCCGCAGTGGACATGCTCGGGGCGCCGCTCGTCGTAGTTTTTACAAAAAGCGGATTCTCCGCGCGCGTAGTCGCATCGAAGCGTCCACCGGTTCCGATTCTCGCGCTCACTGATGAAGCGCGCACCTATCGGCAGTTGGCGCTCGTTTGGGGCGTCGTACCCGAGCTCGTCCCGCACTGCGCCGATTACGACGAGATGATGGCGCGCACCAAGGGGGTCGTCGTCAGCCGCGAGCTTGCCAGCAACGGCGACCGCATCATCGTGACAGCCGGAGTCCCGTTCGACATGCCCGGCACAACCAATCTCCTGAAGGTGGAGACTGTCTGAAACTCACCTTTCTGGGGACGGGGACCAGCTTTGGCATCCCCCAGATCGGCTGTTCCTGCGAGGTGTGCCGATCGACTGATCCGCGTGACAAGCGGACCCGAGTCGGTGCGCTGGTCGAGACGAACGGCGGCGTCCGAATCCTCATCGACACGCCACCAGAGCTGCGACTTCAGCTGATCAACGCCGGCGTCAGTCAGGTCGACGCGATTCTTTTCACCCACGACCACGCCGACCACGTGCACGGCATCGACGACATTCGAGCGCTGTCGGACAAGAGCGACGTCCCGATCGAGATGTACGGACCGCCGGACTCGATGGCGCGGCTCGCCAAGCGCTTCGCCTACATCTTCGACGATTCGATCAAGGCTCTACCTGGAACGAGCAAGCCGGAAGGGTCGGCGCACGGTGTGCCGCCGGGAAAATCCTTTCGCATTGGAGATGTGGACGTTCTTCCGATCGCGATCCCGCACGGGCCAGTGTCGGTTTACGGATATCGCATTGGAAACCTGGGGTACGTCACCGATGCCAAAGAGCTCCCCGACGAAGCAGTGAACGCACTCCGTGGTGTCGACGTTCTGGTGTTGAATGCGCTCTTCAGAACTCAGCATCCGACGCACCTCAGCGTATCGGAAGCAGTGACAGCCGCACAGAAGGTCGGTGCGCGTCAAACCTGGCTCACTCATCTCACCCATCGTACCGGCCACGCCGAGCTGGAAGCGGAGCTTCCCCGTGGTATCGCTCCTGCGTTCGACGGCCTGACCATAGAAATAGCCTGACATGACTCTGAGACTTGACTACTCGAACATGATGATCTCGCCGGGTGGGATCGATCAGAAAACCTGGACCAATGCCGGAAAACAATTCGGCGATGCGAAGCGCGGCTTCGACCAGTTGCGGGCAGGAGGCACGGTCGGCTTTGTCGAGCTCGGCGGCGACAGGGGACTTCTGAATCAAGTCGAAAGCTTCGCCGCAAACGCTCGTGGAAAATTCGATGATGTCGTCATACTCGGCATTGGCGGCTCGGCGCTGGGGCCGATTGCACTGCGCACGGCGCTTCGTCCCAGCGGATGGAATATGCTCGACGAGAAGGCGCGCGGAGGTTTCCCACGACTACACGTGCTAGACAACGTCGATCCCGAGACAATCGCTGCGCTGCTCGGGCGTCTTCGGCTCGACCGCACACTTTTCATCGTCACGTCGAAGTCTGGCGGGACGGCGGAGACGATGGCGCAGTTTCTCATCGTCCACGATCGCATCACGTCGGCGAAGCTCGATGTCAGCAAGCAGATGGTATTCGTAACCGACCCGAAGCAGGGCGCGCTGCGTCCATTGGCAGACCGGCTGAAGGTGCCGGCGCTCGATATTCCGCCGACTGTCGGCGGACGGTTCAGTGTGCTCACACCAGTGGGGACGCTTCCCGCTGCGCTCATCGGCATCGACGTTAAATCTCTTCTCGCCGGTGCCGCGGAGATGGCGAAGCGATGCCAGAGCACCGAGCTCGCATCCAATCCAGCCGGCGTGTACGCCATGCTCCAATGGATCGCCGATACTCAATTGAAAAAAACGATCGCCGTCTTCATGCCATATTCCGATCCACTACGCGATTTCGCCGACTGGTTCGTTCAGTTGTGGGCGGAGAGCCTTGGCAAGAAGAGATCGGACGGTACTTCAGTCGGATCGACGCCACTGGCGGCGCTCGGAGCGACGGATCAGCACGCGCAGGTCCAGCTATTCATGGAAGGACCGGCCGATAAGACGGTAACCTTCGTCGCCGTCAAGGAACGCAGCGTGGACGTCCAGATCCCGGCCGGGTTCGCCGATGTCAAAGAGCTTGGCTATCTCACCGGTCATTCGCTCGCCGAGCTGATTGCCATCGAGCAGCGCGCAACAGCGGGCGCTCTCGCCAAGCGTGGACGGCCTAACATGACGATTCACCTCGATCGAGTCGATGCTGTCCAGGTCGGACAGTTGATGATGTTCCTGGAGATCGCCACGGCCTATACGGGCCAGCTTTATGGAATCGATGCCTTCAACCAGCCGGGGGTCGAGCTGGGAAAGCAGTTTGCGTACGCGTTGTTGGGGCGCCCAGGCGCGGATGTCGCAAAAAAAGAGTGGGAGTCACTGCCCAAAAGTGATTCCAGGTGGAGCGTCTGAGCGGGAAGCGGGAAGAGGGAAGCGGGAAGAGGGAAGCGGGAAGAGGGAAGCGGGAAGAGGGAAGCGGACAGCGGGTAACGCGGAAACGGGTACGGGAAACGGAAAGCGCGCTTCCCGCTACCCGTTATCCGTACCCGTATCCGCTACCCGTTGTCAGCTACCAGCTTCCCGCTTCCCGTTTCCCGCTTCCCGCTTAGCTTTTCACCTAACATGTTTGCCAACCCATTCAATAAAGCAGTGACCGTTCTCGACGGACGAGTGACGGTCCACGACGAATCAGCCATCGCCTCTCCGGCGATGGACAAGCTGGTTCATACCGCGGTGTTCGGCGAGCCGGACGACCGCGACGATGCGCGCTGGCTGATCTGGGAGATCGGACAGGCAGTAGGGGTGCAGCCCTCTTCGATCCACGACCTTTATCTCGCTCGCGGTCGGGGCGAGTGCGGCGGCTTTACCGTGCCGGCGATGAACATTCGCGGGATGGCCTACGACACCGGCCGCTCCCTGTTCCGCGCCGCAGTCAAGCTCAAGGTTGGAGCGCTGATTCTCGAGATCGCGCGCTCCGAGATCGCTTATACCGATCAGCGTCCCGGCGAGTACGTGGCGGTGATGCTGGCGGCGGCGTTGCGCGAGGGATTCCGTGGTCCTGTGTTCATTCAGGGCGACCATTTCCAGGTTAACGCCAAGAAATTCGCCGTCGATCCGGTGACGGAAGTGAACGGCGTGAAACAGCTCGCCCGCGAGGCGATCGCCGCCGGCTTCTACAATATCGACGTCGACACATCAACACTGGTGGACCTGTCTAAGCCCACGCTCAAGGAGCAGCAGCGCACGAACTACGAGCAGGCCGTCGAGCTCGCGTTAACGGTCCGCTCGCTGCAGCCGGAAGGCGTCAACATCTCGATTGGTGGCGAGATCGGCGAAGTCGGGACCCAGAATTCGACCGTCGAAGAGCTAGTCACCTACATGGACGGGTTCAATGAAACCCTGAAGAAGCGCTCGCCCGGCACCGAGGGGTTGTCCAAGATCAGCGTCCAGTCGGGAACGACCCATGGCGGTGTCGTGCTCCCCGATGGCAGCATCGCCGACGTCAAGATCGATTTCGATACGCTGGCGCGACTGTCGAAGGTTGCGCGCGAGAAGTACGGGCTTTCAGGCGCGGTCCAGCACGGCGCGTCGACGCTGCCCGACAGTGCGTTTCATAACTTCCCGCGCACGGAGACCGCCGAAATCCACCTGGCGACGAACTTCCAGACGATGCTGTACGACGACATCTCGCCTGAATTCCGGAACGAGATCTACGAGTGGCTGCGTGAAAACGCCAAGGACGAGCGCAAAGCCTCCGACACCGACGAGCAGTTCTTCTACAAGACGCGCAAAAAGGCGCTCGGCCCATTCAAGAAGAGATTCTGGGAGCTGCCAGCGGATGTTAAAGCGCGGCTGGCCAAGGAATACGAGGCAAAGTTCAGCTTCCTCTTCACGCAGCTCGCGGTGGTGAACACCCGCGACATCGTCGATCGCTTCGTCAAGCCGGTCGAGCAGCACAAGCCGCAGCCGCATCCAGATCTAGCGGTGGTGGAAGCTGCGCCCGATGACGCCGATCTGAGTGACTGAAGCCCGCGTCACGGACCAGGAAGCGATTCAGGCTGTTCGTGAGATAATTCGGCGTGCGGGACACGAGCTCCGCAACGCGCTGAGCGGTGTATCGGTGAACGTGCAGGTGGTCCGGACCCGGTCCGAGCGCCAGGGCTCGGCGAAAGACCTCACCTCCTTTGCCGACCGGGCGACGCTTCAGGTTGGAGTGGCAACGGCCCTGAGCGATGGACTGCTGGCACTGGTGAGCTCAGTACTGGCGGCGGCGGCTGACGGAACATTAAAAAATGTTCCCGCGCATGGCGCCCAATCTCAAACGGAGCTAATGATTTACGGGGACGGCGCGGCTGCCGTCGTGTCCGATATCGAACGGTTGGCGCGTCTCGTCGGTGTAAGCGTAGAGCAGCGTGGCCAGCGAGTTATATTAACAGTCTTGCCCGAAGGAAAGAGCCATTCCAAAGACTGAGATGAAGCACCCCAAGGTCCTCATCGCGGACGACGACCGTTCAATCACGGAAGGGTTGAGCGCCATACTTCGCGATGAAGGCTACGATGTTGCCGTTGCCGTCGATGGCCAGAAAGCCCTCGACCAGCTTGGCGCCGAGCCATTCGGTGTCGTCCTCGCCGACCTGAAGATGCCCAAGGTCGATGGACTGGCCCTGCTGAAGGAGCTGCAGCAACGCGCGATACCGACGGAGTGCATCATCGTCACCGGTCAGGCGACCGTCGATTCAGCGGTGCAGGCGATGCGCGAGGGTGCTTACGACTACGTCGAGAAGCCCCTCACGGCAGACAAGCTCAATCGACTCAAGGCGCTTATCCCGAAGGCGCTCGACAAGTTCAACGTCCAGCAGAAGAATCGCGAGCTTTCCTCGAAGCTCGAGGGTCTTACGCACTATGGCGAGCTTACCGGCCAATCCGAGGAGATGCGAGCCGTCTATCAGATCATCGAAGCGGTAGCGCCGTCCAATGCCAGCGTTCTCATCTTCGGCGAGTCAGGTACGGGAAAGGAGCTGGTCGCTCGCGCCATTCACTCCAAGAGCGAGCGCGCCAAAGGCCCCTTCTTCGCGCTAAACTGCGCCGCTCTCCCGAAAGACATTCTCGAAAACGAGCTGTTCGGACACGAGAAGGGCGCGTTCACCGGCTCAGTGAACGAGAAGCCGGGTGCATTCGAGATGGCTGATGGCGGGACGATCTTCCTCGATGAAGTGGCAGAGATGCCGCCTGACATCCAGGTGAAGCTCCTGCGCGCGATCGAGTCGCGCAACATTCGCCGCCTGGGCGGCAAGAAGGAGATCGACGTCGACATTCGGATTCTCGCCGCGACCAACCGCGATGTCCAGAAAGCGCTATCCGAGAACGATCTGCGCGACGACCTCTACTATCGTCTCGCAGTGGTGGAGCTATTCCTGCCGCCCCTGCGTGAAAGGCTGGGCGACGTGAAGCTGCTGGCAAACGAGTTCCTGGCGCGCTTCGCGGAGCAGAATGGCAAGGCCATGACTGGCTTCGACGACGCTTCATGGGAGTGGATCCTGTCGTACAACTGGCCAGGCAACGTCCGCGAGTTGAAAAACGCCGTCGAGCGAGCCGTGATCATGGGTCGCGGCGACAAGATCAAGGCCGCCGACATCATGCCGCGCCATCTTCACCGCACCGGCGAGTTCGCGACGCCGATGACGGTGCCGCCCGGTGCGACCCTCGCTGACACCCGTCGGCAACTGGTCCTGCGCGCATTTGCGTCAACGAATGGCGACTACGCCCGCACCGCCACGATCGTCGGGATGACGCCCGCCGATGTTCGCGCGGAGATTGCATCTCTGCTCAACGGCAGAGCCGGTGAAAGCTCGACGTCTGCTCCCACCGGCAACGGCCTGCGCGTTGCGAAACCGGCGGACCTTTCAACGGCGGCTGCCAAAGCGTCGAAGGCTCCGGTAAAGGCAGCAGGGTCACCAGCGAAAGCGAAACCCAAGAAACGGTAGGGAGAGGCGCTAATGAGGTGGAGGACACGAATGGACGAGCGTGACTGGGAAGATGAGGACGAGGAGTATGAGGCGGAGCCTTACGTCATCATCGAGAAGCAGGAGTCGGCGATAGGGCCATTCCTCCTTGGCATCGCACTGGGTGCGGGCGTCGCGCTGCTCTTCGCGCCACAGAGCGGTGAAGAAACGCGGGGCGGAATCGCTCGCAGCGCCCGCCGGGCCAAGAGCGCGGCGCAGGATCTGGTCGAGGATGTGAGCGACACGGTCGCCGACAAGATCAAGGAAGTGAAGTCGACCGTGGAGGGCAAGATCGAGGCGACGCTCGATGCCGTCGATGATAGAAAGCGGCGCGTGACGAACGCGTATCACGCGGGGCGGGCGGCCGCGCGTGAGGCGCGCGGAGAGCTGGAGCAGCGCATCGCCGAGAGCAAAGCGGCGTACAAAGACGTCTAGTGCCGCAGCGCGGGCTAGCGGCCCGGCTCGGCTGGTTGCTTCGCGACTACGCGAAGCGAGTCTGGGACAACAGCGGCGAAGACAACGTTTTCTTTCTGGCGGGCGGCATCGCCTTCAACATTCTGCTCGCCGCGGTCCCTTTTTTTCTGCTGCTGGCGACCGGTCTCATCTACCTCCTGAACCAGTCGCCGGACACGACGTCGGCTGAAGTTCTCACCATCGTCGACAAGTTTCTCCCGCCACATCCACCGGGCGATTCAGGCCCAGCGGCGGCAATTCTCAACGAAGTCATCAAGCGCAGCGGCACAGTCACCATATACAGCGCGATCGGCTTCATCTGGTTCTCGACGCGCCTGTTCGGATCGCTGCGCACGGTGCTGGCGGCGATTTTCGACATCGATACTGATCGCGGCATCATCGCCGGCAAGATCTTCGACATCGAGATGACGCTCGTCTCGAGCCTGCTGCTGGTCGCGTACACCGCTCTGAGCGCATACCTGGCCATCGCCACCACGCGCGGAGTGCTCGTTCTGGCAGATCTGGGAATACGGAAGGAGTTGATGGGTCAGCTCGAATACAATCTTGGCCAGCTACTCGCGTTTTCCTTCATCGCGACGATGTTTTTCTCGCTCTACAAGTTTCTCCCGCACCGAAAGATCCGCTGGAAGACCGCGCTCATCGCCTCGCTTTTTACGAGCGTTATGCTGGAGGTCGCAAAACGTGCGTTTTCGGCGTATGTCCGATCGTTCAATCCGGGTTCGTTTTACAGCGGCACGGTCGCTGCATTGGTGTTGGTCGTAATCTGGGTCTACTACGCTTCCTTCATCTTCATCATTGGCGGCGAAGTGGCGCAGGTTTACGAGCTGCGACGCGTGCGCAAGATGCAACGCGAAGCGTTCGAAGATTGAGTTCAGTCGATGGTGCCGGGTCTTCCGGCGAACCTACTCTTGGACGGGGGACGTCTCGTGCGCAAGTTCGCGGTAGTTGCGGCCATTCTGGCTGCTGTGTCGATCTCGGCCTGCAAGAAAACTGCACCAGGTGAATACGAAGTTCAGAAGCCCGTCATCGGAACGCAGACGGACACGATCCACACTCCGACGATCCAGGTCGGCACCGATACTGCGAAGGTGACGGTTCCCAAAGTCGAAGTGAAGAAGGACACCGCATTGGTGAAGGTCCCAACAGTGAAGGTGAAGAAGTAACCGCGGCGGAGCCGCGGTTACAAAAGCCCCGCCAAGCTGGCGGGGCTTTTTTTACTGCCACTTACGACTACCGGCCAGGAGCGGTGGGCGGAGCGGCTGGGGGCTTCGGGCTCAAGACGCGCTTGATCAGGGCGTAGAGCATCTTTCGAAGAAGAATCGTTTGACCGATAAGGGATACGGCTTCTCCTTTGCCGATGATCTTGGCGTCCTGCGCGAAGAGTAGATGCGATTCGAGCTCTGAAGCGGAGCTCACGGCTATCCGTAGAAATCGAACGAATTCTTTCTCACTGGTCTTTCTCCGGCCCTCGGCTATGTTAGCGGGAATCGACAGCGCCGCTGTGAAGATTTGATTTCGTAAGGAGTAGTACTGGCTAGCGCGAATCCGCTTGCACGTGCGATCGATGCTGAGCGAAAGAGCGTGTGCCTTTTGCCAGACATCGAGCTTCTTGAAATCGGTCATGCGGGATGATCCGCGTCAGCGATGATTCTGGCGCATCATTTTTCAACTCGCCCAAGCGCGCGGCTCCCGGCCGCTCCGCCCACCGCTCCTAGCCGGTAGTCGTAAGTTGCAGTAAAAACGGCTCCCTCCCTGTGCTATATTTCATTCGCCCCAGGTCCCGGAGGGCGTAAGCCCGCTAACTCCGTCAGGACCCCGAAGGTAGCAGCGGCATGCGGTGTCTTTCGTTGCTCCGTCAGGCCTGGGGTACTCCCGCCCCGCAATGTCTCTCGCACTCGCCCGCAAATACCGACCAAAGAGCTTCGCTGACGTCGCCGTCCAGTCGCACGTATCGAATACGCTGCGTGGGGCAATTGCCAGAGGTAAAGTCGCGCACGGCTATCTCCTCGCGGGCCCGCGCGGCGTCGGCAAGACCACCCTCGCCCGTGTCCTGGCGATGGCCCTCAACTGCGAGAACAAACGCGACGACGGCGAGCCGTGTGGCGAGTGCGTCTCCTGCCAGCGGATCTGGAGTGGAGCGTCGAGTCTCGACGTCGTCGAAATCGACGCCGCTTCCAATCGCGGTGTCGATGACGCGCGCGAGCTGCGCGAGCGAGCGATGTACGCGCCGTCGGGCGTGGACCGCTACAAGGTCTACATCGTCGACGAAGCACACATGCTCACACGCGAAGCCTGGAATGCGCTGCTCAAGATTCTCGAGGAGCCGCCACCGCGGGTGATTTTCGTCTTTGCCACCACCGAGCCCCAGAAAATTGCGCAGACTGCAGCACCGGTGCTGAGCCGCCTGCAGCGATTTGACCTCAAGCGCATCGGTCTAGCCGACATCACACGGCGCCTGTCGACTGTGCTCGAGGCAGAAAGCGTCCAGGTCTCTGACGACGCTCTCGGGATGATTGCACGCGCTGCCGACGGATCTTTGCGCGACGCGCTGAGTCTCGCCGACCAGGTCATTTCGATCGGCGAAGGACCAGTGACCGGTGAGCGCGTTCGGGAAGCGTTGGGTCTGGTGCCGGAGGATGAATTCCTGGCCATCCTCGACCTCATCGCCGGACATCGCGCCGGCGAGGTCTTCGATGCAGTGGGCAAACTGGCCGACGCCGGGGTCGACTTCGGAGTCTTCCTGTCCGGGTTCGCCGACATCCTGCGCGCTCAATTGACCGTCGTGCTCAACGGCAAAGCCGAGGGTGTGTCCGCAGCGGCCGCTGTTGCGTTGAAGCAGCGCCGCGATTTGTTCACCGCCGGCGATCTCCTGCGCATGATCAGCGCGGTCAACGCGCTCGAGCCTACGTTCAAAAAGAGCGCGCAACAACAGCTGCTGGTGGAAATGCTGCTCGTGCGCATGGCGCTGCTCGATCGTACCGTGGCGCTCGAGGATCTTCTCAAGGGATTGGGCGGTGACGCTTCGTTCGTCGAGCGCGAAACACCGAGCCGCGCCGCCGCCGAGGGAACTGCGCCAGCATCCGTCACGCGACCATCACTACGTCCACCGACGCGACCTGGATATCCGCCGCAGCTCGACGCGCCAAACGCGCTCCCACCGGAAAAACCGGCGCCCAAATCCTCCGCTCCAGGTCCGAACGAAGTGCAGCTCCTCGAGATGAAGCGGGCGATGGAAGCGACGGCACAGGATGCGAACCGCAGCCGGATGACGCCCGAGGCTCTCAAAGAAGAACGCATCGGCATGCTTCGCCAGAAAGATCCCGCGCTCGGCGCGGCCATCGACGAGCTCGATCTGGAGCTCCTCGACTAACTCTCACTGATTCACGAGCCAATGGCTGATTTCAACAAGATCTTCGAGCAGGCGCAGCAGATGCAGGCGCGCATGCAGCAAATGCAGGCGGATCTCGAGAAGCAAACCGTCACCGCGGCGGCCGGCGGAGGCATGGTTACTGTCGAAGCTGACGGGAAGGGGACGATAACCCGGGTCAAAATCGATCCGAGCGTGGCGGATCCGAAGGATGTCGAGATGCTGGAGGATCTGGTTCTCGTTGCCGTCAACGAGGCCCAGAAAAAAGCGGCCGACCTCGCCAAGGGAGAGATGGGGAAGCTCACCGGCGGCTTAAACTTGCCCTTCAAACTCCCGTTCTAGCGTGGGCGCGATAGACGACCTTGCCGCCGAGTTCTCCAAGCT
>Ga0207646_10006907_pt1 | contig 11656 bp, 8 predicted proteins | sample KBSK5502metaG_FD_184343 | JGI IMG/M metagenome (GOLD analysis project Ga0207646, IMG submission 184343) | Corn, switchgrass and miscanthus rhizosphere microbial communities from Kellogg Biological Station, Michigan, USA - KBS K5-50-2 metaG... | ecosystem: Host-associated > Plants > Roots >...
CGGCAGAAGCCACGGGCCCGCACCGTGTCGATGACGTCGCCCACGTTCGAGTAGTCGCGGCGCACCGAGACGTAGTGCTCGTCGGAGCGCAGGATGCCGCCGTAGAGGCCCTCGTGCTGCACGAGCGTGCATCCGAGCGCGGCCGCCTCGAACACGCGCGGCGAGACGGTGTCGATCACCACCTTCCAGTCGGCGTCGGCGAAGAACCGCGCCTTGACCTCGGAGTAGCCCGCGTCCGAGTTCAGGGCCAAGTGGCGCTCGCAGGCTCGGCGGATCTCGCCGGTGACGTCCACCACGCTCGCGCCGCTGCTGGTGCCGAGCACGCAGCGGCAGTCACGCAAGAACTTCACCCACTGCCGCCCGTAGAGGCGGTCGCGCTCGAGCACCGAGATGTCGCTCGCGAGCCCTTCGGCTCGAGCCAGCGCCTGGAAGCGCTCCGCGATCACCGTCTTGTCCTGGCCAAGGTCGCCCAGATAGAAGGGCATCGCCCGCGACCGGTAGCCGATGTCGATGGTCCGTGGCCCATCGACATCGAGTCGGGTCTGCTCCAGGTAGCGGGGGACATACCCGGGCAGTACCGTGTAGAGACCCTCGAGGGTCGGGCTGGCTTCCGAGGGGTAGAAGACGCGGTGATCAGCCTCCGCGACACACGTGAAGGCGACCCGGATATCGAGCTCGGCCATCGCCTTGTTCACCCCGCGGACGTCGCGGTACTCATCCTGGAGGAACACGACCTTGACGGCCGGCGCGCGCGCGATCTGCTCGCGCACCGCATCCGCCAGCTCGGGTCCCAGGAGGTAGACATCCCAGAAGATCACGATGACGTCGAAGGGGCACAGATCGATCCGGCCGTCGAGCCGGCGGCAGTCGAGGGCGTAGTAGTAGTCGTACCGCGAGTGAAGCCGGAAGCTCAGCAGGTAGTCGCGGACCGCGTTGGCGTCCATTCCCTCGTACGTCGAGAGGATCAGAATCTTGAGGCGCTCCTCCACGGGCCGTCGAGTCCTCATCGGGGCTCGACGAGCGCGAGGAGCACATCCTCATAGCGCTCCCAGCTGTATTCCCGCCGCGCGAATTCCAGGGCGTTTCGCCGGAATCGCTCGACACCCGGGCGATCGGCGATCAGCGTCTCCACCGCGCGGGCGAACGCACCGGGCTCGTCGACGTCGTAGCAGAGCCCAGCATGGCCACGAGCCACCACCTGCTCGACGTACGGGATCCGATTCGTGAGGATCGCCAGCCCCGCATGCAGGTACTGCGAGAGCTTGTTCGGGCAGGCGAACTGGTAGCTCGGTAGATCGCCCTTGTAGGGGATGAGGCCGACATCGGCCTCCTGGGCCGCGGCGATCAGGTCCTTCTCCAGCACGGGGGGGAGGAAATAAACGCTCTTGCCCAGCAGCCCCAGCTCCTCGGCCAGCCGCTCCAGCCGCTGCGACCACTCGTTCCGGGGCCCGCGCAGGAAGAGCGCGACGCGCGTCCCGTCCGCACCGGTCCATTCGCGCAGAACCTCTTCGAGGCCCCGACCCTCTGCGAACGCCCCCTGGTACAGGACCTTGAGGCGGCCGTCGGCGAGCCTCAACATCTCGGATGTCGGGACCGGGAGTTCGAGATCAGGCAGGGGCTCGACATTCGGGATCGCGTGCACGGGCCCCACGCCGTACACCCGCTCCAGCTCCCCCGCGAGCTGCGGGCTCACCGTGATGTAGACATCCACCTCCCGGACCAGCACGGCTTCGTAAGCGTGGATGACCCCCGTGAAGCCGCGCGACAGGTGCCGGTACGGGTAGTACTCGTGGGAGTCGTAGACGAGCTGCGCCCCCCATCTCCGCTTCAGCATCACGCCGGCCTGCAAGCAGTAGAGGTCGTGGCAGTAGATCACATTCGGCGCGCCGGTTCCCCCCATGGCCCGACGGTACAGCAGGTCACTGGCCTGGAACGTAAACCGCAGCACGCTGAGGGCCGACCTGAGCCCCCGCAGGGCGCTCCCCTCCGACGTTGCACGACCGGATCGCCGCCCAGAGCCGGTCCTCAGCCAGAGCGCGAAGAAGAACAGGGCCATGCGGAGCGCGCCCATGTCCTTTCGATACGGGATCCTCTCGGTCGAGTAGGCGGCCTGCGGCTGGTTCTCTTCCGGCCGCTCCTCCGTCTTCTGCACCGTCGCCAGCACGGTCACCGAATATCGCCTGGCCAGCGACGCCGCCGTGTAGTGCACCCGCGGATCGAGGGTGGGCTCGTGAGGGACGAGGACGAGCACGGCAGTCATCGGGCGCGCCTGATCCAGAAGCTGTGGCTCGGGAACCGGTGGATGGACGGATCGTAGTGAGGCCAGGCGGACCGGAACGCCGCCGCATGGTCCCGCATCAGGAAGTTCATCGCCAACAGGACCTCGTAGGCGGCGTTGTGGCACAGAAAGGCCTGCAGCAGGTACGCCTCCGTCCAGAACACACGGAACCGCGGGTTCGTGAAGTAGACCTCGGCGTACTCGTACGGCAGCGCGATGTCGTGGAAGTGCACCACCACGCCGGGCGCTAGGACGGGAAGGACGTCCAGCACGAGGAAGTTGACGTCGCCGCCCGCCCGGACGGTGTGGCCGGAGTCCACGAAAAGGATATCGTTCTCGCCGAGCGTCCGGAACACGTCGGCCTCGAGCAGCTCGACTCGCTGCCAGAGTACTCGGCCGACTTCCCCGAGCCGCTCGAGCGCGGCCCCAGGGAACGGGTCCACCACGGTATACTCGGCCCGCTCCCCGGAATCCTTCTCGTTCATCCGCAGCGCCGCCGCGATCACCCTCGACGAGAACCCGGAGCCCACCTCGATGACCCGGCGCGGCTTGAGCTTCCTGATCAGGGCGTGCGTCGCGGCAGCGCAGCCGTAGCTGAAGCTCGAGTTGTCGGTGTAGAACTCGCTCCCGTCATGGCTCGGATCGTGCGGCCAGCGACATTCGGCGCCGAAGTCGCGACCCAGCTCGGCCAACAGGGCGAGCTGCTGCGCCTCGTGCATGTCGACGCCGACCATCGGGCTCCGCCGATCCCAGACGCGACGGGCGCGGAGGTCCTCGATGTCGGGCACCGGCGAGTAGTAGTGCACGCGCATAGGCAGGCAGCTCTGCGCGAGACACGCATCGGTGCCGTTGCCGGTCTCGGCCATCCGGCGAACCGCGGGCGCCAGGAGATCCAGGTCTCCCCAGACGGTGGCGTCCCGGTACCCGCGGAGCCGGCTCCGGAGGAGCCGATAGAGCTGGCGGGCTCTCGCCCTTCCGCTCATCCTCGAGGTTCCAGCAGGTAGCACCCGTCGATCCCCGCGGCTTTGTCCCCCTGATACGGCACGCCCCTCCGGTCGAAGGTCAGCCCGAGCAGGAACCGGCGATGCTCCTCTTCCAGATCCGCGTTGAGGATCGCATCGAACCGCTTGGGCAGGATGACCAGCTCGTGGACCGAGACGGCGTTTCCGACGTGCCGGCACCAGAAACCTGCCAGGGTCGCCATGTCAGAGACCTGCGCGGGTGTCCAGGCCTCGCTGATCGGACAATCCTCCGTGTCGGTACTCCGGCGGAACGCCTCCCGGACCGTCCGCCCTGACCCGTCCCGGTCCGCGAAGCGAAGCATGTGCGCAGCGTAGAGGTGAAGCCAGACGGACGCGTAGTTGTACACCATGATCCGGCCCTGGCCGCCGGGTCGTAGCACGCGCCGGAACTCCCGGAGCACGGCCACGGGATCCGGAACGTGATGGAGCACCCCCGAGCAGTGAACGTAGTCGATACATGCGTCCAGTAGTGGAAACCGCGTCGTGCGCTCGTCGATGCGCACGAGCTCGGGCCGCGCCCCGTGGAGCGCCACGCGGTTTGCCGCTTCGCTCAGCGAGGCCGGAGACACGTCCATGCCGATGAGCCGCGATGGCTTGGAATACTCCGCGAAGCCAACGAGGTCGTGCCCCGGCCCGCAGCCGTAGTCGAGGACGACCTTGCCATCCTGCCCCGCCACCGGCATGTGCTCGAGGTAGTCGAAGTACTGCTCGGAGCGCCACCAGAAGTACCGCAACGACTCGTCGCGGTCGCGGAAGCGACGGTGCTCGGTCACGTTGTAAGCTGACCAGAACTCCTGCGAGGTCTGGGGCCGCCGCCTGAGCTGCCTGGCGACTCCTGCCGCCCGCCGGGCAAGGGCCACCCCCCTCCTGGTCAAGCTCCGCCCGCTCAGCATGCCGCCATCTCCTCGGCCTATCGTCGCGTGGCCAGGTGGCGAGCCACCTCGCTCAGGATTCTGGCTCGTTCCACGTATCCGTGCGGACGCCGCTTGCCTGCACCTGATAGCTCGTAGTACCTCGCCTCCACACGATCCACCTCCCGGTCGAAGTCGGCGTGGGTCACCACGATCTCCCGCCCGATGCTCGCGCTGCGTTCTCGCAACACGGCATCCCCGAGCATGCGGATCACCCCATCTGCGATGCTCTCGGGCGTGATGTCCACGAAGTAGGCGCTCTCTCCATGCGTGACCAGCTCTTCATAACGCGCAAGGCGCGACAGGATGCTCGGAGCCCCGCAGGCCATCCCTTCGAGCAGCGTCTGCGGAAGCCCGTCGGATGGCGGCACGGCGACCGTCACGTCCGCGAGGCTGTAATACTGTGGCATCTCCGCGTACGGGATATGGCCGACGAACCGGACGTGCTCCTCGAGGCCGAGCGCCTGTACGCGCCGGAAGATCTCATCCCGGTAACCGGCATCGGCCTGGTACTCCGTGATCAGCAGCCGCGCTCCCCGGATTGTCGCGACGATTCGCGGCATGGCCTCCACGATCAGGTGCACGTTGTAAAACCGCTGGAGGATTCTCGGACTCAGGATCACCCGGTCTTCCCGCGCGAGCCCGAGCACGGCCCGCAGCCCCCCGGCATCGACCCGCCGAAAATGCTTCAGGTTCACTCCCCACACCACCTTGACGGCCTTGGCGCCGAACCCGCCAAGCCGATCGAGCACTCCGATGAGGAAGTCCGACTTGCTGGTGATCAGGTCCGCGCTCTCCAGCAACCGGAGCGTCAGGCGGCGGCCGCTGGGCGTCGGAATGCCCTGCTCATCGAACAGGACATCGCCGCCCATCACGCTCACCACGAGCGGGTGGCGGTCGGCGACCACCGCCATCCAGGCCAGAGGGCTGTAGGCGAAGTGGACGTGGATCACATCGGGCCGACACCGTCGTATGAGCCCCGGCACGCTCGACAGTAGGGTCAGTGAGCGCAAGCCGCGGATCGGACGGCCCGAGGGCACCAGCTCGGTCACGCCCTCGATGCCGGCCCGCGAATCGCAGATGAGGAAGACCCGGTGACCCCGATCGGCGAAGCACTTGACCCGGGATACCACGTGGGCGCTGCTCGACGAGCCGATCGCGCAGATCGTCAGCGGCCGTCGCTCCATCTCAGGCTCCCGCCGGGTACAGCTTGGCTCGGCGATCCACGAATCGCTCGAACCAGAGCTCGATCATCAGCAGGACGAGGATCTTGTTCGACGCCTCGGCGCGGCCTTCGAGATGGTCCTGCACGAGCCGCGTCACCCGGTCGGGCCGGAAGAGTCCCCGCCGCCTCACGGTCTCCTCGGCGAGGCTGTCCTGGACGAACTCGCGCAGCTCGCGCCGCATCCACACCGGCATTGGCACATTGAACCCGTGCTTGGGCCGGTAGAGCAGCTCGGAAGGCAGGTGCCGCTCCATCGCCTTCTTGACCAGTAGCTTGCCCTCTCGGTCTCTCATCTTGTGGACGCTGGGTATCTGGAAGGCCCACTCCACGAGGTGATGGTCCAGGAAAGGGACGCGCGCCTCGAGGCCCGAGGCCATCGTCATCCGGTCCACCTTGGTCAGCATCTCGCTGACGAGGGTCGACTTCAGGTCGGCGTACAGCTTCCGCCGGAGCTGGTCGGCGTTCGTGAACCGATCGTAGTAGCGCTGCGTGATGTTGTCCGCCCAGGCGCGGCGGACACGCTCCGCCGCTGCGCTGGTCAGCAACCCGCCGAGCTCCTCGTCCTGATAGCAGCAGAACGAGTGCACGTAGCGCTCGTCGCGGCCTGCGGACGACCCCTCCACGGCGGCCCGGGCCGGTCCGTGGCGGCCCGTCAGACCGTCGAGCAGCTGGCGCGCGAGCCGGCGCCAGCGCGCGGCCGGCCCCGCGCCGGCTTCTCCGAAATCCACGTGCCGCCACGTATAGCCTGCGAAGACCTCGTCGCCCCCGTCGCCGGTGAGCACGACTTTCACGTGCTGCCGGGCGAGCTGGGCGAGGAAGTAGAGAGGCAGCGCGGAGGAAATCGCGAACGGTTCGTCCGCATGCCAGACGATCCGGGGCAGCGCCTCGACCAGATTCGGAGTCAGATCGAACTCGTGGTGCTCCGTCCCGTACAGCGCGGCCACCTGGCGCGCATACGGGCTCTCGTCGAACTCCGAGAGCCCCCGGAACGTGCTGGCGAAGGACATCATGGGCTTGGCGGAATTCCCGGCCGCCATCGCCACCACCGCGCCGGAGTCCACACCCCCACTCAGGAAAGCCCCGACCGGCACGTCCGCGAGCAAGTGTGACGTCACCACCCGGCGAAACATCGCCTCGAACTCCTGACTTGCGGCGGCGAGGCCGACCTCTCGGGCCGGCTCCATCATCGGGACCTCCCAGTACGCCTCCTCCCGGACCCGTCCGTCCTCGACCACCAGGTAGTGCCCGGGAAGGAGCTTCCGCACGCCGCGAAAGATCCCCTCCGGATCCGGGATGCTCATCAGATGGAGGAAGTCCGCGAGGGCCACGTCGCTGATCTCGGAGGGGACGCTGCGATCTGCGAGCAGGGCCTTGAGCTCCGACGCGAACACCAGATGCTCCCGATCGTGGTAGTAGAAGAGCGGCTTTATGCCCAGCCGGTCCCGCGCCAGGAGTAGGCGCCGGCGCCGGGCGTCCCAGATGGCGAGCGCGAACATGCCGTCGAGCTTCGTCAGGAAGGCCGGTCCGTGCTCCTCGTAGAGGCAGAGGAGCGTCTCGGTATCCGAGCTCGACCGGAACCGGTGGCCGCGTCCCTCGATCTCGCCGACGAAGGCCTGGTGGTTGTAGCACTCGCCGTTGTAGGTGATCCAGACGCTCCCGTCCGCGCTGCCCATCGGCTGGTGGCCGGCCGCCGACAGGTCGATGATCGACAGTCGCCGATGGCCCAGGCCGACGGGGCCGGACCGGTACAAGCCCGCGTCGTCGGGTCCTCGATGCGCGAGGAGGTCCGTCATGCGCCGGAGCAGGGCCTCATCGGCCCGCGCGTCGGGGTCGAAGTGGTAGATGCCGGCGATCCCACACATGGGCTATGGCCGGCTCACGCCGCGACCGTCGCCAGCACCGACCGCACCCGATGCGCGTAGGTGTGATTGGCCATCACGTACTCGTACGCGCGCTCAACGATCGCCTGTCGGTAACCCTCGTCCTTGAACCGCCGCACCGCCTCTGCAATGTTCGACCGGTCCTTGCGCACGCTGATGTAGTGCTCGTCGGGCGCGAGCGCCCCATTGTAGTCGCCCTCGAGGAGGAGCTGGCACGTCTTCGTCCCGATGGGCTCGAAGTGCCGCGACGAGATGCTCTTCCCTGACACCTCCCGCGGCTGGCCACGGTAGAACTTCTCGAAGATTTCCTCGAAGGAGGCCTCCGGATGCTGGAGCAGGTTGTACTCGCGCGCCGCCGCCAGCAGGCGCCCCCGGTCGTTCAGGTAGTACGTACCGGACTCGGCCCCGATCGTCCCGCTGCACCGGTTCAGGAAGGTGGCCCACTCCGTCCGAGCGACGCGCTGTTTGCGGATCTCGCACCTGAGCCCCCACCGTTCACCCTCTCGCTCGATGGCCTCGATGAGGTCGGTGCGCTCCCGGTCGCCGACGAACGGCCAGTACACATCGCCGATGAACCCGACGTCCACCGGTCGCTCGGACCCTCCCCGGGGCTGGTAGACCTTCGGGTTCAGCGCGTGGGGCATCGAGAGGATCCGGCTGCCGCCGCACTCCCGGTACAGGTACTGTGCGGCGGTCATCGGTAACTGACTGCAGATGAACTCCGCCCCGACCGCCCCGATGAAGCCGATCTTCTCGTCGAGCAGGTCGTACTCGTTGCCGATGAACATCACAAGCGGCGCGCGCCGTCGCATGAGCCAGCGCGCGCTCCGCAGCAAGACCGTCATATCGTCACCGGCCGCCGCATGCGATACAACGACGAGATCGTAGTCCCTGATCCGCAGCAGGCACCGGCCGTAGTGCACCAGATTGTTGATGTTGCAGACTTCCACATCCAACTCCGGCGACTCGCAGAAGGCCTCGCGCCAGTCGAGCGTGTATGACACGTGCGCCTGGAACTGTCGCAGATACACGAAGAGATCCACGACCTGGGGGATGCGGCGTAGCAGGCGCGGGGCTTGCGCGCCGTCACCGTATCCGAGGATGCCACGAAGGATCGTATCGGTCCTGATCACCTTCGTGCCACAACCGTTGGCGTCAAGGTAGAGGGTCTTGAGGCAGTCGCGCCTCATGCCGGTCCCGCTCCCGCGCCCCGGATGGCAACTTCTCGCCCTCTCAAAGGGCGCCAGATCATCGCCGCCGCAGGACCACTTTCCGCTCAACCCCCATCCTCTGGGATCATGCCCGGTAGCTAGGCTACCGTCGCCCGGGGCGTGGGCGGTGCCACCTCATCCCTCGGACTGCCGGCAGGCCTATCAGACGCCGGGTCGAGCGTCCACCGAGCGGGGTGGCGGAATACGCTACCGGCTACCAGCGGTGGGTTGCCCACGACGCGGAACTCGTACGCGCGGGCGACCAGATCATAACGTGTCTCCTCCTGGACCGTGCCCTCGAAGAGCGACACCGAAAACACGTACTGGCCATCACCCAAGAGAACCTGGTCCAGGGTCACGCTAACCCATCGGTGCTCGCCTGCTGAGAGGTGGATGGACAGCAGCGGGCTCACGAGATTCGAGACTGGCACCCCGTCAAGCCGCGCCAGCGTGGCGCCCACGATGAGATTGAAGTGGCCGCTGCGGCGGGCACGCAACTCGACGCGGAGCACAAGGGGGCTCCCTCCCTCGAACACCGCCCGCTCCTGGCCATCCGCTCCTACAAGTACTGCCTGCTCAGTGCGGACCGAACCTTCGCCCGGCCAGCGCCGCACCGGCGACGCAGATGGGAGCGCCTCCGACGGCTCGCCGGAGCCCTTAGCGAACTCAGTTGCGGTTTCCAAAACCGAGCCGGGCCCTCGAGCCAGCGGGATCGAGGACTCGGTCCACGCGGCCCCTTGCGGTAGGGAGATGGGTTCGCCTAGGCGCACGCCGTTTCTGGTCATCGTCAGCGTCACCCGCGCCTGACCCCGGCACCTGTAGCAGAGGCGGTACCGGTAGTCAATCTCGGGAAGCAGCGCATATGAGTAGAACACCAGCTCGCCCCGCGCGCTGGCCCGCCCAGGCGCAACGCTGACGCTGCGGAACCAATGGCGCGCCTCGTAGCGCGGGCTCGACCACTCGCTGGTCGCCAAAGAAACCGTCGACGCGGAGCCGGGATTTACGTCCTGGACGTCGCCCACCCGCAGAGTTTCCTCCGCCTGGTCGTTGGCTAGCAGCGTCACCTCCGTGACATCGCAGCGGTCTCCAGGCGATCCAGTCAACTCGAGCGCTACCACAATGGCATCCGCGTAGCCGTCGAGCGTCGCACGGTCCAAGCTCCTGGCCAGCCGCTTGCGCCGCTTGGCCCTTAACCGACGGTCCTCAAGCCCGTGGATGAACTCTTCGTACGCGTTGATCACCTCGATGCTCGGCCCTCGCATGACGATTCGGCCTCGTTCGATCCAGATGCTCTCGTCACAATACCGGGCTACCTGCTCCAACGCGTGCGAGACGAGGAGCACCGTAGCGCCAGAGTCCTCCACGAGCTCTTTCATTCGCTCGCTCGACTTGCCTGCGAAATAGGCGTCTCCCGCGCCCAAGATCTCGTCCACGATGAGAATATGTGGCTTGAGCGCGGTGGCCGTCGCGAACACGAGCCGAGCTTGCATTCCCAGCGAATAGGTCTTGAACGGTTGCGAAAGGAACTGCCCCAGTTCCGTGAACTCCGCGATCTCCTCGACTGCAACCTCGATCTCCGTCAGTGTCAGGCCCTGGTAGGTAAGGGAGGCGCGGATGTTCTCGTATCCCGTGAACTCAGGGTGGAACCCGGCGCCTGCTTCCAGAAGCGCCTGAACATCTCCGTTCACCTCGATGCGCCCCTCGGTCTGGGCTACATTCCCCGTGATCAGCTTGAGGAGTGTGCTCTTGCCCGCGCCGTTGCGCCCGATGATGCCGACGCGACTGCCTGCCGTGATCTCCAGATCGATGGCGCGCAAGGCCCAGAACTCTTGCGGCTTCACGCGTCGCCACGGCATCAGGCGTGCCAGCCCTAGAGCATCAAAGACATTGTCCAGCCGCGTCGGAAAGATCTGGTACATCTTGCCGACTCCGGACAGCCGAATGGCGATCGGATCAGACATAGTCGATCAGCGCCCGCTTCGCGCGAGCGAAGAACCACCCTCCCAGCAGGAACAATCCGACCGACATGACGACGAGCACAAGGGAGAGCGACAAGCCGGGCAGCGATCCGAGGACGAGCACGTGCTGGTATGCGGTCACGAAGTACGCAAGTGGGTTGAGAATCAGCAGCGCGCGTAGACTACGCGGCACCATCGAGGGCGTATAAGCAATGGGTGAGGCAATCATCATCATCAGGAGCAGGAGCTGCACCAGGTTCTGTAGGTCTCGGAACACCAGCCCCACGAGCGATAGCATCCACACAATCCCGGTGAGCGCCATCACATGGAGGACCCAGACCACGGGCAGCAGAAGAATTGTCCACGACACCGTGCCAACAAATGGCAGGGCGATCAGAATCACACTCATCCCGACCACCATGGTGAGCTGGCTGAGCAGCACGGCCTTCGGTGGAGCCAGATCGATCGGGAACACCGTGTTACTGAGCACGGCCTTGTTGGCAATGACCGAACCCACGCCAGAGCCTAGCGCCTCGCTCGTCATCAGAAACGGCACGAGACCAGCGAAGATGAACAGCACGTATTGGCCTGGAGTGAGGCCGGGCACCTGGACCCGAAAGATCACCAGGTAGACGATCGCGTAGATGGCGATCATTGCTAGCGGCGTCAACAGCGCCCAGCCCACCCCGAGGATCGACCCGGCGTAGCGGGCTACGAGCTCGTTGCGAGTAACACGCCATAGGATCCGTCGATGACTGAGCAGGTAGCGGCCCGAGTGGCCGATCGAATGAGCCTTCATCGGACCGACCCGAGTACTCGCAGGCGAGGCCGAAAAGATCGACATCGGCTCTTTCCGCCAGGCTCGCCCTACACCGTCCGGCAGAACTGCCGGATGCGGTCCACCACATAGGCCTGCTGCTCGGGCGTGAGCTCGGGGTAGACGGGAAGCGCCAGCGTCTCGCGCGCCGCGCGTTCGGACTCGGGGAAGTCGCCGGCCTTGTGCCCCAGGTCGCGGAAGCACTCCTGGAGGTGGAAGGGCACGGGGTAGTAGATCTCGGTGCCGATCCCTTGCGTGGTGAGGAACTCCCGCAGCGCATCCCTCTTTGGTGTGCCTATGACAAACTGGTTGTAGATGTGGGAGCGAATACCCGGGGTTGAATCCACGACCTCG
>Ga0207646_10006909_pt1 | contig 11656 bp, 11 predicted proteins | sample KBSK5502metaG_FD_184343 | JGI IMG/M metagenome (GOLD analysis project Ga0207646, IMG submission 184343) | Corn, switchgrass and miscanthus rhizosphere microbial communities from Kellogg Biological Station, Michigan, USA - KBS K5-50-2 metaG... | ecosystem: Host-associated > Plants > Roots >...
GCTGTGTCAAGACTTGGGGTTCGTTCACGCTCATGGTTGTGTCTCCTCTGATCTAGTTAGACACACGCCGCGGCACACTGTGACAGAACTATACCGCCGAATCTGCCCACTGCCAGGGGGCAAACCGGTGAAGAACTGCAGGATAGTAACCGCCCTTGGTTTCGATGATCGATTCCATGAGCAGTATCTCTAGAAAACATCTTGGGCCATATTTGACCTATAAGACGTTTTTAAGGACTCGTCAAACGATTTTCTATCCCCTGATTTTCGAGTTCTCAGAGTTTTCACACGCCCTGACGAATTGTTATGCGCCGCGATATTAGAACAACCAGATCATTCGCCATTAGCTCGATTTCAGCCGATATTTTTGCGGTTTTGAAGAAGTTCTCTCGATGATTTTTCTCGCTTCCAAATCGAGTTTGACGGTTTCGGCATACCAACTTATATTTCCTGAAAATTTACCCTTTAAGCCCTTGTTGACTTTGTCGAGCAATTCACTGTGGGTAAATTCTTTACCACGCAGCGCTAATAGCATGGCTTTCTTCAGCGTTTCGTAGCTTTCTTTGCTTATATTTTTTCCACTCTTACCCAGGGGTGTTTAGTAAGTATCTTTTCGTCGCTCATGTTTGCCCCTCCTTGTCGTGTTTAGGATGCCACACGCTGAACACGCAGCTAAAGAACAGTGCCTTCACCAGCCAGTCACCGCCATGAATCGCTGCCACGCCCCATGGCACTTTCTCCCATATCACGGAGCCGGTTAGGATCATGATTGGGAAGCCGACCCAGATCGCCAGACCAAAACGGATCGCAGTCTTCCAGTCGCTGATCGCTACAAATGCGATAAATCGAGCGAACACACAAGCGATTATAAGCGTCCGTATGAACTCAACTATCGGTTTCCAGACAGGCATCGCCTTGGCGACGTCACGTGGATTGATACCGCGCAGCTCATTCCATAGATTGCCCAGAAACAGAGGGCTGTAGTAAAGCGAGCTAAACACAAACGCGGCGAGCGTCGCCACAAATATCGCCTTATAATGCGAATCAAGGGTAGAGAAGCAAACCCACAAACTGTCGTAGAGTTGATCCATGGAACTGGAACTTCAACTCATTCGACTCTATCTGTGGGTTTGCTGGGTCTACGATAAGCACCCGGAACTCAAATATCAACGCTGGAGCAATAACACGACCGAACCGCTTTTTACAGATCAGGAACTAGTGACGGTCTATCTCTTTGGCTTACTGCAAGGGCGCTTTCAACAGCAAGCCATCCATGACTATGTGTTGCAGCATTGGGGCGCGTGGTTTCCGCACCTGCCCAGTTATCAGGCCTGCAATCATCGCCTCAATCTGCTGGCTGAAATCTGGCCCGTGCTGCTCGGCGAATTATGGGACACCTTAGGCTGTCGCTCCACAGCGGCCTCTTGCGGCGCCGATCAGTTGCTCGATTCGTTGCCCATTATGCTCGCGGTGCGTGGTCGTTCTTGCCAGGCGAAAGTGGCACGCGACCAAGCAGATCAAGGCTATTGTGAGAGCAAAAAGCTGTACTACCATGGCGTCAAGTTGCATCTGCTCGGGGCAAAACAGTATCGTCACCTGCCTCTCCCACTCAGTCTGTGCTTGACGGAAGCCTCGCGTCACGATTTGCCGGTTTTGAAAGAGCAAGTGTTGGTCCCTTTGTCTGGCACCCTCTTTGGCGACAAAGCCTACCGCGATCAAGCGACCACGCAGGCGCTCGCTGACCACGGCACGACGCTCTGTACACCGGACAAGAAAGACAAAGGGCAGAAAGTCTACAAAGTTGGACAGAGCGGGCTCTGGTCACGCTTCGTCTCAGCGATGCGGCAACCCATCGAGTCATTTTTCAATTGGTTGTTGGACAAAACCGACATTCAGCATGCCGCCAGAGTTCGTTCTAGTGAAGGCTTGCAGGTGCATTGCTACGGCAAACTGACCGCCGCCTTCTATTTGCTCTGTTTTAACCCTTGATTCGCATTGTTAATGGGGAGTATAGTAACCCTCCTTTGCGCGCACAGTCAGATTTGTCAGCCCGCAAGGTGGATTGATGCGCACCTTGATCTTGTGCCACTGGCCGACACGCTGCGTGCTGGTCGGAATGTAGCCCCCCAGGACTTGCACCCAGAAAATCGTCAGCAATGATGTAGTCAAGTGCCGCTTTAGTACAGTCTCTTGACAAGGACAATATAGTGGACTCCGAAATTTAGACAGCAAAAACGGCTCGGATAAGGTGGATAATGACCACCATGAGAAAACGGCATACAGCAGCATTCAAAGCGCAGATCGTCCGCGAGTTGCTCAAGGAAGAGCAGACGCAAAGTCAGCTCGCCTCCAAGCATGGAATTCACCCCAATCAGTTGCGACAGTGGAAAGAGATCGCTCTCAAAGGGATCCCTCGCTTGTTTGAACCCGGTCAGGATTTGGCGGCGCAGGCCGCAAGCTACGAAGCGAAGATCAACGAACTCTATGCCGAGATCGGACGCTTGACGACGCAGGTCGCTTGGCTCAAAAAAAAATCTGGCCTCGAACCTGATGCGCGGTGAACGCCTGGCGCTCATTGAGCGCGCATCGCCGGAGTTGAGCTTGGCGCTGCAAGCGGAGTTGCTGAGCTTGAGTCGCTCAAGCCTTTACTACAAGGCGGCGCCGCCGACGGCTGAGGAGATCGCGGTGAAACATCGAATTGACGAAATCTACACCGATTGGCCGTTCTATGGTTCGCGGCGAATTACCGAACAACTGCGGCGCGAAGGCAGAGTAATTAATCGCAAGACCGTGCAAGGCCAGATGCGTGAGATGGGGATCTCAGGGATCACGCCGGGGCCTCACTTGAGCCGCCGTGCGCCAGGGCATCGCATCTTCCCATACTTGCTGCGAGGTCTGGTCATCGAACGCCCGAATCAGGTCTGGGGGATTGACATCACTTATATCCGGCTCCTCGGCGGCTGGCTCTACCTGGTGGCGATCATCGATTGGCACTCACGTTACATCCTGAGTTGGGAATTGGACGAGACCCTTGAGATGCCCTTTGTCATCCCTGCCGTCGAACGCGCGCTGGAGCTGGCGAGGCCGGAGATCTGGAACAGCGATCAAGGCTCGCACTTCACTTCGCCGCAATTCACCGACTGCCTCCAGCAAGCCGGAGTGCGAATCAGTATGGACGGCAAAGGGCGCGCGCTGGACAACATTCTGACCGAGCGCTTCTGGCGGACGCTCAAGTATGAAGAGGTCTACTTGCATGACTACGCCAATCCGAAACAAGCGCGGAGCGGATTGAGTAGCTATTTCGACTTCTACAATCATCGGCGCGTGCATCAGTCGCTCGACTATCTCACGCCTGCGGAAGTCTATTTTCAAACAGCATCGGCTCGTCAGAAACAGACGACCGTGATCAAATCAACACTGGCTACGAAAGGAGAAGAATCCACCTTAACTAAGGCTCTTTTTTTGTCTTGATTTTTGGGTCCACCTTACAAGCCCCGCGCGAGCCGCAGCGGTCACCCCACGCCGGTGAGCTCATCGCATTAAGGCCGGAGGGCCTCAACCAATGCGAACAGTCCCGAAATAACAAAGATGAGGGCCGTGCCGTAGTGAAGGAGTTTCTCCGGCAGGCGCTTGCCCAACAGCCTCCCAACCATAATTGCCAGCCCGTTTGCCAGCACCATGCCAGCCGTGCTCCCAAACCACACGCCGAAGAAGCTCCGCTGCCGACTGGCGATCATCACTGTCGCCAGCATGGTTCGATCGCCTATTTCGGCTAAAAAGAAGGTTGCTGCGACGGTGATCAAAGGGCCAAAGCGAGCTCTGGAGGGGGATCTCTCGTTGACTGCCTCTTCCTGGCGCAGTGTCCATAGTCCGAAACAAACAAAGATTATTCCTGCCAGCAGGTTGATCCAGAATAGCGGCAAGGCGAGCCCGATGGCCTCGCCGAGCGAGACCGAAAAAAGATGGATGACTAGGGTGGCGATCAACACGGCGGCGAGGACGGTCCGAGCTCGATAACGAGTGGCAAATGTCAGCGTCATCAGTTGTGTCTTGTCGCCCATTTCCGCAATCAAGACAAAAAAGAACGCGATCCAAAAAGCAGCCAAGGTTCTCCTCAAATATGATGATAAGCAAAGATGTTGGGATCGTGAATGCGACCTCACGGCGTGGCCGAAGGTCTGGTCAACTTGAAAAGTCAAGCGCTGATCCCTCCCGTTTTATCAAGTCGCACTAAATAAGACTGGCTCCTCAACAGTATTATTCCCGCCGCTCAGCTAGCGCTGCCTGGGAATAGATCCTTAAGTAAAACGGTATAAGTAGCTGAAGGCGATTGAGCACGGTGGATGTTTTTCTGGTTTGAGCCTGGATCGCGGAAAGAGGAGAACTGCGGGCCAAGGGGAATGATTACCATGAATAAGTATCTGCGTCGCACGGTGATCGGGATCTTAGCGGGGGCGGTCAGCAGTGCGGTGTTGGCTGCCACACTGGCCAATAGTGTTTGGCGCTTCCTTCTGGGCGGGCTCGTGGGTTTAGGATATGCGCTTGCCTTTCATCCAACACCGCGTGCGTATCTTGACAGCAGTATGACAGCGGCAGCACTGGGCGTGCCTCTTTGGGGATTGGTCAGCCTGATTGTGATGCCGTTGCTGGCGGGGAGAGAACCACAGTGGGCGGCGGAAGGGATGCGGTCGCAGTTTCCCGCGTTACTGAGCTGGATCCTGTGCGGCGTCAGCCTCGGATTGCTGGGGCAGGCGTTGAGCGATCTGGTTTGGCAGTGGCTTGGGCCGGAATGCCAACCTTCCCGGCCGCCACGTGTCGTCAAGACGCGAATAGTAATTCTAGGTGGCGGCTTCGCGGGCGCTACCACCGCCGAGCAATTGGAGCAGGAGTTCGGCGCTGATCCTTCAGTTTCAATCACGCTGGTGAGCGATACCAATGCGCTGCTGTTCACGCCCATGCTGGCCGAAGTGGCCACGAGCAGCCTTGAGGCCACGCACATCAGCAGCCCGCTCCGCACCATCCTGCGGCGCACCAATATCGTGCGCGGGCGCGTGACGCATATTGACCTTGAGCGACGCCGTGTGCGACTGGCCTCAGACACTCGGCCGCGCTCACCATCTCCTGAGGGCGGGCCTGAGCTGGAATATGACCACCTCGTCCTGGCGTTGGGCGGTGTTTCAAATCACCTGGGCTCGCAGAATATCCGAACCGAATCGTTTGACTTCAAGTCGCTGGCTGATGCGATCAGTATTCGCCATCACGTGATCGAGATGTTCGAACGCGCCGACCGCGAGCCGAACGCGTCACTGCGCCAGTCGATGCTGACTTTTGTCATCGCGGGTGGTGGCTTTGCAGGGACGGAGCTGGCAGGTGGATTGAACGACTTTGCGCGCGGGATGTTAGCCTACTACCCCAACATCCAGGCGCGAGAAGTGAAGATCATTCTGGTTCAGGCGAGAGATCGTATTCTGCCGGAGCTCAGCGAGCCGCTGGCGGCTTATGCGCTGGAGCGGATGGCGACGCGTGGTGTCACCTTTAGGCTCAACACTCGTGTGAAGGATGCCCGGCGCGACGTGGTCGTGTTAGATCCCGAAGAGGAGATCAGAACCGAAACGCTCATCTGGACAGCCGGGACGGCGCCGAATCCGCTGCTCCAGACACTGCCTGTCAAGCTTGATCGCCGCGGCGGCATAATTGTGGATCAGGCGCTTGCGGTGCTGGATTACTCAGGTCTGTGGGCGGTCGGGGACTGCGCTGTTGTGCCGGATGCGAAGACCGGCAAGGCCTGCCCGTCCACCGCTCAATTCGCGCTCCGCGCAGCCCACAGGTTAGCGCGCAACATTCACGCCAGTGTGCATGGGCAGCCGCTCGAACCGTTTCATTTCGACTCGCTCGGAACGCTCTGCGTCGTTGGCCACCACACCGCGTGCGCCGAGATCAGGGGCTTGCGCTTCTCTGGTTTGTTCGCTTGGTTGCTGTGGCGTGGAATCTACCTCAGTAAGCTACCAGGATTGGAGCGCAAACTGCGCGTCATGGTGGATTGGGCCATCGAACTATTCTTCCCGCGCGATTTTGTGCAAACGGTTGACCTGAACACCAAGCGACTGAGGTGAGCGATGCGTGCTTCGACCCTTAAAGTAATCGGCGTTTGTCTCATCGTTGGCGCCTTAGGCGGAACCGTTTGCGGAGCTGTGGGCTTGTCCTCGGTGGTGGCGTGCGTGGCGCTCGGCGGTTTGTACGGCCTGATGTTCGCGTTGCTTGCCGCCAAACCTGCAACCAGTCCGGGCGCTGGCCTGCTCTGGGGGCTCGGTTATGCGCTGGTGCTGTGGCTGGCTGGCCCGGCAAGTCTCTTTCCCCGGTTCAGTGGCCCGCCGGGAATGGGAAGGCTCGACACGGCACGCCTTCATTTCCCGGAACTCGTCGCCTACCTGCTCTGCTTCGGCCTGCCGCTCGGCCTAACTTTAGGGACGCTGGGCGGGCTCTCAGCCAGGGTTGGTGCTACTAGCTTCAGCCTGCCGCGGGCGCTGATCGTAGGCGGTCTGGCGGGAGTCGGCGGCGGCTGGGCATTTGGCCAGTGGATGGCGCAGGTTAACTTCTATCCGCTCATCGCCGGCCTCGTCAACTCTAGCTCGCGCGAAGTAGGGATAGCGCTTCATTTTGTGATCGCGGTAGTGATTGGAGCGAGCTTCGGCTTGCTCTTTCAACGAGACATCCACGGCTACGGATCGAGCCTGGGCTGGGGCTTGGCCTACGGCATGCTCTGGTGGTTTCTCGGGCCGCTGACACTAAGGCCAATCTTGCAAGGCTATCCAATCAACTGGTCGTATGAGCAGGGCAGGGCATTATTCGGCTCGCTGGTAGGGCATGTGATCTATGGCCTGCTCGTGGGTGTGATCTACGCGGCCGTGGATCGCCTCTGGGTGGGATTCTTCTATGAGACAGACCCGATTAATCGTGAGCCGGAAGGGATCGGTATTCGCACGCTTCATTCGCTAGGCTGGGGGGCCGCAGCGAGCATGGCGGGCGGTCTGCTGTTCAGTCTGGTGATGCTCGCCACAGGCGCTCTGCCACGTGTCGCCAGCTTGGTGGGCGGATCATCTTTAGCGCTTGGCTTTGCCGTCCATCTCGTGATCAGCGCCCTGATCGGCGCCAGCTACGGCATCCTCTTCCGGCACGAAGCGCCCACCCCCGGATCGGGCATCGCCTGGGGCTTACTCTATGGGCTCGTGTGGTGGTTCCTCGGTCCATTGACCTTATTTCCCAGCTTACTGGGCGGCCATTTTAATTGGACGATCCAGGCTGCCAACCTCGCTCTGCCGTCGTTAATTGGCCATCTGATTTACGGCGGGGCCACAGCCTTGGTGTTTATGTTGCTGGAGCGTCGCCATTCGGAATGGTTGCAACTCGACTCGCGCTTGGCTGCTCGCGAAGCGCGCTTGCGCCGCCCGGTCGGTACGCCCGCTCCTGCGCTTTGGCTCTTTACTCTGGGCCTGGGAGTAATACTCCCGATTCTACTGGGCTAAAGAATTTCAGAAGGGATAGAGCTGATGAAAAACATATTCTTTCGCCAAGCAGTGACCGCTTGCCTCTTGTTACTCTCAGGCTTCGTTGCGACTGATGCGCAACAAATCCTACCGGGCGGCAACCCGAGGCCAGGTGCGACGCATCCGGTCCAAGATCACCCCCCATCCGAGCAGAAGAAGAAGGATCCCGGCTCCAAAGAAGGGGAGACGATCATCAAGGAGAACACTGAGGTGGTGACTCTCACCGTGACGGTGACCGATCCTTACAACCGGTTGGTCACGGGTCTTGATCGCCAGCATTTTGAGGTCTTCGAGGATAAAGTAAAACAAAATGTCGAATACTTCAAAGATGACGATGCCCCGGCGAGCGTCGGAATCATCTTCGATGTGTCGGGCAGCATGCGGACTAAACTCCCGCGCTCTCGGGAGGCGCTCAAGGCGTTTATCCAAACTTGTCATGGTGATGATGATTTCTTTCTGGTCACCTTTAACCAGCTGGCCAGCTCCATCGCTGATTTCACCGATGGCAACACCCTGTCGGGCAAACTCACCCTGCTCGAAGGGCACGGGCAAACGGCCGTGTATGATGCCGCTTATCTGGGTGTCGAGAAGGTGCAGCATGGGCGTCATTCCAAACGCGCGCTCTTGCTCATCTCTGACGGCCAGGATAACTCCTCGCGCTACACTTTCAATGAGCTACGCAAACTCCTCAAAGAGGCCGATGTCCAAATCTACTGCATCGGAATCGTTGAGGAAGGGGCGGACGCTGGCGGCCCGCTCGACCTGGCAGGCCAATCGATCCTCGAAGAGATCGCCCACGTCACCGGCGGCCAGGCCTTCTTCCCGCGTTCGGCGGCAGAGCTGGAGGATGCCACGACGCGGATCGCCCTGGAATTACGCCATCAGTATAGTCTCGGCTATCTCCCGACCACGGCGCGGCGCGACGGCAAGTGGCACAAGATCAAAGTGCAGGTTAACCCGCCGCGCGGGCTGCCACATTTGACCGTGCGTGCGAAGGATGGATATTACGCCGTTCCCAAATAGAGAGGCGGGGATGATCCGCGGTTGCGGCGCTACGGTGGGAAGCCCAGGCGCCGGACCAGGCTTGCGAACCGCAGGTCCGAGCGGAAGACTATGGCTAAAAGAAGACGGTTCAGTAGTCTTTCTTGAAATTGACTGGCCGGTAGCGAAATGGAGCAGAGCAATGAGAGCGGAAACAGAGACACAGACTCTGGTCTTGGTATGCCGCCGGAGTTTCCGTCGCATCCTCGACCAAATGCTAAGTCATGAGGGCCTCAACGGGATTCGGCATGGCGAGCTCAATCTGGTCGGCGGCTCGGCTGCCCGTGCGCGGGCGCGGGAAGCGACTGAAGTCTTGGTGATTTCGACCGATGCGGCGCGTACCGAGAAGTTGATCAGCCTCCTGCGTGCCTGTCCGCTTCGGGGAGAGAGGGAAGAGCTATTTGAACTCTACACGGTTGACGCGGCTTGAAAGTCGCATTCTGAAGGCGACGTGGGGGTAATTCAGGCGCCTGCTGATGGCGCTCCGCCCGGTTGGAATCGAAAAGTGATAGAGAGATGATGGCGAGACGAAATTTCATATCAAGCCTGATCTAATTCTGAATCATCATTCCTACCGGAATATTCTTCGCCCCGTTCTTGAACCGTTCGGGCGCAGCTTCAAACCATGCCCTTCAGAGAAGGGGAGAGAGGCATTTTCGCCGCCGATATCTCCAGGCAGAAGCGGCCTCTCGGGTATGTCATAGCTGACAGCGATCTCCTCCCCTTCGCGGAAGATGGTCAAGCTCACGTTGGCCCCTACTTTTAGCTGCCGCAGGGCTTCTAACACCTTCTCCGGTGAAGTAACTTCAATGCCATTCATCTTCGTAATGATGTCGCCCCCCAGCAGGAACTCCTGGCCGGCGATCGTGATCTCCAGACTACCGCCTCTCAGCCCTGCCTTCTCGACGGGACTTCCCGGCTCAACAACCTCGACCAGAAAGCCAGGGACCAGAGGGAAGCGGAAGATGCTTTGCAGGTCGTCATCGATGAGCTGCCCATGAAAACCGAGCCAGGGACGAATCAAGCGGCCTTGTGAGACGAGCGACGGCAGCACGGCTTTGACTAGGTTGATCGGAATGGCGAACCCAATATTTTGGGCATTGGGAATTTTGGCGGTCGTGATGCCGATGACCTCGCCGCATTGATTGATGAGCGGGCCTCCGGAATTTCCGGGATTGATCGGCGTGTCGACCTGGATCAAAGGCTCTTCGAGCGAGAAGAAGGTGACCGGCAGCACCCGGTTGATGGCCGAGATGGTGCCCCGCGTGAGGCTTTGATCGAGCCCCAGCGGGTTGCCGATGACGATCGCCTCTCCCCCAACATGCACTCTGTCCGAATCCCCTAAAGCGATCGTGGGTAGCGTCCCCTTCGCCGGTTTCGGGATGCGCAACACGGCGATGTCAAAGATCGGGTCAGCCCCGACCAATTGCGCCGGCACGCTTGTCCCGTCCTCTAACCTGACCACGATCGACTGGCGGCCGAAGGCGACGTGGGAATTGGTCAGGATCAGCCCTGAAGGGTCGATGATGAAGCCGGACCCGACGATATTCTCGACCCGGCCGGTCATCCGGTAAGGGTTGATCGAGGTGGCAAAGATAAAGACCACTGCCGGAGAGACACGGTCGAAGATCGAGGGGATCGTCAATGGGCAACGCCCGGCCTTGGCCAGAATCTCCTGCCGGAGGCCCGGATGTGTCTTTAAGAACTGCTCCAAATCCGCGTGCTGCGCAAGGTAGTTCTGATCATCAATCAGTGATGGATCTTGACTGAGGTCGGCAGCAATCGAGGGATGACTATTGAGGAAGCTCTCGAATGTCTTAAGTTCTCTATGGGGCTTGTCCCCGGCGTTTTTCTGCAGGGGGAAGGCCACGGCGGCGAACATCAGAAGAAAGACTATCAGAGCGATCAATCTTTGTTGGGCCGGATACTTGTTTAAATGTGAAAGCATCTTCTCATCCATAAATCGTTACAGTGCCGCGAGCGGTAGCGAACAGGTAAGCATCACACGACTGTGCCTGAGAGCACTGTCCAGGCACTGGCGAGAGATGGTCCGCTCGCTACCACTCGCGATACTGCACTGGCCTGGCAGCCGACAGTTGCCGCGGGCAGGCGGCGTCGAGCAGTTCTCGGTTGAAATCCTGTCCCCAACTCCGGAGCCCGAGCGCTGAGAGCATCGCCCCGTAGAGCGTCGCGTAAGACCCCATCAACCAAACTGGTTCAAGGACTCCAGCTACAGGCCATAATGCCAATGCAACTCCGAACACGAGCGAGGTGGCGCCGCTGACGGTGAGGAGCCGGGGCTGAGAGAGTTCACGCCGGAGCATGACGGCCGCAGCGATTTCAAAGAAGCCAAGCACTACCGCTCGAAAAGCAACGAAATAGAGTAGCTCCACGGCGGTGACGCCCGGCAAGATGATGCTGATCACACCCACTGCGATGCTGTAGAGGCCACCAATAGGCAGTGCCCACCATCTTTCGGAATGGCGTGAGACCTTGGCCTCAGCCAAGATTGCCAAGATCCCATCCACGATTGCGTAGGGCCCGAACAGGGCTCCCAGATACTCCAGTGCCGCAACCGGCCGCACTAACAGCAGCAGGCCAAAGAGCAGGGCGAGCAGTCCACGGAACGCGATCGCCCACCAGTTGCACGCTAAGATGGCCACCAGCTTCCGGATCTCCTCTTCTTGATCATCTTTTTCTTCTTTCCGTTTCTTAATCATCGCTTGCAGTCCGTTCGGTTGCGTCCGGTGCTGCGCTCTCGCCGCCTGGCGGATGACACTATCGCAGGGGCAACCAGCTTGACTCTGGCCATCGCAACACTGATGGATCAGGAAAAGCAGTGATGAGTGACAAGCGAGGAGCACTCGTCACTTGTCACCCGTCACTGAGCGCTATCTTTAGAAGATGAACTTCAGTGCGAGCTGCACGTTGCGGTGCTGCTCGAGAGGGTGTCAAGAGTTTTGTGTAAATGGCCTCTTCCATGTGACACCCTGTTAAGCTAGTTCGAGCCGTCCTTCAAAAGCAATCGCGAACTGTTGCAACGCCTGATTCCAGTTCTTGATCGGCATCGT
>Ga0207646_10006911_pt1 | contig 11655 bp, 13 predicted proteins | sample KBSK5502metaG_FD_184343 | JGI IMG/M metagenome (GOLD analysis project Ga0207646, IMG submission 184343) | Corn, switchgrass and miscanthus rhizosphere microbial communities from Kellogg Biological Station, Michigan, USA - KBS K5-50-2 metaG... | ecosystem: Host-associated > Plants > Roots >...
CACCGGCGGCAATAATGGTCGGCAGTGTCGCATCACCCTTCTGGCTGGCGTTAATGATAGAGAGTAGAACCCACGCGTCAGACCAGTTATAGGAAATATTGCTCATAGTGATAAGAAGACACCCAACGGCGGAGTTGACCGGGCCACGGCGCTAGCGAGTAGCTTAGCCGGATCACGCTTGATGCGAAAGTCGCTGCCCGTGGCTCCGGTCCAACGATTTGTTATGTTGCGTCCAATTATTTCGACGGGCCATCGTAAGAAGGCATTACCGGGTTGGCACCGCCCGACGAGTTGGGCAAAACCTCCGGTGTACCCTTCAAGCGAAACGCTTTGCCGTTCCATTCGTAACGCGCTCGTGTAAATGAACTAGGACAACACAAGCCTTCTTCGCCGCGGTAAAGGTTACTTCCGATAACCCGATCCTTGCCATACAACTCAACCACCAATTCGCCGTGGTCCCCGTAAGCGTTGCGAAAACCACCGTCGGCGCGGTCGCCGGTTTCGAACGACCACAAAAATTTAGACTTACTGTTTTGCAACGTAAAGATGTAGACGATTTCCGGAATAGCAGAGCCACGCGTCTCGATACCGAGCATCATCATAGCGTCTTCGATGCCGTCGCCAGTAACGTCCCCATAGTTGAGCAGCGCGGGCCCACCATCGCCCGGCTTGAGTGTGATGTATTTCTTTTTTCCGCGGTCACCAATGTAGTCGGGATAGTTGGGAAACGCGACGTGATTGAAATCGATTGAGCGAATCGCCTGCGACGGCGATGGAGAAGCGTTCGGTGTCGCGGCAGTAAGAATGGAATTGCTCGGTTGCAACGATCTAACTTGCGCCCGTGAGCATGCGAGCGTAAGCAACAGGATTGTTAGTGAGAGACGAAGCAACATAACGTCGGAGTTGACGCGGCGGCGCGAATTCACGACCGCATCGCCGGACCAGTATTGATGCGAAACACGCTCCCGCCGCTCGCGTCCAACGATTTGTTGGGCCGCACACGTTAACGAAGTGCGCGAAAACCGTCCGAGCGTTCCGCCGATATTGTAAAGCCATATTTGGAAAACACCCGCCGCAGATCTGCGGTTGCCTGTGCACCAAAGACCTCCACCGCACGGTAAGCTGGCGATTGAGAATATTGTCCGTGGTGAGAATCAACCTGCGGAAGTATCATTCGACACCAATCCGATGCCTCGCCATCCGTGACACGAAATGTCGTGACATTTGTCCGCTTCGAGTCGTCGTCCGACCAGATGGATTCGACACACATATGGTTGGTCGGAGTGTCGGCGATCCAGACCGGCATCTGATTGGCCAATGACAAGAGACGATCGCCGAAATCAGGATCGACAACAATTGCGACAGTTGCGTGCGATTCAGTCACGATTGAAAACCGAGATTGTGCGGCCCAACGTTTGAGTTGACGCGGCGGCGCGAATTCATTCAAGCATCGCCGGACCAGTCATGATGCGAAACACGCTCCCGCCGCTCGCGTCCAACGATTTGTTGGGGCGCATTCCACATAGAAAGGATCGCCCACTAGATTTCAAGCAGCGTCGAATCGAACCACACATCGTCGTGACCGTCAGCAAGAAGGAATCGCCAGCCCGGAGGCAAGCCAAGGTAACGAGCCAACGATGCGTCACGGTCAACGATATGAGAAACGTGCAACGGTTTGAAAAAGTCCGTCGCATTAGATAGTTCACCGGCCCAAAGATACCAGCCGCAAGTGTCTCCCTGCGGCGGGTGACGCAAACCATTCAGCGGCAATTCCCCGGAGAAGAAATTGTCTGATATGCCGAGCTTTGAGTCGAGAGCGGGCGGTGAATAATCAGCGCCAAATTCGCGACAAGTGTCGATTTGGGATTGCACGATGTTCATGCGGTCGAATCGATGAGCCTGTATGCGCCCCAACGTTTGAGTTGACGCGGCGGCGCGAATTCATTCAAGCTTCGCCGGACGATTATGATGCGAAACACGCTCCCGCCGCTCGCGTCCAACGATTTGTTATGCACGTCCGTTTCGAAACGCGTGGCTACTTGGAGTATTTGCCGGCACATTTGAAAGAGGCAACGGTTTTCTTTTCGGGTTTGTTTCGGATTTGCGTCCAGTATTCCTCCCGCACGTCTTCGTCGATTTCAACAACCGTTGAGTAGAGCGCATCCATTCCATCCTTTTTGCAACCTGAAATCCAATAATGTTCCCTCGTTTGGGTGTCGTAGTAATTGGCCTTGAACCCGCCGCCACGTAACGTGGTGAACCTTCGCCCTTTGTAATCAACGGACTTTCCGGTTTTTGTGAAAGTTACGCGACCGATTCGCGCGGGGCCAACCACATCGTCGCCCTTATACTCCATGTACATTATCTGAGTTCGTGGAGGCATAAGGTCTAGTGCATAACGCTTGAGTTGACGCGGCGGCGCGAATTCACGCCACCTTCGCCGGACCAATCAAGTTACGAAACACGCCCCCGCCGCTCGCGTCCAACGATTTGTTGGATGCCGCGGTTATTTAAACACCATTTCGCCAGGCTGCGGTTCCGCAATTTCAGAATAGATCGTTGTGCTACCGCTGCCAGGGACCGGAAACATGTCCGTGTGTACACCGAAACTTGCATGCACGCCCTGCCCAGCGATGCTGGCCAAAGGACCGAGCGCCCGCCAAATCAAAGGCGCACGGAGCGTGCGTTTTGGAAACGTAACGCGACCGTGAGCGTCTGTCGGTAAATCCTCTTCATGCCCGGAGCGTTCAAGCGAATAGTCTTGCCAAATCTGTCGCACCAACGCATTTTTGATGGGATGCATATCCTTGGTAACAACGAGGACGCGCGTTTCCGGCACAAGCGTTTTTTCAAATGGATACAGTAGAACGGCGGCCAATACGACAGCGACGACAATTATTCGCATTCGAGTCGAGGACATGAGAGGCATCCAACTAAGTATTATGCCCAACCATTGGGCATAAGCATCTATACGAGCGGATTATACCTCGTCTATCGGACTGAGCACGCCTTTTCCTCCCCGATTCAGGACATGTGTGTAAATCATTGTTGTCCGAACGTCCTTATGACCGAGTAACTCCTGCACAGTTCGAATATCGTATCCCTTCTCCAGCAGGTGCGTCGCAAAGCTGTGGCGCAACGTGTGACAACTTCCGTTCTTGGAAACCCTGGCTTGTCTTATGGCCTTCTTTACTGCTGTCTGCACCGTGCTATCAGCAATGTGATGCCGTCGCTGCTTTCCGCTGCGCGGATCGATAGAGCGAACGCCGGACGGAAACACGTATTGCCATCCCCATTGCCTGGGTGCGTTTGGGTATTTCCGCGCCAGCGCATAGGGAAGGAACACCTCGCCATAACCCGCGCGCAGATCTTCCTCGTGCTGCACCTCTACCTTTTGCAGATGCCGCAGGAGGGGCTGCTTTAGTTTGGCCGGCAGCATCGTGATGCGATCCTTTTCTCCTTTGCCGTCACGAATCGTTAGTTGCTTGTAAGTAAAGTCCACGTCCTTAACGCGAATCCTCAGACACTCCATTAGCCGCAAACCCGAACCGTACAACAGCGCCGCAATCAGCCAGTGCGTCCCCTCGAGAGTTTCCAGAATGCGCTTCGTTTCATCACGGGTAAATACAACCGGTAACCGCTTGGGCTTTCGCGCACGTTCGATGTTTGAGACGTAAGGCAGATCTTTCTTGAGCACGTCACGGTACAAGAACAGTAACGCACTCAGCGCGACGGTCTGGGTGGAAGCGGAAATCTCGCCCTCGACCGCGAGGTGAGAGATGAAAGTGCGAATTTCTGCTTCGCCCATGTCACGCGGGTGCCTCTTCTGATGAAATAAGATGAACCGGCGAATCCAGTTCACATAAGCCTGCTCTGTCCGAATGCTGAAGTGGCGCATGCGAGCGACGTTGCGAACCTCCGCAAGCAGACGCGGCTTGTTAGTGGACTGAAGTGCGAGCATAGCGAGAGAGTGCCGCGAACTGTACTCCAGTCGCAGGTCGCTGAAAAGAGGGATCTCTTGCAAGAATCTTGCTAAGCATCGCAACGCCAGGGTGGCGCTTACCGCATGTGGTGAATCGAGGTGGAAGAGATGTCCGCAGCCCGCTGGATGCGTAGCGGTTACCTAAACCAGGTTACCAAAAGCGGCGACCAGGCGCCGCACTCCAAATTTAGATACTGGTTTCGTTTCGCGCGCGTTCGCGGTGACGCTCTATAGCCAGCTCGATTAGTTGATCGATTACTTGCGGAAAAGGAATTCCCGACGCTGCCCACATTTTGGGAAAGCCGGACACGTCAGTCAGGCCCGGCAGCGTATTGATTTCGTTGACCAGCAGCTCGCCATCATTTCGCAGAAAGAAATCAACCCGCGAAAGCCCCGAGCCGTCGATGGCCTGAAACGCGGTGATGGCCATCTCCTGAATTCTGTTCGCGATCTCTTCGGAGACTTTCGCCGGAACTACGAATTCAACGTGGCCCGTGCCGGCGTATTTTTCCGTGTAGTCGAGAAAGCGTCCTGCTTCATCATGAACCAGGTATTCGCCGGGCTGACTCGCCTGCGGCTGGTCATTGCCCATCACCGCGCATTCCAGCTCGCGCGCGTCTACTGCCTCTTCCACGATGATCTTGCGATCGTAGCGCGCAGCCAACTCAATAGCTCGAGCCAAAGAGTCTTTATCGATGGCCTTCGAAACTCCAACTGACGAACCAAGGTTCGCGGGTTTCACGAAAGCGGGAAAACCAATCTGCTTTGGGATCAGGCCCAAAACGTTTTCCGGATCCCGCTCGTATTCCGATCGCAGCAGCCAGGTGTATTCGCATATCGGCAGACCCGCATTGCGAAAGAGCGCCTTCATAATTACCTTGTCCATCCCGCAGGCCGAAGCGAGCGTCCCGCCGCCGACAAAAGGCACGGCGGCCATTTCCAGGAGGCCTTGAATGGTTCCGTCTTCGCCATAAGTTCCGTGCAGCACCGGAAAGACAACGTCGAGAACTTCAGCCGGTTCGCCATTCGTCTCAAGCCGCACCAGGCCGCTGCGCGAAGGATCGCCGAGAATCGCAACGTCTTCTTTGTTCCCGCCGCGCGTGTGTGAAGAAAGCCGCCCCTGCGTTGATTCGGGAAGTAACTCGGCGGCAGCGGCGGGAGCCAGCCAGTTCCCTTCCTTGGTAATCGCAATCGGCACGACTTCGTATTTCGCCGGGTCCATCGCGTCGATCACGGCGCGCGCCGAACGAATTGAGACTTCGTGCTCGCCAGAACGGCCGCCGAAGATTACGCCAATGCGAAGTTTGTTTGTCATGGATTATGCGACTTATAGGTCCTATCTGACCTATACGACCTATGAGCGAGACATTACAGAATCGTTTTTCCCAACGCCGACAGAATCAATTCTACTCCCAGCTCTGCCGTCCGATTATTCACGTCCAGCGCGGTGTTAATCTCGACTACTTCCAGCGAACGCATGCGCCCATCTTCGGCAATCTTTTCCATCGCCAGATGAGCTTCGCGATAACTCAGCCCGCCGCGCACCAGCGTGCCGGAACCCGGCGCGTCGCCGGGATCGAGAGCATCGACGTCAAAGGTGACTGCATAACCCGCAGTTCCCTGCCCCGCAATCGCAATCGCTTCGTCCATGCATGCAGCTAAGCCGCGCTCGTCAATTTCGTGCATGGTAAAGAAACGCATCCCGAGCCGCCGGATCATCTCGCGCTCGCCCGGATCGATGTCGCGGGCCCCGACGTGCGCGCACGCCTTGGGATCAAACTTCGGCGCAAAGCCTCCGACATTCGACAACTCCGTGGCGCCATAGCCTAACAATGCCGACAAAGGCATGCCGTGAATATTTCCCGACGGTGAAGTGTCCGGAGTATTCATGTCCGCATGCGCGTCAAAGTAAATCAGGCCCAGCCGTTCGTCGCGCTTGCGAAAAGCTTTTACGACTCCGGCCAGCGAGCCTATCGCGATCGAGTGATCGCCGCCGATTGTGATCGGCAATTCTCCGGCGTCGGCAATCTGCTCGACCTGGGTCGCCAGACGTTCGCAGGCATCGTGGATCTCAGACAAGTATTTTAGCTTTTCGCTCGCCGGCGGAATCGAACGCGGCCGCTCAATCGGTAAATCACCGAGATCAGTTACTTCATAACCGAGCCTGGCAATACGCGCAGCAAGTTTCGCCACGCGAATCGCTCCCGGACCCAAATCGACGCCGGCCATACTCTGGCCAAAGTGCAGCGGAACGCCCAGAATGCTCACCCGCTTTCCCTCTCCGGGAAGCTCGCTGTGGGTGATTACCTGTTCGGTGATGCTTTCGATCATAAGAAACAAGCCGGCCGCGGTCATAGACCGTTAGAATAAGTGGGCACCTAACGGCAAGTCGAAGACTTGCCGGGCATCAGAGTGGCAGAGCCATTAGTATGGTTGCGTTGGTACTCTATACACCCTACTGATCCCACTCAAACGCTACTTCTGAAATTGCCGTGTCGGGATCGCTGCCGTAGTAAACGGACTTGATCACGAAACGCACCCAACGCGTTCTGACTGATCCCACATCGGTCTTTTGACTGTCCATGTGGTTGGGGAAAGTCAGCTCTCGGGAACTGCCATCGGAAAAATATGCAGTCACACTCTCAAGCCGATTGTTCTCAGCCCAAATTTGCGGACTCTTGAAATAGCCGGGTTGGATCAGAATCCGGTGCAGGTTGATCTCGCGATCGAAATCGAAGCGAATCCATTCGCCAAGCCCCGGTCCATCAACTCCTTCGATCCAAGCGGTGCTCCGCTTGCCATCGATCGCGTTCGCGGCGTAGTAGGTATTCGCCTGCACCGCCAAACGGACGGATGACGCGCTGGCAGTAATCTTCAGGGGCGTCCCCGGTTGCGAATCGGGGGACGTCTGATTATCGGGCTTGTCGTTCTTCGGGCTAGCGTTATTTGGCGAGTCGGCGCCCTCCCTAACGGTCGGGCTACTGCCGCGATTATCGGTCTTTGCTGACTCGTTTCCTCCTGACTGTTTGATTACAAAGAAGGCTACGATGCCGACCAGCACGAGCAGCAGCAAGGCAATCGCGATCACACCTCCGGTCAAGAGTGGATTGGTGGCCTGGGTTTCGCGAACAGGAGCCGAGACGTTTCCGCTACTCGAAAAGGTTGGAGCTGTCGGCGCAGATGACTTCAGCGTCGGCAGACCACGGCCCGGCATGATCTCGGTTGGCGGAGCTTCAGAATCGCGCGCGTCAAACAGCGGAGTTCCGTCATCGAGACAGAATCTTAACGAATCATCCTCATACTTGCGCTTGCATTTTGGACAACGCTTCATAAAAAGCATCCGCGGATTTCACATATTACGCAGAGAACAAATACCATGACCGCTCCGGTGGTGACGCCCTTCCCTTCTTACGCAGAATCTGTGAAATCTGCGTAATCTGTGAATCTAGGCTTTGCCCCAAAAGTCGGCCAAGCGGTTACAGAACCGCTCGCGATAGCGAGCGGGATAAGAACTCAATCAACCTTAACAGATGTGGTGCTATCCTCGTGGATCAAATACGGAACAGATTCAGATTTCGCTTGAGTCTTTATCCCGCTCGCTACCGCGAGCGGTTCCGTACCAAGCCCTCTCTCTGTGGGCTTCAAGCACACTCATAATTGCCTTTTGGGGCAAATCTGTGGACTTTCATTCTGACACGACAACCCCTGCTGACTTTTGCTTGATGATCGCCACTGCTTCTTCGGGCGTCTCGGCAAAATCCAAAAGCTTCACATCATTATCGCTGACGGCCAGTTGACTCTGCCACTCTTTTACAACCGGCGGCCAGCAATCACCAAGCAGCACCAGCGGACGCGGATCGAGAACGCGTGTCTGCAGCTTGTTCCAAACCAGCGAAAGTTCCGTCACCGTGCCCATGCCGCCGCGAATCACGATGTATCCCACGGACCTGGTAATCAATCTCTGCAGGCGTTCATAGAAATGTTCAGACGGTACCTTCTCAGTCAGATACCGATTCGGTTCAGCCTTGAACTGGTTCATCGTGATGCCAATCACGCGACCGCCACGCTCATGGGCCCCGCGACTGGCCGCTTCCATGACTCCCGAATATCCGCCGGTGCAAATTGTAAAACCTGAATCAGCGAGCAGTTCACCGACTCGGAGCGCCTGTGCGTATTCCGGATCGGATTCACGGCATTTCGATCCGCCAAAGATGGTTACAATCCTCTCGTCAGAACTCATTGCGGTCGCCCGTCTTTGCTCCACTGCGGTTTGAAGTCGCTGTTGATTAGCCACCTTACCGGGCCAATCATTGATTCGATAGCCTCAGTCATGTGGGCAAAGTCTATGTGGGCAAGGTCGTCGCTGGGCCGATGATAATCGCCGTGCAAGCCATAGCTGGAAACGGTGTGCGCGATGATGCCCTTCCGGGCGAGCACATAATTGTCTGAGCGTCGAAAGAAGTTCTGTTCGGGGTGCGGGTCAGCCACCAGTCGCGCGCCGTGCGCAGCCAGTTGCGCGCCCAAATCGGATCGCTCGTAGCCGGTCAACCACAGCGTATGTGGCGCAACTGCGGCGTCCGGGCGGCCGATCATTTCAAACTCGAGGTTGGCGACGAAAGTTTCGACCGGTACGGGCGAATGCTCCTGAAAGTACCGGGCGCCCTGTCCACCAATTTCTTCACTGCCAAACAAAACAAAGAGCACCGTGCGCTTAGGACGCGGGCCTGCGGCGAGCGCTTCAGCCAACTCCAATACTGCGGTAACTCCGGAAGCGTCGTCGTCAGCGCCATTGTAAATACTGTCGCCGGCTACTTCGCGGCCGACGCCGAGGTGGTCCAGGTGAGCCGATAACAGCACTACCTCTTTCGCCAGCTTGGAATCGCTGCCACGCAAGATCCCGATGACGTTGGTGGTCACTGCTTCTGTCGGAGTGGCGTCCGGAACGCCGCGCTGCCTGCGCATGAACCTCGCGGTTTGCAGATAATCGCCGTTGTCGCCGGCCGGCTCGATTTTGAAGAGTTTCAATTGCGAGGCAATGTACTTCGCCGCCGCCAGCTCGTCGGCGCTCCCGCTACCCCGCCCGCGCATTTCGTCACTCGCGAGGGCCTGCATGTGCTTGCGCACCGACTGTTCAGATATCTTCCCGGCTTGCGCGAGGGCGCTGGTGGAAGTCGAATAGCCAACCGAGGCTATGAACAGAAAGATAATCGCGATCAATGCCGGACGTTTAGGGTTGATAATCATTTGGGAACTTCTCCGCTGATCATGAGTGAGCCGGCGCGTTTGTACTCCTCATAGTCTTCGCGGCTCTTGAAAGAACTACCAGTGTAGTTGTCGGGGATTGGAGTTGGATCAAGCAATCGCTGGTCGCGAACATTTACAAAGCCGGCGTCGATAAATAGTGATCGGTAATCGGCAACGCTCAAAAGCTCGACCGGCACCTTCAAGGTATCGATCCATTGATGGGTGGCCTCGTTCTCCCAATACAGATCAACGACAGCGACAAATAATCCGCCCGGACGCAAGACGCGTCGAATCTCTGCCAGGGCTTTCGGGATATTCGCATAGTAATAGAGCGACTCCATCGAGAAGGCGTGAGTGAATTCCGCTTCGTCGAAAGGGAGTTGTTCAGCGCTGGCGACCTGAAAGTCGGTATTGGGAAACGATAGCGAAGCATCACGGGCTACGCGAATCATCTCATCAGAGATATCGATTCCGGTGACCCGGCCGTTCACTGCACCTTCAGCGAGCAAGCGAGTCGCCCATCCCGATCCGCATCCAATGTCGAGCACTCGTGCATCGTTCGCCACGCGCATGAGTTCAATTGCCTGCTTACCGACCGGGCCGTGGCCTTTCTCCATGCTTTCGCCCTTGCCGGCGCGAGCCCATTCGTTGAATTCGGTTCGTAGTTGTTCGCTCATAAGATAGGAGGTGTTTAGAGTTCAATCTTTAGGCATTTGGAGTGCGGCGGCTTGACGCCGCTTTGGATCGCTTCCGGCTACTAAACAGCCTGTATAGGGCCATCGGAAAGCGGCGTCAAGCCGCCGCACTCCAAATTAGAGCAATGTTGTTGCCTTTGAAGAGAGCAAGCTGAAGCTTGAACTCTAAACACGTACCCGAGTTCACGGTTTCAATCTGTATAGCATTCGGGGAAACGGAATTGTCTCGCGAATGTGCTCGATGCCGCACATCCATGCGGTGCAGCGTTCGATGCCCATGCCAAAGCCTGCGTGCGGCACACTGCCATAGCGACGCAGATCCAGATACCACTCGAAAGCTTCTTTCGGCAGACCATGCGCCGCGATTTGCGCTTCGAGAAACTCAAACGACGTTGCGCGTTCACCGCCACCGATCACTTCGCCATAGCCCTCGGGCGCCAGCACATCGACTCCGAGTGCGATTTCGTCCCGTTCAGGATCGCGTTTCATATAGAACGCTTTCACCGCTGCGGGATAATGATGAACCATGACCGGCTTGTCGTACTTGCTCGACAGGTAGGTCTCATCCGGCGCGCCCAGATCGCCGCCCCACTCGAACTTGTTTTCCATTGCGCCCTGCTCGAAACCCTGGTGCAGCATCTTCACCGCATCGTCATAGTGCAGTCGCGGAAACGGCGGGATGATGGCTTCCAACTTTGCTGTGTCCCGCTCAAGTGTCTTCAGTTCTTCCTGTCGCGTCTCTAAAACGCGCGCGGCAATGTACGAGAGAAATCTTTCCGCCAGGCTCATCACGTCGTCGAGCGTGGCATAGGTCATCTCTGGCTCGACCATCCAGAACTCTGTCAGGTGGCGACGTGTTTTTGATTTCTCCGCGCGAAAGGTCGGACCAAAGCAATAGACTTTTCCGAACGCAGCGGCGGTAGCTTCATTGTAGAGCTGGCCGGATTGCGTCAGGTAAGCTTTCTCGTCGCCGAAGTAATCGACTTCGAAGAGTGTGGTAGTGCCTTCGCAGGCTGCCGGCGTGAAGATTGGTGTGTCGCAGAGCGTGAAGCCGTCGTTGTCGAGAAAGTCCCGCACGGCCTTAACGACCGCATGACGTATCTTCAGAATCGCGTGCTGTTTTTTTGAACGCAGCCACAGGTGCCGATTGTCCAAAAGAAACTCGGGACCGTGTTCCTTCGGCGTGATGGGAAAGTCGTGCGCGTTCTGGACTACTTCTGCGTCGCGGACGTCAACCTCGAAACCGCCGGGCGCGCGGCTGTCTTCCCGCACGCTGCCTGTAACAATCAGCGCTGATTCCTGTCCCAAAGGCTTCAGCGCGTCCCAGATTTCCGGCGCCACAGAGTTCCTGACTACCACGCACTGGACGATGCCGGTGCCGTCGCGAAGTTGCGGGAACATCAGCTTGCCGCTTGAACGCAGGTTGTAGAGCCAGCCCTTCAGGGTGACTTCTTTGCCGACATGTTGGGAAAGATCTTTTATGTAAGTTTGCATTAGATATCAGGCCGCTCGGTGCACTAGCCCGACCGTAAGGGAGGGCTCCTTAAGCATGTTCTCTGAGCCCTCCCTTACGGTCGGGCTACTGCCCCGCATCACTCCTCGCCTCACGTAGAACTATTAAGTCGCTCGCCGATCATTCGCCGCAGCACCGGAAAGCGCTCGAGCCATTCTGCCGCCTGCAGCACGATCTGCAAAGTTGGCTGAATATGTCTTTGGTAAAAGGCGCCGCGGCCG
>Ga0207646_10006912_pt1 | contig 11654 bp, 9 predicted proteins | sample KBSK5502metaG_FD_184343 | JGI IMG/M metagenome (GOLD analysis project Ga0207646, IMG submission 184343) | Corn, switchgrass and miscanthus rhizosphere microbial communities from Kellogg Biological Station, Michigan, USA - KBS K5-50-2 metaG... | ecosystem: Host-associated > Plants > Roots >...
GGCTGCCAGAGCTGCGGCGTCCCTGGATCCTCGCCCGCGGCGCCTACGACGAGACCGAGCCGCGCCGCGCGAGCCGGCCGGACCTCGCGCTGACGCGGCCGCGGCGGGTGCTGCGCTGCCGCGGCAACGCCACCCAGATGCACTGGGCGAAAAAGGGCGTCGTCACCCCCGAGATGGAGTTCGTCGCGGTCCGGGAGAGCGTGGAGGCCGAGCTCGTGCGGAGCGAGATCGCGCGCGGCCGCGCGATCCTGCCGGCCAACGTCAACCATCCCGAGTCCGAGCCGATGGTGATCGGCCGCAACTTTCTGGTGAAGATCAACGCGAACATCGGCAACTCGGCGGTGACCTCCTCGATCGAGGAGGAGGTCGAGAAGATGACCTGGGCGATCCGCTGGGGCGCGGACACCGTCATGGACCTCTCGACCGGCAGGAACATCCACGAGACGCGCGAGTGGATCCTGCGCAACTCCCCGGTCCCGATCGGCACGGTCCCGATCTACCAGGCCCTTGAGAAGGTGGACGGGAAAGCCGAAGAGTTGACCTGGGAGATCTACCGCGACACGCTGATCGAGCAGGCCGAGCAGGGCGTCGACTACTTCACGATTCATGCGGGCGTGCTGCTGCGCTACATCCCACTGACGGCCGGGCGCGTCACGGGGATCGTCTCGCGCGGCGGCTCGATCATGGCGAAGTGGTGCCTCGCAAGGCACGAGGAGAGCTTCCTCTACACGAGGTTCGACGAAATCTGCGAGATCCTGAAGAGCTACGACGTGTCGTTCTCGCTCGGAGACGGCCTGCGGCCCGGGTCAACGGCCGACGCGAACGACGAGGCCCAGTTCGCGGAGCTCGAGACGCTGGGCGAGCTGACGCAGAAGGCGTGGTCGCAGGACTGCCAGGTCATGATCGAGGGTCCGGGCCACATCCCGATGCACCTCGTGAAGGAGAACGTCGAGAAGGAGATGAAGATCTGCGGCGAAGCGCCGTTCTACACGCTCGGGCCGCTCGTCACGGACGTCGCGCCGGGCTACGACCACATCACATCCGCGATCGGCGCCGCGATGATCGGCTGGTTCGGCACCGCCATGCTCTGCTACGTCACGCCGAAAGAGCATCTGGGACTGCCGAACAAGAAGGACGTGAAAGACGGCGTGATCGCGTACAAGATCGCCGCGCACGCCGCCGACCTCGCGAAGGGACATCCGGGCGCGCGCCTCTGGGACGACGCCCTTTCGAAGGCGCGGTTCGAGTTCCGCTGGGAGGACCAGTTCCACCTCGCGCTCGACCCCGAGACCGCGCGCGAGTTTCACGACGAGACCCTGCCGGCCGAAGGCGCGAAGCTCGCGCACTTCTGCTCGATGTGCGGACCGCACTTCTGCTCGATGAAGATCACGCAGGAGGTGCGGGACTACGCGGCCTCGCACGGCATCGCCGAGGAGAAGGCGTTGGAGACCGGTCTCCACGAGAAGGCGGAGGAGTTTCTGCAGGAGGGGGCGGAGATCTACAAGAGGCTCTGAGCCCGTCTGTGAGGACCTGTTTCGCGCCCGCGAGCAGCGGTTCTAGGCGTCGAACCGGGGGGGGTCTGGCCGGAAGAGATCTTCTTGTGGACCGACTTCCCATATTCCAGCCGGTCTCGCCGGCTGGAATATGATTCCCGATGTCTCGCCCGGCGCATGTCGGAGGATTTCCAGGGAACTGCCAGGTTCTCGATCGAGCGACAGCTCGGTTCGGGTGGATTCGGTGTCGTCTACCGTGCCTTCGACCGGAAGCGGAACACGACTGTCGCCCTGAAAGCCCTGCGCCGCGTGGACTCGGACGCGCTGTATCGGTTCAAGCAGGAATTCCGCTCACTTGCCGACTTGAGCCACCCGAATCTCGTGGCCCTCTACGAACTCCTCTCGGAGGGCGATCAGTGGTTTTTTACGATGGAGCTCATCGAAGGAGTCTCATTTCTCGAATACGTCCGAGGCTCCCCCATCAAGGCGGGTCGTCCCCGGGGCGCCGATAGTCCATCGCTCGAGCCGACAGTTCCCACTCCGGTGCTCGGTCCGGCGCATACTGTCCGTTTGGGGCGTGCGATCCTCTCGTCGCCTCGTCCCGCGCCCGACACGGCTGATTCCGTCAATTACGGCAGACTCCGCCCGAGTCTCCTCCAGCTCGCCCAAGGACTCCACGCACTTCACCGGGCCCGCAAGCTGCACCGCGACATCAAACCCTCGAACGTTCTCGTTACTCCCCAGGGGCGCGTGGTATTGCTCGACTTTGGGCTCGTCTCGGATTTCGGACCTGGGCAGCTGGCGAGTCTCCATCTCGTCGGAACCCCCGCTTACATGTCTCCAGAACAGGGCGCGGGGCGACCCCTCTCCGAGCCGAGCGACTGGTACAGCGTCGGCGTCATTCTCTTCGAGGCACTGACGGGCTACCGACCGTTTCGAGGCGAGTTCCTTGAGGTTCTCGTGGAAAAGCAGCGCGAGGAACCGCCCGCGCCCCGCGAACTCGTGGCGAGCGTACCGGAAGACTTGGATCAGCTGTGCCAGGCGCTGCTCAAGCGGGACTCGGACAGCCGTCCCCCGGAGATGAGGATTCTCGCGACCCTCCGTCTCAATATGCCCAAAGTCGACCAGGAGCCCGGTTCGCGCTCGGCTCGCGAGCCGCCTTTTGTCGGTCGCACCTCCCATCTCGAACTGCTCCGGCGATCCTTTCGTGCGATGAAGGAGGGCCGGTCCGTCGCGGTCTACGTCCGGGGGGCCTCCGGCATGGGCAAGACCGCGCTCGTCCGGCGTTTTCTCGACGAGATCGCCCGTAGCGAGCCAAACGTCGTGATACTCACGGGACGCTGCTATGAGCGCGAGGCGGTCGCCTACAAAGCTCTCGACAGCCTGGTCGATTCCTTAAGCCAGTATCTCAAGCGGCTTCCGCTCGGGGAGGCGGAGGGTCTGCTGCCGCGGGATCTGTTGGTGCTCTCGCGGGTCTTCCCGGTTCTGAGACAGGTCGAGGCTGTGGCGCGGGCGAGGCGGCGCATTGCCGAAAGCCCGGATTCGCAGGAGCTGCGGCGCCGGGCTTTCGGAGCGCTGCGCGAACTGCTGGCGCGGCTCGGCGATCGCACGCCTCTTCTTCTCTTCATCGACGATCTGCAGTGGGGGGACAGAGACAGCGCTGCGCCTCTTCTCGAGCTGCTCCGTCCTCCGGACCCTCCCGCGCTCATGCTGATCGGCTGTTATCGGAGCGAGGACGCGGTGGAGAGTGATCTGCTCCAGGCGCTTCTGGGATTCCGGCTCGCCGCGGGCTCGGCAACGGTCGAAGAGGTGGAGGTGGGAGTGTTCGACCCCTCCGAGGCCCGGGAGCTCGCCACCGCGCTGCTCGGTGACGATCCTCCGGCCGGCACAGTCTCGCCGGAAGAGATCGCCCGCGAATCGGGCGGGAACCCTTTTTTCATTGACGAGCTCGTTCGACACGCTCGCGTAGGCGAGGCCCTTCTCGATATTGCGGGCTCCGAAGACCGCGGCTACGCCTTGCGGTTGGAAGAGGTCATCCACGCTCGGCTGCTGCGGCTGCCCGTGGCGGCGCGGAGGCTTCTGGAGGTCGTCGCCGTCGCCGGTCGGCCGCTGGACCGCGAGATCGCGCGTCAGGCATCGGGTCTCGCAGACGAGGAGCCGTCTCTCAGGCTTCTCCGGGCAAACCATCTCCTCCGCGGATCCGGCTCGGGAGAAGACGAGAAGCTCGAGACCTACCACGACCGAATTCGCGAGACGGTGGTGTCGGGCCTTTCGGGTAAGGCGCTCCAGGAGATTCACGAGAAGCTCGCCGTCGCGCTGGAGGTGTCGCGTTTCGCCGACGCCGAAACGCTGGCTCTCCACTATCAGGGAGCAGGAGCTCCCGAACGTGCCGCGCACTACGCCGCGGAGGCGGCAAGCCAGGCGGCTGACGCGCTGGCTTTTGACCGCGCCGCGAGGCTTTATCGGCTTGCCCTCGAGCTCGGGGTCGCGGAACTGGCTGAAGGGCAGAAGCTTCGCGTGAAGCTGGGCGATGCGCTGGCGAATGCAGGTCGGGGCGCGGAAGCGGCCGCCGCGTACCTCGAAGCGGTCTACGGCGCGGGCGCTGCGGAAACCTTGGAGCTGCAGCGTCGCGCCGCCGAACAGCTTCTGCGAAGCGGCCACGTGGACGAGGGTCTGACGGTATTGAAGGCGCTGCTCGAGAAGATCGGAATGCGGCTCGCTCGCAGCCCTTGGAGCGCGGTCGTATTCTTGGCTCTCCGGATGCTTCAGGTCCGGGTGCGAGGTCTCCGGTTTCGCGAGCGGGAGGAGAGCCAGATCGCTCGTGAAGAGCTCGTCCGCATCGATACCTGCTGGTCGGTCGCGCACACGCTTTCGATGGCGGACACGGTCCGAGCGAGAGAGTTTCAGATACGGCACTTGCTTCTCGCTTTGAGGGCGGGAGAACCGTACCGAGTCGCGCGAGCACTAGCCAATGAGGCTCCCTATAGCGCGCTCAAAGGCCGCAAGGCACGCAAACGAACCGAGAACCTCAACAGGCGGGCGATGGTGCTGGCCCGTCGCGTCCGCGATCCTCGTGCTCTCGGGATCGCTCACCTGGGCGCTGGCATCTCGGCATTCATGGAGGGGCGGTGGAAGATCAGCTGGGAGCTCGCGCAGAAGTGCGAGCAGATCTTCCGCGAACGATGCACCGGGACGGCATGGGAGCTCGATACGACGCACATCTACTCGCTTCGCGCCCTTGTCTTCCTGGGGGAGCTGGACACCCTGTCCAGTCGTCTTCCGGCACTTCTCAAGGAGGCGGGCGAGCGTGGGGATCTTTTCGCGGAGATGAGCCTGCGCATCCGGCAGTCGTATCTGCTCTCGCTGGCCTCCGACGAGCCCGACCGAGCGCGCGAGGAGCTCGACCGCGCGGCGGCCCAGTGGTCGCACCAGGGGTTCCAGCTCCAGCACTACTTCTATCTCTTCGGAGAGGCGGAGATCCTGCTCTACGCCGGCGCAGCGATCGAGGCATTGGAGGGACTCCTCTACCGTTGGCAAGCCCTTGAGCGCTCTCTTCTTCTCCGAAGCGTCCAGCTCTGGCGGATCGAAGCGCGCCATCTGCGTGCGCGCTGCGCAATCGCCGCTGCCTGTGCTCGGCAGCCTGGACGTTCCGCTCGCGAACGTCTGCTGAGGTCGGCGCTCCGCGACGCTCGCCGCATCACGAGGGAGCGGACCGCCTGGGGAGAGCCTCTCGCGCTCTTGATCACGGCCGCCGTCGCTTCGATCCGCGCGAAGCGAGACGAGGCCGCGTCGCTGCTCTCCGCGGCCGAAGTTGGCTTCGATAGAAGCGACATGGCTCTCAATAGCTCCGCCACTCGACGCGCGCGGGGCCTGCTCATCGGAGGCGAGGAAGGCCGAGCACTCGTCGAGTCGGCAGACGAGTGGATGGCCGGGCAGGGGATTCGTAATGCCGAACGGATGACGTCCATGCTTTCGCCCGGCCTCTGGAGGACCGAACGGGGCGATGGAGGCGACCTCTACCCGGAGGCCTGAACGCGCTCTCTCTCGAGAGCTCTCCGGGCTTTGGCGATCTCCCGCTTGCGCCCAGCGTCGACGGCCGGATACCGCAGGTCGAGTTTCTCGAGGGTCGCGGCAATGACCTGCGCGACGACGAGCTGCGTGAACCACTTGTGGTCCGCGGGAACCGCGTACCAGGGGGCCCCACTTCGTCGAGGTGGCGGCAATCGCGCTCTCGTAGGCGCGTATGTATCTACAGGAGGCTCTGAGCCCGTCCTCCCCAGCCGAACCGGGTCGGCTGGAATATGATTTTCCGAGTCTCGCCCCGGACATGTCTGAGGATTTCCAGGGAACCGCCAGGTTCTCGATCGAGCGTCGGCTCGGTTCGGGTGGATTCGGTGTCGTCTACCGTGCCTTCGACCGAAGGCGAAACACGACCGTCGCCCTGAAGGCCCTGCGCCGGGGGGATTCCGACGAGCTGTATCGGTTCAAGCAGGAATTCCGCTCTCTTGCGGACCTGAGCCACCCGCAGGTCTTTGCTCCACTATGAATCTTCATCCGGGCTGCTCCGTGAGTTGCTGATGTCGTTCAACACCAGCTTCCCACGACAGCCCGGATGAACAACGTCGTGAGCAGCTACATCTAGCGGAGGCTCCGAGCCTTCTCCTTCTCGAGAGCTTTCCGGGCTTTGGCGAGCTCTTTCTTCCGCTCCGCGTCGACCTTCGGGTACTCCAGACCGAGCTTCTCCAGCGTCGCGACGATGACCTGCTCGACGATCAACCGCGTGAACCACTTGTGGTCGGCGGGCACGGCGTACCAGGGCGCCCACTCCGTCGAGGTCGCCGAGATCGCATCCTCGTAGGCACGCATGTAATCGTTCCAGTACTCGCGGTTCTCGACGTCGTCGACGGAGAACTTCCAGTTCTTCTCGGGCTCGTCGAGGCGTGCGAGGAAACGCTTCCGCTGCTCCTCTTTCGAAACGTTCAGGAAGAACTTCACGATCCGGGTGCCGTTCCGGGCGAGATGGCGCTCGAAGTCGTTGATGCTCTCGTAGCGCTCCCTCCAGATGTCCTTTCCGACGAGCACGGGCGGCAGACGCTGGCCGCGGAGGAGCTTCGGGTGCACGCGCACGACCAGGACCTCCTCGTAGTGCGACCGGTTGAAGATTCCGATCCGGCCGCGCTCGGGGAGCTCGCGGGAGCAGCGCCACAGAAAATCGTGGTCGAGCTCGTGGGCGGAGGGGGCCTTGAAAGCGACCACCTGGCAGCCCTGGGGATTGATTCCCGACATGACGTGCTTGATCGTGCTGTCCTTGCCGGCGGCATCCATCGCCTGGAGAACGACGAGGAGCGACCGGCAGTCCTGCGCGTACAGCCGCGTCTGGAGGTCCGCGAGCTTCACGACCCCCGCGGCGAGCATCGCGTTCGCCTGCTTCTTGGAGATGTCGAGTCCCCCCGTGTCGGCCGGGTCGCAGCTCGCGACGCGGAATTTCCTACCGGGGGAGACCTTGTACGATTCGGCAATCCGCTCCAGCTTCTTCGCCACGCCGTCATCCTATCGGCTCATCCACACTCGGTGATTTGCGCCAAATCTTCACACCGATTTTTTACATGGTTCCGGTTGGCCTGCTCCCCTCGGGGCGATAGGCTCGAGTTTTGGTCTTACTACAGGAGGTTTGAACCATGGTGGAAATCAAGAATTACGAACCGGGGACTTTCTGTTGGGTCGAGCTCGCCGCGAAAGACGGCCCGGCCGCGAAGAAGTTCTATACGTCCCTCTTCGGCTGGAGAGCGAACGACATCCCGATCGGTGAGGGTGCCGTGTACTCCATGCTGGAAAAGGGGGACAAGGAAGCGGGAGCGCTCTACGAGCTGGGTCCACAGCAGAAGGGCGTGCCGCCGCACTGGAACTCCTACATCCGCGTCGAGAGCGCGGACGAGTCCGCTGCGAAGGCGAAGAAGCTCGGCGGAAAAATCGTCACGGAGCCCTTCGACGTCATGGACCAGGGCCGGATGGCCAACATCCAGGACCCGACCGGGGCCGTCTTCGCGGTCTGGGAGCCGAAGAAGCACACGGGCGCGCAGGTGATGAACGAGCCGGGCGCGTTCTGCTGGAACGAGCTCTACACGACGGACCCGAAGAAAGCCGGGGACTTCTATTCGGAGCTCTTCGGGTGGACGCGGGAACCGATTCAGATGCCGACCGGCGAGTACACGATCTTCAAGAAAGGCGACTCGCAGGCCGCCGGAATGCTACGGATCCCGAAGGAGATGGGACCGGTGCCGCCGTACTGGCTCGTGTACTTCGCGGTCGACGATTCCGACCGTACGGTCGACAAGGCCAGGGGAATGGGCGCCAGGGTGGGCGTGCCTCCGACGGACATACCCAACATCGGAAGGTTCGCAATCTTGAACGATCCCCAGGGAGCGGGATTCGCGGTGATCAAGCTGAATATGCCGGCGCAGGCGTAGGACTCTCGGGCGGGGCCGGTGCGCCGGCCCCGCAGTTTTCGCGGAGAACAGATGGTCGAAAAGATTCGACATGAGCCGGGGACGTTCTGCTGGGTGGAGCTCGCGACGAAGGACGGCGCGGCGGCGAAGAAGTTCTACACGTCGCTCTTCGGCTGGGGGGTTGACGACATGCCGATCCCCGACGGCAGCACGTACTCGATGCTGCAGAAGAACGGAAAGCAGGTCGGCGCTCTCTATCAGCTCGGCCCGCAGCAGCAGGGAGTGCCGCCGCACTGGAACTCCTACGTCTCGGTCGCGAGCGCGGACGCCTCCGCCGCGAAGGCGAAGGAGCTCGGCGCCAAGGTGATGGTGGAGCCGTTCGATGTCATGGACGCCGGCCGTATGGCGGTCATCTCCGACCCGACCGGCGCCGTGGTCTCACTCTGGGAGCCGAGGAGGCACATCGGCGCGCAGGTCGTCAACGAGCCGGGCGCCTTCTGCTGGAACGAGCTCTACACGACCGACCCGAGGAAGGCCGCGGACTTCTACTCCGGGCTCTTCGGCTGGACGAAGGATCCGCGTCACATGGACTTCGGCGAGTACGTCATCTTCAAGAACGGCAACGCGCAGATCGGCGGAATGATGCAGCTGGCGAAGGAGTGGGGCCCGGTCCCCCCCTACTGGCTCGTCTACTTCGCGGTCGACGACTGCGACCGGACCGTCGAGAAGGCAAAAGGTGCGGGGGCGAAGGTGATGATGCCGCCACGCGACATCGAGAACGTCGGCCGCTTCTCAATCCTGACGGACCCGCAGGGCGCGGGATTCGCGGTCATCAAGCTGAACCCGATGCCGGCGTAGTCTAAAGGCCTCGCAACCCGTGGATAAATGGTCATGCAATCGTGACAGAGTGTTGATTCAGAGGAGGACATCATGCGCGCAGCAAGAGTGACGCTTGCAATCCTGCTTCTTCTGGGCAGCGCTCTTGCCCGAGCCGGCGACGAGAAGAAGACTTCCTGGAAGGCCTCGGGCGTCATGGAAGAGGCGTGTTCTTGCAACGCGGCGTGCCCCTGCTGGTTCGACTCGAAGCCGACTCGCTCGCACTGCAGCGGCGGCCAGGTCAACTTCATCGAGAAGGGGAACTACGGCGACGTCTCCTTAGACGGCCTCGCCGTCGCCACCATGGGACAAAACCCGGACGGCACCACCATGATGGAATCGTTCGGCAAGTGGGACTTCGCCGACATCTACATCGACGAGAAGGCCAGCCCGCAGCAGCGAAAGGCTCTCGAGGTGATCGCAAAGGCCACGCTGCCTCTCGGCGCGCCTCCGGAGAGAACGCGAATCCAGTACGTCCCCATCACGCGCACGACGAATGGGTCCGAACATACGATCACCATCGGGTCGGTCGCCAGCTTCTCCGGTCACCTCATCCCGGGCGGCATGGGCGGCTCCCCCAAGATCGTCAGTGCTCCCGGCGCCGACCCGATTCATCGCGAGTACCAGCAGGGACGCACGACCCGCCAGACATACACCGACTCCGGGCGGAAGTGGGACTGGTCCAACACGAACTACATGTACGCGAAGTTCGAGACGGACAGCGACGAGTACGAGAAATTCTTAGCGGCCCTGTCGCAGGCGACGCAGAAGGCCAAGACCGAGAAGAAGCCGAACTGAAGGCGAGGCGAGCAGAGCACCGCCCTCGGACGACCGAGGGATGCAGCAGGGCGCCCGGTTCGCGGTCATCAAACTGAATTCGATGCTGGCGTAGTCGTCGCGGCAGGCATGGTATCCTTACCTCGAGTAAGGATTCCTATGCCCGGTGCAACTCTGACATCCAAGGGTCAGGTCACGATCCCCAAGGCCGTGCGTGACCTTCTCGGACTCGAGGCCGGTGACCAGCTCGATTTCGTCCTTGAGGATGGAGCGCGAGTCGTTTTGCGGCCCGGAAACCGTGACGCGCGAAACCTCAAGGGATTGCTGCGGCGATCGGGTCGGCGGCCGGTGTCGATCCGCCGGATGGACGAGGCGATTCGCCGCGCGCACAAGAAGCGTTGATTCGCGGCCTCGATACGAACGTCGTCGTCCGGTATCTCACGCAGGACGAACCCGCTCAGGCGCGCCGGGCGGGCGCGATCATCGAAGGAACTCTGGCGAAGGGTGGGAACTGCTACCTGAGCGTGATCGTGCTGTGCGAGATCGGTTGGGTGCTTCGAGGCGCATACGGGCTCGAGAAGAAGTCGATCCTTCTGGCCTTCGACCAGATCCTCGAGACGGCGGGATTCCTGGTCGAGGATCGGGATCTCGTGCGAGAAGCCGTGGATCAGTATCGCGCCGGGCGAGGCGACTTCGCCGACTATGTACTCGGGGCCCGGAACCATGCGGCCGGTTGCTCCGACACGGTGACTTTCGACCGTTCCCTGCGAGGAAGCACGCTTTTCTCGCTGCTCTGAAGCGCCTCAGACCTTCACGAACACCCGCTTGCGGTAGAAGAGACCGAAGATCGCGACCCACGCCGCCAGGCACGTCAGCGCGAAAAGGAGCGATCCCAGTCGCGGGTCCGCGAACCGGTCGAACACGGTCCGGTAGAGCGCCGCGTACAGCGAGCGCGGCTTTCCCTCCGGACCGGGCAGCTTCACCGCGAGCATCAGGATCGTGACGAGCGTCGACGCGACGAACGCGGCGATCGGGTTGCGGCCCAGCCAGACGAAGGGCGCGGCCCAGCCGCGCCAGCCGCGCACGTCGACGACGAGGAGAAGGAGCGCGAGCACCATCGCCGCGAGGCCGGACATCGCGAGCGAGTAGGACGACGTCCACAGGTTCTTGTTGATCGGGAAGACGAGCCCCCAGAGCAGGCCGGCGGCGAACGCGGCGAGCCCTCCGGCGGCGAGGCCCGCGATCTTCCGCTTCCATAACCCGGCCTGGAGCCACTCGCCGGCCAGCGCGCCCAGGAGCGTCGTCGCGACGGCGGGGATCGTCGACAGCGGTCCCTCCGGGTCCCAGCCCGGCTTCCAGGTGTGCGCGCCGAGGACCACCCGGTCCACGTACGCCGCGAGGTTGCCCTCGAGATCGAGGCGGCCCGCGCCGAAGCCGGGGACCGGCACGAAGGTCATGAGCGCCCAGTAGCCGACGAGCAGCAGGACCGCGGCGACGGCAACGCCCTTCTTGCCGAGCGCGAGATAGAGCGCGGCCGCGAGGACGAAGACGACACCGATCCGCTGGAGCACACCCGGAATCCTCAGGTGCGCCCGGTGGAAGACGAAGTACGACAGGAGGTTCAACGCGAGGCCGAGCCCGAAGATGATCGCGCCCCGTCGCGCGGAGTGGAGGAAGAGGTCGAGCCGGGCCGCGCCCTCAGCCCGCCGCCGCGCGAACGAGAAGACCATCGAGACGCCCACGATGAAGAGGAAGAACGGAAAGATCGTGTCAGTGAAAGTCCAGCCATGCCACTCGGCATGGAGGAGAGGCGGGTAAGCGTGGGTCCAGGTGCCGGGCGTGTTCACGACGATCATTCCCGCGATCGTCAGCCCGCGGAAGACATCGAGGGCGAGGAGGCGGGTGGACGAGCGGTCCGTCGTGGGCTCAGCCCTTCAGAACGACGAGCTCCTGCGGCCGGACCGAGAGGCTCGCGAGCCCCTTCTCGCGCACGCCGTAGTCGTCCTCGATGCGCACTCCGAACTTCTCCGGCAGATAGATGCCCGGCTCGATGGTGACGGTG
>Ga0207646_10006913_pt1 | contig 11652 bp, 8 predicted proteins | sample KBSK5502metaG_FD_184343 | JGI IMG/M metagenome (GOLD analysis project Ga0207646, IMG submission 184343) | Corn, switchgrass and miscanthus rhizosphere microbial communities from Kellogg Biological Station, Michigan, USA - KBS K5-50-2 metaG... | ecosystem: Host-associated > Plants > Roots >...
CACTTTCGGTTCGACCGAGGACGGCCGGCGGCCCGCCTATGCCTACAACGTCGCCGCCAGCGCGCTCCCCGACGCCGGGAACGCGCCGGGCTTTGATCACATCGTGCTCGTGACCGACGCGCCGCGCGGGCCGCGTACCGCTGACCTGGTCGGCAAGCTGGCCGACAGCGCCCGCCGCGGCGTCCATGTCGTGAGCCTGCGGTCGGGGCGCCCGGGGCGCCCGGCTTGGCGGACCGGCGTCGGCGTGGACCTGGCCGCCATCGCGGGAGAACAGCGTGCTGCGCAGTAGCTACCACCCCGATGAGGTCAGGTTCCTGCTTACCGACCTGTCCGGGCACAGGCTGGAGCTCGGCTTGCGCGAGCGGGAGCAGGCCATCCAAGGCGGGCGCAATTACGCCGAGATGTTGCCGATCGAATACGCGCCAAGCGCCGATTACCTGACCCTGTTCGACGCCCTGCTCGAGCGGTTCTCCCGACAGGTCGCCGAGCAGGTGGGGGTCGTCACCGAGATGGCCCTCGCTGCCAGGCGGGGCAGGCCCGTGCTTGTGTCGCTGGCCAGGGCGGGGAGTCCGGTCGGAATCCTGATGCGCCGGTGGGCCCTGTTCTCGCACGATATTGCGCTGCCGCACTACTCGGTCTCCATCGTGCGCGGCCGGGGCATCGATACCGTCGCGCTCGACCACATCGTCGCTCGGCACGACGCGCGTGACGTCCTGTTCGTCGACGGGTGGACCGGCAAGGGCGCGATCACCGCCGAGCTGGCCGAGGCGCTGGCCTGCTATGCCGCCGGCGGGGGCCCGCGGCTGCCCGACGACCTGGCCGTCATCGCGGACCCCGGGCACTGCGCGCGGCTGTTCGGCACCAGGCTGGACATCCTCGTGCCGTCGGCCTGCCTGAACTCCACGGTTTGCGGGCTGGTCAGCAGGACCGTACTGAACGACCTGATCCGGCCCGGCATGTTTCACGGCGCGAAGGTGTACTCCGAGCTGGCCGCCGCTGACCGCTCGGCTCAGTTCCTTGACGCGGTGAGCGGCCGGTTCCCTGAGGTGGCCAAGGCGGTGGCTGAGCGCTGGCCGGCCGCCTACGCCGCGGACCGCTCCTTGACCTTCGCCGGCCGGCGGCTGGTCAGCCGGGTCCAGTTGGAGTTCGGTCTGCCGAGCCAGCATCTGATCAAGCCGGGTGCGGGTGAGGCGACCCGGGTTCTCCTGCGCAGGCTGCCCTGGCTTGTGCTCGTGCGGCCGGATTGCCGGGACATGCTTGAGCATCTGCTGCTGCTCGCCAAGGAACGCGGAGTCGAGGTCGTCGACTATCCGGACATGCCGTACAGCTGCATCGGGCTGGTGAGACCGCACGCCGGGACCCAGGGGTGAGCGCTCAGGAGCTGCCTGCCAGGCCAGATCCCGTCCTGATCACCAGCGATCTCGACCGGACGCTGATCTTCAGCCGGCGGGCCACCGTCCAGCTGGGCGGGGCGCTGCCGGCCGACCCGGTAGAGAGCTCAGGCGCGCAGACCGCTGGCGAGTTGTGCCGCGCGGCTCGCGACGCGCTCACCGCACTGCCGGCGCACGCGCGGATCTGCGTCGCGACCAGCCGCAGCATCAGCAGGTTGAGGCGGCTCAGGCTGCCGTTCGCCGCACCGTATGCGATCGCCGCCAACGGCGGCGTGGTCCTAGTCGACGGCGAGCCCGACCCGGAGTGGGCGGCGCGCAGTGCCGGGCTGCTTTCCCGCGCGGCTCCCGCGGCAGAGGTCCGTGCGGTGCTGACCGGCTCTCGGGGCGGGGCCTGCCGCTCCGCAGCGACGAGCGTGGCGAGCGTGCCGCCGTGGCTGCAGCGGCTGGGCGATGCGGACGACATGTGCTGCCTGGCCATCGTGGACCCGGAGCTGCTCGCGGCCGGGCAACTCGCCGAGATCGCGGGCCGGTGCCTGGAGCTTGGCTGGGAGGTCTCCCTGGTCGGCGGCAAGCTGTACGCGTTTCCGGCCGGGTTCGGGAAGGAGCACGCCGCGGCCTTCGTGGCCGAGAGGGTCGCTAGGGATGCAGGCGCCGCTCCGCTCCGGCTCGCCGCTGGCGACACCGAGCACGACAGGCTCATGTTGGCCGACGCCGACCGCGCCTGGGTTCCGGCCGGATCGGACCTCGCAGCCTGCGCGGGCGCGGACTTCGTCATAACGTCGCAGCCCGGCCACGCGGCCGCCGCCCAGATCACGCAGGACTGGCTGGCCGCATGCGCCTCCTAGCCGGACTCTGTGGCGAAGATCACGCCGCGGCAGGACCTCGATGCTTCAAGGGCTCGGCGATCCACAATTTGATGATCGACTGGCGGCTTTTCCGCTAGGACGTCCGAAATTGTCCGTCATGATAGAATGGGTGTTCGTCGACTCAGTTGGTGATCAGCAGGGTGGGCTCGGGCGGGTCGGTGAGGGTGAATTCCCGTCCCGGCAGGGCTGCTGCCGGGAAGACCCGCAGGCCGGCCGGGAGGGTAACGGCCCCGCCCGGTAGTTCCAGCCGAGCGGTCCTGCCGCCGCCTGGCACCCGTCCGACCTCGATGCCGTCCTGACTGCCGGACGGCACGGCGCCCCTCTTCGCGCGCACGACGAGGTCGGGCATCCGGTCGCTGGCAGTCACTTCGATGACGATCGACCGCCGGACCACGCCGGCCCGGCGGATCGTGTAGCTGGCCGTGACCGGAGTCGAGGCCCTGGCCTTGAGCTGCACACCGGCCGGCGCCGCGAGCTTGGCTGAACCGTCCCGCAGCACCGAGTGGATGCTGAAGTACCAGCCGAGCCCGTCTTGCGGCGCGGGTACGTGCAGGCCGCCGCCAATCTCGAGCCTGGTGTTGGTCACGTTCCAGGTCTGCGCCGCCGGATCGTCGGGCCCGGTCGGCGTCGCGTCGCGGCGGCCAACCACGACTGCCTCGGTAACGCCAGGTGGGAGGGTAAACGTGAGGACGATCTCGGCGCCCGTGTCGGTTACGGCCGCGTTGCTCGGCGCGGCGACGGGCAGGTGCGCGATCGACGGCCCGGCGACGGCCTGGCCGCCGTCCACGGTGACGGAGGTGTAGGTGACGAGCCTGCGGCCCGCAGTCTCGTCGACGACGCGGCGCTGGCCCGCCCCGACGTACCGACCGCGGTGGGCAAGCTCGGCGAGATCCACCTCGGAATCGGGCGCGGCGAGGGCAGCGTTGGCGGCATAGATCCGCACCTCGCCGTTTGGCGGCCTGACCCAACCGATCGTCGTGTGGCCCGCGCTGGTCCTGGCCCATAGCTCGCTGACCGGCTTTGGCCGCGGCGCGACCCTGGCCCGGACTGTTGCGCCAGGTGTACGGATCAGCACGCCCTCAGGGTCTCGGTACTCGGCGTAGACGTGGTAGCTGAACTCCACCCCGCTGGCCGGGCTGGCGTCCCGCCACGACTGCCCGTCGGCGCGGGCGCGGCGCAGCGGCAGGCTCAGGCCGGCCGCCGGGTCCACCTCGCGCTCGACGACAACGTTCCCGTGGCTGATCGGAAGTACCCAGGTCAGCGTGATTCCCGAGGCATCGGCTCGGGCCGCGAGGCTGGTCACGTCGCGGGTTATCAGGGCCGGTCTGGTCGGCACACCCGGCGAGGTTCGCCGCCCCGACACCGCGCTGACCTCGTGTGCGATCATGGCGCCGCCCGGTGCGCCCGCATCGTCGAACTCCTCGGCGCTGGTAGTGCCAAGCGCCTGGCGCTCTGGCTGCCCGCCTCCTGGCGCCACCGTGATGCGGGTGACCTTGTACGAGACGGGTCCTGGCGACGGGGAGGGCTCCCAGCGCAGTGCCACTGCGTCCGGTCCGACGTCCGCCTGGAGGTGCGAGGGCGGCGCCAGCGGCAGCGCGGCCATCATGTCGATCGCCTCGCCGCAGTCTGCCGCGGCGCTTAGGATCCGGCCCAGCGCGGCCTCCTTTGCCGCATCGGGCAGTCTTCTGGCGGCGGCGATGTCGGCCTGCACGGCAGCCTTCCGTGCGGCGAGTTCGGCAAGCTGGTCCGGAGCCGATTCCCCGGACGGCCCCGCCACGTCGTCGGCCACGCGAGCGATCCTGGACAGCCGGTCCACGGCCGCGTACAGGCGGTGGCCGGCCAGCTCACGCTCGGCGCTGCGCCAGTCCGACTGCGCGGTCGCGATGACCCGGTCAACCTCGTCGTTAACTGCCGAGACCTCGGCGGCCAGCGCCGGAGCGTTCCGCGCCGCCTCTGCAACCTGGGCCAGCGAGGCCCGTGCCGCTGCAGGGTGGCCCTGCGCCAGCTGCGCACGTGCCGCGGCGAGCTGATCGACCGCCGCCTGGATGGCACGGAAGCTGGTCCCGCAGTGCGGGCAGGCGACCGCCGCCGCCTCCGCCTGCCGGCCGCAAGCAGGGCACCGCAGGTACAGGTCAGCGCCGCAGTAACGACAGGCTTGCTGGCTGGAGGCCGGCTGCGGTTCCCTGCAGTTCGGACAGATCAGATAGTCGACGGCGGGCGCGACCGCGAGCGTCGCTCCCAGCTCGGTGGCGATCCGCCTGACCGCGAGCCTCGCCTGCTCGCTGGAGAGCCCGAAGCCGAACCCGATCACCTTGCGGACGCAGGCCTCGTAGTCGGCCGCGTTCAGCTCGCCGTCCACGATGACCTTCTCGGCGACGGTGTCGCGCAGCCGGTCCTTCGCGTCCTCGATCAGACTCGCGGCATAGCGCGCGGCGTCGCCGGTCATCAGGTGTTGCTTGGTGTAGGTCAGCAGGTTCGCGACGATCGTCATCTGGTGGTCGTGCTGCCGACGCTCGTTCTCGCTGGTCAGCTCCGCGTGCCGGGCGGCGATCTCCTCGGCCGATGTCGTCGGCGCGATACCGAGGAACGTCCAGAGCGTGGCCGACCGGCTGGAATCCCCGGTCAGCCTGCCGAATTCGTCCAGGTCGCTGCGGATCTGCGCGCGCACGCCCGCGGCAAGCGGCTCGGCATCCGCGCCGTCCTCGATCACATGCTGGCTGTCCGCCCATTCAGCGAACGCCGCCTCGTCCATGCCCCTGGTCTTAGCGAGCCGCGCGAGGCTCGGCAGCCTGGACCGGGGGAGTCCCTGATAGCGAGCGACCAGCTTCGCGGCGAGCGAGTCAAGCGCGCCATAACGGTCGGCGTCGGCAGCTGCCCTGGCGGCCCTGACCTGGGCGGCGCACTCTGCCCGCCTGGCCGGGTCCAGCAGGACCGCCGCAAGGTCCGCGCGATGCTTGGCGAGTTCGGCGGTGAGCGCCTTGTAGTTCGGACTGCGCTCCTTGTTCCAGAATCCGACCAGCGCGGTGATGCGCGCGCGGATCAGCTCGGTGTCGTCCACGTCGACCGGCAGGTCGACGATGAAAAACGGGTCGGAGAGGTCAAGCTTAGAGGCGCCGCGCAAAGTGGCGAGCACACGCTGTCGGTAGCCGGTCGCGTCAAACGCGCCGACTTCGGTCCCGCTCATCACCCAGCTCCCGCACGCCATCACACATCGCCGCAGCGACGAAATCGCGTGCGCGCGATTCGTCACCCTTCACCGCCGCGACGAATCGCGTGCGACAAGCGATAGATATCTCAGGTCTTCTGCTTGAGCAAATTGACCTTTGCCTGTTCTTCCTCGCGCATGGCGCTTGACGACACTCCGACCTCGATCCGCAGCACCAAGGGCTCGGCGACCGCGGCGTGGCGGGCAGTCACCTCGATCGTCTGATCGCGGCCCATCGCGAACGTGACCTCGACCGGTGTCCCGCGCGGGAAGCCGGCCGGGATGTTGTCGATCGGGCCCTCGATGATGACCTTGTTGTCCGTCGGCTTGGCCGACTCCACGCTCGTAGCCTGCTCCACGACCTGGATCTGCACGACTCGCTGGTCGTCCACATTGGTGTAGTAGAGCTCGGAGACGGTGATCGGCAGCGAGTCGTTCGCGTGCGCGAGGAAGTCGACGTACTCGGTGCTGGTCTCCCTGTCCATCACGATGACACCGAAGCCGCGGCTGGTCACATTGCTAACCTGGGTCTGAACCAGATCGGCCACCGCGGTGCTGGCCAGTCCGTACTCGCTTGCCGTGGTAGCGACGGCTTGGCTCAGGTCAACCGGGTTCGCGTCGGCGATTGTCTGGCCCTCGGCCAGCTTGCCCTGGGCAACCAGGTCGGAGATGACGTAGTTCTCGAGCTCCTTCTTCTGGCCGTAGATGGCCGCACCCTTAGCCACGGCCAGATCAGGATCCGTCAGCTCCGCGGGCGGCAGATCGGGGATCGCCTCCGCGAGCCGTCGCGCCACGACCGGCATCTTGCTCATGCCGCCGACCAGCAGCACCTTGTCAATGCCACGGACACCCTTCTCCTGGGCGGCGGCTAGGACCTTCTGGGTCAGCGCGATGGTCCGCTCGAGGAGCGCGCTCGTGAGTTCCTCGAACGTCTGCCTCGTGACGGTCACGCTGGCCCGGTCGGCGCCGAACACCACGAGCGCGTCCACGGACTCGCGCGCGGTCAGTGCCTGCTTCACGTCCTCCGCAGAGGTGATCAGGTCCTGCGCCCCGTAGCTGTCATCAAGCGGGTCGCCCGCATTGGGCGCCGCCTCGCGGAACTTCTGCGACAGGTACTGCGCCAGCCGGTCGTCCCAGTCCGCGCCGCCCAGCGCGTGGTCACCGTCGGTGGCGACCACGCTGATGTTCTTGTCAGCCAGCGTGATGACGGTCGAGTCGAACGTGCCGCCGCCAAGGTCGTATACCAGCACCGTCTGGGCTGTGGAGCCTTCCTGGGCGAAGCCGTAGCTGAACGCCGCTGCGGTCGGCTCGTTGATGATGTCGATGACGTTGAGCCCGGCGAGCTCACCCGCCAGCTTGGTTGCCTTCCGCTCCTCGTCACCGAAGTACGCGGGCACGGTGATCACCACGTCACTGACCGGCTGGCCCAAGGTGCGGGCAGCGTCATTGGCGAGGCTGCGGAGCACCTGGCTGGCGATTGCCGACGCCGAGTAGTCCTGGCCGTGGGCGGCAAATCGCCAGTCGCCGTCACCCATGTGCCGCTTGACCAGCGAGGAGACGTCGTCTGGCCGGATCCTCGCCTGGCGCTTAGCCTGAACGCCGACGACCACATCGGTCGGTGAGTCGAACAGGACCACGGACGGCGTCGTGGGCTGAGAGTCGGCATTGATGATCACTGCCGGACGGCCGTATTCGTCCACGTGCGCGATGCACGAGTACGTCGTCCCCAGGTCGATGCCGAAGACCTTGTTAGCCACGGAAACCTCCATGCTCGGGCGCATCACGCTGCCAGGCTGCGCGTTCAGCCCGACAGCCGGTGCACTTCAACCTCGGCGACGCGGACCACCGAGCCGTCGGCGCGGGCGAACCCGGCCCTGATCGTGCTCGCGATCGTCCCGTCAGCCGATGCGTCTGTTGTCGGGATCCGCCGCGCGCCGGTGTGGCGCGACGCGTCGAACGGCTCGCCCGGCGCCGGGGTGAACGGCTTCACGGCGCAGGTCAGCTCCATGATCTGGAGGAGCTGCGTGCGCAGCATACCGACTGGGCTGGCCGGATCGTCCAGCGCGCCGAGGCTGACCATCTGATCGTGCAGCTTGATCATGCTGGTCACGACCGGGTTCAGCGCGGTGGCGATCTCTCCGCTGCGCAGCCTGGTGACGTCCTCGTGCAGCCTGGCGATGAGATCAGCGTCGCGGGAGCGGAGCCTGGACACTTCAGCGACCGCGTTCACGATGTCGTCCAGCCGCCCGCCGAGCGCGGTCAGCGCGGCCAGGATTCCGGCAAGCTCGCTCTCGGGCAGCGGGCCGGCGGGGGCTGGTTCCTCCGTGCGAGCGGGTTCGGACTGGGGTTGCGCCGCGGGAGCGGGTTCCTCCGCGCGAGCGGGTTCAGGCAGGGGTTGCGCCGCTGGAGCGAGCTCCTCCGTGGGCAGGGCCGCTGGCACCGATGCGACGTCGGAGGCTGGGCTGGCCTCGGCTGGGTGGTCCGGCTGCGTGCTGACTGCGTCATCAGATGTGGTCGCCTGCAGGTCAGCGGTTTCCTGGCCGGCCGCGGCGGCATCGCTGGCGGGCTGCTCGGCGGGGGCCGGCCCGTCAGTCGGCATCTCGCCCCCCGAACCCTTGGCTGCCTGAGTCGCCGTCGCTTCGCCGGCCACACCATCTCCAGGTTCTGCCGCGTCAGCGCCGGTGTCAGCACGTGTCACGGCATCTCCGCCAGTCACACTTACTTGCGGCCCTTCGTCCATGACATGCCCCAGCTATATGCGGCGTCGAGGGCGGACTGCGTGCCACTGACGTACTGGACCTCGCGGCGAACCGACAAGTCCGTGCCCGTGCTTTCCAGCAGCGCGATCGCGCAGGTGCGCGCGCCAGGATCTGCCTCGTCAAGGTGGATCTCGATGGGGGCACCGCCCTGCGGGTACAAGGTGACGATGGCGTTCGCCCCCGCCCAGTTCGGCGTGCCCTCATAGATATAGGTGAACACCAGGATGCGGCGGACCTCGCGCAGCCTGGACAGGTCGATCCGCAGGTTCTCGCCTTCGCTGCTCTGCCCCGTCCGGTCATCGCCATCGAGGGAGATGATCGGGCTGCCGTCGTTGCGCGAGGTGAACGAGTTTCCGAGGGCCTGCACCACGCCCTTCCTGCCGTTGGTCAACTCGTAGAGGCAGCCGAGGTCTAGGTCGATGTCGGCCGCTGCCATTCGCTTGAAGAGCCCGCCAGAGGCCGGCCGGGAAGTCCAGTTCAGATTGACCCGGAGTTCACCGCCCGCGCTGCCTCCCTGCTGCTTGCTCAGCGAGACCGTCGGCGAGTTCTTGGTGAGGGTGACCTTGGTGAGACTGACGCCTGCCCCTTGCGCGGCTTTCGGGCGGCGGTCCTTGGTGTAATCGATTGGCATGGTAGGTGCCCTCCTCGAGGTCCTATTGCGGCTGGCGTCCTGCGTGCGGCGAGGGCCTCACGTCCCGGCCGGTTCTGGCACGTGCGGCGCCTCGACCGGCTCGGCCCGGCGATTCCTGACGATCGACGACACCAGCGCGGCGCCGATGAAGCCGACTCCGATCAGCCCGGTCACGAGGTCGGGAACATTGTGGCGAATCGTGATGAAGAGCAAGACGGCGAGTGCTCCGATGGCCCAGTGAGCGCCATGTTCGAGGTAGACGTACTCCGCCAGCGTGCCCTTGCGCACGAGGTAGACGGTCAGCGCGCGGATGTAGCACGCACCGATGCCCAGGCCGAGAGCGATCACGAAGATCATGTCGGTGATCGCGAACGCGCCGACAACGCCATCGAAGCTGAAGGACGCGTCGAGCACCTCGAGGTACAAGAACGTGAACAGCCCCGTCCTGGCGAGGCTGGCCGGGACCTTGACGGAAGAGTCCCCGCCTGCCGCGGCCGCTGCGTCCGCTTCGCCCTCGCCTCCGACGACAGCTTCTTCTTCCGATTCGAACAGGGCGCTCAGGCTGGACACCGCCAGATAGGTAGCCAGGCCAGCGGCTCCTGACAGCAGTACTTGGATGGCATCCTGCCGGGCGAACGTGGTGGCCGCGATGATCAGGAAGACCAGCCCGATAATGACCGAGGACTGGTCGAGCTTGCCGATCTTGGCTAGCTGGCGCTCGATCGGCGCCAGCCATTTGATCTCCTGGTCCTCGAAGAGGAAGTCGAGAAAGATCATAAGCAGGAAGATCCCGCCGAACGCGCCAATGGCGGGGTGCGCCTGCGTGAGCTTCAGCGCGTACTGGTGCGGGTGATGCAGCGCAAGGTCTAGCGCATGAACGGGCGAAATGTGGCCCGCGATCGTGACGACGATCAGGGGGAAGATCAGGCGCATGCCGAAGACGGCGATCAGGATCCCGACCGTCAGGAAGATCCGCTGCCAGTAGGGATTCATCTTCTGCAGGACGGTCGCATTGATCACGGCGTTGTCGAAGGACAGCGATACCTCGAGAATGGCCAAGATGGCGACTACTCCAGCGACCGACGGTCCGCCAACAATCCCTGCTGCGGCGATGCCGATGATGGTGACTGCGATCGGGAGCCGGAACAGCGCCAGCACAAACCCTCCATATCCCCGTGCGATGTGGCCAGCGCCGCGGAAAGGCGCAGGCTCGCGTCAGCCGACGTTGACGCCGAAGTCCTGGGCGATTCCCTTCAGGCCCGAGGCGTAGCCCTGGCCGACCGCTCGGAACTTCCACTCGCCGGAGCTGCGGTAGATCTCGCCAAAGACCATCGCGGTCTCGGTGGAGGCGTCTTCGGTCAGGTCATAGCGGGCGATCTCGCTGTTGTCGGCCTGATTGACGATCCGGATGAACGCGTTGCGCACCTGACCGAAGTTCTGCTGCCGCTGCTCGGCCTCGTAGATGCTGACCGGAAACACGACCTTGCCGGCCTCGGCGGGGACTGCGGCCAGGTTGACCTTGATCTGCTCGTCGTCACCCTCGCCAGCACCGGTGAGGTTGTCGCCCATGTGCTCGACAGAACCCTCCGGGCTCGTCAGGTTGTTGAAGAACACGAAGTGGCTGTCGGACAGGACCCGGCCGCTCGTGTCGAGCATGATCGCTGAGGCGTCGAGGTCGAAGTCCGCGCCGGTCGTGGTGCGCGGGTCCCAGCCGAGCCCGACTATGACCGCGGTGAGGCCGGGCGCCTGCTTGGAGAGCGAGACGTTGCCGCCCTTGGTGAGACTGACACTCACTGTTGCTCCTTGCTGAGAACGAAGACTGTATGAATGTGCTCAGTCACTCTCAGTTGCCGGCGACCTAGCGCATCAGCGACATTATACGGGCCTGCCAGTGCGGAAGAAGCAAGGTCAGTTCTCGGCGTAAACGCATTGACACAGCAATCTTGGGGTCTTTATTCAGGGCACTCTGGAGGAAAATGTGCTGCGTGCCCGCATGCGCTTAGACGGTCGGGTCAGCGGCTCCGGCGGCGGGCCGCCCTTCTGCGCAGGCCGATCAGGAGCGCCGCAGCCAGGCCGGCCAGGACCGGGATCGCGCGCTTGAGCACGGGCATTCCGGCGACCCGCAGCAGGTTGATCGCTTCGTCTTCTGCCTTGTGCACGTACTCGCGGGCGGTGCTGGGGTGCGGCGCAACGGGAGCGGCAGCGCTTGCGGCCGGAACGGAGGCAGTTGCCGCCGGGGCCGCCGGCGTCGCCGCGCCGTCGGTTGCCGGAGTCGGGGCGACAGGAGTCGGGGCGACCGGAGTCGGGGCGACTGCGGCGGCGGGCAGCGGCTGGCCGGGGGTGAAACCGAGATCGGTGAGCTTTGACTTGATCTCGTCCACGGAAGCCGGGCCGATACCGTCGATCGCCAGCAGTTCGTCCTCAGTTTTCGTCGCCAGCTGGCCGACGGTCGTGATGCCCTCGCGGCGCAGGCTGCTCGTGGCCCTGGGCGGTAGTTTCAGGTCGTCGATTGGCGCGCCGGCGGCCGCCGGGGCCGCTGCCGGTGCCGCAGCCGCCTGGCCATCGACGGCGGCCACCTCTTGTTCGGCCAGCAGGGCCGCGAGGTTCGACGCGAAGATCGTGAGCAGCCTTCCGCCGACCTCGTCCATCACGCCGCGGCCGAACTGTGCGGGCTTGCCTGTCACGTTGAGCGTGGTCAGTACCTTGACGTGAGTCTCCTGGCCGCGATCCTCGAGCACGGACCTGACGGACGCCGATGCCGTGCCGGCGCCCCTGGTTTCCTTGCCGCTCGCCTGGAGCG